>Ga0209702_10000472_pt1 | contig 83678 bp, 82 predicted proteins | sample FRY01_FD_187210 | JGI IMG/M metagenome (GOLD analysis project Ga0209702, IMG submission 187210) | Freshwater microbial communities from Lake Fryxell liftoff mats and glacier meltwater in Antarctica - FRY-01 (SPAdes) (version 2) | ecosystem: Environmental > Aquatic > Freshwater > Ice > Glacier...
CCCATTCTTCGGGGGTTAGCGCAACAAATTTCTTTCTAATAATATCCAAAATTAGTGTTTTGCTATTTAGTTTTTTTATTGTAAAATTGTATGCCTTAAAATTGAGTTTCAACACTGCGAACATAAATAGAAATGTCTAATAAAACTATTGAGAGTTTTGAAAAAATAAAAAAAGAAATTTTGAATAAAAAGTTCTCTACTGTATATTTTTTATGCGGGGAAGAAAACTATTATATTGACGAAATTGCTGATTTATTGGAAGCCCAGGTTTTGACACCTGAAGAAAAAAACTTTAACCTAACTATTAGTTATGGTAAAGAAATATCTGCTTTAGAAATAAAAATGGCTTGCAAAAGATTTCCATTAATGAGTAAGTATCAACTTATCATTATCAAGGATGCTCAAAATGTTGCATCGCTCGAAGATTTGGAAGATTATGTATCTCACCCAATGCCCGAAACAATTTTGGTATTGTGTTACAGAAACAAAACATTAGACAAAAGAAAATCTTTTGCCAAAACACTAAATAAGCACACCTACTTTGTTTCTGAACAAATGCGAGATTATGAAATTACAGGTTGGATTTCTAGCTATTTTAAGGCAAAAAACCGAAGCATTGAACCAAAAGCAATTCAATTAATCAGCGAGTTTGTGGGCACCAATTTAGGCACTTTGAAATCTGAGATAGACAAGATGCTAATTAACATAAAAGACAGTGTTACAATTATCAACATGAACCATGTTGAAGAAAATATTGGCATTAGCAAAGAATATAATTTTTTTGAATTACAGAAAGCCATAGGTAGCAAAAACTTTAATAAATCTGTTCAAATAGCAAATTATTTTAACAGCACAGAGGCCAAAGGCTCTCTTTTGGGTGGAATTGCAATCTTGATGAACTATTTCAGTAAAATTCATATTTGCCATCTTGTATCAAACAAATCAAAATTAGAAATTGCTCAAGTATTGGGTATTAATAATTATTTTGTTCCCGAATATTTAGAAGCTTGCAAAAATTATTCGAGAGGGGATATAGAAACCATTTTGGGCTATTTAAAATATTATGACTTAAGAGCAAAAGGCGTTGACAACCCAAGTACAAAAGAAGGACAATTGCTTATCGAATTGGTTATTAAAATACTAAAAGTTAACGACATTAGAAGAGAAAATGCCGTTAATGGTAAACTATTTTAAACGATAGTTTAATCCAATATTAATCAACTGCATTCTTAAATTAACATTAGCATTTGTAAAACTAGAAACTTGCTGACTTGGGCTAAATTGATTATTAAAAATCTTGTTTCGATTAACTATTACTTCAAAAAACTTAATTGGAATACCAAATTCAAGAGTCATTTTTTCATTTAAACGATAATCCAATCGGGGTTGAAAATAGAAACGGGTGTTTAGTTCCGTTAACTTGGTTTTTATTGCACCAGAGGTTTTAGGAATGGAAACTCCATGTGTAAAACTGGGATTAATGCTTAACCCAAGTTTCAATTGTAGCCTTTCGTTTTTAAAAAGTTTTACATCAACAAACCTTCTGAACTCTAAATTGAGTACAAAAAAGTTTAACCGATTGTTCATATTACTTGCAAAAGTATCAAATGCAGTTTGTTTGAAGCTATTTTTATTAAAACTAATAGCGTTTAAAAGTATTTCGTTGGTAAACTTGTTCTTTTTAAAAGCAATGCCTGTGTTAATGTCAAATAAATTAAATTGTCGTTGCTCGCTGCTAAAATTGCTACTTTTATCAATATCTTTAAAATAGCTTGTTTGGTTAAGCAATTTAAATTCAATGCTTCTTTCTTGCGCTTGGCATAAGTTTAAAACTAAAACCAATAAAACGGATGATATAATTTTCATATATTTTTTTAAGAATTTAATAGGTTTTGTATATGCGTTAAAAGCATTTGTGCATTTGGCAACATTTCTTTTTCAAGACCAATATTTAAAGGAATAGCTGGCAAATTTTTGGACCCAATAATCTCTATTGGCGCATCCAAAAACTGGAAACAATTCTTTTGTATTCTTCCTGCTAAAGCCTCTGCAAATGAGTTTCTTAGGGTTTCTTCTGTCAAAACAATTGCCTTTCCGTGTTTTTTAACGGATGCAAAAATTGCTTCATCGTCACAAGGGTTTAAGGTTCTTAAATCCAATATTTCTACATTGTCTTTAATTTCTTTGGATGCATTTAGTGCCCAATAAACCCCCATTCCATAGGTAATAATTGTAATAGACTCTCCATATCGCACAGCTTTGTCTGATGCTGTTTGCACAATTCGGGCTTTGCCCAACGGCACTACATAATCCTCTGAAGGCTCGGGTGTTTTAGCCATTTCTGTGCCAGGCACTTTGCTCCAATACAACCCTTTGTGCTCAAACATTACCACAGGATTTGGATCATAAAAAGCAGCTTTTAACAACCCTTTCATATCGGCTGCATTGCTTGGATAAACAACCTTTATGCCTTTTATTTGAAGAATACTACTTTCCACAGTGCCAGAATGATAAGGCCCACCACCACCATAAGCGCCAGTTGGTATTCTAATCAAAGATTGAATTGGAAACTGACCATTGGATAAAAAACAGCTTTTTGAAAGTTCTTCAACCAACTGATTGATGCCCGGCCAAATATAATCTGCAAACTGAATTTCTACAATGGGCTTGCAACCAACAGCGCTCATGCCAGCCGTTGACCCAACAATATAAGCCTCTTGAATGGGTGTATTAAATACCCTGTCTTTACCATACTTGGCAGCCAAAGTGGCGGCTTCTCTAAAAACCCCACCAAGCCTAATTCCCACATCTTGGCCATAGAGTAATGCCTCTGGATGGGTTTTTAAAATCTCATCACAAGCAAACAATGCAGCGTCAACCATCATAATTGGCTCTTTGCCCTCGGGCGCTCTTTCGCCTCTTTCTTCGGTTATTGGGGTTGGTGCAAATTCATGTAAATACAGTGTTTCGGGTGCAGGATCATCGGCAGCCACTGCTTTTTCAAAATCTATTTTTATTGCTGCCTTGGCTTTGTCTATGATTGCATTTAAGCTCAACTCCGTTTCGCCCAAATTTAACAACAGTTTTTTTATTTTAGGAAATGGGTCGTCTTGCAAATCTTGCTCCAAATCGTCTCTATACCACTCGCTGCGCACTCCGCTTGTGTGATGACCCAACAAAGGCACTTTGGCATGCAGCAAATAAGGCTTTCTGTTTTTTCTAACCCAGTCCATAGCGGTTTCCATGTCTTCATAACATTCCACAAAATCGCTACCATCGGTTCGGCCTCTTTTCAATCCTTTGAATCCTGCCGCAAACTCATAAGCATCCATTGCTCGCATCTCATCGCCACTTGCAGAAATGCCCCAATCATTGTCTTGCACCAAATAAACAATAGGCAATTGTTTCAAAACCGCCATTTGCAAAGCCTCGCTAACCTCTCCTTCTGTCATACTGCCATCGCCAATGCTACATAAAACCACTGGCATTTCATTCAAATTAACCATCCCCTGCGATTCTTTGTATTTTATTCCATGGGCCATGCCCGTTGCGGGAATTGCTTGCATACCCGTTGCGCTGCTTTGGTGTGGAATGGTTGGCATCCCTGCTCTTTTTAATGAAGGGTGAGAATAATAAGTTCTTCCTCCCGAAAAAGGGTCATCGGCTTTGGCTAACAACTGCAACATTAACTCATAAGGCTGCAAGCCAATTGCCAACAAAATACTCTCATCTCTATAATATGGCGCAGCAAAATCATAAGATTTTAACAACAAACCAGCAGCAATTTGAATGGCCTCGTGACCCTTACTTGTTGAGTGAACATACTTAGTAATTGCTCGGTTTTCGTCATATATATCAGCCATTGCTCTGGCTTTGCACATCAATTCAAATGCTTTTAAAATTATCTCTTTGTTAACCATTAATCTATTAATCTATTTTAGTAAGTGCAATGTTACGCAAAAAAAAAGTTTTTATGAAATTGATGTTTGGTTTTTGGTTAATGGGGATTGGTTAATGGTTTTGTCATTCTGGTCTCGGTTGAATCGAGAGGCTTTGGTATTTTATTCAGAATCTATTTGTAAAAAATAGCAGAGGTTCTAAATATTCGTTGAGCCGAATTCAAGACTGACCGAGCGGTATTTCGTCATTCTGTTTGCTAGGTTTCGTCATTCTGAAAAAACCGGCTTTGGGGTTTTATTCAGAATCTCTGGTATTAGATTGATTTATTTTTCTCTTCTTCTTTGGCATTGCCCAAAGAAACTACCAACCCAGCGGCAATCTAAAGTAAATATTTTATTTTTATGCATGAAAAAAAATGATTTTAGAACGATTAGTGAATCAGCAAGATTTTTAATTCGCAAGCGCGCAATCCTTCTTTTGCAATCAGGAAAAAAGCAGTATGAAGTTGCAGAAATAATTGGGGTTAAAAAGGAAACAATTTGTGTGTGGAACATTTTATTTAAAAAAGGAGGTTTTGTTGCTTTAAAAGGCAAAAAGACGGGCGTAAAATCAGAAGATAATAAGCTCTTGAGTGCTCAACAAGAAAAGGAAATCCAAAGTATGATTATTGAAAAAATGCCAGAATAATTGAAGTTGGATTTTGCGCTTTAGACTAGAAAAGCTTTAAAAGAGCTTGTGGAAAGGGAGTTTAATGTTGTTTTAGCCATCAACACAATGGGCGATTATTTGCGTAAATGGGGCTTTACACCTCGAAAGCCAAAGAAAAAGGCTTATAAGAAATGTGATAAAAAAGTTCAGAAATGGTTTGATGAAGCGTATCCAAAAATCAAGGAAGATGCAAAGTCCGAAGATGCGGAAATTCATTGGGGAGATGAATTGCGAAGCACTCGTGAATAACAAAATATAAAAACTAAAGACAATGATCAAATAGGGTTTAGAAATAACTGCCAACACGGCCGTTCAAATAATCCAAAAGGAAAAACTCCAGTAAAAAAGAATATGTCTAAACGATTTTCAGTCAATATGATATCAACAGTTACTAACCAAGTTAAAGTCCAGTTTATGATTTATTCCACAAACATGAACTCGCAAAAACTTATAGAATTCATGGAACAACTTATAAAAGGAAGTGAAGAGAAAATCTTTTTAATTTTGGACAATTTACGGGTACATCATTGTAAAGTGGTTGAAGAATGTCTCGCAAAAAAGGAAAATAATGACAAAATAGCAGTTTTTCATTTGCCAGCTTATTCTTACGAAAAAAATCCAGATGAATATTTAAACTGTTACCTAAAACAAGGATTATCTGCAAAACCATCTCCTAAAAATGTGTCTAAAATTTAAAGACGATGGCGGAAAACTGCACGATACAATGGCTATTTATAGGATTGCAAAGCCTGGTTACGACATCAGTCCTTTAAAATACATTGGCATTTCAAAACCCGAACAGTTAAATGAGGTGCTTGAAATTATTAAAAAAAAATCCCCAAGGCATAAAACCTTCTTCTAGTTTAGCTTACAAAAAAAAGGGGGTTGCCAAATGGTAAAACCCCTTTTGGGTGTCTCTCTATTTTTTTATGAAACCTATTTAGATGTATAAATTATCAATAATATCAACTCTTCATTTCAACGGACTAAAGCCTGTTGTTAAAATATCAGGCGACCCCTGTGGGTCTAATTTATTCCTAAGAGCGGTAGGTTCGGCCGTTGCGAAGTGTCGGCCCAGCCGATGTAGGTATGGATTTCCATCTATCCAATAATAAGTGAAAAAACAAAATCCATCTCTCATCTAAAAAACACCCTTCGTTCTGCTTTATTCTTTAATTCAGATTGATTCCCAATAACAAAAAAAAAGCCTCGCAAATGCGGTTTTTTTGTTTAAATCCATTCTCAATTATCAAATCTCAATTTTCAATTCTCAATTCATAATTTTTAATTGATAATTGAATTGCTTATTTTTGCACATTATCTTATGAGTTGGCTATATCCTTCATTTCTTTGGGCATTGTTTCTTTTAGCCATACCAATAATAATCCATTTATTTAATTTTAGGAGGTATAAAACCATTGAGTTTACTAATATTAAATTTCTGAAACAAATAAATACAGAGACAAAAAGTGGCAACAAACTGAAAAAATACTTGATTCTAGCCAGCCGTCTTTTGGCGTTCAGCTTTTTGGTTTTTGCATTTGCGCAGCCAATTGTTTTAAAAAACAAACAAAACAATGCCACAAATTATATCAGTATTGTGTTGGACAATAGTTTTAGCATGAATTTGAGCGGCAAGGAAGGACCTTTGCTAGAGGCAGCCAAAAATAGAGCCCGCGCCATTGTTTCTAGGGCAAGCAATGCCGATAAGTTTCAAATAATTACCACAAATCTCGACCCCGCTTTGTTCCATTTTTTTGGCAAAGAAGAAACCCTCGAAAACATTGATAAAATAAAACCCGAACCAGAAGTGCACCCACTTTCTGTGTTGCTAGAAACCCAAAATCGGTTTTTGTCGCCCCTCAATGGCAATAAAGAAAGTTTTGTAATCTCCGATTTTCAGGCCAATGTTTCCAATCTCAATAAACGCTATTTAGACACAAGTATAAAAACGAGTTTTTTGAAAGTGCCAGCCAGCAATAGCAATAATTTATCCATAGATTCTTGTTTTTTATTGTCGCCTATTGTGCAAAAAGGACAGAATATTCAATTGGCGGTGGCTATAAAAAACTATAGCAGCCAAGCGGTGGAGGACATTAGTATAGAAATTTATGTGAATAAAAAACCCAAAGGGGTTACCCTTTTCTCTGTTCCGGCTTTTGAAAAAAAGCAACAAATCATTAATTTTTCTATCGAAGAAGGCGGCAATCATTTGTGCGAACTGAGGTTGGTGGGCGATGATATTCCATTGGACGACAAACTGTTTTTTACCTTGCAAATAGCCAATGATTTTAATGTTTTAAATATTCAAAACGAAGAGAATAAATATATCAACACCTTGTTTTCCGACAACAAAGGATTTAGTTATGAGGTGTTTTCAAAAAGTGAAATAAATTACAGCGTGTTTGGACAACAATCGTTAATTATTCTCAATGAGTTAGACAATTTGAGCAGTGGTATGGTTGATGAGGTTGCAAAATATGTGAGCAATGGCGGCAATGTTTTGGTCTTGCCTAATAAAAGTTTGCCTTTTGGCGGACTGCAAAATTTTGCTAAACAATTTGGTTTTCAAATTTCAGAAAAACCAGTAGAAACAAATTTCAGAATCAATCAAATAGATTTTGAACACCCTATTTTTAAAAATATTTTTGAGAAAAAAAACAACAATGTGGATTACCCCTCTGTAATTAAATCTTTTCAGCTGCAGTTTTCAAAAGGAAATTCACTTATGAAAATGCAAAATGGCAGCCCTTTCATGCAAGATGTTGAATTTAAAAATGGACATATCTATTTTTGTGCCACACCATTGAATCCAGAAATGACCAACTTTCAAAACAATGCTTTGTTTGTGCCCGTTTTGCTGAAAATGGCCATGCTTTCTAAACAAAAAACAGCTTTGTATCAGATTATTGGAAAAACCGAAACCATTTATACAGGCTTGAAATATCAATCGGAAAACACCTTGGTTCTTAAAAATGAAGAAACCACCATCGTTCCCGAAGTTTTAAACATTAATGGCGATTTGTTTTTGGGCGAAACCTCCGAATTAAAAACGCCTGGGCACTATTTTTTAAAGCAAAAAAATAAAGACAGCGCCTTGCTTTCTTTAGGCTTTAATTTGAACAGAATAGAGAGCGACACTCGACTAATGACAAATGATGAACTAACAAAAATGTGCAGTCCTTTTCAAATAAACACCTATTTTGATAGCTCCGAAAAATTCGCCTCAGAATATCTTAAACTAAAAAAAGGGACATCCTATTGGAAATGGTGTATTATTTTTGTTTTGTTATTCTTAATAATTGAAATACTTTTGATTCGTTTTTATAAACCCAATGCTAAATTATCTATTTAAAAATATATTAATAACAGATACCCTTTCGCCCTTCAATGGACAATTGGGCGACATGTCCGTTAACAATGGTGTTATCACACAGTTTTCTATGCAAATAGATGCCACCAATTTTGACCAAATTATAGATTGTTCCAACTGTTTTGCAACCCCTTCTTTTGTAGATGTTAGGTGCAACTCTACCGAACCTGGACACGAACAGCGCGACACTTTTGAAAGTTTAAACCATACGGCATTGGCCGGAGGTTATTCACACATTGCCTTATTGCCCAATTCTTTTCCTGCCCGAAACGCAAAAGCCGACATTGAATTTGTTGTACAACATAACAATCATAACACCGTTAGTTTTCTGCCTTTAGGCACCATCACTAAAAACATGGAAGGCAACGATTTATCAGAACTTTACGACATGCAAAAATCGGGGGCTGTCGCTTTTTCAAATGCCGACCATTCCATAGAAAATAGCGGAACGCTTAGCAAAGCATTGCTTTATTCTAAAAACTTTGATGGATTAATTTACTCGTTTTGTTTTTTAAGCGAGTTAAGCAAAGGTGCTTATGTTGCTGAAGGAACGGTTGCCCTTAGCCTTGGTTTAAAAGGCATTCCACAAATGGCAGAATATCTGCAAGTGCAAAGAGACATTGAGCTAGCAGATTATCACCAGCATAGAATTCACCTTTCAAAAATCAGCACAGAACGGTCTGTCGAGGCTATCAGACAAGCAAAATTACAAGGCATAAAAGTTACCTGCGATGTGGCGGTAATGAATTTGGTTTTAACAGACGAAGCCATTATGGATTTTGATAGTATGGTCAAATTAATGCCGCCTTTGCGTTCAGCGAATGATGTTAAAGCATTGTGGGAAGGATTGAAAGATGGTACAATAGATGCCATTTGCACGGATCATCAGCCATTAGAAATAGAGAAAAAAGACCTCGAATTTGAATATGCAGACTTTGGAGCACTAACCATGCAAACGGCTTTTTCTTTGGCCATTGAAGGTCGGAATCGTTTCATGCCGGGCTTAGATGATGACATTTTATTAAATAAATTTAACTATGATGCAGCAAAAATTTTAAATGTAAAATTAAATACAATTAATATTGGCGAAACGGCAGGTTTTAATATAATTAATCCAACAGAACAAACAAAACTAAACGATAGCAACAATCGCTCATTGTCTAAAAACACTTTTTATTACAACAAGCCTTTGCCATATAAAATGGAAGGCATTTTTATAAAAAACAATTACAATAAATTCTAAAAAAAATGGAAAACTACACTTCAAATAACGAAGGATTGCAAACAAGCAAATTTCAAATCATCATAAAATGGGTTCTTATTGCATTGGTTGCCTCTATCGCTTCCACAATAATAACACAAGTTATTAAAGGGAGAATCGATTCAGAAACTGAATTAAATGTGGTCAAAATAATTGGGTTTTTGAGTGTTGCTATCATCGCTTTCTCCATTTTTTCGGGCATTAAAGAATATAGAAACACTGTGCTAGGCGACTATATGACCTTTGGACAAGGATTTAAATTTGGGATGACAATTTCGTTATATTTAATCATATTAAACACCTTTTTATGCTCATTTATTTCAATTTAATTATAGATTTTGACACCTACATTGCAGATCAATTAGACACAACATTAAAAAATATAAATGCAAAAAAGCAAAATCAATCGGAAGAGTCCATAAAAAGTGTGATAAATAGAACTAAAAAATTCATGACAAAAGAAATATTAATTGGCTCAAGTGCGCTTTTTGCTTTGTTCATTTATACCATTGTTTCATTAATTAGCGCTGCCATTTTAAAAAAAGAAATTAAAAATGATTAATCTATCAATAGTTATCCCTTTGCTAAATGAAGAGGAGTCGTTGCCAGAATTGCACGATTGGATAAAAAAAGTGTGTGAAGCCAATCAATTGACCTATGAAATATTATTTATTGATGATGGCAGCAAAGACAAAAGTTGGCAGATTATCAAATCTTTAAGCGCAAAAAACAGCTGTGTAAAAGGCTTAAAATTTAGGAGAAATTATGGAAAGTCAGCGGCTTTGAATATAGGATTTGCGCAAGCCGAAGGCGAAGTTATAATTACAATGGATGCCGATTTGCAAGACAGTCCTGATGAAATTCCATTGCTTTACAACAGAATTGTGAATGAAGATTTTGATGTTATTTCTGGTTGGAAAAAAAAGCGTTACGATCCAATCACAAAAACATTACCCACTAAATTATTTAATTGGGCAACACGCAAAATGAGTGGTATTTATTTACACGATTTCAATTGTGGACTGAAAGCATATAGTAAAGATGTTGTTAAAAACATAGAGGTTTATGGCGAAATGCACCGTTATATTCCTGTGATTGCAAAATCAGCGGGTTTTATTAAAATAGGGGAACAGGTTGTGGAACACAGGGCCAGAAAATATGGAACTACAAAGTTTGGGATCAATCGTTTTGTTAATGGATTGCTCGATTTGTTATCCATTTTCTTTATGGGTAAATTTGGCAAAAAACCAATGCACTTTTTTGGGGTCTATGGTTTGTTGAGTTTCATTTTAGGTTTTTTTATTGCCTTTTATTTGTTATTCAGTAAATTGTATTGTGTTTTAAATCACATAAAAGCACCCTTAGTTGCTTCTTCTCCTTTATATTATTTAGGCATTATGTTTATGATTATAGGCACTCAACTTTTTTTAGCTGGTTTTTTAGGTGAATTAATTAGCCGCAATAGTGGCGAAAGAAATCAGTATTCTGTTTCAGAAAAAACATTTTAAATAAAAATGGAAAAACGGGTAGTTATTGTTGGTCCAGCTTGGCCACTTCGAGGCGGATTGAGTACTTATAACGAAAGGCTCGCAAGAGAGTATCAGGAACAAGGGTATGAAGTAAGTATGCTTAATTTTAGTTTACAATATCCCAATTTTTTATTTCCTGGCAAATCTCAGTTTTCAGACGAATTTGCCCCGCAAAATTTAATAATTGATACCATTATGAATTCCATAAATCCTTTCAATTGGATTAAAGTAGGATTAAAATATAAAAAACTGAAACCAGATTTAATGGTTTTTAGATATTGGATGCCTTTTATGTCGCCATGTTTGGGCACTATTGCGAGAATTGTTGCTGGCAATAAAACCACTCGATTGGTTTGCATTGCAGACAATATTCATCCCCACGAAAAACATTTTTATGACAAAATACTCACCAATTTTTTTGTTAATTCCATTCATGGATTTTTAACCATGAGCCAGTCTGTTCTAAAAGATATAAAGCAATTGGTTCCTAAGAAAAAAAGCAAATATGTGCCGCATCCGATGTATGATAATTTTGGCGATTGGATTTCTAAAGAAGAAGCTAAAAAGAAATTAAATTTAGACCCATCAGTTAATTACTTGCTGTTTTTTGGTTTCGTAAGAAAATATAAGGGGCTGGATTTATTGCTTCAATCATTTGCAAAAAGCGGATTGAAAGACAAGGGCGTTAAATTAATAATAGCAGGTGAATATTATGAAGATGCAAAGCCGTATCAAGATTTAATTATAAAATTAAACCTTAGTGATGCCGTTTTGCAGCACAATGAATTTATTCCTAATTCTGAAGTCTATAAATATTTTTGTGCTTGCGATATGGTTGTGCAAACCTATCATTCTGCCACCCAAAGTGGTGTTACTCAAATTGCTTATCATTTCAACAAACCGATGCTTGTAACCAATGTTGGCGGTCTTTCTGAAACAGTACCACATGGCAAGGTTGGTTATGTGGTTGAAAAAAACGAAACTGATATCGCCAATGCTTTAAATGATTTTTACGACAATAGTAAGGAATCTTATTTTATTAACGAAGCAGAAAAATATAAGACTGTCTTTAGTTGGAGTAAAATAACGGAGGGTATTCAGGAAGTTTCTGACGGGTAGATTTTGAAATCTTTCCACTAAGGAAGATACTTAATTCTATTGCTCATTCAGCACCCCGAAAATTATTTTTGAAATGAGTGTTTTACTTCACTTCTTGCATCAGTTTTTTCATTAAAGGCGAAATTAATATTAAAATAACGCCTGCAATTAAGGCATAAATGGCAAATTGTTTGTAGCCATCGGTGTATGCAATTAATTTTTCTAAAGACGATGCGTTTGGATTGTCTGAAACAATGCTTGCGCCAAATAAACCAGCCACATACTGTCCATAAGCACTTGCTAAAAACCATAAGCCCATCATTACCCCTTGCAAACGCTCGGGAGATAATTTTGTCATAATGGAAAGTCCGATAGGCGACAAACAAAGTTCGCCAAATGTTACAACAAAATAGGCCAATGTAAATACATCTAACGAAGTCATTCCTTGCGCATTAGCAAAGAATTTTGTAGCATAAAAAATATAAAAAGCAAGTCCGAGAAAAATAAACCCAAATCCAAACTTAACAACTGTATTTGGCTCAATTTTTCGCTTATTCATTCCTATCCAAAGTAATCCTAACAGTGGGGCAAAAATGATAACAAACAATGAATTTGCGCTATTGTTTACTCCATTTGGGTCTAGTTTTATAACCCCCAAAAGTGTGCTGTTTAAATTGTTGGCGGCAAACAAACTTAAAGAGCCACCTGCTTGCTCGAAAATAGCCCAAAAAACAATTGAAAATAATATGAAAAGCAGTGCTGCAAATAGTTTTTTAACCTCTGGTTTTGATTGTTTAGACATCTCATAAAACAAATAAATTAAGCTAAATGGACCAATTATGAACATAAACCAATCTGTGTAACGGGTGTTTGCAACCATTTTCATAATGATAGGAATTACGGCTAAAGTACCAATATAAACGGCATATATGTACCATTTTTTTTGTTTATTTTCTGCCAAATTTAGTTTTAATGGCGAGAAACCAATTGGGCCTAAATGATGTCTTGTCTTAATAAAAGTAAGCAAGCTTATTGTCATAACAACAGCCACTAATCCAAAGGCAAAATTCCAAGTTAGATGGCTTGGTATTAAAGAAGGAAACAACTCATGTTTCCCTATCGAAATACATAAATAACCGCCTAAAAGTGCGCCAATGTTGATGCCTGAATAGAACAAGGAGAAACCTGCATCTCTTCTGCTATCTCCATTTTTATAAAGATTGCCAACCATTGTAGAAATATTGGGCTTAAAAAAACCTGTGCCAACGATGTTGAAACTGATGCCTATAAAAAAGAATCTAGAAGGGTCGGCAGCAAGAATAAGGCTGCCAACAATCATTAACAAACCGCCCCAAAACAATGACTTTCTGAAACCGAGTATTTTGTCGGCAAATAATCCGCCAATAAATGTAAAAGCATACACCCAAGCTTGGGTTGCGCCATATTGTAGATTGGCTGCTTTTTCGTCTAAAAACAATTGATTGACCATAAAAAATGTGAGCATGCCGCGCATTCCGTAAAAACTAAAGCGTTCCCACATTTCGCTAAAAAACAAATGCCAAAGTTGTTTTGGATATTTACCTTCAAAGCTTTGTATTTCTTCTAATGTTTGCATTTTATTTATCTATATATTTTATCTCTAATTTTATCTTGGTCAATAATTTGTTTTAAATATTCCTCTTTCGGCATAAATAATAATCCTAGATAGCAACCTATAATGTGTCCAAATTAATTCGGTACGCAATGGGTTCCAAATTGGAAAAGCATTATAAAATGCTCTTATATTATTTATGTTTCTTTCATCAAAACCTTTTCCAAACTCTAAAGTCAATTCTCTTAATAGGTTTTTTAATAATTTAGAGCCATATATTGCTTTGCTTTTGCCATGCTGTTCCTCTTCAACAATAATTTTCCCAATATTCCAATATGTTTCTAATAAAACAGAGTTCACGGCTCGAAAAACTCTTTGTCGAGAAAGTAAAATAACCTTTCGAATTGCGTAAAAAAAGGTGTTGTTAGAAAAAAGGCTCATCTTAGTTTATGCCTTTTTCTTTCATAACAGTATTTAGTTTTTTAACGATGCTAAACATCAATATGGTTGCAAACATTAACAAGGCAAAATTTATCCAAAAGAAGTCTGCTTTGTTATCATATTTATCCCACATACTGGCTAAAACTCCACTTAATTTATTGCCTATTGATGTTGATAAAAACCAACCGCCCATCATTAATGCCGTTATGTTTTTGGGCGATAGTTTTGAAACTACAGACAATCCCATTGGACTTAAAAAAAGTTCGCCTATCGTGATAATTCCATAATTGGCCACTAGCCACCAAACACTCACTTTTTCTGTTCCATTGCTGCCAATTTTTACGGCAGCCACCATCACCAAAACCGAAAGTGCAGAGATTAATAAACCCAAAGCAATTTTTGTTGGTGTGCTTGGCTCTTTTTTTCTATGGCGCAAAAAAGTGAAAAAGGCAACTATTAGTGGTGTTAATAATATCACCCATCCTGGATTAATTGATTGGCTCAAATTTGTAGCCCAAATACTGATTTTACTGCCTTCTTCTGGCAGTTTTTCTGGGGCAATATTTCTGAAATAAACGGGGTAATTATACTCTTTAATCACATTCCCGTTTTCTTTTTGAAGTCTGAATGACGCATCATACAATTCCGTTGAATCCTTTTTATATTCTAACTGTTTTGAAAATTTTAAACTGCTAAAAACCGCTTCAGTGTTGCCTGTAATCGCTCTGTCTGTGTATCTATCTGCCCATGTGTTTAAGGCAGAACCATTTAATTTGAAAACAGCCCAAAATAAAATAACAACGGCAAAAATAGAAAGCAAGGCACCGATTGGTCTTTTGTCTTCTTCTTTTGCTTTAAAGTATAAACTGCCATAAAAAAAGATGACAGGAATACATGCAAAAATAAATGCATCGGTGCTATCAGAGCCAAAGATATAACTATTAGGATTGCTTTCTGATTGGACACCAAAAAGCAGCCATCCAATTATTCCAAAAATAACGGAAGGCAAAAGTATGAATAACACAATTTTTGAGAAAGGCATATCGCCAGGCTGAACGCCCTTTTTTTGGTCGAAACCTTCATAATGTTTTGCGCCTAATATAAACACAATAACTCCTATAAACATTCCCACACCTGCGGCCATAAAGGCAAATTTCCAACCCAATACTATTTGCAGGGCAGCGCCAAAAAAATTGCAAATAAAGGCACCAATATTTATCCCCATGTAAAAAATATTATAACCTTCGTCTTTTTTGTCTTTGAATTTATCTACAGAATAAAAATTACCAAGAAGCGTTGAAATATTGGGTTTGAAAAATCCATTGCCTATAATAACAAATGTCATAGAAACATAAAGCATAGTTAGGCTGTGTATGCCCATTAGCATGTATCCAAGTCCCATTAAAATGCCGCCAATAACAATTGAGTTTTTATATCCCAAATACCTATCGGCAACTAATCCGCCAACAAAAGGGGTTAAAAAAACCAAAGCTATGAATGTACCATACAAGTCGGAGGCTTCTTTTTCGGTTAATGCAAATCCAGCTTCTACATCTTTTAAATAAAGCGTAAAAATGCCAATCATTAAGTAATAGCCAAATCGTTCCCACATTTCGGACAAAAATAAATAGGGCAGGGCTTTTGGATGATTTTTCCACATAAAATTTTATATAAATTTGTTTTTTTGTTAAAAAAGAAACCTTCAAGATTTTACTTGGAGGTTTCTAAAGTTGTTTTTTTCGTTTGATTTATGGTTTATTATCTATCCAATTCAGGAATTACTTCAAGATGATCGTTGTGTTGCATTTTTTGCAATTTTGAACTCAAAAGGAATAGAATTGCTGCTGCAACGCCAGTCATTATGATAAACAACATAAAAAACTCATATAAATTAGTGATTTGAAAACCAATAAATGAAGGGTATTTGATAGGCTCTGTGCTTGCTTCTGCTCCGGCTGTTGGCGGAATTAATGCGCTTAATGTGCCTGCAAACTTATTGGCTGCTGCATTTGCTAAAAACCATGTACCCATCATTAAAGAAGAAAGTCTCAATGGTGCAAGTTTAGAAACCATCGACAAACCAATTGGCGATAAACATAATTCGCCCATAGTATGGATAACATATAGTGCTATTAACCACCACATTGAAACTTTGTCTTCTACACCAATTCCTTTAACGGCAATTGCAATAACAATATAACCTAAGGCTACCAATGCCAATCCGAATGCCATTTTTTTAGGAGAGGAAGGTTCTAATTTTCTAATATATAAAAATCCCCAAATAATTGTAAAAATAGGGGCTAATGCTATTACTGCCAATGGATTGATTGATTGAAAGTAGGAAGCAGGCATATCCCAGCCAAAAATAGTTCTATCTGTTTGCCTGTCTGCAAAAAGAGTTAATGAAGCCCCTGCTTGTTCGAAAGCACCCCAAAAGAAAATAACAAAAAAGGCTAGAATAAAGATTACCAATATTCTTTGATTTTCTATTTTTGTTAAACTCTTGTCAGTTAAAATGATGATTGGCATTGCAATCATCGCGCCATATATAAAGTAACTAATAATATCAATTTCGCCAACGTTAAGGCCACCAATTGCAGGAAGCGTTATAGAAACACCGTTAAACATTTGTTTAAAATTTAACATAAAAAAGATGATTCCAATTGAACCAATAATCATTAGTATGCTTTTTGAATCTAATTTTTTTACGGGCAAGCCGATTTCCTTGCCTTCTTCAGAAATTAAATACTTCTTTTGCCCCCAAATAAAAGCAACCAAACCAAGCAACATGCCTATACATGCTGATAGAAAGCCCCATTTAAAATCCATCGAACCGCAAACTAGAGGCGAAAAAAATGCACCTAAATTTATGCCCATGTAAAAAATTGTAAAGGCACTGTCTATTCTTCTATCGTTGGCAGGATACAATTGGCCAACCATAGTAGAAATATTAGGTTTAAAAAACCCATTGCCTATTATTAATGCTGTTAAACCAGTCCACATTAGAGACACCCCTCCTTCTGCTCCCGCAGATGCACTTAAAAACATAAAGAATTGCCCAACAGCCATTAACAAACCGCCAATAACAATGCTGCGTCTGTTGCCTAAATATTTATCGCACAAATAACCGCCCAATAATGGGGTTAGATAAACCAATCCTGTGTAACTGCCATAAATTTCGGAGGCACTTGAGTCATTCATAAGTAATACTTTTGTCATAAACAGAATGAAGATTGCTCTCATTCCATAATAACTAAAGCGTTCCCACATCTCTGTGAAAAATAGAAAATAAAGCCCTTTAGGATGTCCGTTTTTTGTTGATATTTCGCTCATATATAATTTTAAAAGGGCAATAATATATATTTATTTTCATTTTTTTATAAAAACATTGCATTTTTTCTTTAAAAAGTTAAACTTATGAAGCGGCCAAGAAAAAATAAACCAATGATTATTAGTAGAATACCAAAATATTTATTGATAACAAAAAATATGCGTGCGTTTAGTTTTTTGCCAATTAAATGTGAAAGGAAGACCTTTAATATGTCCATTGAAAACAAAACCAATAAAATTGTAATGACATTAATAGTAACCAAAGTTTTAAATTGGGGCTCTTCTGCATATTTTAAACTGATGGATCCCAACACATTGAGCCATAAAATTAAGGTAAAGGGATTAATAAGATTTAGCCAAAATCCATTGAATATGTTTTTGCTGTGTGGCACTCTTTCCGAGTATGATTTTAAAAAGGCTTTGTATTGATGTCGCAATGCTTTTATGCCCATCATTATTAATAAAACACCGCCAATTAGGCTGTAAATTATTTGAAAACTAGGTGCTTGCATATATTCTGCTACGCCAAAAATGCAAAGCAGAGCGATTAACAAATCGCTAAAAAAAACGCCAAACGCCAAATAAACGCCTTTTTTAAATCCCTCTTGAATGCTGGTGTGCAATAATTTAAAAAACGCTGGTCCAAAAAGCAAGATACTGATAAAAAAGCCTTGCCAAATGCCATGAAAAATTGGGTTTAAATACATTTTTTTGGTTGTTTAATCTTTGATGACAAAACTATGTATATAATTTGAAAATAATAAATAAATCTTTGTAAATAGTTATTAGTTTAAGAAAATCAACATGATTTATTGGTTTGATTTTTTCCCATTTTCCATTTCGCATATATTAACCTAAATTGAGTTATAATTTACAAATATACTGCATGTATCAAAAAAAGGAAATGAATGAAGATTTGGCTATATTCATTGCATTTTATAACATTTATAGTCGGTATGGCTTTTTAAAAAAAGAGTTGAGGAAAAACCCCATTTGATGCAATGCGCTGATGGCATGAAATTAAATAAGAAATTTTTAAAATAACGCCAAAACAGTTTAGAAAAAAAATAATAAATTCGAAATTTAATTTAAGCAACTTAAATCAATACCGTTGTGAAACTTGACACCTTAAGGTTTATAAAATGAGGAAAACTGTTACTTATAATATTGACCAATTATTGAAATTGGTTAGGCAAAATTGCAGGTTTAGTAAACTACAAACCATTACAAAAATAATCGTAAAAAAAATACGATGCCAAAAAATTTTAATAAATAGTTACCAAAACGGGAAAACTACACTATCTTTTTAAAAATTAATATTGAGAGTAATTGCAAAAAAAATATTGAGAGAATTTTGGGTAGTTCATTGAGATTGTGAACAACAAATGAAATCTTGGTATAAAGAAACTTGTAAAGCAGAATGGAAAAATCCTAATGAAATTAAATCGGAATATCCAAATGCAAGTATTTTAAATGACAATCGCATAGTTTTCAATATTAAAGGCAATAATTATAGATTATTAGTAAAAATTAATTTTGAATACGAAATGGTTTGGATTAGATTTATTGGAACTCATCCTGAATATGATAAAATTAACGCTAACACAATATAAAATATGAACATAAATCTTATAAAAACAGAAAATGATTATAATAAAGCTTTAAAAAGACTTGAAATAATCTTTGATTCAAAAAAAGGAACTCAAGAAGGTGACCAATTAAAACTTTTAGGCATATTAATTGAGCAATATGAAAATGAAAAATTTCCGATAGATTTACCCGATCCAATAGAAGCGATTAAATTCAGAATGGAACAAATGGGTTATAATCAAAATATTTAGCAAAAATTGTAGGATTTAAAAGTCGTGCAAGTGAAATTCTAAATAGAAAAAGAAAATTATCGTTAGAAATGATTCGGCAAATACACACTAGTTTAAAGATTCCAACGGATGTTTTAATTCAAACATATTAGTTTTAAGTTAATTGTGCTGTAATATTTATTTGTTGAAAGGCAATGAATGAAGTCTGCCTATTCTTAAACAAGCCAAAAAACAAAAGCCCCATACTTTCGTGTGGGGCTTTTGTTGAATATCTGTTTTTGTCTAAAACTTACAGTTTAAAGACATTATGAAATTGCGACCCGGGGCCACAATACCTGAACTGTATGGACGGTATCTTCTGTCCAAAATGTTTTCTACGCCAGCATTAATGCTGAAATAATCGTTTAATGGTGCAGAAATTTTGTAATTTAAAGTCCACCAAGAAGGCGAATAGGTCAATCCGTTTTTGTCTTTTGTATATAAAAAAGGCTTGTTGCGCTCCTCTATGTTCAAATTTTTATGCTGCACGCTTGCGGAGTATTGCGCGTAAATTTGCATTTGAAATTTGTTGTTATTATAAGTCAATCTTGTTAACCCAAAAGCAGGTGCAGCACTACGAGCGGTTGATTTTGTGCCGTCTTCCATTTCTTCTTCGCCTGTTTGAATATTGTATCTTGTTTCTAAAAACAAGCCTTTGGCTAGCCTAAGCTCTATGGCAATGTTTCCGCCATTTACATTCACAAATGCTGCATTTTGAACCGCAAATGTTTCGTATTTTTTATTGTCGAAAACTATGCTATCGGCTCCGTTTACAGAAAATTTGCGTCTAACCAAACCATTTTTCAATTTAGTGCTGAACAATGAAACATCGACTTTCAGAATACCTTTAAAGGTTTTAGAAAAATTTAATTCTAAATTTGAAGAAACCTCAGCTTTGATAGAAGTGTTAGGCACAATAATTTGAGAACTGCTGATTTCAAAAAACTTACCCATGTCGTCCACATTTGGCGCACGAAAAGCCGTTGAGTAATTCATAGACACTTTACTGGTTTTGTTTGGCGTATAAATAGCCCCCACATTATAGTTTAAATTAGAGTTGTTGGTTTTCACTTTTTGGTTCAACATTGGAAAGAAAGCTGCATTTTCCGAAAAATCTGCATCAATACTAAACAAGTTGTATCGAGCACCAGCCTCAAATTTCAAGAAAGAATTCATTTTATACAAATAAGCAATGTATGCCGCTTGGCTGTTCCAATTTGCATTGGGATAGCGAGTTGCTACGGCAATATTGGCCAAGGTTTTAACATGGTAAGCACTGGCTTTTGAGCTCACATCGTTGCCCACATGCTCTGCACCATAATAAAACTCATGTTTTTCTGTTCTTTTCACAAAGTCGAGGTTCAATGACAAGGCATCTACTTTCTCTGTCTGATTTCTAAGTCTAAAACGGCTGCCTCCTGAAAAATTACGGTTGATTCTGCTTTCTTCAAAATTTTGATAAGCGGTTTTCAAACTCATTTTGTCAAACATTTTGTTGCCTTTAGAATACTCTATATTTAAAACATTCATCATCCATTTTTGAGGGCCATATTCCCAAACAGCACTGCTTGGCAATTTGTTGTTAATCTCAATTAATCTGTCGTAGCGGGCATACTGCGATATTTCCGAAAAATGAAAACCATAATCAAACTTTAAATATTTGCTGGCCATGAAGCTTACTTTTTGCATCAAATTAATTTGGTCGTAGCCCGAAGGTTTCTGAACCAAAGGGTCTAGATTGTCGATAATACGGTCAACACTGTCTTGTCTAACAACATAAAATTTTCTTAAATAATCGTCAGGTCCATTTTTGTTTCCCATCCTTAAATCGCCAAAGTGATTGCTGGTGATACTGGTTAGCATGGCCCATTTTTTCCAACCCAAATTTGCATCCACATGCATTGTGCGCTCGTTGTTTGCCGTTGCTGTTCTTAAATTGGCGTTGCCATAAACCAATACTTTATCGGTGTTAGAAAATTGAGCGCTCAGGGTATTGAAACTCATCACCCCTCCTATTGCATCGCTGCCATAAACAACCGAACCGCCTCCAAAAAGCACCTCAGTATTTTGAATAGCAAAAGGGTCTAAATTGATAACATTTTGAATATTGCCGGTTCGGAAAATAGCCGTGTTCATTCGAACACCATCCACCGTGTAAAGCAATCTATTGGTAGAAAAACCTCTAATCATTGGGCTGCCACCGCCTTGTTGGCTTTTTTGGATAAAAACATTGCCCGTTGCAGCAAGCAAATCTGCAGCTGTTTGTGTGTTTTGAGAACGCATTTTATTTAAACTAAAACCAACCGTACTTCTACTATTATTAAAAGAATTTTCTTGCCATTTATAAACAGATATAACAAGCGTATTGATGGTTAATACAGGACTCAGTTCTATGAAATAGTTGTTGTTTTTAACCGTTTCTACACTGGCCGAATAAGATTGATAATTCATGTCATTGATTACGATATCACCGGTTATTAAACCCTTAATTTCAATCACACCATTGTCATCTGTGGTTTCACTAGACAATGTAAAATTGTCTTGACTCAAAACACCAACTTTTATGTTTTTAATGGGTTGTTGTGTTTCTTTATTTACTATTTTTATTGTTTGGGCAAATGCATTGCTATGCAAAAGCAACGCAACCAGCAAAAGTTTTATTTGTTTCATTAATTGTTTTCTTTTATATTATTATTTGTTTTTATTGAGAAAATGTTTCCATAACCGCTCTACAATCTCAACAATACCAATTATGATATCAATATTGTTTAATCAGCACTGCGCTCGATTTTTCTATTTTCAAGCTATATCACCGCTCAAGAAATTGTACTTTTTTATTTTATAAAAAAGAAATTCTAAGGCGGAGCTGGCTGGCATTTATAATTACAAAATAATTTGAACTATTTTATAATTAGAATTAGTATAATATTGCAGAGAATTTAAGTTTTGTTTTTAAATAGAAAAAAACTAAACAACTGGCGGAGGCAGCTCCACTTTAAGAAAAGGAGAATTTAAAGGTTTGATGATTGCCTCAAAATAATTTGTTTTAAAACAAAACAAATAAAGCCTATCGCTCCTTTGGGACAAATACTTTAACTCAAAAAAATGATTCAAATCATTGATTATTTGCTTGTTCTTTTGCGATTGCCTGATTAAGCGAAACAAATTAACAAACAATGTCTTTTCATCTTTATCATTAATGCAATAATAAACAACCGTATCTTTTTGCAGTTTATGGATATTTACGATGTCATAAATATCGCCTTTATACCAAAACTCATTATTCTCCTCCCATTTCAGCTGGTTTTTGTTGTTATCTGTTATTACAACTCTAAACAAATTGCCTTTAGGCACTCCATTTTTCAATTGATTTTTGATAGTTTTCTTAATGGAATATTGCTGCGTTTTAAAAACAACGATATACCCTCCTATTAAGTAAGCAAACAAGCCAAGAAAAAATATAAGTATGCCTTTTTTCAAAGCCACAAAAATAATTTTATTTTTCGTATTTAGAAATATTAAATTAGATTTGCAGTCAATTAAATAAAACAGAATAACATGAGTTTAATAGCAGATATTAAAGCGCGCCAAATTTTGGATTCAAGAGGAAACCCAACCATAGAAGTAGATGTCATTTCAGAAAACGGTTTTTTGGGCAGGGCGGCTGTTCCGAGCGGAGCAAGCACCGGCATTCACGAAGCGGCAGAGCTGAGAGACAACAATCCTTCAGTCTATCTTGGAAAAGGGGTTTTAAAAGCGGTTGAAAATGTAAATGATATTATAAGCAACGAACTAATTGGGGCTTATATTTTCGATCAAAATACAATAGATGCCACCATGAACGATTTGGATGGTTCGGAAAATAAATCAAATTTGGGAGCCAATGCAATTCTTGCAGTCTCTTTGGCGGTTGCAAAAGCAGCAGCGCAAGAAAGCAACCAAAGTTTATACCGCTATTTGGGAGGCGTAAATGCAAATACATTGCCTTTGCCAATGATGAATATTCTTAATGGCGGTGCGCATGCAGACAACTCAATCGATTTTCAAGAGTTTATGGTGATGCCAACAAATGCAGCCACCTTTAGCGAAAGTTTAAGAATGGGCGTTCAAATTTTTCACCAATTGAAATCCGTTTTAAAAAGCAAAGGCTACAGTACCAATGTTGGAGATGAAGGTGGATTTGCACCCAATATAAAATCGAACGAAGAGGCAATAGAAACCGTTTTAATGGCAATAGAAAAAGCAGGATACCGCCCAGGCGAAGATGTTTTTATTGCTATGGATGCTGCGGTTAGCGAACTTTGGGATGCAGAAAAAGGATTGTATGTGTTTAAAAAATCGGACAAAAGAGAATTGGATGGTTCTGGAATGGTAGATTATTGGAAAACATGGGTGAATAAATACCCAATTATTTCTATAGAAGATGGATGTGCCGAAGACGATTGGGCAACATGGAAACAACTAACATTAGCCCTTGGCAGCAAAATACAATTAGTAGGCGATGATTTATTTGTAACAAATGTAAACCGTTTGCAGAGAGGAATAAATGAAGGCATAGCCAATAGTATTTTAGTAAAAGTAAATCAAATAGGCACTTTAACTGAGACGATTAATGCTATTAACTTAGCCACACAAAATGGTTATACCAATATCATCAGTCACAGAAGTGGCGAAACAGAAGACAGCACAATTGCAGACATAGCAGTGGCGATGAACAGCGGACAAATAAAAACAGGTTCGGCATCACGCAGCGATAGAATGGCAAAATACAATCAGTTGCTTAGAATTGAAGAAGAGCTGGGAGAAAACGCGCAATTTAATGGCAGGAATTTTAAATTTTTAAACCGTTAAAAAACACCCTACATTTGTAAAAAAAAATAAACACCAATAATATTATGTCAGTTTTAAAAGTTATCGAAATTTTAGCTAGCTCAACAAAAAGTTGGGAAGATGCTGCCGCAAATGCCTTAGCAGAAGCAAGCAAAACTATCAGAGGTATTCGTTCTATTTATATTAAAGAACAAAATGCGACTGTAGAAAATGGAAAAATCGTTGATTACAGAATCAATGCAAAAATCACTTTCAACATTCAAAAAGCAGAGAAAGCTGAGAAAAAGGAAATGAAAGTATTAAAGCCTGCTAAAAAGAAAAAATAGTAACACTGTTATTAAATAGAAAAGCACCATTTGTAAGATGGTGCTTTTTTTGTGGGTTATTTGTATTTTTATTTTAAAAAGCTTGCCTCTACCTTTTATAGAAACACTAACTTCTTATAAGTTCTATAAGGTGATGGCGTTTTGTCCACTGAACTTGTAAACCATTGTTTTTTTTTAAGTTGTCGTGTCATTGAGTGTCGGCTGTGAATTGCGTATTTTGTTTTTTTTAAAGCGTTGGTCCCTAAAGCTTTTGGGATTAAAAACAATTTTTCTTTTGGGTCGGCTCCCGCTTTGGCGGGATAGGTTTTGTAAGCTCTATTAATCCCGATAGCTATCGGGATTGGTCTGTGCTGTTGCTTATGCGGCTTTAAATTGTGCTTGCAAAAAGCGGAGGCTATGGTGGTGTCGTAGTTATTGGCGGAACAGGATTTCTAACTCCATCAATAATAATTATGTATTTGTCTATGTGCTGTAACAATTCATTTGATGCCGAAGAAGCTTCTTTGTCTGCATGTAAAAAGTTTGTATAATTACAGTATTTAAAAACCTTTTCAATAATATCTAGGTCGGCATCTGTAAGCAATTTTATTTTATTTTTTGTGTATGTTATGCCACCAAGCATCACTGTAACATTTATACCAAGTTATTTATAAATAATTCTTTGTCTCGTCTATATTTATGGCATCTGCTATAGTAGCATAAGGATTTTTATGAGCAAAATTAATGCAGATTTTGCTTGGCAAACCCGTTTTCTTAACCATATCATTCGTAATGTCAAAATAATTGAAACCATTCAAAATTACATTAAAAATAATCCAATAAATTGGGGAGAAGATAAATTCCGAAACAGTAATAGCTAAAAAAACGCCTAGGCAAGCATTTTTCGATTGAGCAGATTAATTGCCTCTGTTTTCATAAAAAAAACACACTCCTCATTTTAATTAAAGCTTAGACTAATTAGACAAAGCATCAATAAAATCTCTAAACAATAGAAAAGCTTCTTTATAATTTGTGAATGGCACCTCTTCTGCCCTATCAAAAACATCGTGATAATAAGGATATGGACCCATTAAATAGAAGAAGAAACAAGGCACACCCGCTTCGCTGAAGAAATAATGGTCGCTGTTTGCAGCCTTTCCTCTTGCTTTCACAGCAGGTAAATAGTTTTTATCAGTGTTTAGTTTTTTAAGCAATTCAAACTCATCTTTAAAAACAGTGCCGTTTACCGCCATAACACCTTCGGCACCATTGCCCATTAGGTCAATATTTATCAAAAATCGAATGTTCGACAGAGGATAAACAGGGTTTTGAACATAATATTTAGAACCCACAAGCCCCATCTCTTCGCCTGTGAAAGCAATAAACAATAAATTATATTTAGGAGGATTTTTAGCATAATGTTTAGCAAGATTCAACATCATAGCAATTCCGCTAGCATTGTCATTAGCACCATTAAAAACTGCCTCGTTGCCCATCTTACCCAAATGATCGTAGTGAGCCGTAAAAACTATAAATGAATCTTTGTATTTTGCTTCACCTTTAATTAAACCAAGCACATTTTGAGAATTGTAGTTCGCAATAAACTTGTTTTTAACAACTATTTTAAAATTCATTTTTTTGCTCACAGAAACAGCACTTCGTTTAATGGTAATTATGCATTGTGGACTTACATCTTGACTAGCACCCCATGTTAGCTTATCATTTGTTAAAAAAACCAAAAGCTCTTTTTTATAATCTTTCAAAAACTTCTTTCTTGTTATTGAGGCATTTTCAAAATATTGCGCGTTAAACGAATCTAAAACAGCCGCCTTAAGTTGAAAAGCATTGACATCATAATGTTTAGGATCATTTAATTCATTGGCCGTAAAAAAATCAATTTCTCCATGAAATTTAAACCTACCACAACTTGGATTTATAATATAGTCAACACCTGGTTTTAATAACACATTGTTGCAATACACTTCCACTGTTTTTGGAAAAGTGTTGACATCCATTTTCAACTTTTGAAAATAAGAACCATTATTTGCAGGCAACACCCCAAGTTCTTTAAATTGTTTTTCTATATAATTAGCGGCCAATTTGTCGCCTATATTAACATACCCTCTTCCATGGTATTTATTAGAGGCAAGTTCATTTAAAACCAATCTAGAATAATCAATATCTTGCGCACTCAAAGTTAAAATAGCCCCAAAAAACAAAAACGAAATATACTTTTTAATCATTTTACAAAAATATGTGATTAGTTTGCAACCACCAAATTAAACATAAAACACTAGTATTTAAATAGTTAACAAATTGTTTGTAATTTATACTAGCTGGGCAAAAAAAAATTGTGATTTTAGATAAAAAAGGTAGTTATTTGCACCAACAAAATTTTAAAAAATTATATATCATGTCAGAAGTAGCAGAAAAAGTAAAATCAATTATCGTTGACAAATTAGGAGTTGAAGAAAGCGAAGTTACGCCAGAGGCAAGTTTTACAAACGATTTAGGAGCAGATTCATTAGATACAGTAGAACTTATCATGGAATTTGAAAAAGAATTCAACATTGCAATTCCTGATGAGCAAGCAGAGAAAATAGGCACAGTTGGTGATGCTATTACTTACATCGAAAATAACACTAAATAATTAGCAACCCCTTTAACAATAAATTATGCAATTTAAACGCGTAGTTGTTACAGGTATGGGCGCTCTAACACCTATCGGTAACAACCTTCAAGAATATTGGAGTGGATTATCTAATGGTGTTAGCGGTGCTGCTATGGTGACCCTTTTTGACACCACAAAGTTCAAAACAAAATTCGCTTGCGAGGTAAAAAATTTCAATCCAGAAAATTATATGGATAAAAAAGAAGCTCGCAAGATGGATAGGTTCGCTCAATTTGCTTCTGTAACGACAGATGAAGCCATCAAACACTCTGGCCTTGATTTAGAAAAAATAGACAAATCAAGAGTCGGTGTAATTTGGGGTTCAGGCATTGGTGGCCTCACATCTTTTTTTCTAGAAAGTGCAGAATATGCTAGAGGTGACGGCACGCCTAGATTCTCTCCTTTTTTTATTACAAAAATGATTTCAGACATTGCAGGTGGCTTGGTTAGTATTAAATATGGTTTTGGAGGCCCTAATTATACAACTGTTGCTGCATGTGCATCAAGCAATAATGCATTAATTGATGCTTATTTGTATATCAAATTAGGGAAAAGCCCTATTATAATTGCAGGTGGTTCTGAGGCTTGTGTTAACGAGCCAGCAATGGGCGGTTTTAGCAATATGAAAGCCTTGAGCGAAAGAAATGATGACCCTAAAACGGCATCAAGACCATTTGATAAAAATAGAGATGGATTTGTTCTTGGAGAAGGTTCTGCTGCTTTGGTTTTAGAAGAATATGAGCATGCAGTGGCGAGAGGAGCAAAAATATATTGCGAAATAATTGGTTCTGGATTAAGTGCAGATGCTTATCATTTAACGGCTCCTCATCCTGAGGGATTGGGTGTTATTAATGTTTTGAATTGGGCAATGGAAGAAGCTCAAATTAAAGCATCGGATATTGATTATATTAATGTTCATGGCACTTCTACCCCATTGGGAGATATTGCCGAATTGAAAGCAATTGGCGCTGTATTTGGCGAACATGCTCATAAATTAAACATTAGTTCAACCAAATCTATGACCGGACATTTATTAGGCGGTGCGGGTGCAGTTGAAGCAGTTGCAACGATAATGGCAATGCAACATAGCCTAGTTCCTCCTACTATTAACCATTTTACTGACGATGAAAATATTGATCCAAAGCTGAATTTAACTTTTAATACAGCACAAGAAAAAAATATCAATATTGCTTTGAGCAACACATTTGGTTTTGGTGGACACAACGCAACTGTTGTGTTTAAGAAAATTTAACAACAATTTTTGATTTCGTGTTTGGTAGAATTAAGATTCATTTTTCAAAAGATAAAAAAATCTATCAATCGTTACATAATATTTTTGGATTTTATCCCGGAAGATTAAGTTATTACAAAATTGCGCTCACGCACAATTCATCTCATTACCATTTATCATCCAAAGACATTAAAATTAACAATGAACGCCTAGAGTTTCTTGGCGATTCCGTTATTGGGACTATTGTTACTGAAAAAATTTACAATCGGTTTCCAAGTGCAAATGAAGGTTTTTTAACTGAAATGCGCTCCAAAATTGTAGGAAGAAATAAACTTAATCAAATTGGGAGGAAAATTGGACTGCTCACAGTTTTAAAATACGACATCAAGCTAAACAATAATAGAAGTATATCAGACACACTTTGCGGCAACACATTAGAAGCCTTGATTGGTGCAATTTATCTTGACAAAGGCTACAATTTCACAAAAAAAATTATTACTAAAATAATTTTAAACAATCATATAGATTTTGATCAATTGTTACTTGAAGAACTTAGTTATAAAGCAAAATTAATTAAATGGGCACAGCGTGAACATAAAAAAATAGATTATCAGGTCTATGCAATTGATACAGAAAACAAGCAAAATATTTTTACAATAGAAATTTTAATTGATGGGGAAAAAGTAATTGCAGGCAGAAATCATTCTAAAAAAATAGCTGAAGAGTTAGCAAGTCAAAAATATTGCACCCAAATTGGTATTTGACCTTTAAATAGCTTAAATAAAAAAAACAATATTTTACTTAAGATCAAAGAAAAACTCTTTGCTTTTTAATGTTGCCTTTATAACTAAATCGCAATCTTTGTTATTGAATGGGTCATAGTCAATTGTGATTTTATTATTAGCTTTTTTATCCGTTAATTTAATAGTTCCTATTATGTAGGTTTTTAAACAATCTCGTTTGCTTTTTTTTATTAAAGGTTCTTCAATTGTTGCTGTATAGATTTCTCCATTTCTATTAATTCCATCTGCTACTCCCGTAACTTGATAGCCAAGTTCCATAATAACAGGATTGTTTTCTCTTAAAAGTTCGACCGTTCTATCGCAATTCCAAGAAATAGTTCCATTTTCGTTTTTAATTTTTCCATTTTCAACCAAAATATTAAAAGTGGAGTTATTTACTCTTGATATTATTTTTTTACCAAAAATTAAAGAGAGTTTTCCGCCATCATTTCCTGCAAAAAAACTATCTAATTCGTTAGCCAAAATCTCGCAAAAAAACCCTGATTCCTCATATTTTTTATTGGTTTTAAAATGTAAGATTCCTGCTCTATATCTGCCATCCAAACACAAAATTCCATTGGGAAATTCCCTTTTTACATCTCCAAAATCGAGCTTAAAATCAAGACCATTACCATCACTGTAAAGACTATCGGTAAACAACAATAAAACTCCTTTGGGCAACAACTTACTACTATTTTTTATGTCTAAATTATTTGAAATAACATCTTGTGCAATGTCATAAATTGAAATAAACTCGGATTCTATGAGTGAATTATCTTCAGCAGAAACGACTGAAGAAATTGTAATTCTATTATCTTTATTGCAAGCAGAAAAAATTGAAATTATGACAATTAAATTGAAGATGTTTTTCATTTTGTTGAGAGTTCAAATTTATAGAATTGTTGCGAAATATTCATCAATACATTCTAAAATAATATAACAGATTTTTAAAATATCTTCACTTTCTATGATTAAGGGTGGAGAAATTCTGATTTTATTTTCCGCATATAAAAACCAATCAATTAACAAGCCTTTTTTAACACAATTATCTATAATTTGTCTGCAATGAACTTTATTTTCAAATTCTACAGCTAACATCAATCCTATACCAGAAATATGAGTTATCTGAGAATGTTTTAAATGTTTTCTAAATAAGGCTTCCTTTTCAACTAAAGTATTTAACAACTTAGGATTATTTAATTGCTTAATAGCAGCCAAAGACGCTGCACACGACACTGGGTGGCCTCCAAATGTCGTTATGTGTCCTAAAACTGGATTGTCAATCAAACAATTCATTATTTCTTTTGATGAAATAAAAGCGCCCAAAGGCATACCGCCACCAAAGGCTTTTGCTAAAACAAGAATATCGGGCACAATATCAAAATTTTGAAATGCAAAAAGTTTACCTGTTCTTCCCATGCCGCACTGAATTTCATCAAAAACAAGCAGCGTGTCTGTTTCATTACATCTCTTTCTAATAGCAGTTAAAAACTTTACAGAGCATGGAATATATCCTTTTTCAGCCATTATTGGCTCAAGAAATACAGCAGCTGTTTTATTTGTAATTAATAATTCAATATTTTGCAGATCATTTTGCTCTAAAAAACTAATACCTGGCAAAACGGGCGCAAATTTATTTTTAAAATATTCGTCACTCATTAAGCTCAAAGCGCCATGTGTGCTGCCGTGGTAGGCATCTTTTAAGGCAACAAACTCCGCTCGTCCAGTGTATCTTTTTGCTAACTTCATAGCGCCTTCTATAGCCTCACTCCCACTATTTACAAAATAATTTGAATTTAAAGATGATGGTAAAATCTCCGAAAGATAGTTTGCCAGAAGGGTTTGGCTATCTTGCACAATTTCTCCATAAACCATTAAATGCGTATGAAGATTAATTTGGTTTAATATTGCTTCTTTTATTAATTCATTGTTATGACCTAGATTGCTTACAGAAATGCCTGAAATACAATCTAAATAAGCGTTGTTATTATCATCATAAAGATAAACTCCTTTAGCATATTTTATATTTATACCCAATGGTGCATCAGAAGTTTGCGCAACATTTTGATAAAAAAATCTTTTTAAGTTTGAGTTTGTCATGGTGCAAAAATAAAAAATCCCTTTGACTTTAGGTCAAAGGGATTTTTAAATAAGTAAAATAAAATTATTTTACTTGGCTTGAAAGGTCAGCACCGGCTTTAAATTTCACAACATTTTTTGCTGCGATTTTAATTTCTTTACCAGTACGAGGGTTACGGCCAGTTCTAGCAGCTCTGTTGGTTACTGAAAAAGTACCAAAACCTACTAAAATTAATTTCTCTCCGTTTTTCATTGCATCAGTTGTAGCCTCAATAAATGAGTTTAAAGTTGCTTGTGCTTGTGCTTTTGTTACTTTGGCATCTGTTGCCATTTTGCTGATTAGATCTGATTTGTTCATAATGCTTAATTTAAGTTAAATTTAATTTATTTATGTGGGTCAAAAGTATTAGAAAGTTTAGAAAAATCAAGGGTTTCGCATTTTTTTTTCGAAATAAATATTAACACGAAATTAACATTTCTCTATTTTCTATACCGAATAATTTTCATAACTTTCTGAATTACAGCATTTAAAGGGTTGTTTAAATTATGTTTTAACTCAACATTTATGTCTGCTTTTTTATAAAACTTTTCTCTAATTTGGTATAAATTAGCAATTTTTATATCAATTTCTAGGTCATTTAGTCCATCAAACATGGGTCTTCGCGACCTATTTTGCTTAATTCTTTCTGCAATTATGCTTAAATCTGTATTTATCCATATAACTATCCCCTGTTTTTTCATGGTTGCAAGGTTGTCAAAATACATTGGCGCACCGCCACCACATGACACTAAAATCTGTTTGTTTTCTGAAATATTCTTTAAAACTTGATTTTCTTGGACTCTAAAATAATCTTCGCCTTTAGCTTTTACTATATTTTTAATATATTCATGCTCCTGTTTTTCAATTTGAGTATCTAAGTCAATAAACTTTAATTTAAGTGCATTTGCTAACTGCCTACCAAGATATGTTTTGCCTGAACCAGGCATTCCAATCAAAAATAATTTCATAGGTTTTTCTTAAATTTATAGAAGTTAATCGTTTTTAATTTGAAATTATATGGTTATTGAAATAAAATATAAACTATATTTAAAACTAAAAAGGCCGAAATACAATGTAAATCGACCTTTTAAATTAATTTGATTTTTATTAAAGTTGATACATAACACCTTTGCAAGCCGCTACAATTTTATTTACGGAAGGTAAAAATACTTCAACCATTGTTGAGGCATAAGGCAATGGCGTGTCCAATGTCGTTATTCTTCTTATTGGTGCATCAAGATAATCGAAAGCATGGCGCTGAACTTGATAAGTTATTTCACTACTAATAGACGCCAATGGCCAAGCCTCCTCTACTATAACTAAACGATTGGTTTTTTTGATTGACTGAATGATGGTATCAATATCTAACGGTCTAACGGTTCTTAAATCTATTACCTCTGCGTTGATGCCTTCTTTTTCTAAAGCAGCAATGGATTCATTTACTTTCAACATCATTTTTCCAAAAGAAACGATTGTAACATCCGTGCCTTGTTTAACAACATGGGCTTTGCCAAGTTCAATAATATACTCTTCTTCTGGCACTTCGCCTTTAAACCCATACATTTGCTCGCTTTCCATAAAAATAATTGGATTGCCATCCCTAATAGATGCTTTTAATAAACCTTTGGCATCATAGGGATTTGATGGAACAACAACTTTTAATCCAGGCGTATTTGCAAACCAATTCTCAAAATTTTGAGAATGTTGAGCTCCTAATTGCCCTGCGCTGCCTGTTGGCCCTCTAAAAACCATGTGGCATTTATATTGTCCAGCAGTCATACTATTCATTTTAGCTGCACTATTAATAATTTGGTCAATAGCTACTAATGAAAAGTTGAAGGTCATAAATTCAACAATTGGCACTAAACCATTCATGGCTGCACCCACTGCAATGCCCGCAAAACCTAGTTCTGCTATTGGTGTATCGATAACTCTTTTTGCTCCAAATTCTGCCAACATTCCTTGGCTAACTTTGTATGCTCCGTTATATTCGGCTACTTCTTCTCCTATTAAAAAAACGCGTTCGTCTCTGCGCATCTCTTCATTCATTGCTTCTCTTAAGGCTTCCCTAAATTGAATTTCTCTCATTTTATAGATATTTTAAAGTGCAAAAATAAACTTTTGATTCTAATTTGAGAAATTAGTTTTATTTTTGCTCTTAAATTTTCATGATATGCCGAAGCATTTAGTTTTTTTTCTTGCAATATTTTTGTGTTTAAAAGCCTATGGCTTTGGATTTTACCCCGCAATTGGTTCGCGGGCAAATGCTTTGGGAGGCGCAGGTTTATTAGTTCAAAATGCGTTTTGTGCGACAAATAATATCGCTTTAATGCCTTGGCAAAAAGAAATTGCCATTGGTTTTGCCTTTCAAAACAGATTTGGAATCTCAGATTTAAACCAAAATAGCCTTAATCTTGTTGTTCCTTATAAAAATTTGGGCTATGGAATTAAAGTTAATTCTTTTGGAAACAATATATTAAAAGACCAAACGATTGGAGCAAGTGTGGCTTATGCTATAAACAAAAAAATGAATGTTGCAGCAGGTTTTAATTACCATTTATATGCCATTAAAAATTATGGAAATGCGAATACCCAGACATTTGAAATAGCTGTTGTAAACAAAATTACAGAAAATTTTTGTTTGGCTTTTCAGGTTTTCAATCCTTTTGGTGCAAAATTTACCGAAATAGCAGACCAAAGACTGAGGCCAACTGCAAGATTGGGCGCAAGATATAAGATTAATAATAAGGTTAATTTGGTTGGCGAAATAGAAAAAAATAACTATTTTAAAGCAAACTTTAAATCGGGAATTGATTATCAATTTTCTGAGAAAATAAACTTTTGTGCAGGCATCGCAACTTTGCAGCCACAATTTACGGCTGGAATAGGCTTTGTTTATAAAAAAATTAATATCGAAACAGCCCATGTTTTAACATCAAGACTGGGTTTTAGCCATCACATTAATCTGATTTTTAATTTTGCTAAAAAATCTTAGAATACTATTATTTTTGATATTATTTCAAAACAAAGCAATTGCTCAAATCAAAAACACCGAGCAATTAAAAGATATTATAGAAAAATATATTGAAAACAACGAGAGTACTTTAGATTTCTTAGATTTATATGATCAGATAGACTTTTATGTTCAAAACCCAATAAACATAAATAAAGCGTCTCAAAATGATTTGTTAAAAATGCCTTTAATTACACCACAAAAAGCTAATGCGGTTTTGCAACACATAAAACAATATGGCCCTTTGAAACATATAGTTGAATTGCAATTGATTGAAGGATTTGATGCGAGTTTTATAGAAATTTTTAAAAACTTTGTTAAATTAAAAAGTACGAATTTTAATTATAAACAAGCAGAGTTTTGGAAAACAGACAATGAAATAATATTATTTTCTTCAAGAAAACTTGAATTAGCAAAAGGATATACAATTAACGATAGCAATAAAAACAAATTTCAAGGCAGTCCAATAAGCAGCTCTATGAGATACAAAGGAAAAATTGGCAACTTTTTAACAATTGGCATAAATACTGAAAAAGATGATGGCGAAACTTTAAAGAATGGTTTTTTATCTGGTTTTGCTATGCTAAAAGGGTTAGGACGCATAAAATCAATAATTATAGGCGATTTTCAAGCTTCTTTCGGTCAGGGTTTAACCTTTGGAAGCGGGTTAGCTTTCGGAAAATCGCCAAATGTGCTTGGTTCTGTTAGGTTTCAAAATGGAATTAGAATTTCTCGTTCTTTTAATGAAAATCAATTTTTGAGAGGTGTGGGGTTGCAAACATCGCTGATTAAAAATATGGAACTAACCGTTTTTTACTCTAAAAACAATATTGATGCGAGTGTCAAAACAGATTCATTGGGATTTGCGTCAGAGTTTACAAGCTTAATTAATATTGGGAATTATAGAAATCAAACAGAGCTAAGCAAACGAAACCAAGTGCAAAGCACAATTGTTGGTGCAAATGTGTCATACTCTATTAAAAACCTTAAGCTTGGCACCACAGCCGTGCGAACCCAATATGATAAAATTCTGAATATTCAGGAAAAAGACGTTTATAAAGCTTTTTTTAACAAAGAAAAAACACTGGAAAACATTGGGGTAAATTATCATTATTATCTCAAAAACACCCTCTTTTATGGTGAATTTTCTAGTAATAAGAATCTTAAAACACTTTCATCTATTAATGGGGTTATTGTTTCTTTGGATAAAAACCTAGAGCTTAGTTTGATACATAGAAATTATAAAAAAGAATATAATGTTTCTTTTTCAAATGCTTTTGCCGAATCTTCGGTGCCCCAAAATGAGAAAGCCGTTTATGCCGGCATGTCTTGGTCGCCTTTTAAAAACTATAAAATTAATGCCTATTTGGATTATTATCAATTTGATTGGTTGAAATTTCAGGTGGCTGCCCCTTCAAGAGGAAAAGATGCTTTGATTGAACTTCAATATCAAAAGAGAAAAAAGTACCAATGGTATTTAAGGTATAGACATGAAGAAAAAGAGCGAAACCTTAGCGAATCAAATAGTATTATGGGTATCGTTTTTCATACAAGAGAAATTTTAAGATATAATATTGAATTTAAAGTTTCGGATTTCGTTTCTTTGCAAAATAGAATAGAAATGGTAAAATTCTCGATACAAAATGGCAAAACCACAAATGGGTTTTTAATTTTCCAAGACTTTAATGTGCAAGTTTCGCCCAAAATAAAGCTAATAGGCAGGTATCAATATTTCGATACAGAGGATTTTAACAGCCGTGTTTATGCTTTTGAAAAAGATGTACTTTATACATTTTCAGTACCTGCCTTTCAAAACAGAGGCACTCGTTTTTACTTAATGTCGAAAATAAAACTAAACAAATTTAGTGCATTATGGTTAAGATATTCTATAACAAGTTATGAGAACGCTGAAAAAATTGGCAGTTCTTTTGACGAAATCAACAACAACAAAATTCAAAACATAAGCGCACAGTTACAATGTCATTTTTAAATAAAATAAAACTTAGTGTCAATATCAACAAATTGGCAACCATAAGAAATGCCCGAGGCGGCAACAATCCAAATATTTTGGACTTTGCAAAAAAAATAGAGTCATATGGTGCAGATGGCATTACCGTGCATCCTCGCCCCGATCAAAGGCATATTCGTTTTCAGGATGTTTATGACTTAAAAAACAATGTTTCTACAGAATTTAATATTGAAGGTTATCCTTCAGATGATTTTATAAAATTGGTTTTGGAGGTGGGGCCTCATCAAGTAACGCTTGTGCCAGATAAGCCTGATGCGATAACGAGCAACAGCGGATGGGACACCAAAGCTCACCAAGGTTATTTAAAACACATTGTTCAACAGTTTAAATCGGCAAACATCAGAACCAGTTTGTTCTTAAATCCTGACCCTAGCTTTATAGAGAGTGCGGCAGCAACGGGTGCAGATAGAATTGAGCTATATACAGAATCGTATGCAAGCAACTTTTTTATTGATAAAGAAAAAGCCATTCAACCCTATATTGAAACGGCCATTAAAGCCCATGAATTTAATTTAGGACTGAATGCTGGCCACGATTTGGATTTGGACAACTTGAAATATTTTGCGCAAAATGTGCCCCATCTTTTGGAGGTGAGCATTGGCCATGCGCTAATTTGCGATGCCCTTACTTATGGTATGAGCAATGTCGTAAAAATGTATTTGAATCAGCTGAGAGACTAAAACTTATTTTTCCACATCATACTTTCAACAGGCTTAATGGTTCTGTTACTGTATTTTGCGTTTTTCTTTTTGTTATACATGGTTTTTACCTCCCCATTCACAACAAAATAAATTAATTGTCCAATTGGCATGCCGTAATAAACGCGCACCGGTTGGGCAACGCTAATTTCTAAAGTCCATGTGTTGCAAAAACCCACATCGCCTTTGCCGGCCGTTGCGTGAATATCGATTCCGAGCCTGCCCGTGCTGCTTTTTCCTTCCAAAAAAGGGACATGAGCGAGGGTTTCAGTGTATTCTTCGGTTACACCAAGATACAAGGTGCCGGGCTGCAAAACAATCCCTTCCATCGGAATTTCAAAATGGTCTATTTTATTGTGCAATTTTGCATCTAAAATCCTGTCTTGATAGGTGGCTAAATACCTGCCTAAATGCACATCATAACTATTTGTGCCTAAACATTCGGGGCGATAAGGCTCTATTAAGATGGTGCCTTTCTCTATTTCTTCTAAAATTTGGTAGTCTGTTAGTATCATTTTTATAGTATTTCAAAGGACTTTATGGCCTTATCATCACTGCACGAAATAAACTTGTTTTTGTCAAACCACAAAATTTTATTCACAGAACTTCTGTGTCCTCCGTTTTTTTCAGAATTTATGACTTTCAGAAGCTCGAAATTTTCCGAATTCCATAGCTTTATGGTTTTGTCCATGCTTGCGGTTAAAAACATGGTTTTTTCATCGTTAAGACAAATATCATTTATATGCAATAAATGTGCTTTAATGCTCTCCGTTTCATGCTCTTTATTTATAATTTCTAGCACTGCATCCCTCCCACCGCAAATAATTGTGCGCTGTTTTTCTAAATAATCGATTGCAAATACAGATTGGTTAAAATGCGTGTACTTCTCAACTAGTTCAAAGTTTTTGCTTAATCGCCAAACTGCGGGCTCGCTGCCTACTGCTATAAAACCGCTTTCAATCACCTTGATTTTTCTAATGCTTTTGCCCGATAGCGCAACCGTTTGCTCAATTTCAAATTCACTATTTAGCACCATTATTTTACCTGAAAATGTGGCAACTAAAACCTTGTCTTCAAAAAAAACAATATCGAACAAAGCATTGGCATCTAATTTTATTTTTTTTACAAGGTGGTTGCTTTCAATGTCGAAAACACTCAAATTGCCATTGCTAGAACCTGTGAAAACAAAAGTTTGATTGGCCGACACACAATAAATTGGCTCATTGTGTTTGGCAATTAAAACGCCCTCGGGCGAATTTAATGACCATTTAACCAAAAAACCATCGCCCCCAGAACTAACAAAAGAATTTTGATTGGACAAAAGCGCAATCGAATAAACAGCTTGCTGATGACCTACGAAATCGAGTATTTTATGAACCAAAATTGACATAATTTAAAAACGCTCACAAATATAATCCTTTCCTATAAGAAATTGAGAATTGAGAATTAATTGGGAAGATGGAAGACCTTTGCAGGATAGTGTCCCCAATTCACAAAAAACTAGACACATCGCCTGTGTGCAAACTGTTTGTTTTTAAGATATTACCACGCAGTAGAATTGATGCCAATAAAAAATAAAAAACAAATTACAAATATCTAAAGATACTGAATGAAAGCAATTAACAACCTTAAGAATTCTTAACCCTTTTAGGAGTTCAATCTATTTTTTTTAAAACTACAGAAAATAAAATTCTGTTCAGTTTCAAAAGGCGTTATATGGTTTTCTGTTTGACAAGAAATAAGTTCAAATTGGGGGTTAAACAATTCGCTCAACTTTAATTCATTATATTGTTGAACCTCAAGTCCACTGCATTTTTGAGGTCCTTGTTCTGAAAAAGCGCCTAAAATTATGAATTTATTGATGTGCTGATTCACTAAGTTCAGGTATTGGGTTCTGTCTTCTTCATTTGTTAAAAAATGAAAAGTGGCTCTGTCGTGCCAAACATCGAAAGTAGAGTTTGGTTGAAATTCCGTAATATCTGAAACAATCCAATTGACTTTGTTTGCGTTTTCGCCCAATCGTTTTTGTGTTTTCTCGAGCGCAGATGCCGAAATGTCCAACACTGTTATATTTTCATAGCCTTCAGCTATTAAATAATCAACAAATCTGCTTTCTCCTCCCCCAACATCAATGATACTATCTGTCTTTTCTAATTTGCATGCATTCAACAAATCGATTGATGTTTTAGGAACTTCTTGTGTCCAGCTCACTTGGTTGGGCATTTTGGTTTCGTAAACATTTTCCCAATGGGCTTTTTTTGTTATGTTCATAAAAAAATTTTATGTTTTTTCGTGTTTTCAAAAAGGAAGGCTTGTTGTATTTCAATAAAAGTCATCAATCGTATTATTTTAAAAAAATCAATCTTTAAATCCAGATTTTATGTGCAAATCTGTTTGAGGAAATGGGATAATAACATTATTTTCTCTAAATTTTTTAAGAATGAAAAAACGGATATTACTTTTAACTTCTTCTATGGCAAAAATTTCGTTGCTCCAAAATAGTATTTCAAAATCTATTGAACTATTTCCAAAATTAACAATTCTTATCAGAATTGGATATTCGGGGTTATCAAAAATTATATTAGATTCTTGTTTCAATGCTTCCATTAATACATTTTTCACTAAGTGTTCATCCGAACTATAATCTACACCAACTTGAACTCTAAATCTTGTTGCTTTGTTATTGTGCGACCAGTTGATGACATTTTCATTTATAAATTTATGATTGGGCACAATTACATTAATGCCATCTCGAGAATAAATTAAAGAAGTTCTTAGTTTTATTTCAATAACCTTACCCACCATATTGTCAACTTCCACAACATCGTCTATTTTAATACTGCCTTCCATTAAAATAATAATACCAGAAATAATATCATTAAATGTTTGTTGAATACCCAAGCCCAAGCCAACCAATAAAGCTGCCGAACCAGCTAAAATAAAAGTAAGTTTTACCCCCATTTGATCAATAATAATTAGTATGCCTATTGTCCATAAGAAATAACTTAACAATTGGAAAATAGAATTTAATCTATCATTGTTAATGTATTTCTTTTTTAATTGCTTAAAAAAAATATATTTTATTAAAAAGGATAAAATTTTAAACAACACAAAAACAATAATTGCACTAACTATCATTCTGAGATTAAGGGTGTAGCTACCCCAATGAAATATTGCCTTATTTAATGTCTCGAGCATCTTTAGTTAATTTTAGAGTATAAAAATCCTTTCGTCTATTTTTTAAATTTGTAACACTGCCATAGCTATGCAATTCATCTAGGAGTTTTAAATCAACATCGGCAATCAAAATCATTTCTGTGTTTGGCGTTGCTTCGCTTTTTATTCCATTAAAAGGAAAAGCAAAGTCGCAGGGGGTAAACACAGCCGATTGTGAGTAGTTGATATCTAAATTATTCACCTGTGGCAAATTGCCCGTACTGCCAGAAATAGCAACATAACATTCGTTTTCTACAGCCCTTGCTTGGGCGCAAAGCCTTACACGCATATAGGCATTGTGCGTATCTGTTAAAAAAGGAACAAACAGAATTTGCATCCCTTCATCAGAAAGCAATCTTGAAAGTTCGGGAAATTCAACATCATAACAAATTAAAATCCCAATTTTGCCTGCATCGGTATCAAATGTTTTAAGAACACTCCCTCCTTCTAAGCCCCAATATTTAGTTTCGTCTGGTGTAATGTGTATTTTTTCATATTGTTCAACCAATCCATTTCTATGGCATAAATAACCAATGTTCTGAAACTTACCGTTCTCATAAGCTGGCATACTGCCGCAAATAATATTTACATTGTATCGAATGGCCATTTCGCTAAACTTTTGTTTTATTATAGGTGTAAATTGGGCAACCTCTCTCATAGCATCCGATTCTGACAGATGCTCAAATTGCTTCATTAATGGGGCATTAAAAAACACAGGAAAAAGTGCGAAATCAGATTTGTAAGTAGAAATTGAATCTATAAAATATTCTGATTGAACAAATAGCTCTTCGACAGAGGAAAATAAACGCATTTGCCATTGAACTAGTCCTAGCCTAACGCTTTTTCTAATTTTCTTTACAGTTTTAAAATCCGGAATGTAATAAACATTGTTCCATTGGAGCAAAATAGCATTGTCATCGCTTTCAAAGTCATTAGGAATATAATTTCTTAAAATCTTCTTTACATGAAAGTCATTGCTCAATTGAAAGGTTAAAACGGGGTCAAAAATTTCTTTATGTTTAACTTTTTGAATATATTTTTGCGGTGTTAGTTCATTTTTATGTAAATGATAATTGGGGATTCTGCCGCCAAAAACAATGCCTTCTAAGTTAAGTTTTTCGCAAAGTTCTTTCCTAGCTTCATATAATCTTCGTCCCAAACGCAATCCCCTAAAATCTGGATGAACAAAAACCTCAATACCATAAAGCATATTTCCATGGGTTTGATGGGTTTCAAAAGAATAATTGCCAGTAATTTCTTTGTAGTTATGTGCATCTCCAAATTCTGCATAGTCAACAATTATGGACAATGCACAACCAACAATATGGCTGTCAGCAATAATAACAAGTTGCCCTTCTGGAAATTTTTCAATAATTTTCTCTATAGATTTTTCGCTCCAAAAACTGCCTTTCCAGTTTGGATAAGCGGCTTTCATCACTTCTATTAATTGAAAATATTGCGCCAATTCAAGTTTTTTTATTTCTATATTATTTATTGATTTCATTTAAGGAATTTGCATTAGAACAAGAAATGATGAAATACTGGATTGAATAAAATAAAATTTTAACAATAAAATGTGTTTCTTGCTTTTTTACAAATATAAGTTAAATAAACATGAAATCAAAAAAAGGGGAGCATAAAAAAAATGCAAATATTTTTGAATCGACTTTTTGTCAATTGAAAATAAATGCTATATTTGCAGTCCTGAAAAATGGTAGTCATAGCTCAGTTGGTTAGAGCATCGGTTTGTGGTACCGAGGGTCGTGGGTTCGAGCCCCATTGATTACCCCCAAAAAACAAAAAAGATAACTGTAAATAGTTGTCTTTTTTGTTTTTGAGAAATAAATAGATTCTTATATTTTAGTAATTTTTTGCTATTGAGTCATTTTTAGCTTTTTGAAATACCAATCATAAATTTATTTTTACATTTGTGCACTAAAAAAGTAAGGAAAACATTAATAAAACCCAAAATACTAATAATTTTAAATCAATGTGCATTTATTTTTTTTAAAAACAAGTCCCCTACAAAAAATCCATTGTATTGTAAAAAACCAATTGAAATTGAGCCCTTTGTTTTGTTTCCAATGTCTGATTCATTATGCCTAGTTCTATCCTTAAGTCTTTATTAAAACAAAAACCAACGGCAGCGCCTAACCGATTTCTATCAAATCTTGGTGCTTTAAAGTTTATAAACAATTCGTTATAAGCCATTAAATAAAATGTGTTTTTATCTAAGTTTTTTTTATTAAGTGGACATATTATTTGGCTAAAATATCTTATTCTAAATGAAAAGTGATTTTGTTTAAATCTTTCCTCTATTCTATTTCTTTGGTCTAAATAAAATCTATTGAATCGTGTGCTAGATGTATATTGTAGAAACAAACGATGTTCATTAAAATAACTTTTGTGATTAATAGAATCGTACTTTCCAGTGTTGATAAAACCATATCCTGCCAAAAAATTACTCGTTTGAGAAAAATTATAGCCTATACCCGTTCTTATTAAAAGTTGTTCTAAATCGCCTGCAAAATTATAATTTCTATGATGAATTTCATTCATGAAACTCCATTTTTTACTTAAATTATTGTTGCCGATGTAGCTCATCCAATTGCCTGTTTTTGAGGATTGACTATAGCTAAATGTGCAAATAGAAAATGAAAAAAAAAGTATAAAAAAACGAATATTGTTAATCCTACAAAAATACGCTATTTTTATTAATACTTTAAAAATTGTTTGCTCAATTGACCTTTATCTGTTATTATTTGCAAGTAATAGTTTCCTGCTGCTAAGTCTTTTCCCTCTAAAATAATACTGTAGGTGCCTTTAATTAAATATTCTTTTAAAAGTGTTTTCAATAATCTACCTTCAAAATTAAATAATTTTATTTCTGTTTTTCCTTCTTCTACAGAATATTCAAAGGTTGTAAATTCATTAAATGGATTAGGATAATTTTGTTTTAAAACTATGGATTCCGAAATATATTTGCTTTTAACAGATAAATTGCTCTTAAAAATGGCTATTGTATCAAAAGGTTTAAACAAAACATCATTGTCCACAGCACTTTTTTCAGTTTCAAACCAATCTTCTAAAATTGAAGCATAGACTTGTCTAAAATCAAATTGCATTGGCAAGTTGTCATTGTCTGTTGCATTTGACGGAATAATCGGATTGCTACCTAGTATTGTTGGATTTACATTTGTACCAAAAACAATTAATGGAGCTGCTGCACCGTGATCAGATCCATTGCTATCATTGCTTTTTATTCTTCTGCCAAATTCGCTGTATGTCATCCCTGCAACTTTGTTAGCTATCCCTAATTGTTCACAATCTTTTTGAAAAGCGGAAATAGCTTCCGAAACTTGTTTTAATAAATTGGCATGGTTGCCAGTTTCTTTTCCTCCCGTCTCTGAAACTTGTTTTGCATGGGTATCGAAACCACCAAAGCTAACGGTATATATAGGAGTTTGCAATCCACCTGCAATTAAGTTCGCAACAATTTTTAATTGGTCGGCCAAGTAGTTTCTTGTTGGATAAGTAGCTTTATTAGTTGCTTTTAAAGCCGCATTTTTAACCACCACATTATAATCCTGTGTTTGTTGTAAAATCAATCTAACATAGGTTAATTCATGACCGGCTGGTGTGTTGGGTGCTTGATCAACGGTACCTGTAACCAACTCATAAAATGATTTTGGGTTGCTAATTGCAATGCCTGTATTAATCGTATTGCCCATCAAAATTGCGGAAACACTGAATCCAATTGAAATAGCTAACGGATCTGGGTCTGTGGTGTTTGGATAATTAGCAGGGAAATTGGGATGTAAATTTTGATTGTATCTCCCCCCCCAACCTGATGTCAAAAACTGGTTACTGTCGCTTGCTGTGTGCCAAATATCAGTGCTTCTAAAATGTGAAAAGTTTGGATTTGGATAACCAACAGATTGAACAATATTAACCTTTCCTTGGTTGTACATTTGCTGAATTGCTGTCATTGAAGGGTGTAATCCTGTGCCATTTATACCATTTAATTTGAGCACTTTATTTTCAGGAATTAGGATATTATTTCTTGCAGTGCTTAGGTTTGAATATTGGTCTGTTGGTATTATGGTATTTATTCCATCATTCCCTCCGCTCAATTGAATTAGAACAAACACTCTCCCATTTTTTGCTGCGGCCCGCGATAACTTTTCAAGCAATTGATTGGCAGCATGCGTTTTAAAAGTCAATCCATCTATTACAAATGGAGCTAATCCTGCTAGAGCGGCCTTTTTTAAAAAATCTTTTCTTTTCATAAAATTTTAGTTTAAATTAATTGGTTTTCAGCTAAGTCTAATAAATATTTTAACATCAAAGCAATGCCTGCTTCAACTGTTGCCTTTTTATTCATATCAGTTGGGTTGGCCAAATAATCTTCATAAGCCAAGGTCCAATAAAAATCTTGCGATTGTCCAAAAAGTAGAGTAGAGGTTTTTAACTCTGTTTTTTTCGTGCTAGAAATATCCATTGCATATAACAAATCAATACTATCTTGTATTAATTTTGTAGGGTCTTCGGGATTGGCAAACTGCTGAGCAAACGCTATTAAATCAGCTTTTAATTTACCGCCTTCGTAATCTAAACCAACCGCCATAACGGCAACAGAATATAAAATCCTTTTCGGCAAAGTATCTGAATTTAGCCAAAGTTGATAGTATTGTGGCGCTTGAGAATAAGGTGGCCAGCCAGAAACATTGGGTGGATTGCCATAATTCATACCCATAACTGTTGCGCCAGCCCATAGAGTTATGTGCGCTGAATACCATTTTTCTATTGTGTCCGTTGGCATTGGCGTATTCAATACTTTCATAAAACTACCAACCGCATCTAAAGGGCTTTTTATCATGCAACCTTGGTAATTTTCATCATAAAAATGCTCGCTTTTTAACAAAGCCGTAACAACGGGTTTAAGCTCCCAATTTTGTTTAAATATATTGGCAAGAGGAATAATTACATCATTTTCAATCGATGTATCAATAACATAATAAACAAAAAATCGGTATAATTTCCTTATAATAAATCTTGCAATAACATCCTCTTTTGTAAAAATCATATTGATTAATTCATCTGTTTCGTTTGCACCAGCCAGTCCCGACTTTCCATTAATTGTAGTATTATAAAACGAAGAAAAAACCTTGTTGTTTGTGTCATGCTTCGAAGGATTAAAGAAAGTTTCAAAAGTGTTCGGATTTATGCTCCACCCTGTTAAAACTTTGGCTGCTGCTTTTACATCCACCTCAGTATATTGGCTATCGGCAGATTTTCCAAGTGTAAAAAGTTCCATCAACTCCCGCGCATAATTTTCATCAGGTGCTGTTTTTGTATTTACATAACCATTCAAATAATAAAGCATCCCAGTGTCTATGGTTATTTTTTTTACCATGTCTTTAAAATTTCCTAAACAATTTTCTCTCAATAATTTATGGTGTTTATAGGCCACAATAGGACTTAGAATCTCTTCCACTTGAGTAGCAAAATGATTGTGCATAAAAAGTGTCATTTTTTCTCTTATATGTCTATCATTTTTTAAAACTTGTTCCATATTCCAAGAATAAAAAGATAAGCGCCTTTCTACAATCAAATTAAAATCCTCGGGACCATTCACCCATGTATCTCCGGGAGCAATTACAGGGTCTTGAACCAAAGCAGTGTTGTAAGCATTTATTGGTGGATTGGGCGCATTTGTTGGAATATTCATCAAATAATCCACAGCTTCGGTCATACTCATTGTTTTGAAAAAATCAAAGTCTGATTTATTAAAACCAAATAGTGTTCTTCTCATTAAATGCTTTAACTTTTTCTCGTTCCAAACACCAGTATATGGCGCAATTGATGCAACACCCAAGTCTAAAAAATCTGGAATTGTTTTATTTTGAAACTGCTCTGCCGGCAACCCTTTTGGGAGGTCTTTGTCCGTCAAAACATCTGTAATAAACTGCCTTCTTTTCATATTTTAATGTTATTTTGTAAGTAATTAGTACTACAAAAATAAAATAAAAAAAGATAAAAACAAATTTAATTTTTAAAAAGCACTTCTATTAGTTTATCAAATGAATCGTATTTTTTTTGGCTGTAATAATTGGCTGTTATTAAAATATAAGATTGATCAACATCAAAATGATGTTCTAAAAACAAATTGCCAAATTTTAAAAAAGCATTTATTTTAAGGCTTTCGAGATATTCAATTTCTGGTTTTAGATAATATCGATGCGCCATCATTTGTTCACTATTTTCTATGATTCGCTCATCTTTCAATGAAATAAAATATTTTGACTCAATCATTTTTTCTTTTAAAAACTCTAAAAGAAAATCATTGTTGGAATTATCAAAATCGCTCAAATTAATTTTTAACACATTTTGTGTTTCGCTTTTAAAAACCTCAATCAAGTTGCTTTTGTCATTTATATAAAAATCAGAAAGCTTAGTATTTAGATATTCTAAAGTATTTATTTTTGACAAAATCAACCATTGTTGATAAAGCGTTAAAAATGAATCACTTCTTTCAAGTAATTTTGTTCTCATTATTATTAATTTTGTTAAATATTTGTTAGCCAATATTTTGCCCTGCAATCATAATATTTATTTAGTTTAAAAACTATTACAAGCAACAAATTGTTTTAATTTAAAATAAAAAAAATGAATGTAACTTTTTATGGTGCAGCCGAACAGGTAACTGGAAGCATGCACTTATTAACCTTAAAATCTGGTTATAAAATATTGATAGACTGTGGGTTGGATTACGAAAACAGAAATGATTTTGAAATGAACAATAAAAACTTTCCATTTCTTCCTTCCGAAATTGACACGATGGTGCTTACGCACTCTCACATTGACCACTCGGGAAATATCCCCAATTTAATTAAACAAGGCTTTACGGGTCAAATAATTTGCACGGAACCAACCAAAGTTTTAAGTAGAAATTTGTTGCTTGATTCTATAAAAGTGCAAGCCATTGAAGGACAAAAACGAAAAGGAAAAAAGTTTAGTAAAAAATTTAGCAAAAAAAATCATGATGTGCCAACGCTTTATAATAAGGTGCATGTGGATGCAACAGACGAAGCCATGTTTTGCATCAAATTTAACACTCCATTTAAAATAAACGATGAAGTTACATTAGAACTGACAGAGGCAGGGCATATTTTGGGAGCGGCTTCTGTTAAATTCACAATAACAGAAGGGCAAGAGACCAAAACCATTGGTTTCACAGGCGATTTGGGAAATTACAACTCCAAACTTGTAAAAGACCCAAATCCGCTTCAAGGGATAGATTATTTGGTTACAGAAAGCACTTATGGTGGCAGATTGCATAGCAACATAACCAATCCTGAAGAATTATTATTGGATTATATTAAAAATACTTGCGAAAAATTTGGTGGTAAATTAGTGATTCCTGCTTTTAGCGTTGGACGAACACAGTCGATTTTATTTACTTTAAAACAATTATACATTAAAGGTTTAATTGCACCAAATGTCAAAATATTTACAGACAGTCCGTTGGCGATAAAAACAACCAAACTTTATGAAGAGTATCATGATTTTATGAACGATGAGGCAGCCGAATTTAGCAAGCAATATGGTGATTTATTCAATTTTCCTCAGCTTTATGTTTTGGATAACAACAAAGAAAGTGAAATGGCTAGCCTAATTCCCGAGCCGGCAGTGATAGTTTCGGCAGCAGGCATGGTGGAAGGTGGCAGAATTCAAGAACATATTCGCAACCATATTAGCGATGCTTTTAGCACCATTCTCATTGCAGGATATTGCTCGGAAGGTACATTTGGTCATGAACTTTTGATGGGAAAACCAACCGTAAAAATAAATAACAGAGAAAAACAAGTTTATGCAAAAATTGCAAGAACCGATGTATTTAGCGCCCATCCAGACCAAGCTGGCCTAATGAAATATTTGGAATCCGTAAATTACCAATCGCTAAAAAAAATATTTTTGGTTCATGGCGATGTTTCTAGCTTGAATAAATTTAAAGAAAAAATCAATTTACCTTCAGTTGTAATACCAAAATATGAAGAAAGTTTTGATTTGTAAATCGTGGCCTTATTTATTGGCTCGGGGATGGTATTTTTCAATCGTTTCTTTTAAATACTTTTTGCTTAAATGGGTATAAATTTCGGTGGTATTTATACTTTCGTGACCTAACATTTGTTGAACCGCTCTAAGGTCTGCGCCATTTTCTACCAATCCAGTTGCAAAAGAATGCCTAAATGTATGTGGACTAATATTTTTGATTATTTTGGCTTTAGAGGCAATGTCTTTTATTAAAGTAAATACAAAAACCCTGCTCAAGCCTTTACCTCGTAAGTTTAAAAACACAATATCCGTGTTTTTATCGTGTATTTTAAATTGATTTCGCTTTTCATTAACATAAATATTAATGCTTTCAATGCTTCTGTTTGAAATTGGCACAAGTCTTTCCTTATTCCCTTTGCCAATTACTTTTATAAAACCACTGTCAAAATACAAATTCGATATTTTTAAGGTTATCAACTCGCTGACCCTAAGACCACAGGCAAACAAAACTTCAATAATGGCTTTTTCTCGATGCCCTTGTTTGGTGCTTAAATCTATTTGCGCAATCATATTATCGATTTCATTTGATGTTAAAACCTCTGGCAGTTTTCTTGCCGATTTTGGCATTTCGAGCAAAGCTGTTGGGTCTTTGTCGATAATATCCTCCAACAATAAATATTTATAAAAGGCACGCAAACCACTAATCATCCTAGCTTGGCTGCTGCTGGCTATCCCAATTTCATTAAGTAATTTTACATAATCGCTTAAGTTTTTATAAACAATTTGAATAGGTGAAAGTTCTAAATCATTTTGCCCTAAATAATGTCTAAAATAATTAATATCATGCAAATAAGCCTCAATACTATTTTTAGAAAGCGATTTTTCTAATATTAAATACTGTTTGAAACCATTAGTGGCACTTTGCCAATCCATGTCTTAATTTTTTATATCTATTTCCCGAACATTAACAACCTCGTTTGTATTTGCATCGGTAACGACACACACTAAATGACAATTTTCTGGTACCATATTAGCGGAAAATTCATATTCATAAACCCTTTCATAAACTCTGCCTGCCACCAAAGTTTGATTTAATGTATTTCCCGATGCCAATCCAAAGGCAAATCGCAAAACATGGTTGTGTTCATAATCGTCCTTCTCTCCAGCCCCATCAGGCATTGTTTGCTTGCTTAATATTTTACTTTCTGTAATATACAGAGCGTATTTATGGGTGGAAGAAACGGCTGATGTATAAACTAAACTCATTTTAAAATTTAGGTTTTTTCCAGCTAGAGACTTGCTTAATTCAATATTTACTGGCGTTTTTTCTTTCAATCTTAAATTAACCAAACTGGCCCAAGTTGTAAATGGATTAAAACGCACAGTTTGAGGAGCAATTATTGCTCTGTCAACATAGCCTGAAGGCAAACCAGTAGGTGGGCCTAAAAAACTAACAACCTGAAAACTAAAGGTAGAGGTTAGAGGCTCAAATCCATCATAAGGGTTAGTAAAATTAGCCAAATGGGTGGTGTAAAGTCCAATTAGCACTACACTGTCCTTTGTTTTTGCGGCCACAATTTCCTTTGCTCTGGTGGCAGCTTTCGGGCAATTGTTGCACCTAACACCCGTAATATCTTCTATCAAAACGGCTTTGTGTTGCGCTGCAGGAACATTAGTGGTAATGTAACTTGTGTCTTGGCTCTTAACTTCTTTTTCGAAATTAATAAAAGGCGGCACTTCTTCGCATGAAAAAAACAAAAATGAAAGTCCAAATACAAAGGCAAAAAAACGATTTTTAGTTAAAAACATAAAACAAGTAGTAAATAATCCTACAAATTTAATTAAAAAATACAATTATTACAATAAGTTAATTAAATTTGTGGCTTAAGGAAAAGTTGCCCATGTGGTGAAATTGGTATACATGCCACCTTGAGGTGGTGGTGGCCGAAAGGCTGTGCAAGTTCGAGTCTTGTCGTGGGCACTTTTTCATAAACAATGAATTTGAGAAAAGAGAAAAGAGACGTAAGTCGAAAGTTTTCTTTCCGTCTTTAAATATTTTGGGATGGATTGAAAGCATTTCCTAAAAAAGAGTCCACTTTTGTCGGAATGGGATTTATTCTTGTTTATACAATAAAACAGAAATTTTGAATATTCATAGAGCTTTTTTGGCTCAGCACAGACAGAATGACGCAAGGAAAAAGTGTGCAAACAAAACCACCTTGGCCTCAGCTGAGCCGAGACTGGCGCAGTTGCCTGAAACCTAAAATTCAAAAATCGAAAATAAATGCGCCCCGAGACTGAAGGTTTGGTTGATTGCGCCTTAGCGGTTTTTACTTTTGGCGCAGGCAACGGAACCCGGAAGGCGAGGAAATGGCGCCCAAAAAATTAAATCAAACGACAGCAATCTCTTTATCTTTGTACCAACTTATTTAATTTTAATAGTCAATCCTATTTTTATATAAAAAACACATTATCCATCATGCAAAAGAAAAAAATATTAATTGTTGGCGGTGGTTTTGCTGGCCTGCAATTGGCAAAAAATTTGGACGAATCTCTTTTCGATGTTTTGCTTATAGATAAAATCAATCACCATCAGTTTCAGCCGCTGTTTTATCAGGTTGCTACTTCGCAAATTGAGCCTTCGAGCATTTCTTTTCCGCTGCGCAATATTTTTAACAACAAAGCAAATGTTCAAATTAGGATGGCTAATGTTTTGGCTGTCAATCAAGAAAACAACACCATAAATACTAATATTGGAACTTTCGATTACGATTATTTGGTGTTAGCAATAGGCTGTAAAACAAATTTTTTTGGCAATGAAAATATTGCTAAAAACGCATATACACTAAAAAGCACATCTGATGCCATCGCCATTAGAAACCACATTTTACTCACTTTTGAAGCGCTGATTTCTGCACCCGAAAACGAAAAAGACGGTTTGTTTAATTTGGTAATAGTGGGCGCAGGGCCAACGGGTGTTGAGCTTGCAGGTGCTTTTGCAGAGATAAAAAAGAATGTTTTGCCACGCGATTATCATGGCATAAATTTTTCTGAATTCAATATTTATTTGATTGAAGGCAGCAATCATACCCTCAACAACATGAGTATGAATGCAAAAACTGTTTCGCAACAATATTTAGAAACACTTGGCATTTCGATAAAAATGAATACCATTGTGCAAAACTATGATGGAACTAATTTAACACTAAATAATGGCGAAACCATAAAAACCAAAACCGTTATTTGGGCAGCCGGGGTTATTGGAAATCAAGTGGATGGTTTTTTGCCCGAACAGCTTGCAGGTGGCCATCGTTTTGTTGTGGACAGAAACAATAAAATAGCGCAAAGCAACAATATTTTTGCCATAGGCGACATAGCTTTAATGCAAACACCAAACTACCCTAAAGGTCACCCTCAGGTGGCCAATGTGGCCATAAATCAGGCAAAGCTTTTGGCTAAAAACTTAAAGAAAAATGAGCAAAAAAAGCCTTTGAAGGACTACACTTACAGAGATTTTGGCACTATGGCTACAATTGGGCGAAACAAAGCCGTGGTTGATTTGCCATTCATGAAAATAAAAGGCTATTTTGCATGGTTAATATGGATGTTTTTGCACTTAATGCTGATTTTAAGCGTAAAAAACAAATTGATTATTTTTATCAATTGGGCTTGGGCTTACATTACTAAAGACACCTCTTTGCGTTTGATTCTTATGCAATCTAATAAGAAAGATAAATTAGTATAGGAAAATTTGCGTTCGATAAAATAGTAAAGAATAATAAGATAAATTCAGGATTGGCTTTTTCAAAATGACGGAAGACACAAATGCTTATTGACACTTAAAGTATGCACCCTTAATCACAGCGGAAAAAACTATTTAGCAAAAACCTTGTCGCTGATGCCTTTGTTGATGGCATAGTTTTTAAATCGGATGTATATTTTCCCTTTTTTGACAGGTTTGTCGTTGTTGTTGTTACTACTTTTTGTTTTGTTCAAATCGGCTGCAACGGCTTTGGGGATTTTAAACTTTTTAACATCTACAGTAAAAACCATGCTGTCTGGCAAACCGTATTTTTGAGGTTCTGTGTTAAAATAAAAATAGTCGATTAGCATTGTGCCGTTAGATTTTGTTGTCAACTGCGATTTGTAAACCAAAGATTGCTCCTTGTTTACCCAAAACTTTGCTAAAACCAAGTCGCCTGTGTCCATTTTTGGAATCAGATTAATAATCATGGTTTTGGTTTTGTTTACCATCTCCTCTCCTGCTATCATTGCAAAATATGAGTTTGTGTCTTTAATGGTTTTAGAGAAATCCGAAAAACCTTGTTTGGGCAAAATGGCAATGCTTTTAGATTCAATTTTAAATTTGTCTTTCTGTTTGAAATAAACTTTTGCATTCACTGGCAAAATTTTTATCATTGGAATGTCCGATTTAATTTTAGCATCCACAGAGTAATCATTGGCAAGCATCATTTTTTTATAAACCTTGAAAATAATTGTGTTGGCTGTTTGTGAGTTTAGTTTTAGCGTAAATATGAAAAGGATAAGAACTGAATATATTTTAAGTTTCATGGTTTGTTTTTTTTAAGATAAAATGTCTTTTTTATTGAATTGATAAACAGCGATGCCAAAGAACACAAAAATATGGGTGAGTAAAACAACAACGGATTGTTTTATTTGGGCGAAAGGCAATGGGTCTTCAAACATACTGCGCCAGGCTGCCATGTGGGTGGTAAATAAATAAGGACGAATGTTGTCGAATACGGGTACATCTAGTGTGCCAATAATTGTAAAAAGAATAATAATAGACATAGTGGTTACGATGGGGCCAATGGAGTTTTCGGAAAAACAAGAGAGCATAATAGACAGTGTGGCAACGGTTGCCAAGGCTAAAAAAGCAATACCAAAGGCGGTAATAAAGCGCCAGTTGACATCGTTGTATTTTAAAATAACCAAACCATCGCTGTTTAAAACCATCATGTCGCCATCGCCAAACAACATTTTGCCCACCACAACAGACAAAACGCCCATCCAAAGCAAAAGAATTAGGGTATAAAGCAAGCCAGCCATGTATTTGGAAACCAACACACCAGTGCGAGAAATGGGTTTCGTTAGCAACATTCTAAGGCTGCCCATTGCGGCTTCTCCCGAAATCAAATCACCTGTAACCAAGGCCACAAGTAAGGGTATTTGTACGATAAGCATTTGTAAAATAATGAAAGCCATAAGGTTTCCGTTCAATATTTTTCCTTCAAAAGAAAGCGTTTGTTCAAAAGAAGCGGTAATGAAAGAAATGTAATTTTGGCCATCTATTTTCATCGCAAAAAGAATAATTCCTACTAAAACAGTGATAGCGATAACGCTGATGTAGGTGCGAGGCTTTGCCGCTATTTTAATAATTTCGTTGTATGTGTTTTTTAAAATCATGCTTGATTGATTAGTTTAAGAAAATAATCTTCTAATTTGCGTTTGGTTTCTATACCATATATCTCTATGCCATTGTCCATTAAAGCTTTATTCAAATCTGGAATTTCATTTTTGGATAAAAACACGCTTAATAATTGGCTATCGTCCACCTCCACTTTATGCAAAGCAGCAGCAATTTGTCGGCTTTTTTCCAAGTTGTTGGTTTCAAAGGTAACAATCAACTCTTCTGAATTTAGAAGCTCGGAAACAGAGCCTTCGACAATGGTTTTTCCTTTGTTGATAACCACCATTCGGTTGGCTATTATCTCAATTTCAGAGAGAATATGTGAGGAGAGGATAATTGTTTTGTTAAACTCGTTTTTTAGGTTTAAAATAAGGTTTCTGATATCAATAATCCCTTGCGGATCCATGCCTGTAGTGGGTTCGTCCAACACAATTAAATCGGGATTGTGAATTAGGGTTTGCGCCATGCCAAGTCTTTGTTTCATGCCATGAGAAAACCCACTCACTTTGTCTTTTTCTCGGCCTCGCAATCCAACAAAGTCGAGCATTTTATGAATATTCTTTTTAGAAATATCGGCTTCAGATATTCTTCCAAAAATCTCCAGATTTTTTTCAGCCGACAAATACTTATAAAAGTCAGGTTTTTCAACAATGCAACCAATTCTTCTTAAAACATGGGTTGGATTATTCTTTATGTTTTCTCCAAAAACATTAATAGTGCCGCTGCTTGATTTTATTAGAGAGAGAATGCAACGAATTGTTGTGCTTTTGCCAGCACCATTTGGCCCCAAGAAACCATAAATATCTCCTTTAAACACCTGCAAATCAACTTTATCAATGGCTTTGAATTTGCCATAATATTTTTGCAGGCCTATTATTTCTACAATCTTTTCATCCATTTAATTCTTTTTCGTTTGTTTTAAATTACTTTATCACTTCAATTAACATAAAATCAGCTAGATAGTTTTCTTTTTTTCTTCGAAACGCGAAACGCAAACCGATGGCTCTATTTCCGATTGTTGAAACATGGCATCAAAAAGCATATTGCAATAATGTGGTGCCAAAGCGACCCCTTTAGACCCCAATCCATTAAAAACAAATATATTATCATGTTTTTTCAATGCGCCTATAATTGGTTTTCTATCTAGGCTAGAAGGACGGATACCTGCTTCGTGGTTTTTAACAATTACTTCTTTCGGAAAAAACTTGAGAAGTTTTTGCAACAATTCATCTTTAACGTACTCGTTAACGGTGTAATCCAACTGTTTCCATTCAAAATTAGAGCCTATTTTATATTTATTGTTATCTATGTTTACCATAAATACACCTTGCTGAATAATAAAATCATTTAACGCGTCCTTGTTTTCTACTATTAACACCTCTCCTTTTGCAGGATTTAATTCAATGTGTTGGGTCAAAGGATTGTTTTTGATACCAACACCCTCGCAAAAAACAATCTTATTGGCTTCTATATTATTATAAGAGACCTTCTTATCTATTTTTAAATCTTGAATAACAAATTCCTCATCTAAATACTGCCCATTGCTTTGCAATTCATGTTTTAGCGCATTTAACAAAACTGGGATATTTACCCAACCCGAATGTTTCACTTTTAGCAAACCAAAAGGAATTTCAAAGGATTTAAATCGACTGTCATTATCTACAATTTCTACAAATGCTTGAAAAGTTTCGTTTTCTGCTAAAATACACCAATTGTTAAAAGCTTCTTTACTTTCTATGACATAATATATAGGTGTTTGGTGAAGAAATTGAACAGACAAAAGTTTTTCAAAGTTTAAATAATTCTCTGCAACGAAAGGATAAATCTCTGCCGCATTTTGCGATAGCTTAAAGCGTTTTGCTAAAATAGGATTATAAATACCGGCCGCCACTTCCGAACTTTTGGTGATTCCAAATTGATTGACTACAACAAAAGTTTTCTTTTCTTTTAATAGCTTTAAAGCCAACACAGAACCAGCTAACCCCATCCCCACAATTATAACATCTACCTCTTGTTTCAAAAATATTTTAATTAGAATTTAAAAATGAGTAATATTGCCAATATATTATGAAACATATTGCTAGCAAAACTACAACTAATTTTTATTCTAAAATTATATTTTTTATTTCCATTTCATTGTTTCTTTTTTCCTGCAACCATGCGGAACAAAATGCAAAACAAAAAACTGGTCAGACACCCATGATGGAAACAATTGAAACACAAGAGGACCTTATAAAGGTTGCAGAAGACATCAGAAATGTGTTAAGTAATCAACTAAAAGGATGGAACAATGGAAGTGTAGATACATTTATGATAGGCTATTGGAACTCTGAATCTTTAAAGTTTATTACAAAAGATGGTATAAAATTTGGATACGACAGGGTGAAAGATGACTACAAAAATTCTTATAAAACGAAAGAAAAAATGGGAAATCTCACATTTGAAAATTTGGCTTTTACCCCATTGGCAGACAACAATACCATTGTAAATGTAACTGGAAGATGGATAATTAAACAATCAAATATAGAACAATCAGGGTTATTTTCTTTAATCCTTAAAAAAATAGACAACAATTGGAAAATTATTATTGACCACACATGGTAAAATTTTTAGGCAAATATCAGTATGTATTGCTCATATATATTTTTGTTAGCTTGCTTTCTCACTTCTATATTTTAACCACACCGCCATGCGGCACGCATGTTTGGCGACAAAGCAACACGCTTTCCATGGCCAGAAACTTTTATGAAGAAGGCATGAATATTTTTGAGCCAAAGATAGACAGAAGAAACTTAACGAATGGCATCACGGGGTCTCACTTTCCTTTGTATGAATGGCTTTTGGCTTTGCTTTCTAAGGTTTTTGGATATTCGGAAACTTTGGCGCGTTTTTATAGCTTACTCATTTTCTCTTTTGGAATGCTGGCTATGCGAAACCTTATCGTTTTCTTTACCAAAAACAACTTCTTAGCTTTTATTTCGGGGCTTTTGTTGCTTTTTACACCATTGTTTTATTACGATAGTGCGAATGCAATGCCAGATGTTTTGGCTTTGACCCTCTCCTTGTTTGGTTTATATTATTACCTAAAATACTTTACAAAGTTGGGGATTCAATTTTTGATTTATGCTTCATTGTTCAGCCTTTTGGGTGGATTGATAAAGTTTCAATTTCTTATTATCCCCGCTTCGGCTATTGTTTACTTTCAATTTAACAAAAAACAAATCATTGGATTGTCGGTTGCGGTTTCATTTATTTCTGCGGTTGTTTTTATATGGTATAAATATGCGATTGATTTAATGAATAAAAATGATTTAAAGGAATTTGGCTTATGGATAAAACCTATTTCGTGGAAAGAAAAAATGGATACAATGTTACAAAATATATCAATAGACCTGCCAGAAATGATTTTTGGATGGGCACTGTTGTTAATGTCTTTGCTCTTGGTATATAAATTAAGAAAGGAAATTCGTTTTAACAAACCTTTTTATTTTGTTTTATTTTGGTCTTTGGCTTTTGTGGCGTTTTATTTTATAGGGATAGAAAGGTTTAAAAACCATGCATACTATTTCTTCGCCTTTGGGCCTGTGCCCGTGTTTATCTTCGTTTTTTTAGCGCACAAGGCAAAGCTGAGCCATCAACATTTGATAATAGCGCTATCTTTTACTGTTGTTTGGGCAGTTGCTCGCATCTATCCTGCAAAATGGGCCCCGCAAAAACGAGGGGTTCCTGTTGAGTTTATGAATAATGAACAACGCACGGCTTTAGAAAATGCAATTCCAAAAGGTGAGAAATGCGTGATAGGTTCAGATATATCTGGGTGTATCTATTTCTATTTTACGCATACAAAAGGCACTTCTTTTGAAGAGGCTGACGAACTTTATCGCCCAAAAAACAATATGCGCTATTTAGATTATTTGCACAAAGGTGGCATTAACTATATCATATTGCACGAAAGTGAAAGGCGATTCAGCGAATTAAAAACCGATTTTAAATTAACAAAGATTAATAAAATAGGCAATTTCAGTGTTTGGTTGATAAACTGATTAATAAAATAAAGCAATATTTAAGTCAAAATAATTAAATTTGCAAAGGTTAGCTAAATTAATATAAAGCGTGTCGATTAAAGTAGAAAATTTAACAAAAATATATGGCAAACAAAAAGCCGTTAACAATTTGAGTTTTGAAATAAATTCGGGAGAGATTGTTGGTTTTTTAGGTCCGAATGGGGCAGGAAAAACAACGACCATGAAAATTTTAACTTGCTATATTCCTCCTTCGGCTGGCAGAGCATTTGTTAACTCAATGAATGTTGAAGAGGAGAGCATCGCGGTAAGAAAACAAATTGGTTATTTGCCCGAACACAATCCGCTTTATATGGATATGTATGTTAAAGAATATTTGCAGTTTGTGGCTTCTTGTTATGACATAAAAAACAAAACCAAACGCGTTGAGGATATGATAGGGTTAACGGGTTTGCAAATAGAAAAGAACAAGAAAATTGGGCAGCTTTCTAAAGGATACAGACAAAGGGTGGGTTTGGCCCAAGCCATGATACACAATCCTTCGGTTTTAATTTTAGACGAGCCCACTAGCGGTTTGGATCCCAACCAAATTGTGGAGATAAGAAACCTTATTAAAGCCATTGGGCAGGACAAAACGGTGATGCTTTCTACGCATATTATGCAAGAAGTGGAGGCGATGTGTAGCCGCATTATGATCATAAACAAAGGTGAGATTGTGGCAAATGGCAGTGCAAGCGAGCTTAAGCTAAACCAGTCTAACCAAGTTGTTGTGGTGGTTACTTTCAGCCAAAAGGTTCAAAACAATGCCGCTTTAAATGCTTTGGGAAAAGTGAATCAACTGGATGAAAAAACATTTGAAATTAAAAGTAATTTGCTAGAAAAAGACCTGAAAGCCGCTGTGTTTCAATTTGCGGTGGACAATCAATTGGTGATAGAAGAACTGAACACCAAAAACAATTCGTTAGAAGACATCTTTAAAAAAGTGACCCAATAAGCCAAAATGTTAAGTATATATCTCAAAGAAATTAGAAGTTTTTTAAGTTCGCTGATTGCAATCATCGTTATTGTTGTTTTTCTTATAGCTAACGGTCTTTATATCTGGGTGTTTAAGGAAACCAATATTTTAGACTATGGCTATGCCAACATCGATCCTTTGTTTGAATTGGCGCCTATTATTTTCATCTTCCTTATTTCGGCCATCACGATGCGCTCTTTTAGCGAAGAAAAGAAAACGGGTACTTTTGAAACCCTTACAACAAAACCAATAAGCGACATGGCTATTATTTTAGGCAAATTTTTTGCAGCCATTACGGTTGTTTTATTTTCCATCTTGCCAACGCTTTTGTATTATTACACAGTGAAAGAACTAGCACTTCCGAAAGGGAACCTAGACACAGGCGCAATTATGGGCAGCTATTTGGGGTTAATATTTTTGGCGGCAGGCTATGTTTCTATTGGTATTTTTTCTAGTATAATTACGGACAATCAAATCGTTTCCTTTATAGTCAGTATGTTTTTATGCTTTTTTATATATTTAAGTTTCGATTACCTAAACTCTTTCTCATTATTCAAAAGTAATTACTTTTCTGTTGAATGGTTGGGCATCAATTTTCATTACAGAAACATCTCGAGAGGCGTTGTGGACACTCGAAATATTATTTATTTCTTAAGTTTGATAATAATATTTATCAGTTTAACCAAAATTAAATTTAACAGCAGAAAATGGTAAACAAAACTAAAAAAAGAACCCTGAAGTCGCAATCGATAATAGAACTTGTTTTAATTATTACAATGATTGTTGTGCTGAATATTTTGGCAAGCCAATATTATAAAAAGTTTGATTTGACAGAAGAGAAAAGATTCACACTCTCAGAAACCTCCAAACAGTTGGCAAAAAAGATAGATGACCGCATGTATTTTAAAGTGTATTTGGAAGGCGACAACCTTTCGCCTAAATTTAAAAGATTGAGAACGGCAACCCTCGATATTCTTAGAGAATTTAGAGACCTGAGCGGCAATAAAATTGATTATGAGTTTGTAAATATTTTTGAGAACAAAGACGACAAAGAAAAAGCCGAAATACTGAAATCGATGAACGAGAAAGGGCTGACTTATTTTAATGATATTGAAATAAACTCCGACCAACAAAAGCGCAACCTAATTTTGCCTTCGGCTGAGGTTAGCTATGGCGAAAACAAGGAATATGCCATCAACCTACTGAACACCGAGTTTGGACAGGCGGGCGAAACAGCGATTAACAAATCGATTGAGGGTTTGGAATATGAAATAGCCAATGCCATTAGAAAATGTATTGATAAAAAGCCTAAGAAAATTGCTTTTTTATATGGACATGGCGAGCCTGATGTGTTATACATGGACGAAATGCTGAGCGCACTAGGCGAAAACTTTAGTGTGGAGCGTATTTTATTCAATCTAAACGATGAACAGTTTTTAAGTCAGTTTGCTTATTTAGCAGAAAAAACGCAAAATTTTGACACCTTGGGCAAACAAATTGTACTGAAAACATTGGATAAATTGAAAGAATACGATGGTGTTGTTATTGTGAAACCTACTGAAAAGTTGGAGAACCAAGAGGCTTATATTATTGATCAATTTATTATGAATGGGGGCAAAACAGTTTGGATGGTGGATCCCATTATGGCCGAACACGATAGCTTGCGAAAAAAGACCAGTGCTTTTTTCCCTGACTATGATAACGAAAACCTGCGCACCCTCCTGTTTAACTATGGTGTTAGATTGAATGCCAGCCTTTTGCAAGACCTAAATTGCAACAACATTGTGCTTAACGACCCTAACCGTGGCAACCAAATGGTGCCTTTTCCATGGGTTTACTACCCTATTTTTGCTTTTTCAAACAATAAGCACCCGATTGTAAAAAACCTTGAAGTGGTTTGGGGCAGATACACCGGTTCGTTGAAACCTATTTCGAGAAAAAACCTAAACATTACGAACCTATTGCTAAGCAGCGACCGCACCAAACTGCAAGACGCTCCGGCTTTTGTGGATTTGGCAATTGTGGCAAACAACAACAATGTTGCCTACCTTAAAAGTTTTAAATCGGGGACGCAAATTGTGGGCGCTTTGCTTGAAGGCGATTTTAAATCTAACTTTAAAAGGCCCGATAAAATTTACGAGTTTCCTGTTATCGAAACGGTTAAAAACAACAGTATGATTGTTATTGCAGATGGCGATATTGGACTAAATGGAGTAAAAAAATCTACGGGTGAGGTGTTTCCTTTGGGCTATGACAGGGAGACAGGCAGGAAATTTGCGAACAAAAAATTCATTCTTAATTGTTTCGATTATCTTTTTGATGAAAGCGGTCTTATAGATATCAGAACCAAGGAAATTAACCTTCGATTATTGGATAAACAAAGAATAAACGCTCCAAAAGACGAAGAAAAATTCATGAGCGAAAAAACCTATTGGCAACTGTTTAACACCGTTTTACCTGTTTTTATTATCATCCTTTTTGGTGTTGTTAACAATTGGATTCGCAGGAGGAAGTATTCCTCTTGAAGGATTAGGAATTGCGGGTTATACCAATTCTAATTACAAAACAGACCAAACTATTTTATTCCAAAATTTCGGGATTAAATGCCAGGCAGCTCCGCCTTAAAAATTCTTTGTTATAAAATAAAAAAGCACAATTTCTTGAAAGAAAACATCGCTTGAAAATAGGACAATCAAGTGCAGCAGTGATTGGACTGTATTGAAAAGCATATTCGGCATTGTTCACCCAAAATCGGCTCTTTTTACATTGAGAGGCTTTCCGGCTGCATTCAGCAACCTTATTTTCACACAAAAACCCAATCCTTTTGCATTGAGAGTCTATCTTTTCTACATGGAGAGGTTTAAACTCCTTTACAATAATTTTCGAAACCTATACTATTGATAATTTGAAAAAAAGGGCAAATAAAACATTTAAAATTTCAACTAATCGTGGCACAGACAATCACTTTCTGATGAGCGCACATTACAAAAACATTAAATTAACATACGAAAATAACCCAACCGATTCTGTTCAATACATTTTATTTAAAGACACTATTATGGACAATAAACCTTATGAAATATCGCATTTATTTTTCAAAACACTAACTATGGTAGATGATATTAATAAAAAAATAATATTTAAAAACTTAGAATTAAGGCAAATTCTTTACAAAAACGAATAACCTAAATCCTAATATTGCTAAACTTATGTTTACGGGTTAATCGTATACAACACGCCAACAGACGCATAATGGAACAAAGCAAAGTTATATACCTCGTTGTTATTGGCGCCTCCTTCAAGCACTCTGTATCCTAGGCGACCAGTAAAATTATTCGAAAACTTATAGGTTGTGGCAATCATGACATCTTCTGCACGCCCTTGTGGTGCTGCCAAAGCATCTCCTTCAAACAGAATACCTACTTTTTCATTCAGTTTCCAATTTAATCTAAAATTAATGATTGGCACAAAGCCCACATTTTTTTTTGAAGCAGATAAACCTTGACCTTTTAGAGCAATTTCAGCATCTCTTATTTTTGCTGTGAATCCAAAACCAAATTCAAAATTCGGTTTTTTTACAATATCATATCTGTAAGTTAGTCTATATGAATTAAATTTATAGCTCCCATTCACAAGAGTATTTGAAGGAAATACGACCCCTTCAAAATCAATTAGTTTGTTTATTGTTCCATTTGACTCTACTTTTAATGGTGCATAAAGCGCAGAGATTGTATGCCTATTTTTAATTGTGTAACCTGCTCTTAAGCGCACAAATGCGTTAGGATTGGGTTTTAAATCATTTTTTAAAGAAAAAAGAGTTCCAGCGTCTCCTGGAATTCGCACATTATTATATCCTGTAAAAACAGCACCAGACTCAATATCAATAAAGCCTTGAGCTTTAATGAAAGGAGCTGTGCCAAAAAAACAAAATCCAATTACGAAAACTAATTTAGGGAATTTATTATTCAAACTAATTTTCATGATTTATTATTTCTTTAAATGCGACTGTTTAACCATTTTGTTGTAAATGCCTAGCAATAATATAGGTGCCACCCATTGTCCAACAAATGTGGAGTTTTTGTTTTTGCCCATACATTTGTAGGTCAATGCCACTGCTGCTGCCCCCATTGCTGCAAATAAAAATGTGTCTGATGGCAATTTGATTGTTTGTTTTTCAATTGCTGTGGTAATCATGTCTTCTTTGTTTGTTAAATTTCCCATTTTTTTTTATAATTAAATTGTTTGTATTTTTAAATAATATTATTGCGTTATGTAATACGCTTGTTGGTTAAGTTTTCTTTCTCTCCTCCATTCCGCCCATGCGCCAGTGCTCCATAATGCAACCCAAATTAAAACTGGTTGAAATGGCAATCTTAGCCATAGAAATAAATCTGAATTTAAACCAAAAGCATAGTTATGATTGACTAATTGTGCAATATTCCCAGAAAAAACTGCCACAAAAAAAAGAGCAACCGTCCAACCTACCATTGTTTGTCGTTTTGTTAAAAAAATAAGGAAGGTGCCTAAAATTAATTCAACCACGCCCGATAAAAGAACGACCAAGTCTGCATCCATTGGCACCCAATTAGGCACTTGAGCTAAAAAAGCAGTTCGCATAAAAGTGAGGTGACCAATTCCAGCAAAAATTAAAAAGAAGCCAAGTAGTTTTCTTATTGTTTTTTGAGCTTTAGAAGTTCGTGTAGTTTTATTTATCATAATTTTAGATTAAAAATATTATTATTTTAACTGATTAGCAAAAACGGCCAATTCATCAATAAACTTACTTAAAAAGGCATTGGTTTTTTCGTCTGTCAAATTTCCAAACTCATCAAATTTTGTATTCACTTGCGTAATAACAACTTCTGGAACATTCATAGCCATAGCATTAACAGCGACCAAGATTTGTCTTAGATGATATTGCGCCCTCACGCCACCTAACAAACTAGGACTTGCGCTTATTATTCCAACAGCTTTATTATTAAAAGGCTTATTTGGATGTCTGGAAAGAAAATCAATGGTGTTTTTTAGCACGCCTGGTATGGAGTAGTTATATTCGGGGGTTACTATAATAACGGCATTGGCAGCAATAATAGCAGAAGATATTTTTGAAACAGTTTCTGGTGGTTTATTATTATATAAATCGAAATTGTACATCGGTATTTCCGCAATTGATATGTGTTCAATAACAACATGTTCAGGTGAAATTTTTTGTAATACTTTTAATACCATTGTGTTGTAAGATTCATTTCTTAAACTTCCAGAGATAGCAACGAAATTAAATTTATTTTTCATTTTTAATAAGAATGTCTTGTTAAATATTTGTTTATAAATGCGTATTTTCTTATTTCTTTCATTATATCAATTATTACGCTACAAAACTAAGTCAAGACTATACTTTAAAATTTACATCAATAAAAAATATTGTTACATTAATCACATTTTTTTTGTTTAATACTATTAATACCGTTTATGCTTTCAATATAATCCAATCATATTTACGCTTGACTGTCCTATTTTCAAGCAATACATGTATCGGCATTTACTCCCGAAATTTCGGGATAAAATAGTTTGGACTATTTTAAAATTAGAATTGGTATAATATAAAAAGTGCAAAATCAAAAATTTAAACTCCCCATTTAAAAAAAGTAGAGTATGATATAAGGTTAATCCGTCATCAAATTATCTACAACCCTTTTTTGTGATAACTCAAAAACTTAAAAATATTTAGTAAACATCAATTAAGAATTCACATAACTATATAAAAGTATCAACTTTCTATAAAAACCCTAACTGATTTTTAACATTAATATTTAGAGTTAAAAAGTTTTAGGAATTAATGAAAGTTTTATTTATTTTTGCGACCCCACAAAGGAGGAAATATAAATTGACTGAAGAACAATTACAAAACGGCACCGTATCAGCAGAAGTTGAGACCGCCACAGAAACCCTAAAAACCACCGCCACAAAACAAAACAACGCTCCGGCAGGTGAAGATTTTGATTGGAGCATGGACAAAGCAGGATTTTCTAACTACAATTCGACAGAGAAAAAAGAAATGGAAGCACTTTACACTTCCACTGTAAAAACCTTAACACAAGACGAACTTGTTCAAGGTACTGTTGTTTCTTTAAATGACAAAGAGGTAGTAGTTAACATTGGATTCAAATCTGATGGAATTATCCAAAGAACAGAATTTAGAGATTTGCCAGATCTTAAAATTGGTGACTCTGTAGAAGTTTATCTTGAAATCATTGAAGACCAAGATGGTCAATTAATTTTATCTAGAAAACGTGCTTTGGTTGAAAAATCATGGGATTTTATTACCAACGCAATGAACGAAGGCACTGTGCTTAAAGGTTTGGTTAAATCCAGAACAAAAGGTGGCCTAGTTGTTGACTTGATGGGTATTGATGCTTTCTTACCTGGTTCTCAAATTGATGTTAAACCAATTAAAGATTATGACCAATATGTTGGAAAAGACATGGAGTTCAAAATTGTTAAAGTTAACGATGTTTTCAAAAATGTTGTTATCTCTCACAAAGCTTTAATTGAAGATGATATAGAAGCGCAAAAATCTGATATTTTATCCAAATTAGAAAAAGGACAAGTATTAGAAGGTATAGTTAAAAACATTGCACCATTTGGTGTATTTGTAGATTTAGGTGGTATTGATGGCTTATTACATATCACTGATATGTCTTATGGTAGAATCAGTAGTCCTGAAGAAATGGTTGCATTAGAGGATAAAATTACAGTTGTAGTTTTAGAATTTGACGAAGCTAAAAAAAGAATTTCATTGGGAATGAAACAATTGTTAGAGCACCCTTGGGACAAATTAGGCGATACGCTGAAGGTTGGTGGAGTTGTTAAAGGAAAGGTTGTAACTGTTACAGATTATGGTGCTTTCGTTGAAATTCAACCAGGTGTTGAAGGACTTATCCATGTATCAGAAATGAGCTGGAGCAGTCATTTAAGATCACCACATGATTTCTTAAAAACAGGAGACGAAATAGAAGCCGTTATTACTGCTTTAGAAAAAGATGAACACAAATTATCATTAGGTATTAAACAATTGTCTCAAGACCCTTGGTTGACAATAGTTGAAAAATACAAAGTTGGAAGCAAACACACAGGTGTTGTTAAAAACTTAACTAGCTATGGTTTATTTGTTGAATTAGAAGAAGGTGTTGACGGATTAATACATGTATCTGATTTGTCTTGGACCAAAAAAATCAAACATCCTTCAGAGTTCATTAAAAAAGATGAGAAAATTGAAGCAGTTGTTTTAGAAGTAGATAGCGAAAACAAAAGATTATCTTTAGGACACAAACAATTGGAAGAAAATCCATGGGATACTTTTGAAACTATTTTCTATGTAAATAGCAAACATGAAGGAACTGTTGTTGGTATTAACGACAAAGGTGCTAATGTTCAATTACAATATGGTATCGAAGGATTTGCACCAAAAAGACACTTAGTTAAAGAAAATGGCGGCAAAATTAAAGATGCTGAAATCTTAACATTCGAAGTTATTGAATTTAACAAAGAAAACAAAAGCATTATTTTATCGCATACCAATACTTGGAAAGCGGATGAAAAGCCTAAAGCTGAAGACAAATCTATGAAAACTGTTAAAAACATTAACAAAAATGTAGAAAAAACTTCTCTTGGAGAATTGGATGCGTTTAGCGATTTGAAAGCAATGTTTGATACTGCAAACGAAAATGATAGCAAGAAAGTAACAAAAAAACCAGAAGCAAAAGTTAAAGTAACCGAAGAAGTTTCTGAAGTTGCAAATGAAGCATCAGAAGAAAAGCCAACAAAAAAAGCTGATAAAACAGCTGGTGATGATTTGAAAAAGATCAACGGTGTTGGTCCTGCTTTTGAAAAAAGACTTAATGTTTTAGGAATATTCACTTACGAAGATTTAATTACTCTAACAGACGAAAAAATCGAAGAACTTGAAAAAACTGATAGCATGACAAGTTTAGACCAATGGCATATTTGGATGGAAGAAGCTAAAACCCTTAAAGGTTAATTAAATAAAATCATAAAAAAAGCTGTCTAAAAAGACGGCTTTTTTTATGCAGCAATATTTATTTTAACTTTCAATAAAGTAATTTATTGAAAAAACATGTTAATATTTAATGGAATATTAAATCTACTATTACTCAAAAATACGCTATTTTTGTGTTTTTAAATATTACCATTAAATTTTGATTCAGACTTTAGTTATTAATTGTTCGGTTTGCAAAAGTGCTAACCACAAACATTATATTTCCACAAATGCCTTGATGCACAAACGGAATAATGAACAATATGATTTTAATTTGTGTGCCAATTGCCAAGCCGTTTTTTTAACCAACAGAGTAAATGAATCTTTGTTAGAAAATTATTATACAGACAGCTATCTACCTTACAAAGGAGCAGCAGCCTGGGGAAAGTACAGCGCATTTGTAGAAAAAAGCCAAAGACAATTGGATTCTAAAAGAGTGAAAATTGTGGCAAACACTGTTAAAAACAAAAAAGGATTTCAAATTTTAGATGTTGGCTGTGGAAACCCCACTTTTTTAAACTTGGTGCATCAAAAATTAGATGCAAAATGTACCGGTATTGATTTTTCTGACAATGGCTGGCAAAATATATTATTCAATAATATAGAATTGATAAAAACAAGTATAGAAGATTTTGAACCCACTATTTTTTACGATGTGATTACACTTTGGCATTATTTAGAGCATGATTACAACATGCAAGAAACGGTCAAAAAACTTCATAAATGTTTGAACAAAGGCGGCAAATTAATAATAGAAGTACCTGATTACATGAGTATTAGTGCCAAATTTCAAAAAAAGTCTTGGCAAGGCTGGCACAGTCCAAGGCATTTGACATTGTTTTCTAAACAGAGTTTTGTCGTTTTGTTTACTCCAGATAAATGGAAAATACTGAAACATTTGAGACATGGCACATTGGATGCTTTCACACTTTGGTGGTTAGGCAAAATGGAAAAAAAACAAATTAATTGGTCGCATTCCATGGAAAAAGAGTTTTGGCCTTTGGTATTTCTGAAGGTAATAAGTTTCCCGTTTTTTCTATTCGAAAAAATATTTCCGATGGGTATTCAATTATTAATTATCGAAAAAAAATAAAGAATTTGTTAAAAACAATATAACCCTAAAAATCCTTTTATAATTATGAATCAAATAACAACTTGCTCTTTTTTTAAGGTCGATGGATTTTTAAATAAATTTTGGGCATTGAAACAAATGCAGCTTGGAAAAAATGCTATTAAAAACTCAAAAGGCTTAACATTTTATAAAATATTGGGCTCTGGTTCTAAAAATGGTTTTAGCTCAATTCCAAATTTTGGCACTTATGTACTTTTATGTGTTTGGGATTCTGAGGCGGATGCACAAAGATTTTTTAAAGAAAATAAATTCTATCATGCCTATAAAAAACGAAGTATCGAACATTTTACAGCCTATTCTAATTCGGCCGAGGCGCATGGTCTTTGGGATGGCGTTCAGCCATTTTTAAAAACCGCTCATTTAACCTTAGACAAACCCATTTTGGTATTAACTAGAGCAAGCATTCGTTTAAATAAATTGTGGTCATTTTGGAGCAAAGTGGGCAAAGTGAGCAATAGTTTGGAGGGATACGAAGGTTTAGTATTGTCTATTGGAATAGGTGAATTGCCTTTAATACAACAAGCAACTATAAGTATTTGGAAAACTCAAGCAGAAATGATGGATTATGCCTATAAAAATAAAAAACACAGAGAGGTTGTTATGCTTACTAGAAAACTAAATTGGTATAAAGAAGAGCTTTTTGCTCGATTTGTTCCTTATAAATTAGAAGGCGTTTGGGAAGGGAAAAATGTAGAAAACTTGCTGTAACCAATCAAATAAGATTAATACCAGTTTATAAAATCGAACAATTCAAACTCGGTATTGAAGACTTTGTTTGCAAAAAATCGCAATTGTTTGGCGCCAACAATACTATTACTCATCGCCAAAAAAGCCAAATTCTTTTCTATGTCAATTATCAAGATGTGGTTGTATGCCCAATTATTGCCCCATTGCCATAAATAAGTGTTAGTTTTCTGTTTTTCAATACCCATGCCCGCACCCCAATAAAGTTGTTTTTGGTTTTCAATTTTAACCCTAATAATAGCCATAGAATCTAGGAAAGGCTGTTTTAAGAAATAAGAAACAAATTGAGTAAAATCTGTAGCATTGGAATAAAGTGTACCATTTGCTAAAGGCATATTATATTGTCTAATCACTTGGTTTTGCCTTTTAAAAGCCTCATATCCATTAACATAATTACTGTAATTTTGCCAAATAAAACTAGAATTTTTCATTTTAGCTTTTTCAAAAATTTTATGTTGTACTAAATTCTCTAGACTATTGTTCTGTGTTTTTTCTAAATGTTTTTGCAAAGCAATATAACCCAAATCTGAATATTCAAAATGAGGGTTTTCTTGATTTTTGTCTGTTCCAAAATGAGAAAGTAGGCTTTTGGGAAAATATAAATTGCTGTCAGATAGTGTGTAAAATGGATTGAAAACTACTTTATTAGTTTCGGAGAGTTGCCAATATAAACTAGCGAATACAGTCTTGCTTAAAGAAGCCATTTCCATTATGGTTGATTTGTCAAAATCTTCACCATTCGCATTTTTTCCATCATAAATCTCTTTAATTACGCTGTCTGAATTAATAATAGCAATATAATACGCATTAATAGGTTTCAATAGACTTTTAAATGAGTCCATTCGATTGCTAATGGATTCTGTGCTATTTTCACCTATATTTTGAGGCGTCTTGTTACTGCAAGAAAACAGCAAAGCACATGTTAGAAAGAAGAAAATCTTTTTTTTAATCAAATGAGAGAAATTTGGCTATCAGAAATTAAAATCATTTTTTGTTTATACAAAAAGCCAATGGCTTTTTTAAAGTTTTTTTTACTCATTCCAAGCGTTTCTTTAATTATTTCTGGCGAACTATTATCGCCTAACGCAAGCTTTCCTCCCCTTCTGCCCAAAATATCCAAAACCTTTTGCGCATTTGGTTCTATTTGCTTCTTATAGCCCATTGGCTGCAAGGTTACATCAATTTTATTGTCCTCACGAATGGTTTTTACATATCCTGTAATTTTGTCGCCTTTTGTAATCGGAATATAAATATCATCATTGTAAACCAAACCAGCATATTCCTCATTGATGATTACATTTACCCCCAATTCTGTTTTATTGCCAATAATTAAATCTACGGTGTCGCCTTCATTAATGCCTTCGATTTCTTTTTTCAAAAATTTAGTATATTTTTCTGTTGCTGCCAATCTGCCACTGCTTTTATCAAAATAAATATATACCAAATACTGCTCACCTTTTCTCATCGGGGCACGCTGCTCTTTAAAAGGCACAAAAAGATCTTTTTCTAATCCCCAATATAAAAAAGCACCATTTGTGGTTATATCCACAGCCTCTAACATCGCAAATTGATTAAGGGTTGCATAGGGATGAATTGTTGTGGCAATTAGCCTTTCGTCAAAATCCAAATATACAAAAACATTAATGGTGTCGCCAATATTCAATGTTTTGGGAATATATTTATTAGGTAAAAGAATTTCTTCGCCCAATTCATTCTCTAAAAACACGCCAGGTGGCGATTGTCTTTTAGCTACTAAATCTTGATAGGTTCCAATGTTTAACATATTATTTAAAAATGCAAAAATAAGGATTATCTGACGATAAATTATGACAACTTACTGTTTTACAAAGTATAAACAAAAACGAAAGTGCGTTTTTCTTCGACTAAAAAACTATAACACTGATTTTAAACATATTAAATAACATTATTGACAAAATTGATAGCTTTGTTATTTAAGAAGTTAAACAAAAATCAAATACCTGTAAATCAATTACTTAAAAATTATAAAAAACAATAAAAAACAAAGTAAAAACAATTAAACAATTAATTATTAAGTGATTGTAGTTTTGTTTAAGAAAAAATAAACAAAAATTAAACAATAGTGTATGTTTATCTTTTCATAAACAGTATCTTTGCACCATCAATTTAATAAAATAAAAAATACATTATGAACTTAACCTATTTGATTCCTTTTGAATCTATGGTGATTAAAGAAAAAAAATCCCTTAGAAACCTAGCTTTTCAATTAACAAAAAACAGCGATGATGCCGAAGATTTGGTACAAGACACAATGCTGAAAGCATTAAAGTACAAAGACAAATTTTTGGAAGGCACCAATTTTAAGGGTTGGCTTTTTACAATTTTGAAAAATACATTTATTAATAATTATAGAAGAATGGTGAAAAGAAACACTTTCATCGACACCTCTGATAATAGCTATTTTATTGATATTCCAACACATAAAACAGACCATCAAGCAGAGTTAAACTTTATCAGAAAAGATTTGGAAACTGCAATTAAAAGTCTTCAAAAAGAGCTAAAAGTAACTTTTTTGTTAAATATGGAAGGTTTTAAATATCACGAAATTGCAGAGGAGTTAAATATTCCGATTGGAACCGTTAAAACGCGTATTTTTGTAGCCAAAAGATTGCTCCGTAAAAAACTAAGTGTTTACGGGTCAGAATTTGGATACGACAAAACCGCAAATGAAAAACATATATCTTTGGCTTAATATTGGAACAATTATTTTTCCGTTTCTTTTATCGTTTGATAAGAAAGTAGCTTTTTATAAAAAATGGAAATATCTTTTCCCTGCTATCTTAATTACTGGTGCTTTTTTTCTAGTTTGGGACCAGTGGTTTACAGATATGAATATTTGGGGGTTTAATGTTTTACATTTAACTGGCTATTTTTTCGGTGATATTCCAATAGAAGAAATCATGTTTTTTTTCACGGTGCCTTACGCTTGTGTATTTATTTATGAATGTTTAAAGGCTTACTTAAAAAAGAATGAAACCTTTGAGAGTTTACATAGGTGGTTTACTTTCTTATTTTTTGGAATTGCGCTGTCTTTGCTTTTTTGGTTTAATGACAGGCTTTATACAGCTGTAACTTCTTTTTTTTTAGTTTTAATACTTTCAACGCATCTTTTTATTATCAAAAGAAGGTATTTAAGTTGGTTTTACTTTGCTTTTATAATTTCAATTATTCCAATGTTGTTGGTAAATGGTATATTAACAGGGAAACCGGTTGTCGTTTACAACAATGCTGAAAATATGAACTTGCGGTTGATGAGTATTCCATACGATGATTTTTTATACAATTTAACAATGCTACTTATGTGCATAGGATTGTATGAATGGTTTAAGCGCTTGGGTCTTCGATACCAGTTACGCCACCGGAAACAATCATCTTAAAAACTAAAGTTGAGTTTGCCTCCAAAGGTTTAATTTTAGAATTTTCCACAAAATATAAATCGCCCATAAAACCATAAGATTTAGGGAAATATACACCCGAAAGTCCTTTTAAATTTAGTGAACTTAAGTCTTTGATAGTAACAAAGCCTACTTTATATATACCTGGTCCATTCATTTCTACCATCACAGGAGAAGAGAACTTCTTTTTTTCACCAACAAAAGCTTCCATAATATCTTTTACAGATGAGTATAAGAATTTAACACCTGGTGTTTTCTCTAGCCATTCGTCAAACCAATCTATAAAAGGACGGACAACATAGCTTGACCCTATTATACCTGTAATAATAAAAACCGCTAAAACGATTAAAACACCCAATCCTGGAAGATGGTCTTTGCCATAATACCATTTGTTGGCCACATTTTCGTTATATAAAGTGCCATCAACAATAGAAAACACCCAACTGATGCCCCAAATTGTGGCAAACAAAGGTATGCCAATTAACAACCCTTTTAAAAAATAGTTGAGAAGCTTATTGAATAAATGCTTTCTTTTTGTGTCCGTTTTAAATTTGTTCATTATATTTTTCTAAATCTTTTCCGATGTCTTTTCTGTAATATTTATTATTGAAATCAATCTTTTCTGCATTGGCTAAAGAAATTTTTACAGCTTCTTGAATCGTGTTTCCATCAGAAGTTATAGCCAAAACCCTGCCGCCATTGGTATATACTTTATTGTCTTTTAAAACCGTACCTGCATGGTAAATAATTGAATCCTTAATATTTTGAAATCCATTTATTTCAAATCCTTTTTCAAAATGCTCTGGATAACCTCCAGAAACCACAAAAACTGTTGCTGCTGCTTTTGAGTTTATGTCTAGGGTAATGGATGCAAGCTTTTTATCCGCCACCGCTTTCATTAACTCAACAAAATCATTGTTCAATCGGTGAATGACAACTTCTGTTTCGGGGTCGCCCATTCTGCAATTATATTCTATTACCTTAGGTATGCAACCAACATTCATTAATCCTATAAATACAAAACCAATGTAATCTAAGTTTTCTTCCTTAAGGCCTTTGATCGTTGGTTTTATAATAGTTTCTTCCACTTTATCCAAAAATGCCTGATTGGCAAATGGCACAGGAGAAACAGCGCCCATTCCACCTGTATTCAATCCTTGGTCCTGCTCTCCTATTCTTTTATAGTCTTTTGCTGCTGGCAAAATTTTATAAGATTCACCGTCTGTTAGAACAAAACAACTCAACTCAATACCATCTAAAAATTCCTCAATTACAACTTTATTTCCTGCATCACCGAACTTTCCATTTAAAATTTCTTCTAAATTTGCTTTTGCGACCTCTAAATTATACTCTATCAAAACCCCTTTTCCGGCTGCTAGGCCATCAGCTTTTAGAACATAAGGAGAATTTAAAGTATCCAAGAAAGCCAACCCTTCATTCAAATTTTCATTTGTAATCGTTTTGTAAGCAGCCGTGGGAATTTTAAATTTCTTCATAAATTTTTTAGAAAAATCTTTGCTTCCCTCCAATTGTGCACCCGCTTTAGAAGGCCCAACAACAGAAATGTGTTTTAATTGGTCATTATTTTTAAAATAATCTACAACTCCAGCAACTAATGGATCTTCATTGCCTGGAATAATCATTTCTATTTTATTTTCAATACAAAATTCGGAAAGCGCAACAAAATCAGTTGGATTAATGGCAACATTTTGGGCAATTGCGGCTGTTCCAGCATTTCCTGGGGCTACAAATAATTTATCACACAATTTGCTTTTCTTTATTTTTAAAGCAAAAACATGCTCTCTACCTCCGCTTCCCAGAACCAAAATATTCATGGTGCAAAAATAGAGAAGTTGACAATTAAATTAACAAAAAAAAAATTTTGATTTGAATATTAAACTTCCTAATTTTGCACTCCCTTTAAAAAAGTCTATTAAAGGGAATTAAAGATGCCCAGGTGGCGGAATTGGTAGACGCGCTGGTCTCAAACACCTGTGGGTTCACCCCCGTACCGGTTCGACTCCGGTCCTGGGCACTAAAAAAACCTCGCAATTGCGAGGTTTTTTTTAATTGTTTTTTCAACTAAATTAAAATCTTATTCTTAAAAAAAATGAAGCCAAATCTACATTCTTTCTGGACATTGTATGCCCAACATTGTCAAACAAGATTGAATGACCTCGTTTGTTTTTTGAGCAATGTGCAATCTAAATTGTCGTTTGTCATTGTCGGGTTCTCGCAAAAACGAGACATCATTATAAACTCTATTAAAAGCTTTGGCAACATCTAAAACATAATGAACAATTACCGCTGGGCTGTATGTTTGCGCTGCTTTTTCAACTTCTGTTTGGTAATTGAGAAGTGTTTTTATTAAGTTCTTTTCACTATCGTGTATTTCAGATAAAACAAAATCAGTTAATAAATCATCAGCCTTAGCAACCCTTAGCATACTTAAAATACGGGTATTTGTATATTGCACAAATGGACCAGTATCGCCTTGAAAATCAATTGACTCTTCTGGATTGAAAAGCATTCTTTTTTGTGGGTCAACTTTTAGCATAAAAAACTTAAGCGCACCGAGTCCCAAAATCTTATAAAGATTTTCTTTTTCAGTTTCGCTCATGCCTTCAGTTTTACCTAATTCCTCGGTTTTTTCTTTTGCAGCATTAATCATTTCTGCAATTAAATCATCTGCATCCACAACAGTGCCTTCTCTGCTTTTCATTTTTCCACTTGGCAAATCAACCATGCCATAGCTTAAGTGGTAACAATTTTTTGCCCAATCGAAGCCCATTTTTTGGAGAATTAGAAACAAGACTTTAAAGTGGTAATCCTGCTCGTTTCCAACCACATAAATACTTTTACTGCAATTAAAATCATTGAATTTAAGCAAAGCTGTGCCAATGTCTTGGGTAATATAAACAGAAGTGCCATCGCCCCTTAATACAAGTTTTTCATCCAATCCATCAGATGTTAAGTCCACCCAAATGCTGCCATCTTCTTTTTTATAGAAAACACCTTTTTCTAAACCTTCAGAAACAATATCTTTGCCTAGCAAATAAGTATCACTTTCGTAATAAGTGTGGTCAAAATGTATGCCTAATTTTTTATAAGTATCTGCAAATCCGTCATACACCCAAGCATTCATTGTTTGCCACAATTCAATAGTTGCAGGGTCGTTTTGTTCCCATTTTTGCAACATCGTTTGTGCTTGCAGCAGCATTGGAGCATTTTTTTCTGCAAATTCAGTGGTTTCCCCTGTTTCTTCAAGCTCTTTTATTTGTTTTTTATACTCCGAATTAAATTTCACATAATATTTCCCAACCAAATGATCGCCTTTAATGGCAGCGATTTCTGGCGTTTCATTATTGCCAAATTGTTGCCAAGCTAACATACTTTTGCAAATATGTATACCACGGTCGTTCACAAGATTTGCCTCTATCACTTCATTGCCACAAATTTTTGCAATTTTTGAGACACTTGCGCCTAATAAAATATTCCTTATATGCCCAAGATGCAATGGTTTATTGGTATTTGGCGATGAATATTCCACCATCATTTTAGTTGTATTTTCAGAAGTGAATTTAGTTTGAAAACCATTAAAAGCTTGTATCCAAACAGATTGTTTAATTTCTATATTCAAAAAACCTTTTACCACATTGTGCGATTCATATTCTGGCAAATTTAATGCCATATAATTACCAATTTCATTGGCTGTTTCTTCCGGATTTTTTTTTGAAAATCTTAAAAAAGGGAAAGCCAAAATTGTGAAATCTCCTTTAAAGTCAGGATTGGTAGGTTCAATTTTAACAGTGTTTTGCTCTATTTCTGCATTATACAGATTTTTAACAGCTGCTGCAACATTGGTTTTTATCAAATTTTCCATCATAAATTAGCTGCAAAGATATTGCCCTAAGCCGTTTCTATAAAATTTATTATTAATAATTTTAAAAGCTTATTCTAAACTGATATTTTCATCGCCTTTCTGGTAAGGCAAATAGGTGATAATAAACTGAAACATTTCGTCTGTTGTGCGCATACTAGCCCCTCCTTTATCAAATCTTTCGGCAACTACTTTGGGTGGTTTATTTGGATTATTTGGGTTTTTGGATGTGTTATCGAATGTTGCAATAACAATAATTGAAGAGCCTTTTGGTATTTTAACAGCTTTTTTAAAAGTATAGAAATATTGCCATCTAAACTCCCATTTATTAATTTTTATTAATGGAATAGTATCTCCATTTGGTTTTACAGCAAAAGCCCAAAATTGTTTGCCAAGCAAGTGAAGATGAGGGTTTATCGTTAAAATAGAAATATCGTTATAAACCATAATTGAGGTTCGGTGGGTTGTAATTTTATTAGGAGGAATAATTAATGGAGGTTCAATTTTAGAAACTCCATTTGTACCTAACATTAATTCATAAGTGGGTCTTTGAGGCGCAGTTTTCGAAAAATAAAGAAACAATTTGCTATTATCTGTGATATTCTTAGTGGAAGGGCCATAATGTAAATCGTTGGCAATGAAAGCACCGTTTTTTTCTAAAACCAAACCACCAATCCCCTCAGGATATTTGATTCCAAAAGCACCAGGCAAATAATTGACGGCCGAATGCACCCTAAATGGAAAGCTTCCATCCGCATTTTGCAGTTTAAGTTCATTGAAATCATTCAAATAATTACTATCAGAAAGATTGGCTATTCTTTTGCCAACAAAAGGGTTTGTAGTTTCGTTAAAAGCTAAATAATGTCCATTAAAATGGTGTACATATTTTATTTTTCCGGGAACAAATTCTATCGCCCTCACATATTTTCTCTCTTTGTTTTGATAAGGAATTTTAATGGTGTAAAACTGATCGAGATTGTTGTTTTTTATGTCAACAGAAGGCACATCAATTATCAAATCTGGCTTACCCAAGCTTGCCTGATTGAATAAATTAGTTGGCAATTTAAGAGTAGAAGTATCGCCTGACTTGGCGCCTTGTTTATACCATAATTGAAGTATTTTAATTTCAGCAGAGGTTAAATAGCGTTCGTTAACAAACCGAGAATAGGAAATATCGGCAGGCCAAGGTGGCATATATTTGCTTGCTGTAACATGGGCAATCATTTTCGCTTTTTTCTTTATCTGTTGATAATATATCAATGAAAAAGGCGCAGCACCAGAAGGCTGATGACAAGGCGTGCAATTTTTGTGAATTATTGGAGCAACATCTTTGGCAAATGTTATCGTTTGCCTATTGCACGACAAAAATACATTAAGGCTCAATAAAACAGCCAACAGGCTTGGTATAATGAATTTTAATTGGTTCATTTTTCAGCAACAAATTTATGGTATTAAAAACATAATTTTCAGTCAATTTTTCTTTATAAGCGCCCAAGCTTTCGAATCTATCATCGATTTTTCCTGAATAAACCATATTTCCATTATGCAAAATTATGGTTTGGGGCGTAATTGTAGGCTTCAGCTTCTTAAATAATTTTAGTTCTTTATCTAAAATAACCGATGATGTACTTATACTATCATAATTAATATATTCATTAATAGTTTCTTCATTTTGATTTCCACAAAAAACATAATAAAAGCAAACCCCCTTTATTGTATTATTTATTTTAAAAGTACCTTGATATTTTAGGCAAATAGGACAATCTGTGTTTAAAAAGTAGAACACCTGAATGGGTTCCTTGATATCTAAGGCAAAACCATCCATTTTTTTTATAGTTGGATTGCATGAACCTATTACAATAAGAATTAAAAAATATTTATAAAAGCAATTAATTTTCATTAAAAAAAACGAATATGGTTGTGCAAATTTAGTTTTAAATAAAAAGATAAAAAATAATTTGACAAAATAATTGGAATTATGCAAGTTTATAGTAATTTTGACACGCAAATATTATGAATAATAACCCAGACAACGAACATGCGATTGATATTGAACTAAGTGAAGAAATTGCAGAAGGTCAATATAGTAATTTAGCAATTATCACACATTCACAATCAGAATTTATCATTGATTTTGTGAGAATTTTGCCAGGTATTCCAAAAGGAAAAGTGAAAAGCAGAATTATAATGACCCCTCAACACGCCAAACGCCTTTTGTTTGCTTTGGGAGAAAACATGACCAAATTTGAATCTACTTTTGGGGATGTTGATATTGAGGCAGGTGGAGCAAATACTGGCTTTCCATTAAATTTTGGAGGAATGACTGGGCAGGCTTAATAGCCCAGTGTTTTTAACATACTTTTGTATGTTTGTTCTTTAGAGAACAAGCGTGTGCTGTAATCGCCATTTTCATCCAATGAGATAATTATGTGTTTGGGAGCTGGCGTTAAACAATGTTGTATGCCACCAAATCCGGCCAAACTTTCTTGATAAGCTCCACAATGAAAATAACCAATATAAAGTGGCTCGTCTGGATTAAAAACAGGCAGATAAATAGCATTAGAATGCTGTTCGCTATTATAATAATCATCACTATCGCAGGTTATTCCTCCTAAAAGAACTCGCTCATAGCTTTTGTCCCAATTATTTAGAGGAAACATCATAAACTTTTTATTTATAGCCCAAGAATCGGGCAAAGTTGTCATAAAACTACTGTCTATCATGTTCCATTTTTCACGGTCGTTTTGCACTTTTTGATATTCAATTTTAAAAATTGCACCGCCACTCTCTCCTACCGTAAATGAACCAAACTCTGTGAAAATATCAGGTTCTGGAACGCCTTGGCTGTCGCAAACCATTTTTACTTGGGCAACAATCTCAGAAGCCATGTATTCATAATCGAAAGAAAATGTCAATGAATTTTTTATAGGAAATCCGCCACCAATGTTTAAACTATCCAATTCGGGACAAATTTTCTTTAGTTCGCAATATACACTCAAGCATTTGTGCAATTCGTTCCAATAATAAGCATCATCTTCAATCCCTGTATTTATGAAAAAATGCAACATTTTTAGTTTCATTTTAGGATTAGATTTGATTTTGTTTTTATAAAAAGGTACAATGTCTTTATAACCAATCCCCAATCTAGAAGTGTAAAAAGGAAACTTAGGTTCTTCTTCAGCAGCTATTCTAATGCCACAAAAGAAATCATTTTCTATAGCAGCAGACAACAAATCTACCTCTCTAATGTTATCAATAATTGGGATTACATTGGTAAATCCATCATTAATTAGCATTGCAATATTATCAATATAGTTTTGAAGTTTAAACCCATTACAAACAATATATTTATCCTTCGTAAACAAACCCTGCTCATATAAAGACTGAATTAAATTGATATCAAAAGCAGATGAAGTTTCAATATGCACTTCATTTTTAAGCACTTCTTCTAAAACATGGCTAAAATGCGAGCTTTTTGTGCAATAGCAGTAATGATATTTTGCTTTATAATCTACTTTTGCCATAGCAACATTAAACCAAGTCCTTGCTTTTTTAATGTTTTCAGATATCTTAGGCAGGTAGGTAAATTTTAGAGGTGTGCCATATTGTTCAACAATATCCATAAGAGGAATATTATGAAAAGTTAGCTCTTGCTTGTCAATTAAATTAAATTCATCAATCGGAAAATCAAAAGTTTGCTCAATTAAATCTATGTACTTGTCTTTCATTTTTTATATGTAAATCAGTTGGATGGTTTTATTTCTGCAAAAGTAGTTAAGTTGCATACTATTTTAAAGATTTATTTTTGTTTTTTTCAAAAAAAAGCAAATCAAAAATAGTGCATAAAAAGTTTGTTTTTTATATTAAAATTGCGAAATAATATTCAATCAAAATGAAACAACTATTTATCATCTTACTTTCTGTTATACTTTTTGTCCAAAACGCAAATGCACAACTATTTAGAAAGAAAAAACCTGCTCCCACGGCAACTGCTGTGCCAAAAGCCACACTCGCAGAAAAAATAAAAAAACTTAAAAAAATGGAGGGTTTGTTCACAATGTATCAGGACACAAGCACAGGAAGTTTGTTTTTATTGATTAAAGCAGCCCAACTAAACAAGGAATACATTTATTTTAGTTATGTAGAAAATGGCACAAATGCTACTGGCCATAACAAAGGTACTTTTAGAGATAATAAAGTGTTCAAACTTTCGAAAATTTTTAATCAGATTGAGTTTACTACTGTTAACACAAGTTTTTATTTTGACCCTGCAAATGAAATCAGTAAAGCTGCTAATGCCAATATCAGCAATGGTTTGATGGCTAGCGAAAAAATTGTTGTTAGCAACGAAAACAACACAGAGTTTTTAATTGAAGCTGATAATATCTTTTTATCAGAGGTTTTGTACCAAATAAAACAACCATCAAGCCCAATGTCAATGCAATTTGGATTAGGTATTTTGAGCAAATCGAAAACTAAATATTATAAGATTAAAAACTATCCAGAAAACTCAGATATTGTTGTGCGATATGTTTATGATGACCAAAATTCTAGAGGCAGCGGTTCTTCGTCAATTACAGATGCTCGATATGTAGAAATCTATCTTCAACATAGCTTTATTGAAATGCCTAACAATAGTTTTAAACCCCGTAAAGACGACCCTCGCATTGGTTATTTTATGACCCAAACCAATGATATGACAACAAAAGAAGCCATTAACTATAAAGACATGATTCACAGATGGCACCTTGAGAAAAAAGACCCTAGTGCGGCCCTTTCTGAGCCTGTAAAACCTATTACTTGGTGGATAGAAAACACAACACCAAAAGAATTTAGACCTGTAATAATGGCTGCAATTTTAAATTGGAACATTGCTTTTGAAAAAGCTGGATTTAAAAATGCTGTTCAAATATTTGAACAACCAGATTCATGCGATTGGGATGCTGGCGATATAAGATACAATGTTTTGAGATGGACAAGTAGCCCCGAGCCTCCTTTTGGCGGATATGGCCCTAGTTTTGTTAATCCTAAAACAGGCGAAATTTTAGGTGCAGACATCATGTTAGAATGGATTTTTATTACCAATAAATTAAAAAGCAAATCTGTGTTTGAAAAGGCTGGATTTGAATGGTTATTAGAAACAGAACACAACGAAGACGGGCATTCTTGTATGGCAGGCGATTTATTAAATGTTCAAAACAATTTAGGAAAATCCTTTTTGCAATTAACCAATCAATCTACTGAAACAAACGATGAGTTTATTAAACAGTCCTTATATTATTTAGTTTTGCACGAAGTTGGGCATACTTTAGGACTGAATCACAATATGCGTGCGTCACATCTTCATAGTGTTGATGATTTATATGACATTAAAAAAACAACAGATATTGGCTTAATTGGCAGTGTAATGGATTATCCAGCGGCTAATTTTAGCAACCGAGCAGACAAAAAATGTCAATATTTTACCACCAAGCCAGGACCTTATGATTTATGGGCCATTGAATTTGGTTACTATCAAGAGAATGACGAAGCGAAATCGCTAAAAAGAAGGAACGATATTTTGAACAGAAGCACCGAGCCTTCTTTATGTTTTGGTAACGATGCAGACGATATGCGCTCGCCCGGAAAAGCCATTGACCCACGCGTAATGATTGGCGACATGAGTAGCGATGCCATTGGATTTGCAACGGAAAGAGTGGATTTAATAAAATCTTTATTGATAAAATTGGATAAAAAAGAGATTAATCAAGAAGAAAGCTACGAAAGTTTGAGAAATAGTTTTTTAACCTTAACCTCAGAATGGAGTATTCAGGCAGGTGTTGTTTCTAGATATATTGGCGGCATCTATGTTGACAGATCATTTCCTAACCAAAAAAGCGCTAATAAACCTTATGAAGCAGTGCCGATAGAAACTCAAAAAAAGGCAATGGCTTTTTTAACAGCCAATGTATTTGATCCCGAAGCTTTTAATTTTCCAGTCACTCTTATCCCCTATTTGCAGCAGCAAAGAAGAGGCTTTGGTTTCTTTGCTAAATCTGAAGAACCAAAACTAAATGACAGGGTAATGAATATTCAAGTGGCTGTATTATCACATATTTTACACCCGAACACCACCAAAAGAATTACAGAAAGCAAAAACTATGGCAACACTTATTTATTGAATGATGTTTTAAAGGATATGACGAATGCCATTTTCTTAAAAGACATGAACGGCAGCGTAAACACTTACAGACAAAACCTTCAAATATTATATATTAATGCTTTAATGAACATGACAAAATTGCCAATGTATGATTATATTAGTGCATCGAGAGCGGAGTTTCAGTTGCGAAACATTCAAAAAATGATGCAAGGAGCCGCAGCAAGTTCAACAGGAGAAACCAAAGAACACAGACTATTTGTTAGCAACAAAATTAAAAATGAATTAGAAAAAGGGAATTGAATATAAGCAAGCCAAAAAATTAATTGGAAAAATAAAATAGGAATTATAATCACAATGTTTTATTTTTGTAATACAAATTAATTTAAACTGCTTATTGAAATGAGAATTTACATTGGAAACCTTAACTACAAGTTAAGAACTGAAGAGCTTAAAAATGCTTTTGAACCTTATGGCGAAATTGTTGGTGCAAAAATTGTTAAAGACATGGAAACCAAGAGAAGCAAAGGCTTTGGCTTTGTTGAAATGGTGAAAGACGAAGATGGACTTAAAGCCATTGAAGAATTAAACGGCCATGAACTAAACGAAAGAAAAATGATTGTAACCATGGCCAAACCAAGAGAAGAAAAGAAAACCGAATTGGGCACAGGAAATGCAAGTTTGGCATAATTATTTTTCAAAAAAACATTATTAATAACACTTTTGCGTTTAGCAAAGGTGTTATTTTTGCAAAAAAAAACGGTTCTAATTGAGAACCGGTATTTCTTTATTATTTGTAGCGGAGGGGAGAGTTGAACTCCCGGCCTTAGGGTTATGAATCCTACGCTCTAACCACCTGAGCTACCCCGCCATTGGTTTTAAAGGGCTGCAAATGTAAGAATAGAAATTAAATTTACCAAACAAGAATTTAAAATAATTGAAAAATATGCGAAAAATAAAAAATTAGATGAAATAAATAAAAAACATTTTGAAAATTGAAAAAATGTCTTACTTTTGCACTCCGTTTTCAGGAACGGTGAGGTGCCTGAGAGGCCGAAAGGACATGTTTGCTAAACATGCGTACGGGAAACTGTACCGAGGGTTCGAATCCCTCCCTCACCGCTGAAAAAAAAGATGAAAAATACAATATTTTGTTGTATTGTTGCAGAAAGTTCTAGTTTTTAATAGATACCAAAAAATTCGGGGTGTAGCGTAGCCCGGTATCGCGCCTGCTTTGGGAGCAGGAGGTCGTAGGTTCAAATCCTGCCACCCCGACAATATAATTTAAACCCTCATTGCTTATTAGTTCTGAGGATTTTTTTTCGTATTGGTCTCGTAGCTCAGTTGGATAGAGCAACAGATTTCTAATCTGTGGGTCACAGGTTCGATTCCTGTCGGGATCACAAACTAATTACTTTTTTTAATTTGAAAAGCCTTAAAATCATTGATTTTAAGGCTTTTTTGTTTTATGTCTAAGTTTTGAAATGTATAAGCTGTTCATTCCTTCACAATATTTACATTGATGAACTTTTTAGAACAAATATCCGAAAAGAATATTCCAATAATTGTAATTTTGAATTTTGATAAACTGAGAAGGCAATAGTTTATATCCCAACTCAAGTATAAATCCATTTTGATTCAAAGGTTTTCCTATTTTTATGCCTAAGGCAGAATTGAGCAATAAAGCGTTTGAAGCAGCAAATTGATTCACAGCAGGATTTGGCCCTCTTTTTTGAATGGAATTAAAATTGCTTAACACAATTCCTATGTCATATTTGAAATA
>Ga0209702_10000474_pt1 | contig 83580 bp, 75 predicted proteins | sample FRY01_FD_187210 | JGI IMG/M metagenome (GOLD analysis project Ga0209702, IMG submission 187210) | Freshwater microbial communities from Lake Fryxell liftoff mats and glacier meltwater in Antarctica - FRY-01 (SPAdes) (version 2) | ecosystem: Environmental > Aquatic > Freshwater > Ice > Glacier...
CCGGCACGCAGCGCATCGAAGTCCCATCGGCCTGGCAACACGGCGGAAATTTTGTCGAGCGGATCGCTCACGGCCACCGAACCTCACCGAAACTGGACGTGAATCCCAACTTGCCAGGGTTCATGATCCCGTGCGGGTCAAACGAGTCCTTGACCCGCTGCAACACGCCGTGCGCATCGCCAAGTGCCTCAGCCATGAAGCGCTGGCGGTTGAGGCCGACGCCGTGGTGGTGCGAGAGGTTGCCGCCGTTGGCAAGTACGGCCCGAGTGCCAACATCCCACATCGACACATACGTCGACTCGATCTCGTCGGCAGGCGGTGTGGCAGCGAAGGTGAAGTAGAGGCAGGCGCCGTCGGCGTAGCTATGCGAGAGGTGGCAGGTGGAGGCGCGTGCGTGCGCCACATTGAGCATTGCCTCGCGGACCCCGTTAAAGATGCCGATCAGCGCAGACCACGGCGCTGCGATCTCCATCGTGTCGACCACGAACCCCTTGCGGGTCAGGCCCTGCAATGCGCTGGTGTCGTTGCGGTGTTGCATCCACGCCTCGACCAACTCGACATTGCCCGAGCGACCGCCAGCGCTCTGGCACGCGTCGTCGACGACGCGCATTGTTGCATCGACGAGATGTTCGTTCCCCTCGTCGAGGACGAGCAGCGTGCAGGTCGTGCCGTCGCCACCGCGACCGCGAGCCGACTCAGGGCCGTCGTAGAGGCGCAGCACTGCCGGCGTTGCCCCCGAGCGCATGGTGAGGCGGCATGCCTCGACGCCGGCTTCGAACGTGTCAAATATGTAGGTGGCGCGCCGCTCGGTTGCAGCGAGTGGGTGCGCCTTCAACCAGACGTTGGTGATCACGCCAAGGGTGCCTTCGGAACCAACGAGTAGTTCGGTCAGGTCGGGCCCGGCCGCTGCAGCTGGAGCGCCACCAGTGCGGATCACGGTGCCATCGGGCAGAACAGCTTCGAGTCCGACCACCATTTCTTCGATTTTGCCGTAGCGCGTCGAGTACTGCCCGGCGCCGCGTGAAGCGACCCAGCCGCCGACCGTCGCCAAGTCGAAGCTCTGGGGGAAGTGCCCGACCGACAGGCCGTGCTCCTCGTTCAGGATGCGTTCGAGGTCGGGGCCGAACGTGCCGGGCCGTACTTCGACGATGCCGGAGACGGTGTCAACCGACTCGATGCCGTGCAGCGCGGTCATGTCGAGTACCACTCCGCCGAACACCGGCGCAGCTGCACCGCACACGCCGCTGCGGCCACCCGATGGTGTCACTGGCACGCGGCCGATATTGCACGCTTGGAGTACGGCAACCACATCGGCAGTTGATGCAGGGCGGGCGATCAGGTCAGCGAGCTGCGGTACTTCGCCGCGGAGCGACCAGTGCAGGGCAAGTGGCCACCAGTCGCGGCTGGCCTCGGCGACTTGGCCATCGTCCTCGACAACTTCACAGATCTCATTGAGGACGGCGAGCAATTCCTCGGGCACCTCGATGGGCGTAGCCGTCGAGCGGCTGGTGATGACGTCGCCGTCAGCGACGAGCTCAATGGGAGGTGTGGGGGAGGAGGGATTGATCACGGGCGGCGGTGTCCTCTGCAGCGCAGAGCTGCTGGTAGTTGGTGAGTTGTCGGTCGACCTCGATTGCATCCCAGTGCAATTCGGTAGCCATCAGCTCGGCAACGCCAGGAGCGGCAGCAAGTGCGGCAGGTCGATCGAAGATGTGGAGTCGGGTACGTCGGGCGAGCACGTCGTCGAGGGTGGTTGCCATCTCATGGTGGATTGCATAGATGATCTCTGCTCGCACATACGGATGGCCAGGCGCGATTGGCTCGCCGAGCGTGGCGTCGAACGCGATCAGTGCGCGGACCTCGGCGGCAAGCGTGCCGTAACGGTTGCCGAGATGCGACGAAGTCGACCCATCGGATGTTCGGCGTTGGGCTGCGCCGAGCAGCTTCAAGTGGCGTGTCGACTTCGAACGTGGCACTCGCGTCGATCGTCCGATGCCTCGCATGACCTGTTCAACGGTGTCTTCGGCCATTGCTCGATAGGTCGTGAGCTTGCCGCCGCTGACACGCACGACCCCGGAGTCGCTGACTGCCACCTGATGCTGCCGCGAGAGGTCGGCGGTTTTGCTGGTGGGTTGATCTTCCGATGGGCCTTTCACCAGCGGACGAAGGCCTGACCACACGCCGGTCACGTCGGCGAGCGTGATCGTTCCCACGACATCGGTGTCGAGGGCCTGGTTCAACGCTTCGAGACAGTAGTCGACATCGACAGCGGTGGTCTGGTGTTCGTTGAGTCCGCCATCGTGATCGGTGTCGGTGGTGCCCACGTAGCAGTGGCGGAACGTGCCGTCGCCGATCGGGCCCCACGGCACGATGAACAGGCTGCGCTTGTCGCGCTTGACGGGGATGATCACAGCAATGTCGTTGCGCACTTTCTCCCACGGAATCGTCAGGTGTACGCCCTTGGCCGGGCGGATCGAATCGGGGTGCGTGCCCTCGTCGAGCGAGCGCACTTCGTCGGCCCACACGCCGGCCGCGTTCACGACGGATTTGGTGGGCACGGTGATCCGCTCACCGTCGGCCTCGACGACCACCCGATCAGCGCGACCCTCGGCGTTGGTCAGAACATCGACGAGGCCGGCTCGGTTGATGACGACTGCGCCACGCGCCGCTGCCGTGCGGGCAATGGTCAGGGTGAGTCGGGCGTCATCAGCGCCGGCGTCGTAGTAGAGGTAGCCCGAGCTGAGCTTCTCGAGATGGGTGGTGGGGAAGTGCTTGGCTGCCTGCTCGGCGTTGACCCGCTTGTGGAACTTACCGATGCGCCAGCCGCCGGTGATGTCGTACATCCACATCGCCGACCCGAGTGCCCGGGCGATCTTCTTCGAGACCACGCTGTCTTTGGTCATGATCGGGATCATGAACGGCAGCACGTCCACGAGGTGGGGCGCGTTCTTCATGAGCCGCCGCCGCTCGCGCAGTGCCTCGTACACGAGCCGGACGTCGCCGTTCTGGAGGTAGCGCAGACCACCGTGAACCATCTTCGAACTTTTCGAGGAGGTGCCGGACGCAAAGTCGTCACGCTCGATGAGCGCGGTCCGTAAGCCTCGAGCCGCTGCATCAAGGGCGACACCGACACCGGTGATGCCGCCGCCGATCACGACGACATCAAATGGATCGGCCTCTCCGGACGCACTGTTGCGCAGCTCAGCGAGCATGTGCGACCGTGAGAACTGGCGACCCGTCATCCCCCCACCGTAGGTCCGTGCGTGGCCCGTTACGCGATCAGAGCGGAACAGAAGTTGTCGTCATGGCGTCAGATATCGTGTTCTCCAAGAGCCATCATGACGACGCCATCTTCCACACCATCTGCTGGACCATCCGTTGGTTTTGATCCACGTCACGATGCGTACGTCGACGAGTCAACGGTCCGCAACGAACTCACTCGTGTGTTCCAGGTCTGCCACGAGTGCCGACGATGCGAGTCGTATTGCACGACCTTCCCGTCGCTCTTCGAGTTGATCGAACGTCGTGACGACCACGACGCCGGCAGGCTCACACCGCTCGATCAAGATCTTGTTGTTGATAGTTGTGTCCAGTGCAACCTCTGCTCGGCATCTTGCCCGTACACCCCTGCATTGCATGAACTGCAGGTCGATGTTCCACGACTCGTGCTGCGCGCGAAGGCAATGCAACACGCCACAGGCATCACGTCGTGGCGAAGCAAGGTGGTCGCCAGATCGTTCGGGCACGCTGACCTGATTGGGTGGACCGGATCGGCAGCGAGCGGGCTTGCCAACCGTGTGGTCAGTGCTGCACCCGGCTCGTTCGTCCGCCGCCTTGTTGCCCGGATCACGGGTGTGTCTGCCAATCGTCGACTTCGGCTGTATCGGGCCGAGCGTTTCACGACGTGGTTCGACAACCGCCCGCGGGTCCTGATCGGCAACCCGCAAGGAGCCGTCACAGTGTTTCCGACCTGCCTGGTCGAATACCGCAACACGGCGATCGGCGCCGATCTGGTGAAGGTCTACGAGCGCAATGGAATCGAATGCTCGACGTCATCGGCGGGTTGCTGTGGTGCCCCGTCGCTGCATGCGGGCGACCTCGATCGGTTCGCCAAAATTGCCAAGCGCAACGTCAAGGCGCTCGCGAGCGAGGCTCGTTCCGGCACTGACATTGTCGTTCCGCAGCCGGGTTGCGGAGCGATCCTTCGTTCGGCGTATGTCGATCACGTTCCGGCGAAGATGCGTCTCGATGCCGAACTGGTGGCCGCCCGCACCTACGACGCTTCGGAATATCTGATGCGTTTGCATCGAGCCGACGACACCGCACTCGACACCGACTTCAGGGGCGAGACGTTCGATCGGGTTACATCGGTTGGATCGGGCCACCTGACCGACCGTCATGCCGAGTTCGATAGCCGCGATCTGCTGCGGCTCGCCGGCGCCCGAGTAGAGCAGATTCGGGGTACGTCGGGAATCGAAACTCCCTGGGGCCTCCGCGCTGACAACGACGCCGTCGCCGACGAACTCGCGGAGCGACTGGCGAGACGCATTGCCACGACCAGTCCTGACGCCGTTGCGGCCGACGGTGATTTCGCGAACGCAGCGGTCAGCGAGCACCTCGACATCGAGGCACTTCACCCGATGCAGATTGTTGCACGGGCCTACGGCATCTCTGAGCACGCACGACGCGACCACAAAAGGTGAGCGTAAACGCACTGTGCGTGCGGTTGGCAAAATGGTGTCCTGAAGTTGACAGATCGTCTTGCGCAACGTGCTCTTGGTCACCTAAGTTCAGACCCGAAGATGTATGTCGGCACCAGCGTTGGTGGCGACCTTGGACGGGGGGTCTGAAGAGATATGTCGTTGCAACACACGAACACGGAACCGAAATGGTGGCACCTTGGTGCTTGCCGGGGGCTCGACTCGAGGGTGTTCTATCCCGAAGATGAGGCCAGCTCGGTTCATGCCAAGTCGATCTGCTCGAGCTGCTCCGTCCAGCCGGACTGCCTTGAACATGCCCTGACGATCCGCGAGAAGGCTGGCGTCTGGGGCGGAGCGTCTGAACGGGACCGTCGTCGGATCATCCGTCAACGACGCAAGGTCAGTTGAACGTCGTGCCGACCTGAGAGGTCGGCGCCCTACGATCTCATCATGGTGACTCTCGAAGCTCTCGGTGGCTGGCCCGCGCTCTTGAATGAGTTGATTGCGGGCAACCATCTCACCGCCCATCAAACCGGCGCTGCGATGTCGACGATCCTCGCGGGTGATGCCACGCCTGCCCAGATCGCTGGCTTCGTTGTGGCCTTGCGGGCGAAAGGCGAAACTGCTGAAGAGCTCGCCGGGATGCTCGGGGCTGCGATGGATGCAGCGTCGATCGTTCCGTTGACCGACACCGAACGGGCTGACTGCGTCGATGTCGTTGGAACCGGCGGTGACGGCTCGCACTCGATCAACGTCTCGACCATGGCGGCAATCGTCACGGCAGCAGCAGGAGCGCCGGTGTGTAAGCACGGCAATCGCTCGGCATCTTCACAGGCCGGAACCGCTGACGTGTTTGAACTGCTCGGCGTCCACCTCGAATTGTCGCCCGAGGGCGTCGCCCGTTGCGTCCGCGAAGCGGGGATCGGTTTCTGTTTTGCGCCGGCCTTCCATCCGGCCTTCCGATTTGCCGGCCCGCCGCGCCGCGAGATGGGTGTTTCAACAGCGTTCAACCTGCTCGGCCCAATGGCGAACCCCGGTCGGGTCAAGCGGCAGTTGATCGGTGTGGCAAACCCGACGTTCGCTCGGCCGATGGTCGAGGCGCTCGAGCGGCAGGGCCTTGATGTTGCCTGGGTGGTGCACGGGGGTGGGCTCGACGAGTTGACCACCACCGGACCCTCGACTGTGTTGGCGCTCCGTGATGGCGACGTTTCTGAGTTCACGATCGATCCGGCCGATCTCGGTCTCGCACCAGCAACCGCTGACGACATCCGGGGCGGCTCGCCGGACAACAACGCCGAGGTCGTTCGGCGGGTCCTCGCAGGAGACCTCGGGCCGCACCGCGACATCGTGGTCCTCAATGCTGCCGCTGCGTTGGTTGTTGCTGGGCGTGCCGACACCGTGGCGGCTGGACTTGAACTCGCCGGCGCAGCGATCGACGATGGTCGGGCAGCGGCAACTCTCGCCAAGATGGCCGAAGTCTCTCAGTCGGCGGCGGGCGAGTCGTGACGACCGGTTTCGTTCGTACACCTGCGTCGTCGGCCAACCTCGGTGCAGGTTTCGACGTGCTGGGCATGGCCCTCAACCTGTTCGCGGATTGCGGTCTGGGCGACGCACCGGCTGGCGCGCAGCAACTTGACCAGCATCACCCCGGTCGGATTGCTTTCGAGGCACTCGGTGGCACCGGCCCAATGTGGATCCGATGCAACATTCCGATGGCCCGAGGCCTTGGCTTCAGTGGTGCTGCTCGGGTTGGGGCTGCCGCACTCGCGGTGGTGCAACAAGAACATTCGATCGCAGCGCGCTCCGACGAGATTCTTGACCTGGCGGCTGGCCTTGAGGGGCATGGTGACAACGTCGCAGCTTCGCTTTTTGGCGGAGTGACGGCCTTTGTCGAGGGGCGTGCGATTCGCATCCCGGTTGGCCCGATCTTTGCTGCAGCGTCCTTCGTCGCTTGGGTGCCCGATGTGACCACATCGACCGATACGTCGCGTCAAGCGCTCGGCGCCACCGTCGATCTCGCGGCAGCCGTTCACAACATCGGTCGCTCGGTGCAGTTTGTGGCAGCGATTGCCACCGACGACCCGGTCATGCTGGTTGGCGCGGCAGCTGACCGGATCCATCAGGCCGGGCGAATCTCTGAGGTGCCGGGTGCCGCGGAGGCAATGGATGCCGGTCTGTCGGCAGGTGCGTGGGCCGCTTGGCTGTCGGGAAGCGGGCCGACCATCGGTTTCATGTGCGACAGCGCGATCGCCGAGGCGATCGCGGGATCCATGCCAGATGGCGGCCACGCCAAGATTCTCGCCATCGACACGCAGGGCTGCCGACTCGGTTAGTGGTACGATGGTACCCATGTTGGTATCAGTGGATCGTGCGGGACGCGTGGTCATCCCGAAGGACGTCCGCGATCGGCTGGCGCTCGGCGCCGACTCTGAACTCGAGATCGATACCGAGGGCGACGTCATTCGTTTGACGCCGGTGCGCAGAGCGGGTCGACGTGTTGTCGAAGTCGACGGTTGGCCGGTCATCGAGCGTGGCGATGGAAACCCGATCACCGATGCCGACATACAGCGATGGCGCGATGCCGACCAGCGCTGAGCGCTTCGCCGTCGATACCAGCGTCGCTGTCGCAGCACTGGATTCGCTGCATGCAGCGCACGCCGACTGCAGGTCCGCTGTCCAACGGCTCCTTCCGGGCTTGGCAGGCCACGCGGCGTTCGAGACCTACTCGGTGCTCACCCGGATGCCCGGACAGCTTGGGGTCGATGCTCCCACAGCCGCAGCGCTGATCGATCGAGTCTTCCCGATCATCCACATCATCCCGGCGGATCAAGCCGTCGGGCTGATCGAGCGATTCGGGACCGTGGGGATCGCAGGCGGCGCCGTTTACGACGCGCTGGTCGCGGAGGCCGCTCGGGTGAACGACTGCACTCTGTTGACACGCGACCAACGTGCCCGCCGCACCTACGATCTCATCGGCGTCAAGTACACACTGGTCGGGGTCTGACTCAGCCGGTGGTGCCGTCGATTGCCTCGCGGATCAGGTCGGCGTGGCCGAGGTGGCGGGCGTACTCCTCGATCATGTGGATCATGATCCAACGCAGGTTCTGCGCTCGCAGGCTTCCACGGCTCGCGCTCGTCCATGCCGGCAAACCGATGCTCGAACCACGAGTGCTCGGCGAGTGCCATGTGCTTGTGGCGGGCATTACGACGCGTGGCGTTGCCGCTCGGCGTGAGTCTGATGAATCGGCTGCACCTTGTCGATCGCTGCAACGGGAAAGTCCCAATCGCCGGTGCACGTGACGAGGAGATCGTCGGCTCGTTTCTCGAAGAATTTCGCGAGGACGAGTGCTTCGTCGATCGCTCCCCGGGGGAGTGGAGTGCCCAGTGCTGTTGGGGCAGGCGGCTCGACGGGAAGCGCACGGCCGACGGTGCCGCGCTGCATTACATCGACGAGTCGGCCCTGGTCGACCACCCACGTCGAGTCACCAATGGTGACCGTGACTCGGTCGGCGGACCGCAACGTTTCGACGAGACGATGTCGTTTGATCGCTCCGAGCAGTGTCTGCAATCGATCGCGAATCACGGCGGCCTCTTCAAATCGCTGCTGCGACGCCAATGCCGCCATCTTGTCATGGAGACGGTCGACGACGATCGCCGGATCTCCAGTCATAGTTCGTCGTGCGATTTCGACTGAGCGGGTGTACTCGCCCGGATCGGCGGTGCCGGAACACGGACAATGCGCCACACCGAGTTGGGCAGCGCTGCACACTGGTGCATCGTCGGGCGCGACGTAGTTCCGACCGAGCCGTGCGGTGCAGCGCCGCAACGGGATCGCACTCTGAATTGCCTCGACGACCAGGTTCGCCATCTTCCGAGATGGCAGCGGCCCGAGATGAAGCCCGTGCTTGGCGGGCTCCTTGACGATTGACAGCCGTGGCCATGGCGTGTCGATATCGAGCTTGACGAAGCAGTATTTGTCGGCCCTGGTGCCAGCCCGATTGAAGCGGGGGAGGAGCCTGGCGATGAGCCGCTGTTCGATGACTTCGGCGGTGATCGGATCGGCAAGAGGCAGGTGTCGCACTGTCTGGGTCTCGCGCAGCATCGGACCGATCTTGCGCCGATCGTCGCTGCCAAAATAGCTCCGCACTCGCTGGCGCAGGTTGGTCGCCTTGCCGACGTAGAGCACCTCACCCTGGTGGCCGCAGAACATATAGACGCCCGGGCCCCGTGGCAGGTCGGCCGTCATCTTCAACTTGGCGGCCTGGGGATGACCGGCGAGCTTCGACAGCGCGATCAGGTCGTCGAGGCCGAGCACGCCCATCCCCGAAGCTCGCTCGATCAGAAAATGCAGCAGGTCGGTGGTTGCCCAGGCATCGTCGAGCGCCCGATGGCTCGGCTGGTGCGCGAGGCGGAGCTGGGAGGCAAGTGTGCCGAGCTTGCAGTTCGGCACCTCATCGCGGACCAAGCGCCGGGCCAACGCAACGGTGTCGATGATCGTTCCCTCCAATCGGGGGCGACCACTGCGCTCGAGCGCAGCACGGATGAAGGCGACGTCGAACCCGACGTTGTGCCCGACGATCACAGTGCCGCCAGCATCGGTGTTGCCCATGAATTCAAGCAGGGCCGGGAGCACGGTCTCAATCCGAGGTGCTGTGGCGACGACCGCATCGCTCAGGCCGGTCAAGACAGTGATCTTCGGCGGGATGGCGCGGCCGGGGTTGACCAGCGTCTGGAACGTGCCAAGGACCTCGCCACCCCGAACTTTGACGGCACCGATCTCGGTAATGAGATCCTCCTGCCGGTTACCTCCCGTGGTTTCGAGGTCGACGATGCAGAACGTGACGTCGCTGAGTGGGCGCCCGAGTTCGTCGAATGATCGCTGAACGAACGGGACGAGGCCTCCAGTTGACATCAGAGAACTGAACCACGAATACGACTACAAAGTCAAACAAATGTTCGACGGCCCCAGCATCCAGTCGACGGTCGCCAACAGACTGCGTGCGGTAGCGTCAGATCATGGACGAGCAGCAGGGCGCAGGGGTCGAACACCGCCACCTTCGCAGCGCGCTCGAATTCGCCGTCTTGATGGCGGCCGAAGGTCAAAAGCGCAAGCCGGCTGTACCGTTCCCGAAGGACCTCAGGCCCTTCTTTAACAAGCCGCGGCTCACGAATTCGGCTCTGGGTCGGCTTCGTCGCTGCATTGAGGGCGATCCTGTATTCCGGACGCGGTTGTCCGCCGGCGCGCTGCCCGAGCTCGTCGACGACATCGGGCGACTCTGGCTGGCCGACGCCAAAGGCTGGGAGCAGCAGGCCTCCGTTCTTGCCTCCGCAGCAGATGCCGCTGTCGATGACGTTGACCTCAAGACACAGCTGAAGCGGGCCGAGAAGCGCCGCGCCGCAGCCGAACAGGCAACGGTCCGTGCTCAAGCCGAGTTGGTGCACCGAGACGAGGTCGCGCAGATGCAGTCGATCGAGATCGACGACCTTCGGGCCGAGCTGGCCAAATCCGAAGAGATCGTCTTCGAGATCCGAACCGAACTACTCGACGTTCGGATGGACGTTCGCCATGCCCGCGACCGGGAGGCCGCAGCCGAGGCAAAGTGGGCGACACTCACCGACCAACTCACCGACCAACTCACGGCAGCGCGCCGCCAACCGGCCCCGCCAGCACCTGTGCTCGACAACTCGGCGGACGTCGCCGCAGCGGCATCTGCCGCTCGTGCTCTCGCCGAGCAACTCGAATCACTGCTGTCGACTCCACTGGCCGTCGAGGCCAGCACGAAACAGGCCCGGGGCAACCGGCCAATCCATCGCACGCCCGTCGCGCTCCCTGGCGGCGTCATCGGGAGTTCAGCTGAGGCTGCCGAGTATCTGGCGCGGTCCGATGCGCAGATGTTGATCGACGGCTACAACGTTACAAAGTTGGGCTGGCCGAATCGCTCGCTCGAACGCCAGCGCGTCGCCCTCCTCGACGCGATGGAGAACCTGGCTCGACGTTTCGGGACCGATGCGACGGTCGTGTTCGACGGTGCTTCGATCGTCGGCGCCCACGCCGATCGTCGACGGCTCATCCGAGTTGTCTACTCGCCCGAGGGTGTTATTGCCGACGACGTGATCCGCGATGAGGTGAGGCGGTTGCCGACGAACTGCGCTGTCGTTGTGGTGACCAACGATGCCGAGATCGTTCGCGATGTTCGAGCCGATGGCGCCAACGTGGTGCCGAGTAACGCGCTCCTCGCCATTCTCTAAGCCTTGCGAGCAATTTGTCTGAGGTGCTTCCCTACAGTCGGCGAGGCAGGAACGACGTGGCAATGGCGGCGCTCGCCAGGAGTACAGCGATCACGAAGTACATGAGCCAGAACGTGCCCAGTCCGAGTGCAATCGCTCCGATAATCGGTGCGATGAGGAACGACATCTCGCGCCACGTCGTGAAGATCGCGGTCATGGCAACCCGTTCACGTGGTTTCACGAGGCGCATGAATGGGATGTTGCCGAGCATGTCGACTGCGGCGCCGCCCAAAGCGCCCGTCAGCCAAAAGACGATGCCGATTTGGCGGGCGTCGCCGATGATCGCCAACGCCACCATGCTCGCCGACATCACCCCAAGAGCACCAATGATGACCGCACGCGTCCCGACGCGTTCAGCGGTGATGCGGACCATCGGGCTGATGAACAGCATTCCGCTCGCTGCCGAGAGAAAGACGCCTGCTGCCCACTTCGGCAGACCGGATTCGACCACATAAATCGGCCCGTAAACAAAAAGTGCCGCCCAGAAAATTGCCCGGCTCGTGGTGATGGCGTAAGCGATCCTCAGATTTCGCTGGCGGAAGAACCGAACCATGCTGTGAGCAGCGTTGGGGATTGCTGTGGTCGGTGTGAGGAGAACAGGATTTCGATGCAACCGAAGATGCCAGAAGTACCAGACCGTTACCAGCGTCATCATGATCGAAATAAGAAACGGTGCGGATGTGTGCGTGTTGCTCCACAACCACACGCCGAGTGTTGGACCAATGACCCACGATGCACCGATGTACACCATGCGGCGGGATTCGGTGGAGGTCAGATCCCGCTTGCCGATGTAGTCCATGATGTACAGCGACATACACACCGCGAACATGGACGCCTCGGCTGATCTCAGTCCGACTGCCAACACGAACAGCGGGCCATCCGCAACGAGGAACAGCGCTGCTGCGACAACGAGGAAACTCGATGCCAAGGTCACGACCCAGCGGCGTGGCATCTTTCGTTCGAGCCAACCCACGTTGATCGTGATCATGAGCGTGATCAGCTGGCCGCCGATGAAGGCGTACGACACTGCAGCTTTGGATCCCAGGGCCTCGAGGGCGGCCAACGGCACCACGCCAACCATCACCGAACGCGAGAGCCCCTCGAACCCGCCAAGACGCGCCAACTCGACCGCTGTATTTGCATCGAGTTGCTCCAAGCCCACAGGGCGGCGCCAGCGCATCGGTCGCCACGCTACGCGACCTGGCCGGTGGACGAAGCAGCCTGGACGCCGCTGCTGTCGCAGGGATCAATCAGTGTGGTGAAGGGGCTGGCAGCGCGGCGCCGATCAAGGGCGGACGCAAATCGCGTCGTCGTCCATCGGGCATGTGCAAAGTGAAGTAGCCGGCCCCAAGGGGCTCGATACTCCAGTGCTGATCGTGGAGTAGATGGTGGTGATACCAACACAGGAGGATCAGATTGTCAGGCTCCGTTGCGCCGCAGTCGAGCCAGTGCCTGGCGTGGTGAGCATCACAGCCGGCTGCAGGTACCCCACAGCCGGGCCAACGGCAGCCGTGATCTCGGATCATGAGGAGGTCGAACTGGACGTCACTCACGATGCGGCGCTTGCGGCCGAAGTCGATGATGTGGCCGACCGAGTCAGCGATGTAGCGATGCATCTCGCAGTCGCAGGCCATTCGCCGCACGGTCGAGATCGGCACAATTGAACGACCGCCCCCAGTATCGAGGCTTCCGCCGCCAGTCGATTCGCAGAGGTCGTCACCGGCAGACGTGGCAATGACGCTCGGCTTACGACGCTTCTGGCCGGGCAACCGTTCGAACGATTCGATTGCCATCTTCGCCATCTGGACGAGCGCGTCGGCACGTCGCTGTGCCGCTGTACGGGTCTCGTCTTGGGCACGTTGGGAGAGCGCTCGAATCGCTTCGTGAACCAGGGCGTAGCCCTCCGGGTCGAGCGTGCCGTCGAGCTGCCCGACGCCGTCGAGCATCTTCGACAGGTGCAGCGACCGCGCATCGAACTGGTCAGCCGCGGTTGCTGCTTCGTCGTCCGGGTCGGCGTGCATCCGCCACGTGTCGAGCAGCATCTTCAGGTCGGCAGCGGGCAGCGAGGTGGCCCAACGGAGGAGCATTGCTTCGTCGCGCTCAAAGACATCGGCGATCTGCGCCGCCCAGGAGTCGGTCAGCAATCGCAAGGCAGTTTCTGAGAGAGCGCCGCTGCCGAATGATGCTTGCACCAGCGGCATGTGGACAATGCGCTCGGCGAGTCGCAGGGTGCCCTTGCACTGCCCGAAGCCTTCGCGGGTGACGTCGGCGAGCCACGCGGTCGGTGATCGGTAGCCGTCGACGAAGTAGGCGCCCGACTCGACGACCGCATGAATCTCGGTCAACTGTTCGGCGCGTAGCCGCCGCACCGCCCGGGTCGCGGAGGTGACCGCAGGCGTTGGATTGACCGCCCGAGCCAACTCCTCTGCACATGCCTGAAACTCCATGACGACCATGTGTTCCACCATAGAGATGGGGTGTCACAGAGATTTCTGGGTGCTCTGAGCTGGGGTGATGTAGCGATGCCACTGCGTTCAACACGCGAGGGGCGCCGTCGGCAAAGATGGGGGTGATGGAGGTTGCACCCGAGAGTTCGACAGCGGTCGGGTTGGAGTATCGGCCCCCGCTGCGTCGACGCGTCCGACACATCCTGGTCGGTGACGGACCGATCATTCCGCTCGCCGTGGCGCATGGCTTGTCGGGCTCCGCTGACGCGTTCGTCACGGTCAGCCTGGCCGGATCATTGTTCTTCAACATCAGCCCGGATGCATCTCGGCAGCAGGTGCTGTTGTACCTCTTGGTGACGATGGCGCCGCTTGCCGTGTTGGCGCCGCTCGTTGGGCCTGCCGTCGACCGATTCCGACGGTCGCAACGTTTCGTTGCGTCGATCTTTTACCTGCTGCGCTCCGTCAGTTGCCTGGCGATGGTCAGCTTCCTGCTCGACTTGACGTTCTATCCACTCGCGCTCATCTTGCTGATCGCCAGTAAGGCATCGGGCGTCGTCAAACAGACGCTGGTGCAGCAGTTGGTCGATGACCCGGACGAACTGGTGGCAACCAACGCGCGGCTCGCGCGCTTGGCGAGCATCACGGCCGCCGTTGCTGCTGGGGCGGCAGCAGCGTTGTTGGCGATCAGTGGACCAGGCTGGACACTGCGCGTCGGCGCGGTGCTGTTCGCGCTCGCCTCGTTCGTTGTGCTCCGGATTCGCACGCCGCAACATGTCACCGTCGCGACCGACGACGTCGAATATGCCGAGACTCACCTCCCGATGGTGCTTGTTGCATCGGTCGGCATGATGGCGATACGTGCTGCCGTCGGATTCTTTTTGTTCACGCTTGCGTTCACGTTGCGGCGCGACAGCCAACCGGCGGTCATCTACGGACTCGCTGCAGCGTGTTACGGAATCGGGGCGTTCACCGGCCACACCGTTATTGGACTACTCCGTCGGCGGTTCAGCGAACAGCAGTTGATCGGGCTGGCCATCGCTGCACCCGCAGCGTTCACGGCGGTTGGGATACTTGGCGTGTCGACGCCGTTGCTCCTCGTGGTCGCAGCACTCGTCGGTCTGTCCACCACGCTGGGCCGCAATGCATTCGACAGCCTGTTGCAGCGGCGAGCACCCGAGGCGTTGCTTGGTCGTGCTGGCGCGCGATATGAGACGAGGTTTCAGCTTGCTTGGGTCTTTGGAGGGGCAGTCGCCACACCGATCTCCCTTGCGCCCGAGGTGAGCATGATGATCTTGACAGCGATCTATCTGCCAGGTCTCGCAGTCTTTGTTCGGGCCATACGCGAGGCCCGCAAGTTCGAAGGCGCTTCAGTCGATGCCCTGGCAGGCGCTCGACAGCGCGTACTCATGGCGCGCCACGCTTGGGAGGCCGAGGAGTACCGCACCGCCATCATCGACGCATCTGCCGCGGCCGACTTGGCCCAAACGGTGCACGGACCGTTTCTCGACGATGATCGGGATCGTCGCGTCCTACTGGACGAGTTGCGACGTGCAGCGATTGATCCTGAGCAGGCCGTTTCGACGCGCGATGCGATTCGTGCGCTGGAAGCAGTGAGTGGCTTGCTTGACGGAGAGCTCCAGGCCGGAGTCTCGTAGGGACGTCCGCACGGTGAGCCGGTTACTCGGTGGCGAGGGTCGCCGATGAGACTGCAGCACTGTCACCGGTCGCGGTCACGTGAAGAATCCACGCGTTGTCGTCGTCGATCGACTGATACCGCACGATGCGGGCTTCCACTTTCGCTTGATCGGGTTCGAACTCGTCGATCAAGATCATGACCCCATTGTCCTTGACCGGTTCGTTGTCGAGCTCTTCTTCGCGGGCATCGCGGGCATCGTCGGCAAAACGAATCACCGCAGCGTCGTCGATATTGGACACGACGTCGGCCTGCACGCGAACATCGACTGTTCCCCCTGAGGCGGCAGCAATGTAGATGACCGGTGCCTCGACATTGCCGTCGGCATCGAGCACCGGTTCGCTCCGTGCAATTTCCCATCGAACGATGGCGGTGTATGCGTTGGTGGGCGTCACCGTGGCCCGCTCGGTTGGGGGGTCAGACGTGCATCCGACGAGCGCGAGCACAGCAACAGCTACGACTGCAACGCCGAGAGCCCCTCGGTTGCGCACGCTGTTGCGATCCGATCCCACCCCTGCACGTTACGTCAGATCGCCAGCCAGATGAAGCAGATACCTGCAACCTGCGGTCACACTGTGCCAGGCACAGTGTGACCACGACACTCCACGACACTCCCTTCTTCGCACCCGCCTCCCGCCCAGTGGTCAGGATCTGGCGCAAATAACTCTGTGACACCCCATCTCTACTTTGGGAAACATGTTCGAAAGCGACGACTTCTCCATCGATTGCAACACCTGCATCGGCGCCGGCACGACGGCCTGCACCGACTGCATCGTCACCCACCTGTTCGCTAATGACGATGGGCCAATCGACTACGTGCCGGTGCGACTCACCGTCGTTCCGGCGATTCCTGACCCCGAAGACATTGCGATCGAAATGCTGCAGCGCGTCGGCCTCATCGGCGCAACGCCTGAGTTCGTGCCGCTCGACGAGTTCCGCTCATACGGCGTTCCCGTCGCAGTGCGGGTCTGAGCCGAGCCGGGTCGAACCGGGCTGGCGCTTGCCGTCGTACGCTGGCGGTGTGCGCATGCCCGAACCACTGCCGACGATTGAGGCGATCACCGCCCACGTCGCGCAATGGGGGATCACCCACGTTGGCGTGTGTTCGGCCGAGATCCTTGCTGAGACCCGCACCACACTGCACGAACGCAAAGCGGCCGGCCTTCATGCCGGCATGGGGTTCACCTACCGGAACCCCGACCGATCGACCGACCCGAGCCAAGCCGTCGCCAACGCCCACTCGATTATCGTTGCCGCCCGCCCGTACATCACCGACACCGACCCCCCAAAGCCCGGCCCCGAACATGGCCCGCAAGCTCGAGTCGGCCGATACGCCTGGGTCGACCACTACGCACCGCTCCGCGAAGGCCTCCGTTCTGCCGCGAAGTTGATCCGCGCTGCAGGTCACAAGGCCGTCGCATTTGCTGACGACAACTCGATCGTCGACCGGGCCGTCGCCCATCGGGCCGGGCTCGGCTGGTACGGCAAGAACGCCAACCTGCTCATCCCCGGCGCCGGCAGCTTCTTTGTCCTCGGCTCGATCATCACCGCCGCGAGCTACGAGTGGAACGACCGCACCGCGAACGACGGCTGCGGCACCTGCACCAAGTGCTTCGCAGGCTGCCCGACAGATGCGATCATCGCCCCCGGTGTGATCGACGGCAACCGATGCCTCAGCTGGGTCATGCAGAAACCTGGCAGCGTGCCGCTCGAGTTCCGCGAAATCATCGGCGACCGGATCTACGGGTGCGACGACTGCCAAGACGTGTGCCCGATCTCGGTCCGCCTCGGCCCTCGCAACTCGATCCCGCTCCCTGCAGAGGTCAAGGCCTGGGTCAGCGCACTCGATCTACTCGACGAAACCGACCAGTGGATCGAAGACCGCTATGGCCAGTGGTACGTCGCCGGCCGTGATTTCGACGTGATCCGGCGCAACGCCTTGATTGTTGTCGGCAACGTCGGCGATCCGGCTGACCGCCGCGTCGGCGCGACCGTCGAGCGCTACCGTCAACACACCAACCCGACGCTGGTCGAACACGCCGCCTGGGCAGCCGCCCGACTCGAATCACGCCAGCCCGCTACCCAGCCCGCGACGGCATGAAGCACCTCCTCGTTACCAACGACTACCCACCCAAGGTCGGCGGCATCCAATCGCTGCTCTGGGAGTGGTGGCGTCGCCTGCCGAGCGACAAGTTCGCCGTGTTGACCAGCCCGTACGAGGGCACCGCCGAGTTTGACGCCGGAGAGCCGTACCGCATCGAACGCACCCGTGAACCGTTCCTGTTGCCGCACCCTTGGATGGTCAGGCAGATCAACAACCTCGCCGACGACTTCGGTGCCGACTTCGTCGTGCTCGACCCTGCAATCCCGCTCGGTCTCGTCGGCCCATCGTTGAAGATGCCGTACGACTTGGTGCTGCACGGTGCCGAAGTGACGATCCCCGGCCGCCTCCCCGGCTCCAAACAGGCACTCGCCTACACACTCCGTCGCGCCCGTCACTTGATTGCTGGCGGCGGTTACCCGGCAGCCGAAGCAGACCGCGCTGCCGGCCGAGAGTTGCCAACAACAGTTATTCCGTGCGGCGTCGACCCCGCCAAGTTCGTGCCGCTCAACGACACCGAACGCTCTGCCGCCCGTGAACGGCTCGGCCTCCCGATCGATGCCGAACTGATCGTGAGCGTCTCGCGCCTCGTGCCGCGCAAAGGCTTCGACACGGCAATTCGTGCCGTCGCCCGCCTGAAGCGCAAGCGCCCCGACCTGCTGCTGGCAATCGCTGGAGGAGGCCGAGAGGAACAACGACTGAAGCGGCTCGCCGAAGAACTCGATGCACCGGTCAAGTTTCTCGGCCGTGTCCCGAACGACGACCTGATCGCGCTGTACGGATGCGGAGACATTTTCACCATGCTCTGCCGCAACCGCTGGGGTGGCCTCGAGCAGGAAGGCTTCGGCATCGTGTTTCTCGAAGCCGCATCATGTGGGGTTCCACAGATCGCCGGTGATTCTGGCGGCGCAGCCGAAGCGGTCGCTCACGGCGAGACCGGCCTCGTGATCAGCGAACCAGAGAATGTTCAGCAGGTCGCCGATGCCATGACGCAACTGCTTGACGACGACGACCTGCGAGCAGCGATGGCCACACGGTCACGGGAGCGTGTGCTCGAAGAATTCTCGTACGACGTGCTCGCTCGTCGTCTGGGCGAGACGCTCGGCGTCTACGACTGAGCAGCCCGCAGGCGAGGCAATCGATACCGGACCGATCAGGGCACCGCAGTCTGGAACTGTCCAGGGTGCTGGCACACTGGGGGAGTGTCTATGGGCGAAGTCGACCACACCCCCGAACGAGGGTCCCAGCAGCAGGGCGAACTGATCGTCCGTGGCAACGTCATTGGCACGGCGATCTTCGTCGCGACGGCAGTGTTTGCTGCTGCCGTCTTCACCACGACTGCCCAATGGGTCGGTGCCAGCACCGCCATGGCGCTCTTTGCCGTCGGGGTGTTTGCCTTTCTGTGGGGCTTCTGGAACGCCGTGCAGCGCAGCCGCGACGAAGAAGTTTCAGTCACCCAGCTCTACATGCTTCTCGGTAATGGGACGCCCAAAGAAGTTCGCCGAACGATGCTCCTGATGCTGTGCATCCAGGTCGCCGTGGCCTTTGGCACCGCCATCTGGCGCATCGATGGGCCCGACGGCTCGCCCGGCTCATCACTCGCTGTTGGCCTCCTGGTGCCGATGTTTGGTCTCGGATTGAACGGCCTTTGGGCTTCCTATCACGCCGAATTCGGGAAGAGGATGGACCCCGCAGCGGTTGCAGCAAGAACACAAGCCGAACATGATCGCGTTGATTCCGACGTAGATGTCAAGACTTCGACCACCTCTATCGACCAGAATGAAGCACATGGCTGAGACAGCAACCGAAACCATCACCATCGCGGCCTCGCCCGAACGGGTTTGGGAGATCGCTGTCGACATCGAGAACTACCCGACGTGGGCGCGCGACATCAAAGACGTCACCGTGCACGCCACCGATGATCAAGGTCGACCCTCCGAAGTCGAGTTTCGTGCGTCGGCGCTTGGCCGCAGCACGCACTACACCCTTAAGTATGACTATACGAACGCCCCCGGCGAACTCGGGTGGAAGCTGTTACGGGGCGACATCCAGCGCTCGATCGACGGTGCGTTTAAGTTCTCTCCATCGGGCAACGGCACCGAGGTGCAGTACGACCTTGCGATCGATCTCGTCGTTCCGCTGCCTGGATTCGTGAAGCGTCGCGCCGAGGTGCGCATCCTCAACACGGTTCGCGAACTCAAGGTCAGAGCCGAAGCGTGACAGCGGCCGGTTCCGTGCCGGCCCGCCGCATCGGTATCGACGTCGGAGGCACCAAGGCGCTCGGCGTCGCCCTCGATGAATCCGGCACGGTCATCGCCGAAGATAAGCGGCCCACCCCGCGTGGTTCGAACAGCCTCGAACCGCTGATTGACGTCCTGGTCGAACTCGCCAACGATCTCGGCTACGAGGGCAGCCTCGGCGTCGGCGTACCGGGCCTCGTCACCGGAGCCGGCGTATTGCGTGCAGCTCCGAACCTCGACGGCGTGGCCGACTTCGACGTCCGCGGTTTGCTCACCAAACGGCTCGACGGTGACATCGTCGTCGACAACGACGCCACCTGCGCCACGGTCGCCGAATGGCAACTCGGCGCAGCTGCCGGCACTTCCAACATGATTCTCGTGACCCTCGGGACCGGCATCGGCGGCGGCCTTGTGTCTAACGGCCAGCTGCAACGCGGCATGAACGGCTTCGCAGGCGAGTTCGGGCATATGGTCGTGCACCCGGACGGGCCGCGCTGCCCGTGCGGACGACGTGGCTGCTGGGAGCGCTATGCCTCGGGCTCCGGCCTGGCCATGCTTGCCCGCGAGGCAGCAACTGGGCGCAGACTTCGCGAAGTGGTCCGCCATGCCGGGGGCGACCCGCAGGCAGTTCGTGGCGAACATGTGCAGGCCGCAGCGCGTGAGGGCGACCCCGAGGCCATCGCGGTCATCGACGACTTCGGTCGATGGGTCGCACTTGGCCTGTCGAATCTGACCAACGCCTTCGACCCTGAAATGTTCGTACTCGGCGGTGGGCTCGCAGCTGGCTCGGACCTGTACCTGGAGCCAATCATCAAGTGGTACGGCGAACTGCTGTACCAGCCGCATCTGCGACCGATGCCGCGAGTGGAGTTCGCGACCTGGGGCCCGCTTGCAGGTGCCGTCGGCGCGGCCCTCCTCCCAAGCCTCTGAGCCGTTGTTTCCTGTGCCCGCCGCCCCGCAGGGGACTTCCACTCGCCAATTCGAGTGTTAAACCGCTGAAAGCACTCGAAAGCGCGACCAGGTGAGTGAAGTGAGGCCGAAACAGAACCGCTGTTTCGTTCCCATGGTCAGTACCTTTGCGGCGTGGACTTTCGCCGAATTGAGAACCTGCCCCCGTACGTCTTTTCCATCATCAACGGACTGAAAATTGAGGCACGGCAGGCAGGCGCAGACGTCGTTGACCTCGGATTCGGCAACCCGGACATCCCGTCACCTGACATCGCGGTCGCCAAGCTTGCCGAAGCGGCACAAAACCCGCGCAACCACAGGTATTCCTTGAGCCGTGGCTTGCCGAAGCTGCGTGAAGCGATTGCGGGCTACTACAAGAACAAGTGGGACGTCGATCTTGACCCTGAGCTGGAAATCACCAACACGATTGGTTCCAAGGAGGGGTTCACCCATCTGATGTGGGTGCTGCTCGACCGTGGTGACGCAGCGATCGTGCCGAGCCCGAGCTATCCGATCCACATGTACGGACCACTGTTTGCTGGCGCCGACCTCCGCCAGGTGCCGATGAAGTTCCTGGCCAACCCGAGCCAGCGTGAGAACTTCGCCGACGACTTCATGGACAGCCTGCAGACCGCTTGGGACGTCGGCTGGCCCAAGCCTCGGGTGCTCGTGATGTCGTTCCCGCACAACCCGACCGGCGCCACGGTTGACCTTCCATTTATGCAACGCGTCGTCGACTTCTGTCGCGAGAAAGAGATGATCGTCGTCCACGACAACGCGTACGCCGACATGGGCTTCGATGGCCACGAGCCACCGAGCATCCTGCAGGCTGAGGGCGCCAAAGAATGCGCCGTTGAGCTGTACTCGATGACGAAGAGCTTCTCGATGTCGGGTTGGCGCTGCGCCTTCCTCCTTGGCAACAAAGACGTCGTCCAAGCACTCGTCAAACTCAAGAGCTATCTCGACTACGGCATGTTCCAGCCGGTCCAGATTGCTGCCACCGTGACGATCAACGAGGCCCCTGAATTCCCCGATCAGGTTCGTGAGGTCTATGAGTCGCGCTGTGACACGCTGATCGAAGGCCTCCAGCGCATTGGCTGGGATGTCCCCAAGCCCGGCGGCACGATGTTTGTGTGGGCCCCGATTCCTGAGGCCTATTCAGAAATGGGATCGGTCGAGTTCTGCTCGCACGTGGTCAGGGAAGCTGATGTGGCCCTGTCGCCCGGTGTCGGCTTCGGCCCTGGTGGCGAAGGGTTCGCCAGGTTCGCGCTCATCGAGAACGAACTCCGCATCAATCAGGCCATCCGCAACCTGAAGCGCGGTCTTCCAAAACTGGCCTGACGCCTACCCGAGTGGAACCGAACACGAAACGAAGCGGCAACGGGAGCGTCACGAAGCGCGCACATTCAGTCGATACATTTTCAACGATGAACACCGTTGTTGTCGTCCGTGTCTGGATGCCTGATCGTCCAGGCGCCCTGGGTCAGGTCGCGAGTCGAATCGGAGCGGTGCGTGGTGATGTGCTGGCGATAGAAATCCTTGAACAGGGAGCGGGTCGCGTCATCGACGAACTCACCGTCGCCCTGCCCGACGAAGGCCTCGTCCCGCTGCTGACCGCGGAAATCGGCGCGGTCGACGGGGTGTCGGTCGAGAACATCCGCACCGTCGACATCGATCGGGCCGACGCGAACCTGGCGGCGCTCGCCGTTGGTGCTGCAATGGCCGAGAGTCCGAAGAAAGATCGCCTCGACGTCCTCTGCGAGGGCCTGATGCGCATCGTCGAAGCGGACTGGGTCGCAGCACTTGGCCCGGACGGTCCCGTCGTGCAACTCGGCGAGACACCAGATCTTGCCTGGCTCAGAGCGTTTCTGGCAGGCAGCCAGCATCTCGACGAGGTCGACGATGCCGCCCCGAGTGACCTTGTTTGGGCACACCTGCTCGGAACGGGGCTGAACGTGGTTGCAGGTCGCAACGGCCGCCCGATTCATGAGCGCGAACGGATCAGAGTGAACCTGCTCGGTCGGCTCGCCGACGCTCTGATCTAGCTTTCCCAGCCCTTCGAGCGCTCGACGGCGCGCAGCCACTGGCCGTGCAATGCATCGGACGCTGCACGATTATCGGCAGGCGTGAAGCGGGCATCGAGTGACCATTGCGCCAGCACTTCTTCCGGTGTGGCCCACACGCCCTCGGCCAAGCCGGCGAGGAATGCCGCACCCAGGGCGGTGGTCTCCTGGTCGACTGGGCGCAGGACGTCGACGCCGAGCTGATCCGACTGGATCTGACAGAGCAGATCCATGATCGAGGCACCGCCGTCGACGCGTAACTCTTTGAGTTCGGTCCCACTCGCTGCGACCATTGCGTCGACGACGTCACGTGTTTGGTACGCCATCGATTCAACTGTGGCGCGCACGATTTCGGCGCGCCCGGTGCCACGCGTGATGCCGACGATGGTGCCGCGCGCATACGGATCCCACCAGGGCGATCCGAGGCCGGTGAGCGCCGGAACGAAGTAAACGCCGCCAGTGTCGTCGACTGATTCAGCGAGCGGCCCGGCCTCGGCGGCATCATCGATGATGTTCAAGCCGTCGCGAAGCCACTGAATCGCAGCGCCGGTCACAAAGATCGCGCCTTCGAGTGCATAGTGCGTGGTGCCATCGGCGAGTGTCCACGCGACAGTGGTCAGCATGCCTGGCGTCGGAGGGGGACAGGTTTCACCGACATTGAGGAGCACGAACGAGCCGGTGCCGTACGTGTTTTTGGCCATGCCGGGCTCTACACAAGCCTGGCCAAACAGTGCGGCCTGCTGGTCTCCCGCCACGCCGCTTATCGGAATCCCACCCGGCACGCCGCACGTTGCAGACGTGATGCCGACTCGGCCGCTCGATGGAACGATCTTCGCAAGTGCCGACATTGGCACGTGCAGCATGTCGCACAGATCGGGGTCCCACGTCCGAGTCCGAATGTCGCACAGCATTGTTCGGCTCGCATTGGTGACGTCGGTGGCAAACACGGCGCCGGCGGTCAGGTTCCAGATCAGCCACGAATCGATTGTGCCGAGGGCCAACTTGTCGTCGACCGGGATGTCGCGGTTCTGGAGCAGCCATTCGAACTTGGTCCCCGAGAAGTATGGGTCCAGTACGAGGCCGGTTCGTTCGCGAACCATGTCGAGTCGGCCTTCGGCCGTCAGTTCGTCGCAGCGGTTGGCAGTGCGGCGATCTTGCCACACGATTGCGGTGCCGAAGGTGGTGCCGGTGGTGCGATCCCACGCCAGCACGGTTTCACGCTGGTTGGTGATGCCGATCGCAGCAACACGATCCCGACCGACCTCGTCGATCACTGCGTTGAGGGTCCCGACGACAGCAGCCCAAATTTCGTCGGCATCGTGTTCAACCCAGCCCGGCCGCGGATAGTGCTGTGTGAACTCACGGTACGACGCGACCGTCGGGGAGTCGTCGGTGAAAACCGCCCGGCTGCGTACTCCCGTTGTACCGGCATCGATGGCAATCACACACTGACTCGTCACGACGGTCAGAGTAGTCGGCGCACCGAGTGTCGGACTGGAGTCAGCGGCGGCTCTTCTTCGATTGCGGGCGGTTGCCACCACCCGCCGTCCGGCTGCTCGGCACAACGACACGGGCGACCGGCTCGTCCGGATTGTCGTTTCCTTTCTTGCCCTTCTTATTCCGCTTGCCCGCGCTGCGCGTGTCGCCGGCCGATGCTTGCGCTGTTCGCATTTCCTTCATCGTCTTGCGCTGGTACCCGATCTTTGCCAAGACCCAGCCGAGGCCGAGGTACATCGGGCCACTCACGAGCACCCCGGCGATTGCGCCGGCCGGGTTGTCACCGTTGAAGACGAACAGGAAGACGACCGACATGATGGCGGCGTAGATCACCCACTCCCGCATCAGTCGTTTCCACGGAACCGGTCGACTGTTATCCCAAGCCATGCGATAGTCATACCAGCCGTAACGGGAAGAGCCTCACTGAATCGATCGTTTCCGAACACGGCGTGCCTCAGAGAGCGGCTTCGCATACGATCAATCGCTGTGCGTGTGGGGATTTTGACCGGTGGAGGCGATTGCCCAGGTCTCAACGCAGTGATTCGCGCTGCTGTGCGCAAGGGCGAACGGCACTACGGCGATGAACTCGTCGGGTTCATCGATGCCTGGGACGGCGTGATGGATCGCCACACCATGCCGTTGTCAGTAGAGACCATGCGCGGCATGCTGCCTCGAGGCGGCACCGTGCTCGGAACGCGCCGCGGGAGCCCATTCGACACTGACGACGGCGTCGACCGCGTCAAGCGCAGCATGAGCGACCTCGGCCTCGGAGGGCTGATTGTGATTGGTGGCAACGGCAGCCTCAGTGTTGCCTGTCGGCTTCACGCCGAACATGGCATCCCCGTCGTGGGCGTGCCCAAGACGATCGACAACGACGTGTTTGGTACCGACGTCACGTTTGGGTTTAACACTGCTGTGCAGATTGCCACCGATGCAATCGACCGGCTGCACACCACTGCTGAGAGCCACGATCGCGTCATGGTCGTCGAAGTCATGGGCCGGCACACCGGCTGGATTGCTACCTCGGCTGGCATTGCTGGGGGAGCGACGGCGGTGTTGATCCCTGAGATTCCATTCGATATCGATGAGCTCTGCGCTCGCTTGACTCGCCGTCACGACCGCGGTCGGTTTGCCTCGATCGTCGTTGTCGCCGAGGGAGCCGAGCCTGTGCCCGGATCCCTCGAAATGGAAGAGAAGGTCCTCGACCGGTTCGGACACGTCGTCCTCGGTGGCGTTGCCACGCAGATCGCTCTGGCCATCGGCGAACGCACTGGCTTCGAAACCCGTGTGGTCCAGCTCGGCCACGTGCAGCGCGGCGGCACGCCGACCGCCTACGACCGTGTACTTTCGACTCGCTTCGGCGTCGCGGCAATCGATCTGGTTCACCAGCACGCGTGGGGCAAGATGGCGGTGCTACGCGGTGAGAAGATCATTGAGGAAGACCTCAGCGTTGCAGTCGGTAAGACCCGCACCGTCGATATGGATCTCTACGAGGGCGTCGCCAAACACTTCTTCGCGTGAACCGGTCACACTGTGTCAGGCACAGTGTGACCGCCAGCAGCGGCTAGTTGTTGGCGCTCGGAATTGCGGGGTAGGCCGGCTGCGACGACTCGATGAAGCCCGGGTAGTCATAGACGGTGAGCGGTCGATCGGTGTTCTCACCGTCGCCGACCGGCCACACCTGGTTCTCACCGTCGATCTGAATTCTGACCTGTTCGATGCCATCGATCTCGCTGGCAGTCGCAACGATCTGGGCGACAGCAGTACGCAACGCCACAGCCGTGAGCTTGTCAAACACGTCGTTGACATCGAGGGTGAGCGATCGAACACGAACGCGTGCACTGTTCAGCTCGAGGCCCTCGGGCAGAAACGTGCTGAGCCCGCTGTCGGCCTCGGCCTCGTTCGGCCCGGCAAACAGCGACGTGAAGATGCCTTCGGCGCCGCTCGACCCGGCGCGCAGTACTGATCTCAACCTGCCGTTGCTCGCGCTGTTCACGAGGAACACCCGGTTGTTGCCAGCAGCGGCATCACCGGTCGGCTCGGCTCCGAACTGCCCGCGTTGGTCCAGCGGGATCTCGACCGGCGTGGCGTCTTCTGAAATTGCACAACTCGCCGTGAGTAGTCCGGCCAAGAGTGCTGAAAGAATGCGTCGATTAGTCATCATCCGTGAGCTCCGATGCCATCAGTTCGATCACGAATCGAGCACCCGACTTGCCGTCGAGTCGGTCTTCAACCCAGACCCGACCGCCGTGCATCTTGAGGTGCTCGTCGACGAGCGATAGACCCAGGCCCGCGCCCTCGCTGCCTGTCCGGCGGCCGGCGCCGCCGCCTCGGGCGAATCGTTCGAAGATCAAGTCGCGCTCCTCGACGGGCACGCCGGCGCCGTCATCGATGACCGCAATGGTGATGTGTGCCATCGGCTCGTCATCGGGCTCGACCACGCTGATGACGATGTGTGGTTCGCCGCCCCCGTACGCAAGTGCGTTGTCGATGAGGTTCGCCACGACTCGGGCAAGACGGCGCTTGTCGCCGCGGATGAGCGCCATCTCTGAACGCTCCGACACTTCGAGGCGGAGCTTCGGTGCGGAACTGACAGCGACCGCCTGACGGACAAACTCGGCAGCGAGCAACTCTTCCATGTGGAGCCGGATCGCACCGGCGTCGAACCGTGAGATTTCGAGGAGGTCTTCGACGAGACCTTGGAACCGAAGAACGTCGCTCGACAACAGGTCGAGAGCGGACTGGGCGCGTTCGGGGAGGTCGTCGCGGCGGGCCTCCATCACTTCGACCGATGCCGAGAGCGTCATCAACGGTGATCGCAGCTCGTGGCTGACGTCGGAGGCGAACCGCGCATCGCGTTCCACACGGAGCTGCAGAGCCTCGGCCATGTCGTTGAACGAGTCGGTCAGCACGCCGAGGTCGGGGTCTTGGGTGCTTTCGAGTCGCGTGTCCAGCCGGCCGCCGGCAATCGCCGATGCGGCTTGCGCAGCTGTCGACAATGGGCGAACGGCACGGCGCGCCGAGAAAATGCCGAGCAGTACACCAAGGCCCGTCGAGATCAACGATGCGAAGAACAGGGCGATCCGGACACTGTCGAGTGTCGACTCTTGCTCTTCGAGGCTGCTGAACTGGAAGTACGACCCGACGTCGGGAACGTCCCAGCCGACGAGGACGTTCAGTTCGCCGTTGATGTCGACGATTTGACGGGACGGAATGCCACGCTCGACCACTCGATCGACGATCTCTTTGGGCAGGTTGGCGTCGACGTACGGCGTGACACCGCCGGACCATTGGCCCTGATATCGAATGAGGTAGCGGGTGACGCCGATGTTGGTCAGCGACTCCTCAGCGGGCTGAGCGGTTGACGGATTCGACCGCAGATCACGAAACACGCCCTGTGCGTTTCGCAACGAGGTCGCGACAGCGGCGTCTTCGGCCTGGCGGACGAGGTTGTTCTGGGTCAACCCGTAGGTGGTGACAGCGAGAAAGATCGACAGCGCAATCGCACCGAGGGTGATCGTGAGCAAAATTCGTCGGCGCAGGCCGAGCGCGGCAGGCCGGGACCGATGGAGCAGGCGACGGAACCAGCCGCCTTCGCTCACGTTTGGAGCCGGTAGCCGAGCCCGCGCACGGTGACAACGTGGCGTGGATTGGCAGGGTCGGTTTCGATCTTCGTGCGAAGTCGCCGGATGTGCACGTCGACCAAGCGTCCATCGCCGAAGTAGTCGTAGCCCCACACCTTGTCGAGGAGTGCTTCGCGGCTGAGGACCTTGCCTGGGCTCTCGGCGAGCTCACAGAGCAGACGGAACTCGGTCTTGGTGAGGTGAACCTCTTCGCCACTACGAAGAACTTTTCCCTCGTCGGGAATCAGTTCGACGTCGCCGAACACGAGCCGGGCATGTCCCGGGGCGCTCGGGCGGATGCGGCGAAGGAGTGCGCGGATGCGGGCGGACAGTTCTTTCGGAGCAAACGGCTTCGTGAGATAGTCGTCAGCACCGGCTTCCAGCCCGGCCACGACGTCATGCGTGTCGTTGCGGGCGGTGACCATGACGACGGGAACGTCGCTGGTGCGCCGCAGAGTACGGCACAATTCGAATCCGTCGATGCCCGGAAGCATGATGTCGATCAGGACGACGTCGGGTTTCGAACGATTGAACATGTCGATCGCCTCTTCGCCGCTCTCGGCTTCGTCGACGGTCCAGCCCTCATCTTCGAGCGCGAGTTTGACAGCCGATCGGATGCGTTCGTCGTCTTCGACGGCCAAGATGCGTGTTCCCACGTTCTCTATACTGGCCTAGATCGCCCCTGTTGAGCGAGCATGATCGCAGACAGAGACAAAAAAACAGTCAAAAACAGTCAAAAGCGGGTCAACGGTCAACTCGAAGCGTCCTGAATGGCGACGAGAAGCGACTGGTGGATGCCGGGTGCAGCGGCGAGAACGCCACCCTCGTCGGGCGTTCCACCGTGGAGGTCTGACGTGATGGCGCCCGCCTCGGTGGCGATCAGCAGGCCGGCGGCCATGTCCCACGAATTGAGGTGTTCCTCGAAGTAGGCGTCGAGTCGACCGCACGCGACGTAGGCGAGGTCAAGAGCAGCCGAGCCGTAACGGCGAATGTCTCGGATCTGGGGGAGGAGCTCACGGATTCGGCGTGCTTGCGGCAACCGCCGGTCAGGGAGGTAGCTGAACCCGGTGCCGACCATCGATACGGCGATCTCAGTCGCTGCACTTGCCTTGATCGAGATGCCGTTGCGTGTGGCCCCGCCACCTCGGCCCGCAGAGAACATCTCATCGGTGACGGGTGCGTACACGGCTCCTGCCAGCGAACCGTCTGCGTCGACCGCCGCCACAGAGGTACACCACGCAGGAAGGTCGTAGAGGAAGTTGGCCGTGCCGTCGATCGGATCGATGTGCCACTCGATACCTGATGTGCCCGAATCGTTGGCCCCTTCCTCGCCAACGATCGCGTCGTCTGGCCGGAGTCGACGCAGCTCACCGACGATGTACGCCTCGGCGCCGCGGTCGTATTCGGTGACCGGGTCGGTCTCGCTCGACTTCGTGTCGTGCGCCGGGGGTTGGCCGACCGGCAGGCTGCGGCGGCCTGCGAGAGCCATGGCCCCGGCTGTTCGGGCGAGTTGCTCGGCGAGAAATCGGAGGTCTGCTGCAGAATCAGTCATGTCAGTTGGGTGCGTGCCCGGCCCCGGTGCGATCTTCGATCTCGCGCCATTCCCCGAGCGCTCGCATCACCAGCACGGCCACGACGGCCATGCCGCCAGCAGCAACGACAGCGCCGATCAAAATGCCGAGACCGAGTGGCACGCCACAGTTGCCCTCACATTGCAGACTGATCAATGAGTACCCGATCAGTGCGCCGGCCAAGCCGCTGAGACAGATGGCGACAAATGCGCTGATACGCACGCCAACAGTGGGAAGCGCCGACAGGGGCCGAGATTGGTCGTCCATTGTGGTCAAGGCTACTGATGCAGAGACAACGCTTCATGCCATGAATGAAGCGTTGTCGGTCGTGCCGATCGCGTCGAATGAGGCGAGACTGACACTGATGACCAGCCCGGGCCGTACGATTTTGCACGCCGACATGGATGCGTTCTTTGTGTCGGTCGAGCTGCGTCGGCGGCCTGAGTTGATGGGCCAACCAGTGGTCGTCGGTGGAACCGGGAACCGGGGAGTTGTTGCTGCTGCTTCGTATGAGGCGCGCCGGTTCGGTGTGCACTCGGCGTTGCCATCAGCGATCGCCAAGCGTCGGTGTCCGCATGCGGTCTTTCTGCCGGGTGATCACGATTTGTATGGCAAGGTGAGTGCCGAGGTCCGCGAGATCTTCGACCGGTTCACGCCACTCGTTGAACCCCTGTCGCTTGACGAAGCATTCCTCGACGTGACCGGCTCACGTCGACTCTTTGGAACCGGTGCCGAAATCGCCGACCAAATCCGCCAGGCTGTCCGCGACGAACTTGAGCTGGGTTGCTGCATCGGTGTCGCGACCAACAAGTTCCTCGCCAAGCTCGCATCCGTCGAGGCGAAGCCCATCGTCCTGCGCGACCGGATCGAACCCGGTGTCGGCGTCAAAGTCGTGGAGCCCGGAACGGAGCAGGCATTTCTCGACCCGCTCAAGGTGCAACGGCTCTGGGGCGTTGGGCCAGCAACCCTCGACAAGCTGCATCGACTCGGCATCACCATCGTGTCGGATCTACATCAGGTTGACCGGCGCGCGCTCGGTGCTGCACTCGGTGAGAACCAGGCCAAGCATCTCCTCGCGCTGGCCGTCGGCGCAGACGACCGGCCGGTGGAACCCGATCGCGACGCAAAGTCGATCGGCCACGAAGAGACGTTTGCGTCGAACACACATGACGTTTCGGAAATGCGCACACATCTTGTGCGCCTGGCCGACGCCGTTGCCAGCCGACTGCGCAAGGGAGGTGTGGGCGCTCGAACATTGACGCTCAAGGTTCGGTTTGACGACGGGTTTACGACAATCACGAGATCGACCACCGGCTCCGAGGCGATCGACAGCGCCGAGGTGATCGTGGCGTTGTTGGGGCCGATCATGGACACGCTTGACCCGTCGCCGGGCGTCCGGCTCGTGGGAGTGTCGGGGTCGAACCTCGGCCCCGTGTTTCATCAACTCACGCTCGATGAGGCAGCCGATGGAGCGCCGGTACACGGTGCGACTGACGCGGCGTTGGACGTGATCCGAAATCGGTTCGGTGCTGACGCGATTGGACCGGCCAGTGCCGTCAAGGGGGGCAAGGTTCGCAACGTGAAGCGTGGGGGACAGCAGTGGGGGCCCGATCAGTAGTGGCAAACGCCCGCTGCGAGCAAATCTCCAGCCGGGCTTCAGCCGATCACCGTGGCGCTTCTGAAAAATTTCCGCAGCCGATTTTGCGGCCGCGTTGAGCTTCGCCGCTTTGCGTGCGATAATGGAACGGTGCCGCTCTCCGAGAATGAACAGCGCATTCTTCGCCAGATCGAAGAAGAACTCGAACAAGACCCCACGTTTGCGCAAAAGGGGTATCGCCTGTCACGGCGTCGCTCCGCGCTCATCGGGCTCGGTCTCGTCATCGGGCTGGCAATCACCATTGGTGGTCTCGCCGTCAACTTCGTCGTTGCGTTCGCCGGATTTGTTCTGGTGCTTGTGATGGCAACGATGCTCGAATCTGAGTTGCGTGTCCTCGGCCGCGACCGGCTCGGTCAGCTTCCTATCTCGGCATGGCTCAGCGGTAACGTCCGCCGCCCTGAACGCCACGACGTCGACGACACCTGACATCAGCCCTCCGGGGACCAGTTGCCGAAGTAGTTGCCGAAGCAGTTGTACCTTGCTCAGCCCAGCCGTGTGAAGTATCGACGGATCTTCGCGACTGGTGAGATCGAGTCGTTGACTGCCCGTTCGATCTGGCGACTCCACTGGCGGCACTCGGTCAGACGGCGTACGCCGTACTCATCCAAACTTCCGCCGGCATCGGGGGCGTATGACACCTCGGTCATCGCCGCGGCGAGTGATGTGAATGGCCGTGCCACCACAGGGAACGCAGCGGCCGCGGCAGCAGCGAGTTCGGCAGGCGTGAGCGATGCTCGTGGGCGCAGGCCAACTTCACCAACGTCGGCAACCGACTGGCGCCAGAGCGCCGCGACGGCACCAGCGGTGTCGGCAGGTTGCTGGCGTCGACGCCAGCGACGAATGAGCGCAGGAAGTGCAAGGACGAGACCGATCAGCGCAACAACGATGGGTGCACCCCATGGCTTCGATGCTGAGCCTTCGCTCGCCGTCGAGGTCGGATCAGCGAGCGGGCCGCCGCTTTCTTCGGGGGGCAGAGCCTGATCGACACCTGCGGGGACCGCAGGGTCGCCGAGTGGAGCACTGGTTGTCTGCGGGGCAATCACCTGGTCGTTGTTGGCTGAAGGTACAGGGTTTACTCCGGCAGCGTTCGGGTCGATACCGGTCGAGTCCTGCTGTGGTGGAACGTTGGTGTAGTTCTCCGCACCGGGTGACCCACGCCCTGGCGTCGGCTCGAAGGGGACCCACCCGAGCCTGTCGAACCAGACTTCGGGCCAGGCGTGGGCATTCTTGCCGAGCACTGAATAGACAGCGCCATCGAAGTTGCCCGGCGTGAAACCAACCGCCACTCGAGCGGGGATGCCGAGGGTCCGCAGCATTGCGGCATACGAACCTGCGAATTGTTCGCAGTAGCCGACGCGTTCACGGAGGAAGCCCTCGATCGCATTGTTGCTGTGACCGGCCTGCACTTCGAGGCTGTAGTCGAACTCGCTGCGAAACCAGTTCTGCAGGGTGAGTGCTACTTCGTACGGCGTCGAGGCACCAGCGGTCACGGAACGAGCAACCTCGCCAATCGACGACGGAAACCCGTCCGGAAGTTCGAGATAGATCGGGTCGCCTGCGTCTGTCGATGTGGCGGCTTGCAAATCCGCGACAAGGAACCGCGGTGATGCAGACACGATCTCAAACTGGTCGCCAGTAGCAAGGTCGCCATCCGTTTTTAACAACGTTGATGAATCCGCGTTGAAACGCAGCCCGTCTTGTGGTGATGCAGCGCGCGGGTCGGCTGCGGCCGGAACAAACTTCGCTCCGAGCGATGTGATGGTGATCTCCTGGCGCAATTCGGCGGCACCATAGCGGGCCGGAGACAGTTCGCCGTCGACTCGCGAGAGTGAGCGCTCAGGGAGGCCCCAGGTGGTGCCGTCGAAGCGGGGGAGTGCCGAGAGGCGCCAATACGACTCGAAGTCGGCCCTGACGGTGAATAGTTCCGTATCGGATCGGTTGGTGAGCCGCGAGCGAATGTCAACGAGCGGGCTCACGACATTGGTGACGCTGCCACCGCTGCCACCACGGGTCTCGTAGATGGGCTGGGCGTCGGCACCGGGCAGCCGCGGGCCGATAAACGCTGCGGCCAACGCCACGACGAGCGCCGTGCCGAGCGCTGCAGGAACGATCATTCGCGCCGGTGACCGACGAGCGCCGATCACGGTACGTTGCTCTGGTGCGTGGTGCGCACGCAGCGCAACTGTTGCAGCGACACCGGCCCCGATGAGTGCAGCGGTCAACGCCACCCGGTCGCGATCGGAGCCGAGCGCAGCGACAAATACGAAGAGTACGCCACCGGGGACCAGTGCTTCGGCTCGAGCGAACGCACGGAACGCGAAGGTGTCGCCCAACACGATGGTCAGGGCCATGCCGATTGCAGCCAAGACATCCCAGCCCCCGCCGTAGATGACCGGAGCAACGGCCGTTCGGAACCTTTCTCGGACCAGTTCGATTTCCAGACGGAACAACTCGAGGGTGTCGCCGTTCGGTAGCAGCATGGTCATTGAGCTGCGGTAATGAACGAAAGCGATCAGCCAGACCATCGCAGCAACAAGGATCGGCACGGCGAGCACGCCGGGAACGCGCAGCCGTCGAAGTACGAAGCCAAGGCCATGGCCGACCACGGCCATCGCGATAAAATTGTCAAGAAACTGCCAGCCTCCGAAGACGCGCGCGAAGCCGGCGGCGACAGCGATCGAAAACAACGCCAACGCAATCGTGGCGATGAGCTCACTGGATACCTGCGGGTCGATCAGCGGTTCATGCGCAGGTCGGCCAGGCCGGGCTGGATATTCCGACTCCGACGTGGCGGCGCCATCGCGCAGCACGTCAGGCGAACGGACGGCTGTGTTGGTCATCAGCGAACACCGGCAGCGGGCCGCGAGTCAACAGCATCAGTCGGCGTGCTGACCGCACGCGTCGATGACGCACCGTTGAGCGCTCGCCACGAGTCGACGAATTCCTCCTCAGTGCGAGAGGACACGCCAATGTTGGCTGTGGACCGTTCGTCGGTCGTGACCCCGATCACGGTGAGCGTGGGATCGACGATTGCTTGGATCGCGCGCCATCCTCCGCTGCGGTGCGAACCGGTCACGAGGATCATGAGGCCGAGCCCTTCACCAGGATCTCGGTCGAGCATGCCCAGTTCTGATCCGTCGGGTTCGATCCGTGCCAGCACGCGCAACGTGTTCGCACCGGTCTCTGGCCCCCGAAGGTCGATGCCGCCGGCGGTGACGAAACGTGTCGTCAAGCCGGCCTGCTCAGCGCTGTGTACGAGGCTGGCAGAAGCGGTGATAGCGCGCTCAAAGCCGCCGCCGTCGAGGTACGACGACGGGTCGGCATCGAAGACGACCGTGCAGCGCCGCACACCTTCGACGGTGTACTCCTTGACCAGCAGATCTTCTGATCGGGCCGATGCCTTCCAGTCAATCGAACGCGGCTCGTCGCCATCGACGTAGGTCCGAAGGCCGTGGAACTCACCCGGACCGAGGCGGCGAGCCTGGACGACGAGTTGTCGCCCGAGTGCGCCCTGCCCGAGCACTGGCATGTCGAGCAGGAACGTCTTCGGCGCGACCGTGACGGTGTCGATGTCGGCAATCGTCTTGGTCGAACGAGCGATGCCGAGCGGATCACGAGTTTCGACAACAAGTGGCCCGAGCCGGACGAGCCCACGGGTTGTGGTCGGGAGTTGGTAACCGGCAGACGAGCGTGTGCCGCGCGACAACGGTGCGATCGAGAGGCGTGCGACATGATCGGTCACGTTCGCCCGGCTGACTCGCTCGGCGAGCTCGAAGCTGGTCGAACGAACGTTGCCGTGGTGTTCGAGCTGAAGATCGACGCGTCCGGTGTCGCCGGCAACGAGCACGGTTGGATGCATCCAGCGCAATGCTGAGATGTTCGGTCGGCGAACGTGCACGAAGACGAGCGCCAGCACCACGGCAACAACGAAGGCCGCACCGATGATGAACAACTCGACCACGCCGAAGACGCGACCGACAACGAGCGCAATGATGCCGGCCGCCAGGCCACTCGTTCCCTGTCGCGTCAGCATGGCAGCGCAACGAAGGGAGCGGGTCTGGGGTTGGCGGCGGGGAGTTCGAGTGAATCCACGATGGGTCTCAGCGGGCAATCGGTACCGGGACGGCTTCGAATACCTCGCGTACAGCGTCTTCGGGGGAGAGGTGCGCGCCTCGGTCGGTGCGCACCATGAGGCGGTGGGCCAGCGTGGCGATGCCGACAGCCTTCACATCGTCAGGCGTTGCGTAGTTGCGGCCGCGCGCCGCAGAATGCGCTCGTGTTGCCGCTGCGAGCTGGAGCGTTGCCCGAGGAGACAATCCGAGTTCGATGCCGGGGTGACGGCGGCTGGCTTCGGCAATGTCGACGAGGTAGGACTTCAGTGCACCAGCCACATACACACTGCGAACAGCGTCAACCATCTCGAGGATCTCGGCGGCGGACACGACGGGGCTCAGGGTGCGGAGCTTGTGGGCGGATCCCTGATCGTTGAGCATCTGGATTTCGGCGTTGCGACCCGGATATCCGACCGAGAGGCGGAGCAGGAAGCGGTCGAGTTGACTCTCCGGAAGGCGATATGTGCCCTCCTGGTCGACCGGGTTTTGTGTGGCGATCACCATGAATGGCGGAGCGAGGGGTCGACTCTTTCCGTCGACGGTGACCTGGCGTTCTTCCATTGCTTCGAGAAGTGCCGACTGCGTCTTGGGAGACGCCCGGTTAATTTCGTCGGCGAGCACGATGTTGGCGAACATGGGTCCTGGCTCGAACCGGAACGACTCGGTCGACCGCTGGTACACGCTCACGCCGACGAGATCGGTCGGAAGAAGATCGGGTGTGAACTGCACGCGCTTCCAGGTGCAGTCGACGGACGCCGACAGGGCCTTTGCCAGGCTGGTCTTGCCGACACCGGGCACGTCTTCAATCAGCAGGTGGCCCTCGGCGAGCATGCACATGATGGCCAGTTCAACGGCCTCAGTCTTGCCGTGAATGACCTGCTCGATGTTGGAGACGATCGCATCGAACAATCCGGCGAAGCTGCGGCTTGCGGCGTTCGTGGCAGCGTCGGGACGCTGATTGAAGATCTGAGGCGGTGGCTCGGCGGTGCTGTTGCTGAAGCCCCCACTCGATCCGCGTGCTGGCGTTCCGTCTGCGTCAACGTCGATCGTCACGTCTGAAAGGGTAGATGCAAACGGCGCTGGGGAGGAGTCGGCGCTACGTTCGTTGTCGATGAGTTTTCCGGCAGGTCGCACCGACACAGACACAGACACAGACACAGACACAGGCGCCGACAACGACACCGCGTCCGCCGGCCGTTCGATCGATCACGTTCTGGCAGTGGCCATCGAGCCGAGCCGTCTTGCTGCAGGGCTCGTCGACGCCAAGGGTGAACTGTTGCTGCGTGACCGTGTGACGACGCCGACTCGCGATGTGTGGCGCACGCTCGAACAACTGATCCGACGAATCATCGCTGCGGCGCCTTCCGGCCTGCCCCGGCCACGTGCGGTCGGCGTGAGTTGCGTTGGGGCGGTCGACACGCGCGCCGGAACGGTCTCGCCGCCGTTGGTCCCGGCCTGGATCAACTTCCCGCTGCGTGAACATCTCGAACGCCTGACTGGCCTCGAGGTCGAACTCGACTCGGCAGGCGGGGCAGCCACCGAGGCCGAGCGCTGGATCGGTGAAGCCCGAGGAGTGTCGAGCTACCTCAGCATTCGTATCGACACCACCGTCGAGTCAGGTTGCGTGATCGACGGGGTCCGGCTCTCTGGGGCGCGCGGCAATGCGGCATCGATCGCCCATATCAACGTCGAACCTGGTGGCAACCGATGCCGCTGCGGCGCCCTTGGATGCCTCGAGGCATACGTGTCATCGACAGCACTCGAAGCTGAGTTCAACCGCCCGCTCGGCCGAGCCACCCAGCCAATGGTGGAACGCACAGGAATCATGCTCGCTCGCGCTGTGGCCTCAATGTGCGCAACGCTTGATGTCACCACGGTCTTCCTCTCTGGCAACGTGATCGACGTACTCGGCGACCGGATGCTCGAAGCGCTCCACCGCGAACTGGCTGTCCGGTCCCGACTGAAGTCGTTGCAGGGCCTCAAGATTATTGAGCCGCACGAACGGATCTGGCCGCTGGTGGCGGCTGCCTCGCTCGCGCTGAATTGACCGTCGGGCTGATTTCAGCAGAACCGTTTGAGAACCCTTTGAGAACCGTTTGCAGCACAAATCAGCAAGGCGAGTTGTCGCCCGGCTACCGCGCGGTAACCGCCACCGATTAACATGGCCAACATGGACCCGACTTACACCGCAGACGCCGAGGCCTACCGAGAAAAGGTCCAGGCCTTCCTTGCCGAGAAGCTCCCCTCCAACTGGGAGGGCATCGGCCGCCTCGAAGGTGAGACGCTCGCAACATTCGTCGGCGAATGGCGTAACACGCTGTACGAGGCGAACTATCTCGCACCTGGCTGGCCGAAGGAGTTCGGTGGTGCCGGTCTGTCCTCGACAGAGCAGGTCATCCTGGCCGAAGAGTTTGCCAAGGCAGGCGTGCCGACCGGTGGTCCGAACGACGCGTTCAGCATCCAGATGCTCGGCAACACCATTCTCGTGTGGGGTACGGACGAACAGAAGGCGCACTACCTCCCGCGTCTCCTCAAGGGCGACGACACCTGGTGTCAGGGCTACTCCGAGCCGGACGCCGGTTCCGACCTTGGCAACGTCGGCCTTCGTGCCGAACTCGATGGTGACGAGTGGATCCTCAACGGTCAGAAAATCTGGACCTCCGCCGGTCATCTCGCTGACCACATCTTTACGCTCGCCCGGACCGACCCCGATTCGCCGAAGCACAAGGGCATCTCGTTCCTGCTCGTTCCGATGGACCAGCCGGGTATCGAAGTCCGTCCGATCAAAATGATCTCGGGCGACAGCGAGTTCAACGAGGTCTTCTACACCGACGCACGTGTCCCGAAGGACAACGTGATCGGCGGCGTCAACAACGGTTGGGCAGTGGCCATGTCACTGCTCGGCTACGAACGTGGCGAAGCAGCAGCAACCGGCCCGATCCGCTTCAAAGGCGAGTTCGCCCGCCTGCTCAAGATGGCCCAGGATCGCGGCGTCGCCAACGACCCGGTTATCCGTCAGAAGCTCGCATGGTGCTACTCGAAGGTGCAGATCATGGGCTTCCTCGGCCAGCGGGTACTCACGCAGTTCCTCGCCGGTCACCATCCTGGCCCTGACGCCGCAATCGGCAAGCTCCAGTGGAGCGAGTACCACAGGGTCGTCACCGAACTCGCCATGGACATCTTGGGCGCCGACGCCCTGCATTGGGAAGGCCGCAAGCCGCCGTCCTCGTTCGGCTCCGACGATTCCGGTGCGCTGAATGACCCGTCGTCGTGGATCGGCACATTCCTCAACGCCCGCGCCGGCACCATCTACGCCGGTTCGTCGCAGATTCAGCGCAACATCATCGGTGAAATGATCTTGGGTCTCCCCAAAGAGCCCAGGCCACCAGTCCCGGCGAAGTGATCCGCGCGGCGCTGTCGGTCGTCCGACATCCGGGACTCTGGCCGACAGCGCTTCGTCAGGCGCGAAGAACTGCGCCACCTGGCTGGTGGAGACGCAAGCCGTTCTTGCCCGTGCCATCCGGGGAGTACCTCGAATTCCGGCTGATCACCCAGTATGGCGATGCCACGCATCGACCTGAGCCGGGCGATGTGGTGAAATACCTGCAATGGTGTCGTCAATGGGATCGTCCGCAATGAACGCCAGAGCGCTCATCCAGCGAACAAATCCTGCGTTCACCGAAGGGCCCTTTCGTTAGGTTCCTCGGATGCACAGCGCTCTTGTTCTCAATGCCAGCTATGAGCCGCTGTCCGTCGTGTCGTCACGGCGCGCCACATGCCTCGTGCTTGCTGACAAGGCCGAAATGCTCGAAGACGATGGCATCGTCCTGCGCTCCGAGTCGTTCGAGATCGCTCAGCCGTCGGTCATCCGCTTGCGCTACATGGTGAAGGTGCCGTACGTCAGGCGATCGTCGATGTCACGCCGCGGAATTTTTGCCCGCGACGAGCACCGTTGCCAGTACTGCGGTGGCCACGCTGACTCGATCGACCACGTCTTTCCTCGCTCCAGAGGTGGCCCGCACACCTGGGAGAACGTCGCAGCGGCGTGCACCCCATGTAACCGCACCAAACGCGATCGTACACCGGAAGAGGCAGGGATGGCCCTCGTTCGACCCTGTCGGGTGCCCCGCTCGACGTCCTGGATCGTCGTGTCGGTGAGCTCAATGCCCGACACGTGGCGGCCGTACCTGTCGATGGCTTCCTGAGCGGCATACTCACTCCATGTTCGAGCGGCTCGACTTCCACGAGTCGGCAGCTTGCTTCCACGCCCGTTCCATTCCCGAGCACGCGACCGCCCAGATCTGGGTGAACCATGTCGCTGGCGCAGCACTGGTGCTCGGCTCGACTCAGCGTGACCTGTCGATAATCGACGCGCAGGAATGCAAACGGCGAGGCATCGACATCGTGCGACGACGGAGCGGCGGTGGTGCGGTCCTCCTGACGCCGTCCGAGGTCACCTGGTTTGACGTGATCATCCCCAGCGGCGCGCCTGGCTGGGCACAGGATGTCCACGCACCAATGGTCTGGTTGGGGGAGCGGTTTGCTGCAGCCTGCCGAGCGGCAGGCGTGGCGCAAGCACTGACCGTCAATGACAACTCGATGATTCGCACAGAATGGTCGACCTTGGTCTGCTTCGATGGCATCGGTCCTGGTGAAGTACTCCTCGACGGTCACAAGCTCCTCGGTATCAGCCAACGCCGTACTCGGGCCGCCCTGCGCCTGCAATGCTGCTGGTATCACGAGGTCGATTCGGCTGCTCTCGTGGGTTTGTTCCCGTCGCTCGACGGCATCGACCCGTCGGCGCTGTCACCGATTGCGTCGCTGCCGACGCGATTCTCGGCCGACATCTTGCAACATCTCTGTTCTTCCTGAGCGCGTCATTCGGGCTTGGCTTCGGGCTCGATCCTGCCAACTACCTCTCTGGAGCGCTCCAAGCAGGACTTCGTCCTGCGTCGCTGTCAGTTGCTGTGCTGCCAGCGCGTTGTTTGCTGGGGTCACCCGGCTGCGGTTCGAGTGCACGGCTGCACCAGGTCCGGGTGTCTGGGCGCGCGACTTTGGCTTGAGTGGTGAGCTCCGGGCCGGGTGAGCCGGCGGAAGTCTCATCGCCTGATCGAGCCGTGCACATGAGGGACTGACGGGTGACCCAGTCTCACCCATGAAAAGGAGGTAAATGGGGAGAGATGGTTGACTAAGGGGGAAATTGGGGTAACAATGGGGATTGCTGGGGAAATCTCCCTCGTTCGCCAGCGTGAACAGGCCCATTCCGGGGGAGAGCAGCAGGAACGAGACGCAGCCGGTGTTTGTCGGGATGCAGGAGCGACAGCTCGACGAGCGGGGACGTGTGGCACTGCCACCGACCTTTCGGCATCTACTCGGCGATCTCTGCTACTTGTTCTCCGGCGAAGACGGCTGCGTCAGCATTCGCAGCGTCGAGGCCTTCAACGACGAAGCCACCGACCTGATAGCGCGCGTCAAGCGTGGTGAAGCCAGCCGTGACCGCCAGCGTGCATTCGCCGCATCGGCGAGTGAGGCATCGATCGACAAGCAGGGTCGCGTGACGATTTCGCCCGAATTGCGCAGCTATGCGGGCATCGCGCCGCAGTCGGCGGTCATCGTCCTCGGCAACCTCCACCACATTGAAATCTGGGAACCCGCCGCGTATGGCGTGCATTGCACCAACGGCACCGACGAACTGACCGGCGACACGGTCGCTACCGGAGCAAAGCAATGAGCGCAGCCGAAGTTTTCAACCATCAGCCGGTGATGCTTGCCGAGATCACGAAGCTGTTTGCCGACGTTCCGGCAGGCACCCTCGTCGACGCGACGCTCGGGGGCGGCGGCCACGCCGAAGCAATCCTGAACGCCCACCCGCACCTCGACATCCTTGGCATCGACCAGGACGCCGACGCCCTCACCGCAGCGATGGCTCGACTTGACGCACAGCGCCACCGCATTCGCACGAGCCACCGCCGGTTCAACGAATTTTCCGAAGCACTCGCAGACCACGAAATAGCTGGGATCAGTGGTGCGCTGTTCGACCTCGGCGTGTCGTCGCCGCAGCTCGATCGCGGCGATCGTGGCTTCTCGTACCGCCACGACGGCCCACTCGACATGCGGATGAATGCCGACCAGCAGTGGTCGGCATCAGACGTGGTCAACGGGTACGGCGAGTACGAACTCGGCACGGTCATCAAGAAATATGGCGACGAGCGATTCTTCAAGCGAATCTCGCGAGCGATCGTCGCCGCACGCCCGATTACCACCACCGCCGAACTGGCTGAAATAGTCACGAGCTCGATCCCGGCTCCGGCCCGTCGCACCGGTGGCCACCCAGCCAAGCGCACGTTCCAGGCGATCCGGATCGAAGTCAACGGCGAACTCGATGTACTTCCTGACGCACTCGACCAGGCTGTCGAACACACCGTGCCTGGCGGCCGCATCGCCGTGTTGTCCTACCATTCTGGCGAAGACCGCATCGTGAAGGAACGCTTCGCATTTGCTGCTGGTGCCTGCGACTGCCCACATGATCTGCCGTGTGTTTGCGGCGCAATTCAGACGGTCCGCCTCGTGCGCGGCGTGCCGAAGCGAGCGACGGACGAAGAGCGCTCGACAAACCGTCGAGCAGCATCGGCCCGCCTCCGCGTCGTTGAGCGCATTGAGGCCGTCCGCAAGTCGGATGGTCTTCCCGTCGGTTCAGACGCACCGAGCGGGCTTGGATACTGATGGCTGCTCCGCTCCGTAGGCAAACGGCAGTTACCCGGATTTCCGCCGGCGCCGCACAGTCGAAGAAGCCCGCCTTGACGCTGGCCGCAAGCCGTGGTCGACGCTGGCCTGCCGTCCTTGGTGGCTTCGTTCTCCTGGTCGTGCTCGCTGGCATGCTCGGTGCTGCGGTGTTTCATACGCAGCTCGCCGAACGTCAGCTGAAGATCGGCCAGCTCGAGCGATCCGTCAATGACGAACGCGAACGCTTCGACGAACTCCGGTACCGCCGCGCTGAACTGCGCTCGCCTGTGCGGCTGGCGGGCGCTGCGGGTGATCTCGGCATGGTCCGTGGCGACGCTGGCACGTTTGTCGAGCTCGACAGCTGGGCAACGGCGCGCCAACTCGCAGTAGCCGGGGTGATTGACATCGCCTCACGGCAAGTCATCATCGATACCGATCCACTCGAACAGTTCAGTGACGTCAAACGCGTCTCCGCGGGCCAGCCCTAGGAGACCACGATGGCAACTCGTTCGCACTCACCTCGCACGTCCGACCGAAAGCCAGGCCGCAACACCGTCGCGGCTCCGCAACAGCGCACAGCGGGCCGTTCCGCACGCATGACTACCCAGCGTTCGACGCCCAGCAAGAGCTCGGTCGCCAGCAAGAGTTCGAGTCGAACAGCGAACTCGGCAAAGGCGCACCGCGCTGAACCGCAGCGGCGGTCCTCGTCGCAGACTCCGGTGCGCGGTACCGCGACGTCGAGCCGCGCCACTGCTGGCACAGATCGCCGTTTGCCCGTCGCCCCGGCAAAGCGCAGGGCGACCCAATCCAACCAGCGCTCCGCATCGCGTGACGTCGAACGGAACCGCCGCAAGGTCTCAGCCCCGTCGCCCGAGAAACGAGCAAGGCAGCGCGGAGTTGCCTCGCCCCTGCGCCGTCTGCGCATCACCCTCGTGGCCATCGCTGTGGTACTGCTCGCCATCGTCGGGCGCGTTGCCTACCTCCAGACCAAGGAAGCCGACTCACTCCAATCCGCTGGCGCCGACCAGTGGACGCGCTCGTACTCGCTTCCGGCACAGCGCGGCACGATGTTTGATCGGCACGGCAACGAACTGGCGATGTCGGTGCCCGCTGCATCCATCTCGATCAACCCGAAACTACTCGTCGACGGTGCCGTCGTTGTTCAGGAACTCGACACGCTGCTTGATCTCAGCGATGAGAAGGTCGCATCGCTGCTGAGCGAAGTCGAGAGCAAGGATCGCGGCTTCGTCTACGTCGCACGCCAGGTTGACGCCAACGCCGGTGACTTCATCCGCGCACTTGGCCACGCTGGCGTCAACGTCGACAACGAATCACGCCGAGAGATGCCGGGTGGCGACACTGGGCGCAGCGTGCTCGGTCGGACCAACATTGACGGTATTGGGATTGCGGGTCTTGAGCAGCAGTACAACGATGTCATGACCGGCACAGGTGGCTCGATGACCCGCGAAGTTGATCCGAAGCAACAGACAATCGCCGGTTCCGAATCGATCACACAGGCGCCAGTCGCCGGCAACGACCTCGTGTTGACCATCGATCGTTCAATCCAGTTTGCTACCGAGCAGGTGCTCCTGGAACAGCTCGAACGCATTGAGGCCAAGGGCGGCACCGTCATTGCCCTCGAAACGAAGACTGGCGAAATCCTCGGTCTCGCTTCGGTTCGTCGGGATGACCAAACCGGTGAGTACGGCGTGACCAATGGCAACTTTGCCGCCGTCGATGCCTACGAGCCGGGCTCTGTGGCCAAGGTCATCACGATTGCCGGCGCACTTGATGCCGGCGCCGTCACTCCGGAGACGGCCTTCACCGTGCCGTGGCGTAAGAAGTACGCCGACGACATTCTCAAGGATTCCCACGAGCACCCCGACGAGCTGCTGACCGTCTCGGACATTCTGACTGAGTCGTCGAACATTGGCACGATCATGGTGCAGCAGGAACTTGGTCGGTACGAGCACTACGACTACATGACCGCCTTCGGTCTTGGTTCCAAAACGGCACTTGATTTCCCCGGCGAATCACCCGGCCTCCTCAAGGACGTCGACGAACTGTGGGGTTCTGAACGAGTGACGGTTGCGTACGGCCAGGGCATGTCGAGCACCTCACTCCAGCTCGTCTCTGCGATCAACGTCATCGCCAACGGCGGCGTCTATGTTGCACCGAAGCTGGTCAAGGCGACTGTCGGCCCGGATGGTCAGCAGACGCCCATGCCTGCATCCGCAACGCACCGCGTCGTGTCCAAACAGGCAGCTGCAGAGACGACGGCAATGATGCAGCGCGTTGTCTGCGAAGGCACCGCCAAGATGGCCCAAGTCGACAACCTGCCCGTTGCCGGCAAGACCGGTACAGCGTTCAAGGCTGCTGATAATGGCACCTACTACAACGAAGACGGCGACCGGATCTATTACGCGAGCTTCGTTGGGTTCTTCCCGGCGGATGACCCACAGATCACCATTTTGGTCTCGGTGGACGAGCCGCCGGCCGGCACACGCGACCGCTTCGGTGGAACGGCCGCCGCGCCGGTGTTCGCAGCCCTCGTTCCGACACTGCTGCATGAGTGGAATATCCAGCCGTCACCCGGCAGCAAGGGATGCCCCGAGTGACAGTCCCGCACACGGTTGGCTCGCTCGCCGCGGTGCTTGTCGACATGTTTGGTGGTGCGATCGCAGAGGTCCATGGCGACGGCTCGACGCAGATCTCCACCGTCACGCACGACTCTCGTGCAGTTGACAGCGGATCGCTTTTCGCGTGCCTGCGCGGTGAACGCGTCGACGGACACGACTTCGCTGCAGCGGCAGTTGAGGCAGGCGCAGCAGCGCTACTCGTCGACCGCCGGCTTGAAGCGGCAATCGTTGGCGGGGTCGCACAACTGATCGTCGATGACACTCGCCTCCGGCTCGGACCGATCGCCGCATCGCTCATGGGTGACCCGAGTGGCCGAATGACGACCGTTGGTATCACCGGGACCAATGGCAAGACGACGACGAGCCTGATGCTCGAAGCGATCTTCCTGGCACACGGCCAACGAGTCGGCGTGATCGGCACGCTCAACGGCCCGCGCACCACCCCTGAGGCACCCGAACTCCAGCAGCGCCTCGCCGAGTTCCTTGCGGACGACTGTTCGGCAGCGGTGCTCGAAGTTTCGTCTCATGCGCTCACGCTGCATCGTGTCGACGGAACGCACTTTGATGCCGTCGTATTCACCAACTTCGGACATGACCACCTCGACCTCCACGGAACTCCCGAGGACTATTTCCGAGCCAAGGCATCGCTGTTCGACGTTCGCTTTGCACCGCTGGCAGTGATCAACATCGACGACACGCATGGCCGGCTGCTGACCGATGTGATCGTCGGTAATGACGGGCCGTCGATGCGAGTCGTCACCTACTCGGTTACTGAACTCGTCGACGTCGAGGTCACCCCGACGTCACTGAGCTACGAGTGGAGCGGACGTCGGATTCATGTCGGAATCGGCGGAGCGTTCAACGTCTCTAATTCGCTGGCCGCCGTTGTCACGGCAACTGAACTCGGTATTCCGCTTGACGCCATCGTCAGTGGACTCGCTCGTCTCGACGCCATCCCCGGGCGCTTCGAAACAGTCGCCTGGCCTGCTGGCGTCGACGGCGGATTCTCTGTCATCGTCGACTACGCCCACACCCCGGATGGGCTGACAGAAGTGATTGCTGCGGCCCGCGCAGTGGTCGACGGATCAGCATCCGTCATCGTCGTGTTCGGCTGCGGCGGCGACCGCGATCGCGGCAAGCGTGCGGAAATGGGCGCCGCCGCCGCCGCTGGCGCCGATCGGGTGATCGTCACCTCAGACAACCCGAGGTCTGAGCAGCCGATGCAGATTATCGATGACGTCGTGGCCGGGGTGCCGAGCAACTATCGTGATCGAGTCACGTTGAACCCCGACCGACACACGGCCATCGGAGATGCCTTGGACGTGGCGCAAAGTGGCGACATCGTCGTCATTGCAGGCAAGGGCCACGAAAAGACTCAGGACCTCGGCGACACGGTCGTCGAGTTCGACGACCGGGCAGTCGCTCTGTCGTTCATGGAAAGTAGTTCCCGATGATCGCTCTCATGATTGCCACGGCGGTCTCCACGTTGGTGTCGCTCTTCGGCACCCGTTACCTCATCGGTTTCTTCCGGACACGTGGCCAGGGTCAGCCGATCCTCGGCAAGGAAGATCGTGGCCCCGAACACCACATGATCAAGCAGGGCACCCCGACGATGGGCGGCATCGCCATCATCGGTGCTGCATTCATTGGATGGGTCGCAGCCCACATCCGCGACCTCGCGTTCTCCAACCAGACCATGATCGTGTGGGTCGGCGTGCTGCTCCTCGCGGTGATGGGCTTCCTCGACGACTACATCAAGGTCCGCAAGGGTCACAACCGGGGCATCTTTTGGAAGCAAAAAAACTACATCACGATGCTCATGAGCTTCGCGATGGCTTGGGTCCTTGTGGTCGGCACGGGCATCTCTCAGACGATTTCGGTCACCCGTCCGGAAATCGGCATCGAGGTTCCCACCGTGGTGTGGGTGCTGTGGGCCGGCATTATTATCTGGGCGACAACGAACGCCGTCAACGTCACCGATGGCCTCGACGGGCTCGCTGCAGGCTCGGCCCTGATGGGCTTTGGCGCCTTCGCGCTGATCGGTTACTGGCTGTTCCGTAATCCTGACGTCTACGACATGGCCGTCAACCCGCTCGACATGGGCGTCTTCGCAGCTGCGTTCGCAGGCGGCTGCCTCGGCTTCCTCTGGTGGAATGCTGCACCAGCGAAGATCTTCATGGGCGACGTCGGTGCCTTGGCCATCGGTTCTGCACTCGCGTTCCTCGCCTTGACGACAAACACCCACCTCCTGATCATCTTGATCTGCGGCATCAATGTCATGGAGGCCGGTTCGGTTGCCATTCAGATGGGTGTCTTCAAGGCATCCGGACGGACCAAGCGCTTGTTCCGCATGTCGCCGATCCACCACCACTTCGAACTACTCGGCTGGCCTGAGACCACCGTGATCATCCGTTTCTGGTTGATTTCCGGCATCTCGATCGCTACCGCAGTCGCCATCTTTATCGCCGACTTCACCAAGGTGGCGGGCGGCTTGTGACAGCACTCGTCTATGGCCTCGCAGTCGCCGGTGAGTCGACCGTCCGCGCCCTGCTGCGACACGGCGTCGCGGTCAAGGTCGCCGACGACACGATCACCGATGCCCGGCGAGCGCTGGCGGTCGAACTCGGTGTCGACCTCGCCGATGCCGCACAGACCTCTCCCGATCAACTGCTCGATGGGTGCACCCTGCTGTGCCCTGCACCGGGTGTCCCTGAACGCCACCCGATCATCACTGCGGCGCAACGCCTCGGCCTCGACATCGTGTCGGAAATTGAGCTGGCCTACCGGTGGGAACAAGAACGCCCCGGCGGCCCGCGTCCGATGCTCGCTGTCACTGGTACGGATGGCAAGACCTCGACCACCAAGCTCACCGTCGGGATGCTCGAAGCCGCAGGTGTGCGCTCGGTCGACGCTGGCAACACCGACACGCCGCTGGTTGACGCCATCGACGCACGCAACGATGACGGCACCGAGATGTACGACGCATTCGTGGTCGAATGCTCGAGCTTCCGGCTTGCTTTCACGCCAACGTTTCGCGCCGAGGCGGCCGTCTGGCTGAACGTGCATCCGGACCATCTCAATTGGCACACGTCGATGGCGTCCTATGAGGCAGCCAAGGCCCAGGTGTTCGCGAACCAGTATCCCGACGACGTCGTCATTGGTCTCGCGACAGACGCTGCCGTCATGGGCCACCTCGCGAGAGCGCCGGGCCGCACGTTGAGTTTTGGGCTGACGGCAGGGGAGTACCGGTCGGAAAACGGCCTCCTCATCGGGCCGTCGGGAACGATCGCTTCGATCGCGTCGCTGCGCCGAACACTGCCGCACGACATCACCAACGCACTCGCAGCATCGGCGCTCGTTCTCGAGACCGGGCTCGCGGACAGCGATGCAATCGAACGAGCGCTCGGGACTTTCGTCGGCCCACCGCATCGTCTCGAACGGCTCGGGAGCCACAACGGCGCCGACTGGTTCAACGATTCGAAGGCGACCACGCCGCACGCTGCATCGGCGGCAATCCGCTCGTTTGAGAACATCGTCCTGATCGCTGGCGGCGCCGACAAGGGTGTCGATCTGTCGTCGATGGCGGACGAAGCCTGGCGCTGCAACGGTGTGCTCGCCATTGGCGCGACGGCATCAACGATCGCCAACGATTTTTCCAGTGTCGGCAGAGTTGAATCGGTCGGCACGCTCGAGCGTGCTGTCGAAAAGGCTGCCGCGTGGGCGAGGCCGGGCGACACTGTTCTCCTGTCACCGGGGTGCGCCAGCCTTGATCAGTTCACCAATTTCGAAGCGCGCGGCGAGGCGTTCCGCACGCTCTTTACTCAACTCGCCGAACAGCAATTGCAGGGAGTCTCAGCATGACATCCACACTCACTGTCGCTGACCGTCGTCGTGCCACGCTCGACCGGCGTGCGGCCGATGCACCAGCCGGCCGGAGCGCACCGGCGAGCGGTCCGCCTCGACGCACGGCTCCGACTCGCACGCCTGCGGCGCGATCCACCCCGACACGCAAGCCTGCCGCTCGCGCTGCCACGAGCAAGTCGATGGGCGCTCGTGCCCACGGCGTCGTCGGTGAGCGGCCGAGATCGCTTCGTCCAGTTCGAGCCGCGGCTGAACCCAGCAAGGACCTCGGTCCGATCGCTCAGTTCGGTCTGTCGGTGCGCGCTGCTGCTAGCCCCAAGCGGAAACTCGGCCCGCCGCCGGGCACCTTCTACGTGATTGCCAGCGTGGTTCTCGTGTTCGTCGTTCTCGGCCTCGTCATGGTGCTCTCGGCCTCGGCAGTCACGCAGGCCAACGTCGGCAACTCACCGTACGCAGTGTTCTCGAAGCAGGCGATGTGGGCGGGTGTTGGCCTCGTCGGCATGATCTTTGCGACGCAGGTTCCGTACACGGTCTGGAAGCCGCTGACCATCCCGCTGCTCGGACTCGGTACTGCGGCTATGGCCGTGCCGTTCGTCCCGGGTCTTGGCACGCCGGTCAACGGAGCGCGCTCTTGGGTCCAGTTCGCCGGCTTTTCAGTCCAGCCGTCCGAGTTCCTCAAGCTGGTCGTCGTCATCGCTGCAGCAAGCCTGCTCACGGCTCGGGCCCGCGACCTCGGCGATCGCCGCAAGACCCTCTACCCCATCGCGGCGCTTGCTGGATCGGCCGCGTTGATGAGCCTCGCCCAGGGCGACCTCGGATCCGCCATCGTGCTCGGGGTGATCGTGTTGAGTGTGGCGTGGATCGCTGGCGTGCCGATGAAGCCGCTTGCTGGCCTCACGCTGACGGCCACCGTTGCAGCGATCGGATTCGTCGTGTCAGACTCTCGTCGGCTCAGCCGTTTCACCGCGTTCATGGACATCGAAGGGCACAAGGAATTCGAGTCGTACCAGGTGTACCAAGGGCTGGTCAGCATCGCCAACGGTGGCCTCACCGGCTCCGGCATCGGCGGCAGCCGGACCAAGCTCGGCTACCTCCCGTACGCCCACAGCGACTTCATCTTCTCGATCATTGCTGACGAGCTCGGAATGATCGGCACCGCCGCAGTCATCGGCGGCTTTATTGTTCTCGTGGCCTTCGGCATCCAAGCCGCCCTCGCTGCACCCGACCGATTCGGCATGCTGCTAGCTGGCGGTATCTCGGCGTGGTTCGGAGTGCAGGCGATCATCAACCTTGGCGGCGTGACGGGCGTGATGCCAGTGACCGGCCTCACCCTGCCGTTCTTTTCGGCTGGCGGCAGTTCGCTGTTCGTCAGCATGTTCGCGGCCGGGTTGCTGCTGAGCGTCGCTCGACGAGCGACCCGATCCTGACATGGGCCCGTTCGCCGTCGTCACCGGCGGAGGGACTGCTGGCCATGTGCTGCCGGCTCTCGCCGTCGCTGAAGCGCTGGTCGATCGCGGGCGGAGCGCCGACGAAATCCTGTACGTCGGATGTGAACGAGGGATGGAGACCCGGCTGCTGCCGAACACACCGTTCCCCGCTGTTTTCTACGACGTCGTCGGCTTTCAACGCAGCCTGACTCGTCGAAACATCGCGTTCATTCCGAAGATGATCACGGCAACACGGCAGGCGATCAAGAAGTTCCGCCAGGATCGACCCGCCGTGGTCGTCTCGGTTGGCGGCTACGCCAGCATGCCGTCTGTATTTGCCGCGCGACGGTTGAAGATTCCTGTTGTTGTCGTGTCCTACGACCGTACGCCCGGGCGGGCCAGCCAACTGTCTGCCAAACGGGCCGTGGCGTGCGCTGTGGCGTTCGAGAACTCCCCGCTGCCGCGCGCTGAAGTGACGGGCGCACCTATCCGCCAGACGATCTTCGATGTTGATCGCACGGCGGGACGTGCAGCGGCACGTGAACGACTCGGCGTGGGACCCAGTCGGTTCCTCGTCGCTGTCATGGGGGGCTCGCAAGGATCGGGCGTCCTCAACGGGGTCATCGCGAAGTACCTCGCCGACCACGCAGACGACAGCGGGTTAGCTGTCCGGCAGGTCGCCGGAGAACGATTCATTGACACAATCGATCAGACTGGATCTGGCGATGCTGATGCAACCGGTGTTCAGCACCAGTTGATCGGGTACGAGCAAGACATGCCATCCGTCTACGAAGCAGCCGATCTGCTGATCGGCCGCGGAGGAGCGAGCACCGTGCACGAGGTGGCCGTCACCGGCACGCCGGCGATTCTCATCCCGTGGCCGAACGCAGCCGACGACCACCAGACCGACAATGTGGGTTGGCTGACCGACGCGGGCGCCGCAGTACTCATGCCCGAATCGGATCTCGGCCGCCTCGGCGACGAGATTGAGCGCCTTCGCATCGACGGCGCCGCACGGAAAGAATTGAGTGATGCGGCTTCGGCCCGTGGTGACGTTCATCGATCTGGCGCATTGGCAGCGTTGATCGAGCGCGTGGCTCTAACATCTCCTGCATCGTGAACTCGACCGACAATCCGTTCGACCAGACTCCATCGTCGGCCGCTCCGGCGATGCGGGCACCGGTTGCGCCGCTCGATCTGTCGATCCCGCATCGGCTGCACGTCGTCGGTATCGGTGGACCCGGCATGAGCGCAATCGGCATTGCCCTGGCCGAAATGGGTCACGACGTTTCGGGCAGCGACCTCCGCGAACATCCGGTTCTCGAGCGCGTCCGTGCGGCACGTGCGGCCGTGTATGTCGGTCACGACCGCACGTACGTCCATGGCGTCGACGCCGTCACAGCGTCGACCGCGATTCCGTTCCACAACATCGAACTCGACGAAGCCAGGAAAACTGGTGTCACAGTGCTTCGTCGCGCCGGGATGCTTGCGTCGATCTGCGCTCGTGCAAAGTCGTTGGCTGTGGCAGGTACACACGGCAAGACCACGACGACCTCAATGCTGATGCTGATTTTGGCGCAGGCGAGACTCCGACCGAGCTTCATCGTCGGCGGCGATGTCACAGACGTCGGGACCGGTGCGCATTGGTCGGGCGGTGAATGGCTCGTCGTCGAAGCCGACGAGAGCGACGGGACCCATCTCGAACTGCCTCTGCACGGTTCAATCATCACCAACATCGAGGTCGACCACCTCGACCACTACGGCACCTTTGAGGCCATCGTCGACAGCTTCGATACGTACCTCGGTCAGATCGTTGGGCCCAAGGTCCTGAGTGCTGACGATCCAGTCACCCGCCGACTCTCAGCCGTGCACGGTGGCGTCACGTTCGGACTCAGCGACGATGCCGACGTGCGTGCAGTTGATGTGCTTGCAACCAATGGATCGTTCACGTTTGGTGTCGAGCGGCGCCAAGTCGGCAACATGGTCCGGCTCGGTGAGGTCAGCCTGCCGATGCGCGGCGTGTATAACGTCAGGAACGCACTCGCAGCCACGGCGATGGCGCTCGAAATTGGCGTGGGCTTCGCAGACATTGCCGAGGCTTTGGCCAAATTCGGCGGGGTCGCTCGGCGATTCGATGTTCGCGGTGTCGATGGTGGAGCGACTTTTGTCGATGACTACGCCCACCTGCCGACCGAGATCGACTCGGTGCTGACTGGGGCACGCGACAGCGGCGACGGGTGGGATCGCATTATCGCGGTGTTTCAACCAAATCGGTTCAACCGCATCTCTGATATCTGGCGTGACTACGCCGATGCATTTGGCCAGGCCGACATCGTGGTGCTTACCGACATCTACGCATCTGGTACGACACCGATTCCGGGCGTCACCGGCAAGCTCATTGTCAACGCCGTGACCGAGGCCAACCCCGGCAAACGTGTCGTTTGGCTTCCAAACCGGAGCGATCTAGTCGACTACGTTGCACGAGAAGCCAGAAGCGGCGATGTCGTGATTTCGATGGGCTGCGGCGACATCGCGTCGTTCCCGTCTGAGGTACTCGATGTCCGCCGCAGTTGAACGGGCGCTCAGCGAACTTGGAGACCTCGCCGAGCGGGATGTCGCGATCGGTCCATTGACCACCTACCGCGTCGGTGGTGCGGCAGACATCTTCGTCAGGCTCCGATCGCGGGCTGACCTGGTTCCGCTGGCCAGGGCCGTAGCGGCGTCAGGCCTCCCGGTGCTCGTTATTGGGCGCGGTTCGAACCTGCTCGTTGCCGACTCCGGATTCCATGGAATTGCCGTGTCGGCATCCGCCATGACGGATTCGATCCACATTGATGAGTCGTCGGCCACAGTCACGGCTGGAAGCAACGTCTTGCTCCCGGTGTTGGCTCGGCGCACAGCGGCCGCCGGACTCATGGGGTTCGAGTGGGCAGTTGGCGTACCCGGCTCAGTCGGTGGCGCTGTGCGGATGAATGCTGGCGGTCACGGCTCTGACATGGCGGCGGCGCTTGTCTCTGTGACGATTGCCGACATCTCGAATATCCAGCGCGACCTGACCGACGATGGAGAAGCTGGCATCGTTCGGTCTGTGAGTGCAGACGCCTTGGGGCTCCGATTCCGAGGGAGCAGCCTGGTTTCCACCGAACTTGTTCTCGACGCGACGCTGCAGTTGGCGCACGGCGACCGGGCAACGGCTGAGGCCGAACTGAGCGAGATCGTGCAATGGCGTCGGGCTAACCAGCCCGGCGGACAGAACGCAGGGTCGGTCTTCGTCAACCCGGTTCCGGGCGAAGTCACCTGTGGTGCACTGATCGAGAGCGCAGGCCTGCGCGGGCTGCGTCGGGGCACTGCAACGGTGTCCGAAAAGCACGCCAACTTCATCCAGGCAGACGAAAACGGCACGGCGGGCGATGTCCGCGACCTGATGCGCCACGTTCGTACCGAGGTCGAACGGTCCACCGGCTATCGGCTGCGGAGCGAGATCCGTCTGATCGGTTTTGATGATGATTTCTGAGTCGGGCACCCGCACCTGATGTTGAGACGGAAGAAACATGCCGGCGAGCCACAGCGGGCCAGCGGTCGCGTCAGGCCCGATGATTCGGTGCTCGACGAACTCTCGCGAGCATTCGACGTCGATTCAGACGATGATAACGCCGAACTGATTGACGACGATGACACGGCCGGGTCGGATGCGGCGCAGTCATCTCCGGTGACCCCGGCCTCGGAGGTACGCCGGGCCCTGTCTGACTCGCCCAGTCGCGACATCAGCAACGATGTCACTACCTCCGCTGAGGTCGATCCGCTCGACGCAGCAATCGAATTGTCGATCGTTACCTCGGAAGGCCCGCTGCCCTTGGCTGATGCGGGACCGACGAGGCCGCCACCAGAGCGTCGAACGATCAAGATTGGCGACGGCTTCGATGGCACAGAGCTCGACTCCTTGTCGGTCCACGAAGCTCGCGGTCGCCCGGTCAACCTCGATCCCGACCCGTTGAGCTCATCAATGTCGGCACCGACTCCGGCAAGAGCATCGGGAACTCACTCCGGATCGGGCACTGCCGCTCGCTCAACCATCGCGATCGGTGGGGCCGATTTCCTCCCCGACGCCGTCTATCTCGACGGTGGCGACCTCGGCAACGCATCCGAAGGGACTGTCTTCATCGACGACGACGGCATCGGCGACGCAATCGCACCCAAGGACGCCACCATGCCGGGAATCGAACAGCGTCTCAGACAGCGTCGGATCACCGTCCATCGTGCGATGGGGCTGCGTCGGCTGAAGTGGGTTGTCGCTGGAATTGTCGCAGCGCTCGTCGCGCTCGCCGCGTTGGCAGTTCTCGGATCAGGCCTGTTTGCTATCGACGACGTGTCGGTTGGCGGCAACGTCTACACCGACAAGAATCGCCTCGATGCAGTGATCGACGAGCTCAAAGGTACACCCGTCCTCCTTGCCGACACCGAGGCCGCCGAACGCGCGCTCGAGGCCATCCCCTGGGTGGAAACTGCCCGAGTCAGGGCGAAATGGCCGAGCTCTGCCACGATTGAGATCCGTGAACGTACGCCGGTGGCCACGATGCGCGGCGCCGACGGTCGATTCCGAGTACTCGACGATGAAGGCCGTGTGCTCGACGTGATCGAGGGCCAACCGGTGGCGTTTATTTTGCTCGGTACACCGAATACTCGCGACCTTGCAGCCGGCGAGTTCGCGCCGATCGGACCGGCGTCTGCAGCCTCACTCGTCACCAAGCTCACACCGACGATTCGGCCCCGGGTCCAGGCAATCGACGTGACCGACGACGGCGCCGATCTGGTCATCTTCCTCGCGCCGGACGAGGAGGCCCTCCAGACCACGCCCATTCGGGTACGATTCGGCTCGGCCCTCGGCGACAGCGATCAGATCGAAAAGCTCGTTCGGCTCGAAAGTCAACTCGACGACCTGCCGGCTGGGGTGGTGACGGAGATCAATGTGGCGACCAACGAGGTCACCGTACTGTGACCGTCCCCGCTCGAACAGCCAGAATCTGACAGAATAAATCCCGACGACGCCTGGGCACTCGATCAGCACGGTCAGTACCGAGCCGGACACATGGAAATGACACAATGATGAACGACATGATTCTCCTGACGAAGCAACTTAAAGGGATCCGCTGATGGCTGGTGCTCCACAGAACTATCTCGCCGTGATCAAGGTGATCGGTGTCGGTGGCGGCGGTGTTAATGCTGTCAACCGCATGATCGATGCCGGGCTGAAGGGCGTTGAGTTCATCGCCGTCAACACCGACGCTCAGGCGCTCTTGATGAGTGACGCTGATGTCAAGCTTGACATCGGTCGGGATCTGACTCGTGGGCTCGGAGCCGGCAGCGACCCCGAAGTGGGCCGCGAGGCCGCTGAAGCGCACAAGGAAGAAATCCAAGAAATGGTGAAGGGCGCCGACATGGTGTTCATCACCGCCGGCGAAGGTGGCGGCACGGGTACGGGTGCAGCACCCGTCATTGCCGAGCTTGCCCGCGAAGCAGGTGCACTCACCATTGGTGTCGTCACCCGTCCGTTCTCGTTTGAGGGGCGCAAGCGTGCGGTGCAAGCTGACAACGGTGTGGGTCGCCTGAAAGAGAAGGTTGACACGCTGATCGTTATCCCGAACGATCGCCTGCTCACCGTTGCCAACGACAAGACCAGCGTGCTCAACGCATTCAAAATGGCCGACGAAGTGCTTCTGCAGGGTGTGTCGGGGATCACCAGCCTGATCACGACGCCAGGCTTGATCAACACTGACTTTGCGGACGTCAAGATGATCCTGTCCAACGCCGGGTCCGCCCTCATGGGCATCGGCACGGCCAGCGGTGACGAGCGTGCCGTATCGGCAGCCAAGGCTGCGATTTCGAGCCCGCTGCTGGAATCCGCAATCGATGGCGCACGTGGAGTGTTGCTCAACATCACTGGCCCGTCGAGCATGGGTCTGTTCGAGATGAATGCGGCCGCCGAGATCATCCACGGCGTTGCGCACCAAGACGCCAACATCATCTTCGGTACGGTTATCGACGACGAGATGGGCGATGAAGTTCGCGTCACCGTTATTGCTGCGGGCTTTGATCGTGTCGAGAATTTCTCGTCGGGTTCGGTGGCCACGCCGTCGAACAGCGCGAGCGGCGATCTCGGGTTGCGCACCTCGCCGACTCGAATCACCGAACTCTTTGCTGAGAGCACAGCGGATGATCCGCTCGACGACGACGACTTCGACGTCCCCTCATTCCTGAAGTAGCCCGTAGCCGCCATGGCGGTTGATCTGCTTGATCGCGTCGAAGGTTTGTTCCGGCTTCCCGCCCATTGCGGCCACCGTGATTGGTGGCTGCACAGCCTGCACGCAGTGGTGGCCTGGGTCGAATCCCATGACAGAGTGACGTCGTGAGTTCCTTCACCGCCGCTGACGTCGAGAACCGCCTCGCAGGAGTGCGTGCGCGAATCGACGCAGTCGAGCGGACATGGAGGCACTCCGTCGAGGTGATGGCGGTGACCAAAGGGTTCTCCGATGCAGCAGTCACCGCGGCTGCGGGAGCAGGTTGCCGCTCGATCGGCGAGAACTATGCCCAAGATCTGCTGTCCAAGCAAGATGTCATCGAAGCCACCGGTGTCGACGTGCACTTCATCGGTCGCTTACAGTCCAACAAAGTTCGTCAGCTTGCCCACCTCGTCACGGTGTGGGCCACGATCGATCGAGCATCGCTCATCGACGAGGTGGCTCAGCGAATTCCGGGCGGAAAGATCCTGCTGCAGGTGAATGCAGCGGGGGAGGAGCGCAAAGGTGGATGTCTGCCAGCCGACGTGCCGATACTGCTCGAGCATGCCCGTGCAAAAGGCCTCGACGTTCGAGGGTTGATGACCGTCGGGCCGACCGGAGGCTCGCCGGAGGAAACTCGCTCGACATTCCTGACGGTTCGTGGGCTCGTCGATGTCCACGGCCTGGAAGTGTGTTCGATGGGGATGTCGGGCGACCTCGACATTGCGATCGAATGCGGTTCGACCGAGATCCGAGTCGGGAGCGCACTCTTTGGAGAGCGCCCTGCGCGATGATCTCGAAATCCATCTCACGGTGTCCGCGTTTCAACGGGGTGTGTGAGCTACAGTCCCAGCGAGCAGGAGGATTGCATGCCCATCTGGAAACGGACCATGGACTACCTGGGTCTCGGTCCCGACGACACATACGACGATTACGACGATTACGACGAGCCGGAGGCGCCGCCGCGACAACGCGGTGCGCGTGAACCCGACCCACGTGGTCAGCGCCAGCGCGGCTCGGACGCCGAGCCGTTCGTCGATGCTGCGGCGTCACGCCCGAGCTTCCCATCACGTGATTTTGACGCATCAGCAGCGGCTCGTCGCCCGCGTGTCGAGAGAGCCGCTTCTCGCGATCATTCTGGCGTTCAGATCCGCCCGAATAGCCAACCGCAACCGCCCCAGCAGCCAGCGCTGCGCAGTGTTCCTGGAGGGTCCATGGAACCACATACGGTCCGCCCGCGTCGTTTTGACCAAGCTCAAGAAGTCGCCGACAAGTTTAAAGATGGCCAACCGGTCATCATGAACCTCGAGGGGACGGATCGTGGCGTCGCTCGCCGCCTGATCGACTTCGCCAGTGGCATCTGTTACGCCATGGACGGATCGATGGAAAAGGTGGCCACGGGCGTCTACTTACTTAAGCCGCCCCAGCAGCGGTACGACGAATACGACGATTGAGTGCTGTCGCCCTCATGGGGCGCAGCGTCTGAGGAGGACGTTTCATGGACATGAATCCGCAACGCGTCAGAACCGCACAGTTCACAACTGTCAAACGCGGGCTTGACCCCGACCAGGTGCAGGCATTCCTCGCCGCAGTCGCTGACGAACTCGAACGGGCGCAAAACCAGTCGACCGCGATGGAAGCGAGGGCGCGTGCCGCCGTGGCCCGCTTGCAAGAGATCTCCAGCGATGCTGCGTCGCAGTCCGATGCCAGTGCCGAGATTGCACGGCCGACGATCAGTGAAGGATCTACCGCGACTTCCGCCGCGACTTCCGCGGCTGAGCCATCGATCGACGTCACTGTTGACCAGTCCGAGATGATCAGCCGCACCTTGCTGCTCGCGCAGCGCACTGCTGACACTGCTGTTGCCGAGGCGCGCGTTGAAGCACAGCGCCTCCGTGACGAAGCCGAAGCCGAAGTTGCCGGCGCTGTTGAGTCCAGTCGTGCCGAGGCGCAGAAGTTGCTGGCTGGGGCTCGCGCTGAAGCTCGTAAGGCTGGCGAACACGAAAAGAGCGAACTTGCTGGCGAGGTCAACTCGCTGATGGCGCGTCGTGACTTCCTTGAGTCCGACGTCGATCACATGGAACAGTTCCTGGTGGCTCAGCGCAGCCGCCTACGCGACGCTGCGAATGAGATCATGGACCTCACCGAGCGAGTTCCCAGTGGCCTCGGCGAGTCACGCCGTCCGCTGCTCTCGGCGGCGACCGAGGGCATCCTCGAAGCAGGGGCGGGAGCCGCTGACGACGACTCGGCCGCAGCAATGGCTTCCGAGCAGCAGGTGAGCGCGACCGACGATCCAACGATGGCGCTCGGCAACCAGGGCGACGCAGGCTCCGGCCCGATCATGAAGTTTGGCTTGGACAACGGCTTCGACAACGACCGCGACGACGACCGCGACGACGACCACGAGAACGACTGAGCCTTCCGGCGGCCCCGAAACAGGCAGCGGCCAGGGCGGAGCGGGTCGATAGAGTCTCGGGGTGTCCTACCCAGAAGTCGACCCCCAACCGAACTTCCCGCAGCTTGAGGAAAAGATTCTTCAAGGCTGGGAGGTCGACAACACGTTTCAGGCGTCAATTGATCAGCGTGATGCTGGAACGAACGGCGACAACGAGTTCGTCTTCTACGATGGCCCGCCCTTCGCGAACGGTACGCCGCACTACGGCCACCTCCTGACGGGATACGTCAAGGACGCCATCCCGCGCTACCAGACGATGCGCGGTCAGCGTGTCGAGCGACGCTTCGGCTGGGACTGTCACGGACTGCCCGCTGAGGTCAAGGCCGAACAGGAACTCGGTATCTCCGGTCACCCCGAAATCGCAGCGTTCGGCATCGACAAGTTCAACGAGGCATGCCGCTCGAGTGTCCTGCAGTACACCGATCAGTGGCGCAGTTACGTCGGTCGCCAGGCCCGCTGGGTTGACTTCGAGAACGACTACAAGACTCTCGACCTCTCGTACATGGAGAGCGTCATGTGGGCGTTCAAGACGCTCCACGACAAGGGCTTGATCTACGAGGGCTTCCGAGTGCTGGCCTACTGCTGGCGATGCGAGACACCGCTGTCCAACACCGAAACGCGCATGGACGACACGTACAAGGACCGCCAGGACCCCTCTGTCACTGTTGCCTTCACGCTCGATAGCGGCGAGAAATTGGTCGCTTGGACCACCACACCGTGGACGCTGCCGTCGAACCTGGCGCTTGCCGTCGGCCCCGACATTGACTACGCGGTGCTCGAACAAGACGGCCAGCGATACATCATCGCCGACGCACTGGTCGCCAACCACGAGGCCGAATTTGGTGCAGCCGAGCGCGTCGACACGCTCAAGGGCAGCGACCTCATCGGCCGCCGCTACACACCAATCTTCGACTACTTCACCGATACCGAAGTGCACGGCACGCAGAACGCCTGGCAGGTGCTGGGGGCCGACTTCGTCTCGACCGAAGATGGTACCGGCATCGTGCACATGGCGCCGGGCTTCGGCGAGGACGACCAGATTGCCTGCATCGAGGCAGGCATCCCCACGCTGTGTCCAATGGATGAGCACGGCTGCTACACGGCCGAGATCACCGACCATGTAGGCACGCATGTGTTCGACGCCAACAAGCAGATCATCGTTGACCTGAAGGCTCGCGGGTCGCTCGCCGACGGCGGTGTCCTTGTGCGCCACGCCACATACGACCACTCGTACCCGCACTGCTGGCGCTGTGCAGAGCCGCTCGTTTACCGCGCCATCTCGTCGTGGTTCGTTGAGGTCACTGCAGTCCGTGACCGCATGGTCGAACTGAACCAGGACATCACCTGGCAGCCGGCCCACATTAAGGAAGGCAGCTTCGGCAAGTGGATCGAGAACGCTCGTGACTGGGCGATCAGCCGTAACCGATTCTGGGGTTCGCCGATCCCGGTGTGGAAGTCCGACAACCCAGATTTCCCACGACTCGACGTGTACGGGTCGCTGGCTCAACTGGAAGCTGACTTTGCTGATTGTCTTGAGGGAGGGGCCGTGACCGACCTCCACCGACCACAGGTCGACGACCTCGTGCGCCCAAATCCCGACGACCCGTCGGGCAAATCGATGATGCGCCGGGTGCCTGAGGTGCTCGACTGCTGGTTTGAGTCGGGGTCGATGCCGTTTGCTCAGGTGCACTACCCCTTTGAGAACCAGGATTGGTTCGAGAACCACTATCCAGGTGACTTCATCGTTGAGTACATCGGCCAGACTCGCGGCTGGTTCTACACACTGCACGTGCTGGCAACGGCTCTGTTCGACCGGCCCGCATTCTCGAACTGTGTCAGTCACGGGATCGTGCTCGGTGACGACGGCGCGAAGATGTCGAAGTCACTGAACAACTATCCCGACCCCATGGAGATGTTCGATACGCACGGTGCCGACGCCATGCGCTGGCACTTGCTCAGCTCGGCAATCTTGCGCGGCGGCGATGGCATGGTCACCGAGAACGGGATGCGCGAAACGGTGCGTCACGTGCTCCTGCCGCTCTGGAACTCCTGGTACTTCCTGACCCTCTACGCCAACGCCGCCGGCTACCAGGGCCGCATCAGGACCGACTCGACCAACGTGCTCGACCAGTATGTGTTGGCCAAGACGCGCGACCTGGTTGTCGACACCACGGCGTCGCTCGATGCCTACGACCTGTTCGCTGCGTGTCAGCACGTGCGGGACTATCTCGACGTCCTGACCAATTGGTATATCCGCCGCAGCCGGAGCCGCTTTTGGGAGGGCGACCACGACGCAATCGACACGATGCACACGGTGTTGTCGATCCTCGTCCGTGTGACGGCCCCAATGCTGCCATTCATCTCTGAGGCCATCCACGCTGGCATGAGCGACGGATCAGGCGACGCAGCCCGCTCGGTTCACCTGCACGACTGGCCGTCTGCCGACGAACTCCCGGCCAATGACGAGTTGGTTGCCTCGATGGACCTCGTACGCGACGTCTGCTCGTCAACGCTTTCGGTTCGCAAGGCAAACAAGCGTCGCGTTCGTCTTCCGCTTAATTCTTTGACCGTGGCGACTCCTGATGCTGCCCGACTCGCCGACTTCACCGCACTCATCTCCGACGAGGTGAACGTGCGCAACGTCGTGTTGACCGACGACGTCGCATCCGTTGCTACCGAGCAGTTGCAGCTTGTCCCCAAGGCGCTCGGACCGCGACTCGGCAAAAACGTCCAAAATGTCATCAGGGCTCATAAATCGGGTGACTGGTCGAGCACGGACGGGCCAGAGGGTCTGCTCGTAGTGGTCGGTGGCGTTGAGTTGATGGAGGGGGAGTACACCCTCGCCCTTGTCGCAAGTGACGATCTCGGTGAAGGGCAGGCGAGCACTGGGCTGAGTAAGTCGGCCGGAGTGATCGCCCTCGACATCGAGGTGACCGACGAACTCGAAATTGAAGGCCGGGCCCGTGACCTCGTGCGCCTGGTGCAGCAGGCTCGCCGCGACGCAGACCTCAAGGTGTCGGACAGGATCGACCTCACAATCGTCGCACCGCAGATGTGGCTCGACGCCGTATCACAACACGAAACACTGATCAGCCGTGAGACGCTTGCTACATCGGTGACCACACACCTGAGCGTCGACGAAAAGAGTGACCCCTCGATCACGGTGACGCGCGCAACTGAACGCTGAGAGTTAGTGATCTCGCGACGTCGTGATGATCGTCGCAATCGCACGCCTGATCAGGTATATTCGGCGCTCAATAACGCCACAAGGAGCGCTCATGGCCGCACCGAAATCGTCGAAATCCGCCAAGAAGTCTGTTGCCACCAAGTCGGCAGCGAAAAAGGCAGTGGAAAAGCCCACTGCCGCAAAGACGGCTGCCAAAAAGGCAGTGGCGAAGAAGACCGTGGCGAAGAAGGCCGTGGCGAAGAAGGCCGTGGCGAAGAAGGCAGTGGCGAAGAAGGCCGTGGCGAAGAAGGCAGTCGTGAAGCAAGCAGTCGTAAAGAAGGCAGTGGCGAAGAAGGCAGTTGTAAAGAAGACAGTGGTGAAAAAGGCAGCAGTGAAGAAGACCGCATCGAAGAAGGCAGCAGTGAAGAAGACCGCATCGAAGAAGACCGCATCGAAGAAGTTGGCGGCAAAAAACAATGTCGACCCTGCGATCCGGAGGCCGATCCAGGTTGTGCCCCCGAAGCTCGCTCCGAGGATCAAAGAGAAGAAGGCGTCGTTCTCGTCGCTGCTCTCGAACGATGTCCCTGATGTCGTTGAGGTACCGAAGCCGCGTGGCACAAGCAAAGACGGCATTGCGTACACGAAGGATTTCGATGTCAAGTTCCTCAAAACGCAGAAGGGCGAGCTACTTGCCCGGCGTGCTGGCGAGCTGACTCGGGCGACCCGCCTCGAAGAAGAAGCGATCTCGCTGATCGAAGACGGCGAAATGGGCGATGTCCAGTTCGACGACGAAGGTGGCGAAGGCGACACGATGGTCGTCCAGCGCGATCTCGATCGTCTGCTGTCAGGGCAGGCTCGCCAGACCATCGGCGACATCGACGAGGCGTTGGCCCGTATCGAAGTTGGCACCTACGGCTACTCGGTCGTGTCAGGCAAGCCGATCCCACGTGAGCGGCTTGAGGCGATCCCCGAAACCACCGTGCTCGCGGTCGAGAAGGTCAGCGGCGCTGGCTTCCGCTAGGTCCGGCTGCTGAACTCTTCCATGTCCAATGCCCGTGCCGCCGTGTGGCGGGCTCCGGTGCTGCTGGCGCTTTGTGTTGTCGTTTTCGACCAGCTCGCCAAGCACTGGGCCGTCACCGGTCTCGGTCCGGATCGCGTCATCGACGTCGTCTGGACACTCCGCTGGAACCTTGCCTTCAACAGTGGCATGGCCTTCAGTCGCGGGCAGGGCTTCGGCCCGCTCATTGCTGTCGTGGCCACGGTGGTCATTGTCTGGCTGCTCGTCACGTTGCGTACCGAGTCGAGCAGGTTGTCGACCTTTGGAATGGGTCTCCTCATCGGTGGTGCAGCCGGCAACCTGGTTGACCGAGCCTTTCGGGGCGAAGCCTGGCTGCGTGGTGCCGTCGTCGACTTCATCGACTTCCAATGGTTCCCGATTTTCAATATCGCTGACACCTGCATCAATGTCGGCGCCGGCGTACTGATCTTGAATAGCGTGCTCAGTGCGCGTCGAGCGAACCGGCTCGGAGCGGCTGAGTTCGAAGAAGCCCGTACCGGCGCAGCAGCCGCTGACGCCAGTAATGCCATCGAATCCGTCACTGTCGAGGAGATCCCCGAACCATGATCAATGAGGACGTCCCCGCAGCGCTTGACGGCCAACGTCTCGACCGAATTGTTGCGCTCCTTGGCGACATCAGTCGATCCGATGCCGCTGCTGCAATCGCCAATGGTGGCGTTTCCGTCGACGGCCAGCCAGCCTCGAGCGGCAAGATCCGCCTTGTCGAAGGTCAGTCCGTCGGCCTTGATCCGACGTCGTTCCCACGGATTCAGCTGCCGCAGCCTGACCCCGATGTCGAGTTCTCAGTCATCTACGAAGATGAGAGCATCATCGTTGTCGACAAGCCGGCCGGTCTTGTCGTGCATCCCGGTGCCGGCAACATGGACGGCACGCTCGCCAACGGTCTGCTTGCTCGCTTCCCTGAAATCGTCGACGTGGGTGAGTCGAACCGACCAGGAATCGTGCATCGCCTTGACTCTGGTAGCTCGGGCTTGCTGGTTGTGGCCCGTACGCAGCACGCTGCTGACTTCCTCATCGCACAGTTCGCCGATCACTCATGCACGCGTCGCTACGAAGCGCTCGTGTGGGGTGTTCCCGACGCACCGCACGGGATCATCGATGCGCCGTTAGGCCGCAATCGTTCTGACCCATTGAAGATGGCGGTCGTGGCGCATGGCAAGTACGCGCGAACCGACTATCGGGTGATCGGCACCTACCGCGAGCCCGCGGTTGTCTCTCGTGTCGACTGTCGCCTGGAAACCGGTCGCACACACCAGATTCGTGTGCACCTGTCGTCGATCAACCATCCGCTCGTCGGCGATCCGACCTACGGTCAGCGCCGACCGAACCTCGGTGTACAGCGCCCGTTTCTACATGCCGCAGAACTGGCCTTCAACCACCCGGCCACTGGCGAACGCGTGACGTTCTTCAGCCCGCTTGCACCAGACTTGCAAGCCTGGCTCGACGCCGCCTCCACGTAACGCTGAGAGGCACGCTGGAACGCCGATTTCCTACGTTGCGGGAACTCCTCATTGAGCAAGCTCAACTACGTCGTCTCGCGCCTTGCACTCGACGCTCCATCGCACCTCTCAGGATGCTGAGATGAAGAGTTGTCGAAATCATTGCCGAGTAGCTCGGCCCGACCATCAGTGTTCGTGGAGGACTGGCCAGGGGGATTCTCCGTTGGCGATGCTGGTGATACTGGCGAGCGAGTAGCCATTGAGGTGCTCGCGCATGTGGGCGCCCGCCTGGTTCCAGATCTCCAGGAGCACGCACTGGCCTTCGTGGTCACATGATCCGTCCTGGTGGGGCGCCCCGAAGTCGCCGACCGTGATCGGGCCGTCGACGGCCGAGATGATGTCACTGAGCATGATCGCCGCGGGCTCGCGGGCAAGCACGTAGCCGCCGCCGACGCCCCGCTTGGAGCGAACGATTCCAGCACCCTTCAGAGCGAGCAAGATCTGCTCAAGATAGGGCTGGGGGAGCGCGGTGCGTTCGGCGATGTCACGTACTGATGTGGGACCGCCCTCGTCGATGTGGAGAGCGAGACTCAGGAGTGCCCGGCAGGCATAGTCCCCTCTGGTTGAGATGCGCACAGCTTCACCATAACGATTTTGAGCGGTTTCTGAGCGATCCGGCAGAGAACGAGCGGCTCGCGCGAACGCTTCGGGAGAACAATCCTGACTTTGACCTTGTGGTTGGACCCTCGAACATGGTGGACTGGCCCGCAGTGACTTCCTCAGGCGTCGGGCCCATCATTCCGGACTATGCGGGGGCCAATGTGCGTGGGATCATTCCAGCGCTCCTCGGTCCGAGGGCCTGGTCAACGTCGACGCTGCCCGCGTGGATGCCGGCGCCGATCGCTGACTCCGAGCAATGCGTCATGCTTGTGCTCGACGGCCTTGGCTGGGACCAACTCAACGATCACCGAGCGATCATGCCCACGATCGACTCGCTCGTCGGTCGATCGATCCACACTGTCGCTCCGACGACGACCGCAACGGCGCTGACATCGATTACCACGGGGTTGACGCCGGGAGAACACGGGCTCATCGGCTACCGCATGATGCTCAATGGCGACGTCTTGAACGTCCTCCGGTGGAGTGTCGACGACAAGATTGTGCGCCGCCAGAAGCCGCCGATGGAAGTACAGCCGTTCGATCCCTTCATGGGCTACGAGGTGCCTGTTGTGTCGATGGCCGAACTCGAGAACTCGGCATTCAGCGAAGCGCACCTTCGAGGCTGTCAGCGAGCTGGCTGGCGGGCAGCGTCGTCGATCCCGGTGGCGGCTGCCGAGCTGGTTGAGGCCGGAGAACAGTTCGTGTACTGCTACTACGGAGGGATTGACAAGATTGCTCACGAACGGGGCTTTGGCCCGTACTACGAGGCCGAGCTGCGCGCCGCAGACCGCCTGGTCGCCGATCTACTTGCGGCCCTGCCGAGTGGCACGTCGCTCCTCATCACTGCCGATCATGGTCAGGTTGACGTTGGCGACAACATCATCCGGCCATCAGATGCGATGTTGCGCGGCGTCACGATGCAGTCTGGCGAAGGACGATTTCGCTGGCTACACACCACCGCCGGTGCGCTGGTCGATGTCGCGCAGATTGCCGAGGCCGAAGTTGGCGCGGTTGCCTGGGTCGTTACACGCGAGCAGGTCATCGACGAAGGTTGGTTCGGCGCGACCGTCTCGCCACCCGTGAGAGCACGGCTCGGCGACGTCGCGCTTGTGGCCCGCGAGGCAGTGACGTTCCACGAAGATTCCGACTCCGGTAGCTATCAGCTGATCTGTCGTCACGGTTCTCTGACATCTGCTGAAGTGAACGTCCCGCTCCTCGCTGGCATCGCCTGACAACTGGGTGCTGCAGGATCCCGGTAGAAAGATCGCCATGTCTGACACGTCATCGACCACCGACGCAACATCTGCTGAGACCGAGGCCGAGGCCGAGCCAGAAAGCGAGGTCGAGCGTCCTGATGTCGTGCCGACGAGCGATGAGAAGCTGGCAGAGAGTGTTGAGGCTGGTGAACCGGCTGTACTTCGTGAGGCGGTCACGCAGCCTGCCAAGGTGATGCGCATCGGCTCGATGATCAAGCAGATGCTTGAAGAGGTCCGCATGACTTCCCTCGATGAGGCGTCACGCGAACGGCTCGCCGAGGTCTATGAACGTTCGATCATCGAGCTGTCCGAAGCAATGTCTGAGGATTTGCAAGAGGAGCTGCGGTCGCTGGCGCTGCCGTTCGATCATGACGAAGTGCCGAGCGAAGCCGAACTCCGTGTTGCCAAGGCGCAACTTGTTGGCTGGCTCGAAGGTCTCTTCCACGGCATTCAGGCGAGCCTCATGGCGCAGCAAGCAGTTGCTCAACAGCAGCTTGCTCAGATGCGCCAGCTCCCCAACGGCCAAGTCGTCCAAGGTGGAGCGCAACATGCGCCGGGCCAGCCCGGCCCCGCCGCCCCTGCCGCCAACGGCGACGGCGACCGCGACCGCCCAGGCACCTACCTGTAGATGCCAGAGAGACCGCCGGCGAGGAACGAGGGGTGTGGGTGGCGCCGTGGGTCGAGGAGGGAACGTCGGCGAGGAACGAGCCGTCGCAGCCCGATCGATCGATGGTGACAGGCCCCGCGCTCCGGGTCGCGCAGCTATTGGAAAAGCAACGAAAATCACTGCTACGTTCAGAATCCCAACGTTGTAAGTACCTGACTCAGTAACTCGCTCAGAAAAGCCAGATGGCCGACTCCTTCACCCACCTCCACGTTCATACCGAGTTCTCGATGCTCGATGGCGCCGCACGCCTCGACGAGATGGTGGCAAAAGCAGTCGAAGACGGTCAGCCGGCGATTGGCATGACCGATCACGGCAACATGTATGGGACGCTCGACTTCTACAAAGAGTGCAACAAGCAGGGAATCAAGCCGATCATCGGAACTGAGGCCTACATGGCCCACGATCATCGATCGGAGCGCCCGACACGTCGTGGTCGCGTCGATGACTCGGGTGGCGAGACCGAAGGTGGCAGGAAGCTCTATTACCACTTGATCCTGCTGGCAGAGAACAACGAGGGTTACAAGAACCTCATCCAGTTGTCGTCGCTGGCGTTTATGGAGGGCTATTACTACAAGCCTCGCATGGACTGGGAGCTGCTGGAGAAGTACTCCAACGGCCTGATCGCGACGAGCGGCTGTCTTGGCGGCCACGTGTTGCAGTCGCTGCTCAACGGCGACGAGAAGGGCGCATTGGAGAAAGCGGGCCGGCTCCAAGACATCTTTGGTCGCGACAACTTCTTCATCGAGATCCAAGATCACGGCCTCCCCGAGCAGCACCAGACCAACCCGAAATTGCTCGAGATCGCCAAGAAGATCAAGGCGCCCCTCCTGGCGACGAACGACAGCCACTACACGCACCAAGAAGATCACGAGAGCCACGACGCGCTGCTCTGTGTGCAGACGGGTGCGCTGCTGTCTGACCCGAAGCGGTTCAAGTTCACTGGAACCGAGCACTACTTGAAGACGGCTGCCGAAATGCGCTACCTCTTCAAAGAGATCCCGACGGCGTGCGACAACAGTCTGTGGATCGCTGAGCGTGCGAACATCGAGATCGAGTTCGGAAAGCCGTTGCTCCCGGACTTCCCGCTGCCAGACGGCTTCGTGGACGACGAGGCGTACCTGCGGCACCTCACGATGGAGGGTGCCAAGAAGCGGTGGGGCCAGGACATCCCCGCCGACGCACTCGAGCGGCTGGCGTTCGAGCTCAAGGTCATCTGCGACATGGGGTTCGCGTCCTACTTCTTGATCACCTGGGACCTCATCAAGTACGCGCGTGACAACAACATTCGTGTCGGCCCAGGTCGTGGTTCTGCCGCCGGCTGCGCTGTGGCCTACTCGCTGTGGATCACCGACCTCGATCCAATCAAGTACGACCTCCTGTTCGAACGCTTCCTCAACCCGAGCCGTGTGTCGATGCCTGACATTGACATGGACTTCGAGACTCGATATCGGGAAGACATGATCAAGTACGCGGCTGAGCGCTACGGCCGCGACCACGTCGCCCAAATCATCACGTTCGGTTCGATCAAGGCGCGCAACGCCGCCAAGGACGCGGCCCGTGTGCTCGGCTATCCGTACGGCGTCGGCGACAAGATCGCCAAGGCGATGCCGCCGATGGTGATGGGCCGCGACACCCCACTCAAGTACTGCTTCGAAGACATCCCGAAGTACCACGACGGGTACAAGGCCGCGGCTGACCTGCGCGCGATGTACGACACTGACCCGGACGTGAAGAAAATCATCGACGTTGCGCGTGGCCTTGAGGGCTTGAAACGTTCCGACGGCATTCACGCCGCCGCTGTGGTGATCACGAAGAACCCCGTCACCGACTACGTGCCGATCCAGCGCAAACCGGCGGCGGGAATGGACCCCGCTGACGCTCCGGTCGTCACCCAGTATGAGATGCACGGGGTGGAAGACCTCGGGCTCCTCAAGATGGACTTTCTCGGGCTGCGCAACCTTGATGTGATCTCCGACGCCGAAGCAATGATTCGCGAGCGGGGCAACCCTGACCTGGTCGTCGAGCAGTTGCCGCTCGACGACAAGAAGACGTACGAGCTGCTCTCGCGGGGCGACACGATTGGCATCTTCCAGCTCGAATCTCCACCGATGCGTCAGCTCCTCAAGGCAATGGAGCCAACTGTCTTCGAAGACATCGCCGCCGTGCTGGCGCTGTATCGACCTGGCCCCATGTCGGTCAATATGCACTACGACTTTGCTGACCGTAAGAACGGCCGTCAGGAAGTGTCGTACTTCCACGAGGACGCCAAGGAGGTGCTCGGTGACACCTACGGCCTGATGATCTATCAGGAGAGCGTGATGCGTGTGGCGCAGAAGTTCGCCGGGTACTCACTCGCCGAAGCCGACAACCTCCGCAAAGCAATGGGCAAGAAGGTCCGCGAGGTCATGGCGGCAGCCCGCGACGGCTTTGAAGAAGGTGTGGTCCGGACCGGCTACGACCGGCAAATGGGTGTCGAACTCTTCGACATCATCGAGAAGTTTGCCGACTATGCCTTCAACAAGAGCCACACGTTCGGCTACGGCCTTATCACGTACCAGACGGCGTACCTGAAGGCGCATTACCCGGTCGAGTACATCGCATCGCTGCTGACCAGCGTCAAAAACAACCTCGAAAAGGCCGCCACGTACCTCGCCGACTGTCGATCGATGGGTATCAAGGTGCTCACGCCGGACGTCAATCGTTCGCTGATTAACTTCGGTGCGCTATCGCCTGCCGAGGTGCCCGAGGGCATGTCGCTGAACGTTGGGAGCCCGGGCGCCATCACGTTCGGTCTGTCGGCTGTGCGTAACGTCGGAGAGGCGCTCGTCGAGGAGCTCCTTGCCGAGCGCGCGGAGAATGGCCAGTTTTGCGACTTCTACGACTTCGTCGAACGGGTCCCCGAATCGGTGCTGAACAAGCGCACGATCGAATCGCTGATCAAGGGCGGTGGGTTCGACTCGCTTGGTCATCCGCGACGCGGTCTCCTCAGCGTCTTCGAGCACATCATCGACACCACGGTGAAGCGCCGACGTGAGCGTGAGAAAGGCGTCATGTCGCTCTTCGGCGACTGGGACGACGACTCTGGCGAAGGTGGCACCGGGAGCGAGAGTGGCAGCGACGGTTTCAACGAACGCACGCCGATCCCCGAACTTGAGTTCGACAAGACCGAGAAGCTTCGTTTCGAGAAAGAGATGCTCGGTCTCTACGTGTCTGACCACCCGCTGTTTGGTGTCGAGAATGCACTCAAACGCAAGGTCGAGCACGCACTCATCGACCTGCCAAACATGGAAGACGGCACACCGGTCACCGTGGGTGGAGTGATCACGAACCTTGCCCGCAAGTTCACGAAGAAGGGTGACCAGATGGCCGTCTTTCTCCTTGAGGACCTCGACGCCTCGATCGAAGTGACGATCTTTCCACGAACGCTGGCAGAGCAAGGTCACAAGCTTGAAGATGACCTCATCGTGTCGGTCAAGGGCCGCCTCGACAAGCGTGACGAGTCACGCTTCGGTCTGATTGGTCAGACGATCAACGTGCTGCAGGGCCTCGCCGACGGACCCGCCGTGCCGCTCAGGCTGCGGCTGCCGGCAACAGCTCTCGACGAGCTCAAGATCCAGCGGTTGAAGCGGCTCCTCAAGGAACATCCCGGTGAGTCCATCGTCATGATCGACATCGGAATGGGCAAGGTCGTAAAGCTTGCCGACGAGTTCCGGGTTGATCTCGACCGGGTCGTTGGTGAACTTCGGATGGCATTCGGCCACGACGCCGTGCTGCTCTAAGCAAGGGTCGAAGAGGAGTCTGAGAGTGCCCGATGGGAACCATTCTCCCTGGTCAGGGCTGTTGTTGGGTCGGTCCACCCAGGTGAACCGAACTCGACGAACTGGCTCGTAATTGATTTGAATCGTGAAACCGGTGGCAGAATGGTGGAGATGGCACTTGAAGTTTCGACCAATGACGCGTCCGCACTGACCGACACCGACCTCGACGAATTGGCGTCGATGGAGGATGCGTTCAATGCGGGTGCCTTGTCCAAGGCAAAAGAAGACTGGGTGCTCATCACCACTGCACGCTTCGGTGATGCGCTGCACGGGTTCAACTTCGCCACGCTTGAGCGCATCGGTGGCACGCCGTGCGTGCTGTTTGGCTTGATGAGCGTCAAGCGCACGTCCAAGCGTGATCAGGTACTCCGAGGCCTGATGAGCGAGGCGTATCACCGTGCGCTGATGGCGTTCCCCGATGAAGACGTGGTCGTCGGCTGCCGCTTCGTCAATGCCGATTCGGTTGTTGCACTCAAGGACCTCGACGATCTCACACCCAGGCCTGGCAACGATGCCGTCGGCGAAGAGCGTGCATGGGGCCGTCGCCTCGCGAAGCGCTACGGCATCGACTCCAAATACGACGCCAAAACGTTCATCGCTAAGTCCGGTGCGCAAGATGGCTACATGGACTTCGAGTCGGCGAAGCCCGAGACGCTTGACCCCGAGGTCGTTGCAATGTTCGAAGACGTTCCGGTCGCCAAGGGCGGCGCGATGATCGTGTACGGATGGACTATGGCTGAAGACCTCGTCAAGCTCGGCAAGCGCTGAGCGAACATCTGAGCTTCGGTCGATGACCGAGTTTTCAGAAGTCGTTCGCAACCGGCGGATGACGCGGGCGTTCCGGCACGATCCCGTCGACCCTGCAATTATCGACGATCTCGTCGACCTTGCGTCGCGCTCGCCGAGTGCGGGTAAGACGCAGGGATGGCACCTCGTTGTGCTCGAAGGCGTTGCCACAGCTCGTTTCTGGGATCTGTCGTTGCCTGTCGAGAAACGTGCAGCATTCCGGTGGAAGCATCTGCTCGACGCTCCGGTCATCGCCCTCCCGCTCGCCGATGCGAGCGCCTATGTCGACCGTTACGCCGAGCCAGACAAGGCGCGGACCGGTTTGGGCGAAAATGAAGAGGCCTGGCCAGTCCCGTACTGGACGATCGATACGTCGATGTCGGTGATGACGTTGCTGCTTGGCGCGCAAGACGTTGGCCTCGGAGCGCTGTTCTTCGGCGTGTTCAATAACGAAGCAGCTATCCGAACCGAACTCGGTATCCCTGAGCATTTGGAGTTACTCGGCGCGCTCGCGCTGGGTTACCCGCTTACTGATCAAGGCGACGATGCCCAGCAGGGAGAGGGTGCAGGACGCAGTTCCAATCGCCCGCGTCGTTCACCCGATCAGATCATCCACCGGAACGGCTGGACACACGCGTCGTCGCGCTGAGACCTGTCACGCTCGGGTCAGACCAAAACGTGACACTCCCAGACTCGGGTCGGGATCAGATGTCAGGTTCGGGTGACGTTTCAACGGTGGCTTCGGCTGGGTTGGGGGGCAGCGAGATGCGTTTACCGGTGAGGAGCTCACTGAAGCCTTCGACGGTGTCTTGTGGGGCCTGGCAGGCGTGATCTCGACAGACGTAGACGTAGCCATCTTCGCGGCCCTCCCATAGTGGCGAGTCGTATGGCTCACCCCAGGCCAGCACGGTGTCAGGCCGCCAAACCGACTGGGCCATGCGCAGGAGGTCGGGTCGGTCGCCGACGATGACGACTTCGGTCGTGCCCCGACGGCGCAGGTCGGCGGCGATGAGTGCGTTCGAGAACATGCCGATGCCCTGGTCGACCTGGGTGCCGAGCAGCTGCAGGATGCGATCGGCCTGGTTGGAGTAGCGCATCTCTCCGGTGAGGCCAGCGAGTCGGTACAGCGCCAAGGCTGCGGTTGAGTTGGCCGACGGCAGCGCTGTGTCGGTCAGATCCTTCTGGCGAGCGATCAGTGCTTCTGCATCTTCGGCGGTGGTGAAGACTCCGCCTTCTACCGGATCCCAGAACCAGTCAAGCATCGTGTCGGCGGTCTCGATGGCCGCTTCGATCCAGCGCGCCTCGCCGGTGGCTTCAGCAAGCCGGGTGAACGCGTCGACGAGATGGGCGTGGTCGCCTGCGAGTGCCTCGTGGCGAGCCTGCGGTGCCCCATCTGCATGCCAGGTGCGGTTCCAGCGGCCGTCGGGCCGACGGAGCTCGCGGAGTAGGAACTCGCCGTTCTTCTTTGCAGCTTCGAGCCAGGTCGGGTTGTTGAACACTGACGCGGCCTCGGCGAGGGTGGCGAGGAACATGGCGTTCCATTCACTGATGATCTTGTCGTCGAGACCAGGCCTCATGCGCTCGTTGCGAGCCTGCGCCATCCGGAAGGTGCCGTAGTCGAGCTCGCGGGGTCGTTTGAGCACACCTCGGGCCTGCAATCGGTTGGGAATTGAGCGGCGGACGGGTGTGTCGGTCTTCTTCTTGTTGCCTGCTTTGTTGCCGACGCCCGTCTTGGCGCGGTGATTGACAATTTCGTAGTTGCCCTCGTCAGTGATGTCGTACCAGTCGATGGTCGCCTCGACGATTTCTTTCTTGACGTCGTGCATCGCCGCTCGGGCTTCAGCGGGCGTCCACGTGTGGAACAGGCCCTCGACGCCCTTCCCGTCTGCATCGGGGGAGTCAGCATCTTCAGCCGAGTACCAGCCGCCGTCGGGGTGCTGCAGCGTTGTGAGCACGTAGCCGATCGTCTCGATCAGAACCTGACGCCACTGCGGCTGGCCGAGTACAACGAAGGCGTGAAGGTAGGTCCGCACAAGTAGGGCCTGATCCGGCAGCATCTTCTCGAAATGCGGCGTGAGCCATTCGCGGTCGGTCGAGTAACGGGCGAACCCGCCACCGATGTGGTCGTACATGCCGCCCGAGCACATGGCATCAAGGGTGGTGACGATGATGTCCTTGGCGGCGGCGGCGCCGTTGGACATGTAGGCGCGGAGCATGAGTTCGAGGTTGAACGTCGACGGAAACTTTGGTGCCTGACCGAACCCGCCCCACTCGGGATCAAACGCTTTTCCGAGGCCCTGTACCGCGTTGTTCAGTTGTTCGACGTCAGGAATTTCGGTGCCGGCCGAGAGTTTGGCGGTGCGATTGACGGCCGTCATCAATTGGCCGATGTTCTTGCGAACGTCGTCGGGCCGCTCGGTATAGACCTCGGTGATTGAGGTCAGCAGTTGGAGGAACTGTTCCTTCGGGAAGTACGTGCCGCCGTAGAAAGGTTCGCCGTCGGGCGTCATGAACACGGTCATCGGCCAGCCACCGCGACCGGTCATGGCCTGCACGGCATCCATGTAGAGCTGGTCGATGTCAGGACGTTCTTCGCGGTCGACCTTGACATTGACGAACAACTCGTTCATCCTCGCTGCCACCTCGGCGTCTTCGAAGCATTCGTGGGCCATGACGTGGCACCAGTGGCACGACGAGTAGCCGACCGACAGCAGCACGGGAACGTTGCGGGCCTTTGCCTCGGCAAACGCCTCGGCTCCCCACGGGAACCAGTCGACTGGATTGTCTCGGTGTTGCCGCAGGTAGGGGCTGGTTTCCTGGGCGAGCCGGTTCGAGGTCATGGAGTCACGGTACCGCTGCGAACGCCCGGCAACAGGGCCTGACCGGGCGCCACGACCGGCCGTCAAGGCCGTGCGTACATACGAGCCGTACACACGGTGACACCGCCCGGCCGCGGTCGTTCCACGCAACCAGGGGCGCTTCGCAGTGTTCGCGCTTCCGGCGCGACGAGGGAGCGGTGGCACAAATCCGTGATCTGCAGACGGTCGGTCACATGCCCAACCAGACGAAATCAAAGTCCACCCGCCACGGCGCCCCCGCCGCGACCAAGAACTCGGAGTCCGATGGTCGAGGAGCGACTCGCACGGACGCCTACTCCGCACCGTCGCCGTACAAGTTGCTTGACAGCAATGTCAGTCCGCAACACGTAATGCTCAAGATCGCTGACCTGATGCACCGGTACGGCTGCGGCAAGACCACTGCCTGCGATCGGGTGAATGAGCCGGACTTTCCGGGCGAAGTGGCGCCCCGCTGTTGGAGACTCGATCACGTCTTGATGTACGAGGACGCTCGTGCGTGGGCCGGACGTGGTCGGCCAGACTCCGTAGTGGCCGCCTCTGCGGACGACGTGATCAGCGCTACCGACCATGCAGTGAAGTCCCTCGGTGTAAAGGCGTCTGTCTGATGGCCGCACGTAAGACCCCAAACAACACTCCCAAGCGGAACGCCGAAAACCGACCGGCTCGGATCGGCAAGGTTCGCGACGGTCAGACCGGACGGGGTTGGCAAGCCAAGCTGTACGGACCAACGAGTAGCTACGTGGCTTACCGCGTGAGTTTCAAGGAAGCATCGACAGGGCTGTGGGTCAACCGCCGTGTGCCAAAAGGTGTTGATCCCGATGACCACTTCGACGAACTCGAAAGCGACCTGGACAAGAAGGTCGTTCAACACTCCGTTGCCTCCGGCGAACGTCCCACGATGCGCGATCTGGCGGATCGCCACGTCGACTACCTCCGTAGCAAGAAGCGCGACGCTGCGTACATCCGCAACGTGATGAACCTTCTGAAGGTCTGGGTGCTCTCGACCGATGCCGACCTGTACGTCCAGAACTGGTCGTCGGAGCACTCCGTCGAGTGGATCGGTCGAATCCGAGCGGCCGGCCTCAGTGCCGCCCGTGTGGAGAACCTCGGCACGGTGCTGTCAGGGATGCGAAAGACAGCGCATCGCAAGGGCAAAGGCGGCACCCGATGGTTGAATCCAAGCGACAACCCAATGGAGGATGTCGAGTACTCGCGGCGGTCCACCGAACGCGGCACCCATCGTGACTACGTTCAACCCAGCGATCGGCCGTCCACGGATCATCTCCGTAGCCTCATCGCTGAAGCCGAACTCGACGGCCGGTGGAGCTGGCTCCCCATTCAGATGGGAGTGGGAGGCTGCTGCGGCCCCCGACTCGCCGAGCAGATGGGTCTCCGCGATGTCGACGTCGACTTCGTCAAGCATGAGCTGCGTATCTGGACCACGATCCGATGGCCAGTCCCGTCCGAAGACATTCTGGTCGGACTCGACCTCACGAAGACGAAGGAGCGGCGGAGCGTCCCGTACCCGAAGTTCTTGCACAAGCCGCTACTCGCACTCTGTCGGGCGTCGCTCGGACTTGACGCAGCCGCAACCGTGGCTGAAGTCACCGAAGCCCAGGAGACTCTTTACGCCAAGCACTTGGAGGAACTCGACAGGCACGTAATGAAGACGCAGCGTGCGCGACCAATCAGTCCCCACGACCACCTCCTCTTCATAGACGACACGACCGGTGTCCCACCCACCAAGGAGGCGTACGGCATGGAGTTCCGAAAGCTTCGAGCACGGTCGACGTGGCCCCCGAACATTCCGTGGCGCAACGCCCGGCATCACGCCGCGATGTGGTGGCGAGCAACCATGATCACCAACGGGGCTCCGGTTGAGTACACGCAAGTCGCGGCATGGCTTGGCAACAGCCTCACCACTTGCCAAAACCATTACTGCCGAAATGGTGAAGACTCTGCCATTGAGGCACGCCGGTTCCTCGACAAATGCACGACGTTGTGATGTCAACGCGCCCGAGCGACGGCACTTGCCACCACGGTCGGCGCTGAACGAATCGCAATCGCACCCGCTCATCCCGCAAACCCGGCTCCTGGTTGCGTGGGCGAGGGTATCGGTGTGGCTCGCACCGACCCGTTGTCGGACTCGACCTCAGCCATTCCGGGCGGTGTGGCTGAGGTCGAATCCTGGAGTGTGTTGTTTCAGGACATCCCGGACTGATGTCGCGCGACATAGCGGACACTTTGCGGTGTGTCGAAATCCAGATTGGTGATCACTGCTGTCGTGTTCGAGAAGCGTTCTGTTGCGGAGGTGGTCGACGCATATGAGGTTTCTCGGTCGTGGGTCTACGAACTCGTCGCCCGCTACCGGACCGAAGGCGACGTGGCGTTCGAACCCCGCTCGAAACGCCCGCTGAGCTCACCAAACAAGATCGGAAATGAAGTTGCTGAACTGATCGTGTCGACCCGCGACAACCTCGCCGGACGAGGTCTCGATGCCGGCCCTACAACCATCTTCGAACAGCATCACGCAATGACAGTGTCGCCAGCGACTGTCCACCGCTACGTCAAAGCCGCCGGCCGCGTGACCGGCGAGCCCAAAAAGAAACCGAAGTCGTCCTACATCCGTTTCGAAGCCGACCGGCTGGGCGGACGAGAAGATGATTCGCAAGACATGCGCCTGGAATAACTCGCTCAGCTCAGCCACGCCTAACCGGCTTTCCGACCTCAAAGGGGTGCTTCAGATCTGGGCGTGAGTTCGCCTCGTTGAGGTAGGTTCCACCCGCACGGGGGCTCTGCGAATTGTCTTTCGTCAGCAAAACTGCCGCTCCTGGGTCTGCCCCAGTCCGGTTGACGGTTGGGATGATTTTACATCGGACTTTCCCCCAAACACAGATGGTGGACGGCCCGCAGAGCGGTACGAGGCCTCCTATCGGATACCTGACGTGCCCGCTCAACGTTCCCCAACCAAACGTGCCTTGCCCTGATCAACAGTGCCCGGGCCGGATCGTGCTTGCCGGGTGTCTCAGCAGGCCACCGTTGAACGCATGCTCCACCAATTGGCGGAGCGGGTCACGTGGTCTGACCAGGCATGTCTCACATAGGTGGTACGCGGCCATTCTCAGTGATGGGGGGCTATTCGTTCCACGGTTGACCGTGCCAGTTGGTGCGCTTGGCCGCTCGATATTTGCGATTCAGCTCGCATCCGGCAGCCGCACAGTTCCGGCATTATGGCGGTCGTCGGGTGGTGTCCCATAACGCGCTGAGCATCACCCGTGCAACCGCGTCCCCGAAGTGCCGTTTAGGGACACTCATATCGTGCGTGGGCTTGAACCGATCGGGACGGCACGACTGCTGGTCTGGCCATCGGTTGCCGACGCGTTCGAACAACGCCGGGTTCGATCGGGCCCGCCGTCGGTCCCCGAGTGATCCGCGAGCCGGCCAGGTCCAGACGGACCCGACCGGGCTCGGATTTATGGCTCAGTCGCGATACATCGCGGGGAACACCGGAGAATTATCCCGCGGCGTGCGCCAGCAGGTTGAGCAGAGAACACCGGGTCGCGTCTCTGGCGTTACGACCGAATGATTTGCTTGACCGCCGCAATGAGGGCATTGGAGCAGTCCGAACGTTGCGTCCTGGTGTCGGTCCAGTCGCCGCAGAATCGGCTCACCCGACGGTGCGTCGGTATTCCGGGTCAGGTGGCGCAGTTGACTTTCGCTCAGGCCGGCCTGGAGAATCGAACGACGTTTCAGAGTGCCGCCCGCTTCGGTCACGATCGACAACCCGGCGCGACGCTGTTCGTCGTTGAGCCGCCAGTGGCCTCGATCCCAGCGGAACTTCTCGTCGGTGTAGACACCGATGACGTGTCTCGCCCAGTCCACGTCGACGGTGTCAGGGAGATTCTCTTCTTGAAAATGCGCGGCGAGCACAAGGGTCAGTGTCTCGTCCGGGCTTGCCACCACTGATCTCGCAGCGGTTTCCGAGAGGCCCAGCTCGACAAGTTCGGAAACGCCCATCGTCCGTTGGCGACGCTTCGACGTTTCTCGTCGAGACGAGAGCTGGTTGGGTACGTTGCCCCGAATCGGGCCCAGTGTGACCGTTCCTTCCGGATGCGGAAGCTCGATGCACATCTCCCAGTGGACTTCGTCACCTTCGATCCGCCAGCGTTCGTTGTGGACAATTGTGCGCAGCGCATAGCGCAGAGGGATGGGGGAAGAGTTGCCTGCAGTGCCGAGCGCGGCGATGGCATGAGCGACAAGTTCGGTGCTGCTGTCGAATTCATCGCCGATCTCGGGTTCGGCGATGCCCTGTTGGAGAGTGTCGAATTCGACGGTGAGTCGGGTCTTGTTGGCGAGGTAGCTCTTCACGTCCTCAACGAACAACGCGGCAGCATCGTCGTCACCTGCGAGGGCAGCGTTGCGCCGAGCGCGTTCGAGACCAGCCTCGGCGTCATCGAGCTGACGGCGCACAGCGCGTAGCTTGGCGCGCTGAACATCCAACAGCGGAAGAGGACCGAGGGCCTGAAATCGTTGTGCGTTGAGGTCTGCTGGCAGGCCCTCGCGCACGGCCTCGACCACGGCATCGGCAATTGAGCGGTGAAGTGCAGTTCGAGAAACCCTGCCGATTCTTTCGATGTCGTTGGTCCTGTCGGCCTTCCACCCGGCGAATCGGCGATCGTGCAGATGTGGACGTTTTAGGAGATCGTAGGTGCCGTGGTTTCCGGAGAGCAGGGCATAGTCGCAGGTGTCATCGCTGAAGCTGAACATCGCTGCCAGAGGAGGAGTCGACGAGTGGCTCGCCCCGCCACTTGCTAACCGTGTCGCGAAGCGCTGGCGGATGCCCTCTAGGGTTGCGTCGTCGGTCCAGCCGTCTGCAGGGACCTCGACTTGATAAGTCAGGCGTAGAGCCCCAAAGTCGTAGCCGTCCACATCCTCGACTTCGAGTCCAGCGACGTGCTTGACACCAGGAAAACTGTTCGGCCAGAGCATTTCGTAGTGACCGGTTGCGTACGTATCGACCCAGCCCGCCAGCGTCCTGATGACCTCTGATGGGTTCCGGGCATCGGCAATCGTCGCAGTAGTCCCATGGAGCTTCTGGACCATTTGAGTGGTGATGCCCAATGCGCCGATTCGTGCCGCGCATTCGGCGGGACCGAAGGCGGTGTTCCCCAGAATGGCGAGCATTGCACGAGTTTGCTCAATGGCAGAGGTGTCGAGAACAAGACGGCCGCTTACCTTCTGGTACCCGGGCGGGTAGGCGTTCGGGATCCAATCGCCCCGCCGACACTGCGCAACCCGACCAGCGGTGTGTCGGCGCACAATATAATCGCGTTCCATTGCAGCGATCATGCCCAACATCTGAAACAACATCCTCCCCTCCGGGGTGGTCATGTCGATTTCGGCTTCGCAGTGCACCACCTTGGTGTGCTCAGAGAAGCCCTTGAAGAGATCGCCCACGTAGGCCGCTGATCTCAGTAGTCGTGTGAACGAAATCACCCACGCCTCGGCGGGTCGGTAAGACTCGATGATCCGCACCAGTTCGGCGATGAACGCGTTGGTGTCCGCCAGATCGTTTTTCGCAGCGGAACCCATCGAGTACACGTACAGCACGCCGTCGCGCTCGACCATTGCCATTCGGCTCGAACCGGATCGTCGGACTGTCGCGCCCCAGCGCTCAGGACTCCTGAACACCTCCATGCCTGCTGTGGCGAGCTCGTCTGCGCCGGGGAGGTGACCGACTTTGGCGAGCGTCTGTTGAATCATTCCCTCCATGAGCACTTCGTCGTACATTGCGCTCTCACGCATCACGACCAGATGGTCGAGCTGCGAATTCGTCACCGTGACCTCAGCGGTTGCGCTGGTCGTTCTGCGGGTGCGGCGGATCATTTCGTCTCACCCCCTTGGTGAGGTTTCGTCGCTGCTCGGTCGCGGCCATGGCCAGGACCGTCCATGCCTCTGCGACCTGATCCCGGCGAAAAATTGACGGCGTTTGCGCCGCGGTCACTTGCCTGTTGCTCATTTGGTAGAGCGTAGTCACTCTCAGTGTGCAGGTTTACGCTGAGAGTGGGTGCATCGGGTGACTGCTCTACCGTTACTGCGAAGCGGCAAACCACCTCAGCCGGCCAGGGCTCCGGATCACATAGGCGGTCCGCGGGCGAACTTGCTTCGTGCTCCATCAGTGTGGCGATTCGGGCAGCCAAATCTGGGCTGCGGTACATGCTCAGTGTTGTCATGACGGATACCGTCCGCAGGACAGCAAAAAGCGCACGCAGAGGTAATGCCCCGTCACGGGTTGTTGCCTGCTCATGCGTGGCGGCGGGGTTGGGCTGTGCAGTCGCTTCGCAGCGGGGTTTCTGAAACGTCGGTGCGATCAGCGGCAGGCTGGTCCTCTGGAGCGATGGTCGCCCGATACACCCGGGCGATGTCAGCCGAACTCGCTCTGGACGAGTTTCAGCGCAGTTGGAACAGGGCCGAGTGCTGACCTACTCCGTGTGCTGAGGCATGTCTCGACCACGCCGTCGTCGTCTACTGAGCAGACCGCGGGCCTGTCAGTCTGAGACGGTCACCGTGACGAGGTCGTTTGTCTGGTCCGCGTCGTCCAAGGTGATCGTCACGCCGTCGGTCGTGAGCGAATCTCCGATCTGGCGGAGTTCGCCACGCCATCGGATCGGGCCCATGCCGTGGCGGATTGAGGTATCAACCACGTAGACGATCGCTGCATCGCCGTTCGCATCCCAGCCTTGCTCACCAAAGCCAAGGTCTCGGCGGGAGTCCACAACCAGCACGGAATTGTCAGAGAGTTTGACCACCACCATTTTGGTCCGTTCCGACGCGAGCGAGACGGTTTCTATGGCGTGCGTGGTGGACCCCGGAGCCGTGATGCAGTCAACCTGAGCGTCAGCGACCCACCCGTTGATCCAACGAGTCCACGGGTTGATCTCCAACGTCTGGTTCCACGTTTCCGCCATGAGGTCCCAACCGCCCATCATGATCTGATTCCGATCGGGGAAGTAGTACAGGTCTTCCGACGACAGCCAGACGTGGCTGAGTTCGTGAGCGTAAATCGACCAAAACGGGAGGTACACGCCTCCGAGCAGCATCCCGGGTGGTCGGGCCCGTTCGCCATCGATCCGGTCAAAGCTCTGCCCGAAATCGAGGTCTGGATCTTGGTGCGTCACCACAGCAACGGCGTCGTACGACGAGAGGTCCACGTCAGCAGCGACCGCCGCAACGACGTCCTCAAAGAACCCTGCCCTGTCAGTGTCGAAGCCGCCTCCAGCCAAACCGACGTCCTCGGCCGAGCCTTCTAGGCTCACCCATGCCGCCTCCGGCACGATTGTCGCCTCCACGGTGGCACGGCCGTAGGACTGGTCGAGGTAGAAGTCGGCGACGGTTGCGAACATCTCCTCAACGATGGCGAGGTCGGACTCGACGAACACACTGTCGTCGACGGACGCCGGAACAACCAACAACTGGAGGTCCTCGAACGGATCGATGGGGGATTCACGAGGGAAGCCAGATCGGCTTCCGTGAGTAGTGTCCAACTCTTCACCGTTGGGGCCCAGCGGCGGTGTGACGTCCGGGATCTTGCACTCGTCAGGATTGGCAAACACCGTTGCTGGCGTGACCCGAGGGTCGATCGTCCATGGGTCGGGAGCGATGGTGGTGGTGGTCGTCGTTGTTGTCGCCTCAGTGGTCGTTGTCGCTGCCTCAGTGGTCGTCGTCGAACTCGCTGGCACCAAGTCGGCATCGGTTGTTTCGTCCGCAGCAACGGACGTCGCCGCAGAACCTGCGGCTGAGGACTCGTCACTGGAACCGTTCCCGCCACCGCACCCGCCGACCACGAGGGCAAAGGCAATAACGAACGACAGCCGAGAAAATGCGAGCCGAGCCATCCCAACACCGTAGGCAGCGTCTACTGACCGGTTCAAATCTCCCAGGGCGCTTCATTGTGATCATTGCGCGGATGCTGGACATCGAGAAAGCTGGGGTTGGCAGCTATTCGACGAGATTCTGGAGCACAATGCTAGGACTGGGCGCGGCGCCATCCTTCCGCAGTTCAGAGTGGCGGAGAACGTGAAGCGAGGCGGCCAGCAGTAGGCGTCAGACCAGTAGCCCGGCCCTGATCTATTCGGCGATGGCGTCGAGTAACCGAAGCGCAGCCCGAGTCGCCTCTAGGTCTGCGATCGGATCAATCGGCAACACGTCATGAGCCGAGACGAGAGTCGGCGGCGGCAACGGCGGGAGCAGACGACCCCACACCCGAGCGAACACTATCTCCGGGTCGGCGTATCCCTTGGACCGACGGTTCACCGCCACCGGATCAACGCCCGCTCCGACACCGGCAGGTGAGCAACACGGGCGGACTCCACAGTCTCACCGTACAACCGGGGCTACCCCGATGAACCGACGAACATGGCCGGCCGTGGGTTCGGCCGGTGTCGAACGTGAAGCGAGGCGGGCGTGCCTCGCTCTGGATACGACCACGACAGATTGCAGCCCCGGCAGAGCGCGTCGGTCTGCCGGGGCGGGCGCATCTCGTCCAGAGCGTGCAGGTCGTAGCTCACCGCGTGGACGCCAACGCGACCAACTCAGCCAGCGCGAGCCACAGCGCCGTTATTCGCCCGCCTCTACCTCAAGTTCTTTGTCGTACCGATAGTGAGGTTCGCCATCGGAACCCATCCACGATGGGCGACAGTCTCGACAGAGACAGTCGGACGGGTGTTGGTCGGCATTGTCCACTGCCCGCTGAAGGTCATGAGCGGACACTGGCTCACCCAGCTGTCGTATCCGACTCAGCGAGATGCTCTTCTGTCCCTCAGGAAGATCACCACTTGGGATGACGGTATGGCAACCCGCATGTCGTTGCGGACGATGAATCCTGACGGCTCGGCATCTGCGGTCGCAGAGGAGAAGCTGGCGACTGAAGAGCAGATCGAATCAGCCGTCGAGTCGGCACCCGAACTGCTCGGCATCGACGTCCTTATCGTCGGGCGTCAGACTCAGAGTCGTCGTTGGTGCTGCCAGATCGCATGATCGAGCGTGACCGGCTCGACATCCAGATCCTTCGCAGCAGCGATGACGACCGAGCGGGCGACCTTGGCATTGGCGGTCGCACCGATTCCGTCGGCATCGAAGGCGCTCCTTACGAACCGTAGGATCATCCTGTCGGCCTTGACGTCTTGGTGTCCGAGCAGCATGCGCGTGTAGCTCCACGTCACGTTGCCGAGGCCGTAGACCGAGTTCCATGCCCGACGACCCTCCGATTCAGCCTTGTCATCTTTCGACGTCTGGATACCTACGTTGATCAACTGTTGAGCGACGAGTGCGCAGCCCTGGGCTTTGAGCATTCCGCCGGACAGCTTCTGCTCGTTGCCGAGGATGGCGAGGATTCCTTCCGGGTCGTCCTTGAACTTCGCCAGCTGCTTAGGGGCTCAGCGGATAGGTGACGGTTCGGGGCTCCAGCGGTCGCGGTAGTCGATGAGCCGTGCGGTCATGAGGACGGTGCTGGCGAGGCTGATAGCGGCGTAGC
>Ga0209702_10000476_pt1 | contig 83417 bp, 72 predicted proteins | sample FRY01_FD_187210 | JGI IMG/M metagenome (GOLD analysis project Ga0209702, IMG submission 187210) | Freshwater microbial communities from Lake Fryxell liftoff mats and glacier meltwater in Antarctica - FRY-01 (SPAdes) (version 2) | ecosystem: Environmental > Aquatic > Freshwater > Ice > Glacier...
CCAACATATTTATATCAGTTACACTCTTCCATTTTATAGCTACTATATTTCTTACCTGTGCTCTTTTTATAGACCATGTATTACGTAAATATGCCCACATAGCTACAAAAATAAGTGTTTAAGTCACAATTGGGGAGTTCTCAAATATAATGTAATTTGATAAAACGTTTGAAAGCAAAGATGAAATACTTTTTTGAGTAGATTTTAAGGGATCTGGCCTGCGACCATGTCCTCATTTTATAGCAAATTAAAAAGGGGCAAAGTAAAAAGAGTAAAGAAAAAAGACAATAGAAAATTTTGAAGTTTGACTTGGGACTGTTCCGGTTTTGACAATTCGGCAAGTTCAGTGCAGGTAAGTTTAATGCAGTCAATCTTAGTGCTTCGCTAAAGTAAATTTTAGGTATTTCTTCTTTGCGTTTCTTTGCGTCACCTTATCGCCCTTTGCGGTAGAACAAGACCCAGACTTAAGTGAAATGACTAAATGCACTCACACCTCCCGAACTTGAAACCTGAAACAAGAAACCTGAAACTTTATTTACCCCTCAAACCCTGCAAGACAATAGCAATACCCATCACCAGTGTACAACCAAATAAATTCAACCACAAATATGGCATCCAGTCCATCCACCAACCATAAATCACTATGACCTGTGTTATTAGTGCCGCAATAAATACAGCGTGCCCTTTTACATACCTTACAAAAAAGGCCAGCAGAAAAATGCCCAACACATTTCCATAAAAAATAGAGCCTATGATATTGACAAGCTGTATTAAATTGTCAAACAAATTGGCCACACAGGCAATACCTATGGCGATTAATCCCCATAATAAAGTAAACCATTTGGATGCTTTCAGGTAGTAATTTTCCGTTTCCTCGCGGCGGTGGTTGCGTTTATAAAGATCCATGGTAGTAGTTGTGCCCAGTGCATTCAACTCAGATGCGGTGGAAGACATGGCCGCACTTAAAATGACTGCAAGTAATAAACCAATAATACCTCGAGGAAGATTATTCAGGATAAAATGAATGAATACATAGTCTTTGTCGTTGGTTTCCACCAGCGCACTCGATTTGCTGATGAGATTCTTGGCTTCCTCGCGGTAGTTACGGTCTTTTGCGTCAAGACCAACTATAGTTTGTTGCAGCGCCTCTTTTTCAGAAGCATCTGTGGCGCTAGTAAAGCGGTAAATGGTTTGTTGTTTTTCTTCAAAAGTGCTGGCCTGTCGGGCTTGCAGTTCTAGGTATTCCTGTTTATAAGGTGACTGCATAATACTCTCTGTCGCCACCGGATTAAAGTTAAGCGGTGACGGGTTAAACTGATAAAAAACAAATACCATTACACCCACCAGCAATATAAAAAACTGCATGGGCACTTTAAGCATCCCGTTCATAATTAGCCCCATTTGGCTTTGCCGCACAGATTTCCCGGAAAGGTAGCGTTGCACTTGGCTCTGGTCAGTCCCAAAATAGGACAGGGCAAGAAATGTCCCGCCTATCATACCACTCCAGAAGGTATAACGGTTATCAAAATCAAATGAGAAATCGAGAATATCCATTTTACCGCTTGCACCGGCGATATCAAGGGCATTGCTAAAAGTAATATTTTCCGGAAGGTAATTGAGGATAATAAAGAAAGCGGTAAACATCCCTGCAAAAATCACTGCCATTTGTTGTTTCTGCGTAATACTTACGGCCTTCGTGCCTCCGGAAACGGTATAAATGATCACAAGAATTCCAATGAGGATATTTAAAAATATAAGGTTCCAACCCAAAACTGCCGAAAGAATAATAGAAGGTGCAAAAATGGTAATTCCCGCTGCGAGTCCGCGTTGTATTAAAAATAGACTTGCGGTAAGCGACCTAGTTTTTAAATCAAAACGATTTTCCAGAAATTCATAGGCGGTATATACATTCAGCCGGTGATAAATGGGGATAAAAACAAGACAAATGACCACCATCGCAATCGGAAGCCCAAAATAAAACTGTACAAAGCCCATCCCATCGTGAAAAGCTTGTCCCGGTGTAGATAAAAAGGTTATGGCACTTGCTTGTGTGGCCATCACTGAAAGACCTATAGTCCACCATCCTGACGAATTACCACCTTTTAAATAGTCCTGTACATTTTTACTCCCGCGTGTTTTCCATACGCCGTAACTTACGATAAAAACCAGGGTGGTAATAAGAACAAACCAGTCGATATAGGCCATTTTACTGCAGCGATTTCATTAGTAAATAAAACAAAATAATATAAACAGCATTTAGAACCAGTACAGCGGTATAGGCTCTCTTCCAGATATATTTTTCTTGTCGGTCGTTCATAGGTTTATTTGTTGATGTTTGAATACTATGTAATTACTAAAAATCACACACTAAAGTGCGTCTATAAAGATAACAAATTTGTAAATAATCGATATGCACCGGAAACACCCGCAGGTAATTCCCTGAAAAAGCTCAGTCCGGTGTACACAAAATGACCACTGCCGTGTTTGGCAATTAAAAGCGAGCCGGTTAATGGATCTTCCCCGGGATCGTTCATTTGTAAAATAGGGGTAAACTCGTTGCCCCAAGCGTTTGGAAAATAGAGTCCGCGTTCCTGTACCCAGTTTTCAAAATCCTTTTGGGTAATGGTATTGGGGGATTGCAAAACAGGATGGTTGGGATTGATAAAGGTGACTTGGGCATCTTCATCGGTTACGCGTTCCCGCGAAAGGGTCAAGTCATAAGGCGCTAGATTTTCTGTAACCAAGCCACGCGAAACATTGTATTGCATAATCAGGTTGCCGCCATTCTTTACATAGGCAAACAGCAATTCCTGTTTAAATTTTAAAGCCTCTACCACATTATAGGCACGTATGCCCACAACAATAGCGTCAAATTCCCTTAGACTTTTTTCTGTCATGGTTTCCGGGTTAATCGTGGTTACACGGTAGCCTATTTGTCGCAGCGCAGAAGGTATTTCGTCTCCTGCTCCTGCAATATACCCAATGTTTTCTCCTCTTTTTTCAAGTGCAATGCGTGCAACTTTTGCTTCCGCAGGAATTAATACATGCTGAAAAGGGATGTGGGTATAATCTATGGTCACGATTTCCTTGTCGTAATAAGAATCGCCCACCTGAAGCAATAAAAGTAATTGGCCTTCACTTTGCGATAGTGGCGGGGTAACGGTAAAAATGAGTTCCATTTCCCGGTCTTTTTTGTCTAAATTAAAAGTCTGCGGAAGACTTACCTGCCAGCCCGGCGGATGTTGTAAAGAAACCGTCCCCGAAACATTATCCCTTCCGGCACGAATAACCACAGGAATCTGCCTTGCAGAAGCATCTGCAAAAATCAACACTTTTTCCTTGATTTTCCCGGTAACTTCCGGCAGTACCTGAAATGGTTGATATACCTCTCCCGTAACAGGACTGTTGTATTTATACACAATATCTTTGGTAAATGTAATAGGCGTGCCGTCTATCGTAAGGGAAAAATGCACCGGTTCGTTGGGTTGCAAGTTGGGCAGCCCGCGCTCTTGTAAATCTTTTACATTGTAAAGCCCCAAAGTGCCTTTCTCTTTTAACCAGTAGGGCGAGGTATATGCTGCGCTTCTTGCAATAGTGATAGTGTTTTCCGTAGTAGTTCCTGCATTGTTCGTCAGGGTTTTCTTCTCCTCAAGCAGGGAAGTGTTTCCATACCTTACCGAAAGCAGTTCTACAGGGATAGTAGAGCGGTTTATCGCTTCTATCGAAAGTTTAATTTGAGAAGCTGGCGCTGTATATTGCATTTCTGCAACGGCTTCTAGAAAAAGACCGGTGCATGCTTCAATAATTGCTTTGATTTCCTTGGTTTTTTGAATGCCCCAGTAATCCGTCCTGTCTTTTAATAATACATAGGCTTTTAAAAGCTCAGGGATACTTGCCGCCGGATTTATAAAATCGAAGTTGCGTTCTACGGGCATCAAAATCCTGGCTATGGCTTCGCCGCCTTCTATGCGAGACCAAGTGGTGTTTATACCGTCAAAAAGATTGGTGGTGTCTTCCGGGAGGTCTCCTTTTAGAAGTTCCAGGTATTCGGTATCCTCGCCACGGGTTCCGGTATTTCCAAAACCTTGCGACTGGTGTTTGCTTCGGCTTAAAGCCGCAATTTCTCCATTAGATAGTCCCAGTGAAGGATAAAATTTGCCAGTTTGCAGCATCACCAGATTGCTTTTGTCTGCTTTATCAAATGCTTCTTGACTTCCGTAAAACCACCACGAGGTATTAAAAAACAAGCGTTTTGCTTGCCATGCAGGGTAATGGGTTAGCTGGTCAGTGTAGGCGTTAGCATCAGCCGCTTTGTCAAATGCTTCCACACCTAATATTCCGGCAGCGGTATGATGGCCGTGCGTGGTGCCGGGGGTTCGGTGGTTAAACCGGTTAATGATTACATCTGGCTTAAATTTGCGAATGGCAAGAACCACATCACTAAGCACCTCTTCTTTTCCCCAGATATTAAAGGTTTCATCAGGGTTTTTGGAAAATCCAAAATCGTTTGCCCTGGTAAAAAGTTGTTCGCCGCCATCTGTTTTTCTGGCTTCTTCTAATTCATTGGTGCGGATAATGCCTAAAAGTTCACTTAATTCTGTACCTATTAAATTCTGACCGCCATCGCCGCGGGTGATGGATAAATAAGCAGTTCTTGCTTTAGTATTGTTAGCTAAATGCGAAATGAGCCGCGTGTTCTCATCATCAGGATGTGCCGCGATATATAAAACAGCACCAAGAAAATTGAGTTTTTTTATCGATTCATAAATTTCAGAAGCAGTAGGTTTTTGAGGTTGCTGTGCAGAAAATGGAGATATAAAAAGTAAAAAAGCAATACAAGCTGGTACAAATTTCTGCATAACGGATATTTTAATCGTGTATTTTGGATAGGTTTTTTTCTTCGTCATCCATCGGGTGATCCTCCCGGTAATGATCTGTGGCTGAAATTAATGTGATGCCTTTTTGAAGTATCAAATTGTTGGGGTAGGATAGAATCTCTCCGGTATCTGTGCGTAAGATGAGCTGGAAGGTGCGAATATCTTCAATGGTAAGGATATCGGTGACAAACTCTTTGTCGTGGATTTTAATCCTATCGCCCATTTTATAGGGAAAATTAAAAAACATAATAATCCCTGCGGTGACATTACTTAAGATGGACCATTGTGCAAAAAGCGCAACCCCAATAATAGCAAAAACCGAAGAAAATACAAGTCCGATGTCTTTAAAATTAACCCCCCATATTAACACAAAAGCAAAAATGATAAGAAAGATGATTAGAAAATCAATATACTTGACAATTAGCCGTGTGCGTTGTTCCAGTTTTTCACTTTTTCTGGCAAAACTTCTAACCAAGCCTATTAAAATAGAACGTATTATAAGTAATACCACTAAAGCAATAGTGGAGTAAATTAGTTTTGGAAATAGTATTTCTGTATCCATTTATGTTAATTGCTTTTAAAAAAGTTCTTCCCGCATAGACTCCTCTGTATTAGAAGTGTTATTCCAATAATCTGCTTGTATTTGCTCTATCTTAATGGCTCTTGAGGTATATTCCCCAATTTGTTCTTCCCATTCTTCAATTACAAAAGGGGCCTCTTTCTGAAACCTAATGGTTAACGTCCTCTCTAAAGAAGGATAGTATAGGGAATAACTAAACACAGTTTCTTCTTCGGTAAATGTGGCTATGGTGCGCATAGGTTGTATGGTCTTATGTCGCAATCTGGTGAATTCTAAAGAAGGGATAACCGTGATTTCGCCTGTGGGCAAAGCAGCCGGGTCGATGCGCAATAAGGTCCAGAATTCATCTTCTAGCCAGGTTTTTTCCAAGTTAAAATTTTGATCGGCTTCATGTTGAAAATAAGAATGAGAGGTGATTTCAAAAGCGTTCCTGTTGTTTATCTGCGCATAGGTATTACCACACCATTCTTGTATGGAAGTACTTACCTTAAGCGCATGACTTTCTATAAGCACCGGATAAAAGGTGCTACTCATCATGGAGTAAGGATAGATACCGGTCATGAAGTTTTTAGTGCTGTTTAGTTTTAATATGGGGATGGTTTCTTCATCCCTTCGGTTTGCTTTTACCTGTTCGTTGGCAAGGAAATCTTCCGTAACATAAATTAGAACGGCTGTGCCTTCACGCATTTCGCCATAGCGCTCCATTTCTAGGGAATAGGAAGTTATTTCTGCGGTGTTGTTGTACCAGTATGATTTAAATTCTTCAGTAAGTTCCCGTTCTTTACCGGGATTTAAATCTCCTTTGGTTTGCTGGTTGCAGCTTGGAATAGTGAATGCCAATAAGACGGTGAGGAAATTTAAAAAAAATCTCATAAAAAAAATTTAGCTTAAAATTAGCATAATTTGGTTACTTCGCAATGCGCATTAACGTTTTATAAACAAGGTGGGTGGGAAAGCCCATCACGTTGTTGTAAGACCCTTCTATTTTTTCAACACCTATGGCGCCTATCCAGTCTTGAATACCATAAGCCCCGGCTTTGTCTAAGGTATTGTGGTTTTTTATGTAATAGGTTATTTCTTTATCAGTTAATTCATGAAACCAAACCGTGGTGGTGTCATGAATGGTTACCTGATTGTTTACCGTGGTAAAACAAACAGAGGTGATTACTTTGTGGGTAGTTCCGGAGAGGGTTTTCAACATTTCAAAAGCTTCTTCTTTATTTCCGGGCTTTCCCAATGCTTTATCGTCATGCCAGACTATGGTATCGCTGGTAATTAAAATGTCGTTAGGCTGCAAATCTGTATAAGCGGAAGCTTTTAATTGTGACAAATAATCTGTTATTTCTGTGGAAACCAAAGAAGGTGCATATTTTTCTTCTATAGCGATTATGCGTATTTCAAAATCGAGGTCCAGCTCTTTAAAAAATTGCTGCCTTCTGGGAGATCCCGAAGCTAAAATTATATGGTAATTTTTAAGTTTGTCTTTGAGCATAATTATTTTAGGATAAAGGGATAAAGCAACATGGATAATATGCCTAAAAGCATAATAAATTTTAATACTCCGGAAAGATAACTAAAATCTTCTTTTTTTGAGGCACTTAATAGTTGAATGCAAAAATAGATTAGGGGTCCCACCACAAAAACTAGAAAATAAAGCATCGCTATTTGCTGCTGATACATATAGGTATACAGATAATAAACTATACTACCTATAAAAACAAGGGCAACAGCAAGGATAATTTTAATGGCACGTTTTCTTCCCAAAAGAATGGGAAGGGTCTGTAGACCACCATTTTTATCGCCATCAATGTCTTCCACATCTTTTACCAACTCGCGTAGAAGTGTCATTAAAAATGCAAACAAGGCATAATCCAGAAGTATGGAAAAAAGAGTGGATTGTGCCACGAGGTTTGTTTCGGTAATTGCCGGGAGCAGTTCAAACAAGCCCACAATCAATATACTCATGGCCACCAAAATGGAAATAACAATATTTCCAACCAGAATGATGGCTTTTAAATACGTAGCATAAAGGTACAGCAAAGCCGAAATAACAATGAACAAGGCTGCAAATCCGGGTTTGTCGATGTTATTTGCGAGGTAAAAGCCCAGGCCAACTCCTATAATATTTAGGATTATGTAGTAATTATATGCAGTTTGTTCTGTGATTTTTTTTCCGATAAGTACTTTGAGAGGTTTGTTGATTTTATCAATGGCTACATCCTGAATGTCATTAATGCAGTTTCCCCCGGCAGCGATGCACAAGGTTGCTATAACCAATAAAATAAATTCGATAGTGGTTAAGGAGGTATCCAGGGCAAAGGGTTCAAATAATGCATATTTGATCAAAACCTGCACAAGAGCAATCATCAACAGGTTTTTGTAGCGAATGAGTTTTAAGAAATATATCATTATTATACTAATTGAAGGAAAGTTAATCTAGTTGTGCATTGGGTAAAATAACCCATTTGCCCTGCACTTTCAATACTTGTTCAATAACGTCGCGCACACAACCGTTGCCACCTTTTTTATGGGATATGTATTTAGATATGCCTTTCACTTCAGGTACAGCATCTTGTGGACATGTAGGCAAGCCCACTTCCCGCATAACATATAAATCTGGGATATCATCGCCCATATAAAGAACGTTTTCCCTTTTAATGCCATAGACATCTAAATACTCGTCCATCGCTTCGGTTTTATCGTGAACCCCTAAATGGATATCGGTAATTCCCAGTCCGCGTAAGCGCAACCTGACCCCTTCATTGCTTCCGCCGGAAATAATACATACATTAAAACCTTGTTCTATGGCTGTTTTTAAAGCATAACCGTCTTTAACATTCATTTCCCTTAATAATTCCCCGCTTGTGGTCACTGCAATATTGCCGGTGGTAAGAACCCCGTCCACATCAAAAATAAAAGTGGTGATATTTTGTAAGTATTCTTTATAGCTTTTTTCTTCCATAATAATCTGTAATAGCGTTGGTGAGCAAGTCGTAAATTTCTTTGTGTTCCTGCAAATGTAGGGATTCCAATTGTTTTGCGATTATTTTTTTGTCATTGCGTTTTGCCGGCCCTGTTTGCACTTCAGAAGGGATAGCATCCTCTATTTTTCTTGCGGTTTCTTTAATCAAGGGTTTTAGAATAGTAAAAGGGATGTTATTTTCCTTGGTGATTTCATACCCTATGTGGTATAAATGATTGACAAAATTACAAACAAAAACGGCTGCCAAGTGCAACTTTTGACGTTGTTCAGAATTGATGAAATAGCTTTTCCCGGCTATGGAATTGCTAATTTCTTCTAGTAAGAGGGCATCTTTTTTGGATTCTGCTTCTATGCAAATGGGGACTTCCGAAAAGTCGACTTTGTGGTTTCTAGAGAATGTTTGTAAAGGATAAAAAACGCCTCGCCTATTTTTTGGATTAAGCTCTTCCATTGCAACACTGCCGGAAGTATGTACCACCAGTTTGTCAGAAAATGGTAAAGCATCTGATACAGCAGCAATACCATCATCTGCAATGGAAATTATATAACAATCTGCATCCGCCAATTCCGCGAGAGAAGTGGTGGTTTTTATTTTTCCGTGAAAAGGAAGCAAAGAATATTCCGTTCGGTTATAGATTTGCAGGATTTCTAAAGCTCCTGAAGCGAGAAAAGTTTCTGCTAAATGCGTAGCTACATTTCCTGCCCCTAATAAAACAATGCGTATCATTCTGCTAAAATACACAAGATTTAGGATTTTCACACTCCGGCAGGCAGCTGATTTTTATTTAAGTTTTTTGGTTTAGAATTTACGAAGGAGATTTGTTTTGACTTTTCGATACCTATTTATTTTAACCGAAATATTTAACTATTTTCCTTTGCAGATTTTTCCTAAAAATTGCTTAAAATTCAGTAAATTTGCTGCTGTTTTTATTCACTTCATTTCTGAATTATGCAAAAAAAGTTAGCCTCCATTCTTTTCTCTACCAGACTCACCGGATTATTGTTTATTGTTTTTGCCATTGCTATGGGAATAGGCACCTTTTTAGATGCTTCTGAAACTACATCTCCCACACCATATTCCAGGGCAATTATTTACAATGCATGGTGGTTTGAAGCGATAATGGTCTTTTTTGTAATTAATTTTCTGGGCAATATTTTCAAGTTTCGCCTTTATAGAAAAGAAAAATGGGCAACTCTAAGCATACATCTTTCCTTTATTTTGATTTTAGTAGGGGCGTTTATAACAAGATACATTGGCTATGAGGGTGTTATTCCCATTAGAGAAGGAGCGACAGAAAATGTAATGCTTACGGAAAAAGTATACCTAACCGTTTTGATAGATGGGGATTATGAAATAAACGGGGTGCCGCAACGCAGGCAGAAGTCTAAAGTATTAAGCCTTTCTGAACGACTGGATAATAGCTTTACCATCCAGACAGATTATAACGACCAACCGGTCACTATTGAATATGTAGATTTTATAAAAGGCGCTTCCGAAGCATTAATACCTTCAGAAACGGGTGATGAATATCTTAAAATAGTAGAAGCCGAAGAAGGAAACAGGCATTCCCACTGGCTAAAAAATGGTCAGGTATCCAGCTTACACGGCGTTTTATTTGCATTAAATAATCCCACACAGGGGGCAATCAATATTACCTATACAGAAGAAGACGGCTATACACTAGAATCTCCTTTTATTGGTGATTTTATGCGTATGGCAGACCAGATGCAAGGAGAAGTCGTTGCAGATAGCATACAGCCGTTGCAGCTGCGTTCTTTATACCAGATGGCAGGTATGTCTTTTGTATTTCCCGATCCCTTAACTAGAGGGGAGTTTGATCTTGTAAAAGCCTCTGCTGACGAGCCCTCTAATATGGATGCACTCAAAGTGCAAGTCACTTCTGGTGGCGAATCTAAAACTGTAAATCTTTTAGGAGGTAAAGGGTTTGCACTGACACCCAAAACCGTCCCAGTAGGTGGTCTGGATATCCACTTAAGCTATGGTTCCAAAGAAAAGGAATTGCCATTTAGTATGACCCTAAATGATTTTATTGCTGAAAAATATCCCGGCACAGAAAAAGCATATTCATCCTTTATGAGTAAAGTGACCGTCAATGACCTAGACGGCACCTCGTTTGATTATGATATTTTTATGAATAATGTTTTGGACCATAAAGGCTATCGCTTTTTTCAGGCAAGTTTTGATCCGGACGAAAAAGGAACCATTCTTTCTGTAAACCACGACTTTTGGGGCACATGGATTACCTATACCGGCTATATGTTTTTATACTTTGCACTTATGGCTATTTTATTTGATAAAAACTCGCGTTTTGGCGCATTGAAAGTAATGCTGGATAAAGTAAAAAAACAAAAAACAAAACTGGCAACGGTTTTAGTGCTTTTTATGGGGACTTTCGCCTTTTCGCAAGAAGCCCATCAGCATGTGAATACACCGATGCAGCAAATTGATTCCATTATTATGGCAAATGCCGTAAGTAAAGAACACGCAGATGCCTTTGGGAAGTTGATTATTCAAGATGAAAGCGGCAGGATGAAACCTGTTCACACCTTTGCTTCTGAATTGCTTCGGAAAATTAGCAGAAGCGATTCTTATAAAGGCTTAAATGCAGATCAGGTAATGATTTCCATGAATGAATTTCCCAGGCTTTGGGTAGAAGTGCCTCTCATCAACCTGAAACGAGGTAATGATAGTCTTAGGAGGATTATTGGCGTAAGCGACGATACAAAGAATGTATCTCTCCTAAGTCTTTTTGATGCGCAAGGAAATAGCAAAATAGGCCCTTATCTGGAAGCAGCTTCCAAAAATCCCACACCCAGCCAGTTTGAAAAAGATTTGATAAAAACCTATGAGAATTTCTATTTATTGAACCAAGGATTAAGTGGTTCAATTTTACGCATTTTTCCTATTCCGGAAGACGAGAATAATACTTGGGTTTCTTTTCCAGAGTTAGGAGAAGCAGGAATACAGGGAACGGATTCCTTATATACTAGAAATATATTACCTCTCTATTTCATCGAAATTAAAAAAGCCCGGGAATCTGGTGATTACACCAAAGCAGATGGATATCTGGCTAGTGTAACCGATTACCAGAAACGTCATGCAAGTCAGATCATGCCCAGCGAATCCCGGGTAAAAGCAGAAATTCTTTATAATAAGTTGGATATCTTCAACAGGCTATATACTTACTTTTTACTAATAGGGGTATTGATGTTTGTGTTTTTGATTATTCAAATTTTTAAAGAAAAAAGCAAAAGCCTCACCCAACTTGTCTCCATTTCAAAGTATATCATTTGGTTTTTCTTTGCCTTAATGACTTTTGGATTAATATTGCGATGGTATGTAAGCGGGCACGCACCGTGGAGTGATGCCTATGAATCTGTTATTTATGTAGCTTGGGCAACCGTTTTCTTCGGACTTGCTTTTGGAAGAAAATCTAATTTAACAATTGCTTCCACAGCGTTTGTTGCCGCTATCACACTCTGGGTAGCGCATCAGAACTGGATGGATCCTTCCATAGCTAATTTACAACCGGTACTGGATTCCTATTGGTTAATGATTCACGTTTCTGTAATTGTGGGAAGTTATGGACCCTTCACTTTAGCAATGATTTTAGGAATAACCACTTTATTTTTAATGGTGTTGACCACTAAGAAGAATAAAGTAAAAATGGATTTAAACATTAAAGAACTTACCATAATCAATGAACTGGCACTTATTGTGGGTATCGCCTTATTAACCATAGGAAACTTTCTGGGCGGTATGTGGGCAAACGAAAGCTGGGGCCGCTACTGGGGATGGGATCCTAAAGAAACATGGGCCTTGATAAGTATTATGGTATATGCATTTGTAATTCACATGCGTTTAATTCCAGGTCTGCGCGGAAGATGGTTTTATAACGTGATGTCTGTGGTAGCATTTGCGGCTATAATGATGACTTATTTTGGGGTGAATTTTTACCTTACGGGATTACATTCTTATGCCAGCGGCGATAAACCCATCACCCCAGGATTTATATATTATTCCATTGCTTTTGTTACCATATTATCTACCGCTGCTTACTTTCAGTACCGGAAACATTATACAAAGAAGTTGGATTAAAAGCAGTAAAATTATAAGGTTCCCTTTATCTCTACCTAAAGATAAAGGAAACCTTTTTTTATTTTTATTGGGATGTATTTAATTGTAAATATAATCCGGCTGCTCTTCGACCATTCTTTGGTCTTCCAGTATCTGCTCGCTGATCTCCAGCTTTTTATACAGTGCTTTGGTGATTTTTTCTACTTCTTTTTCAGTGATGTTAAGTTTTATTGCAATTTTAGCATTGTCTTTACCTTTGGATATGTACTGAAGCAGTTTAGTTTCCAGATTGTTCAGATCATAATGGTTTACCAGGTTTTCTAAGTACAAGTCATCCACCATTTGAATGCTATCTGGACTTCTTAACAATTCGATACGTTTCAGGTATAAACGCATTTCAATCTGCATCAGTTCATTTTCCTCTTTTAATGCACGCATACGGTACATGATAGCGTAAGTAAGCACCAGCATTTCCAAAGCACTGGCAACCTTTAATTGAGTTGCAGAAACATTGAGAAGGGAAGCGCCAAATCCTTTCAACACAAAAAAGTCAATTAGTAATAGGAACAATAAACTGTAAGCTATTACATAAAATCTGGCATACATTTTTTTACGGAACAAGGTCGCACCTGCAACTAAATAAATTAAAAGTACAGACCAGATTGCTGTATTACCTATAGCTGCAAATAACCAGTTTTTAGTAACAAAATAACTAAGGAAAGATGCAGAGGCAAAAACAATAAGCCCTAAAGTGAACCATTTTAATTTTGGTCTATAATCCTCCAGTTTAAGGAATTTTGTAGCAAAATAAGCAGCAAAAAGTGCTACGGAAGTGTGCAACAAAGGTTCCAAAAAGTCTTGGATAAATGTAGAAGTAAAACCAAATAATCGAAATAACCCATCACTAAAGAAAAAAGATAAGGTTATCGTGGTAAGCACTGCACAATAGTACAAAAATACTTTTTCGTCAAACAAAAAGAAACACATAAAATTGATGATAATAACCATAACAACAAAACCATAATAAGTGCCTAATTTAAAAAGAGACTGCTGGTTTGCTTTTGCAAAATCCTCAGGAGTACTTATTTGAATTGGAAAATAAGCTTCTTTGTCAAACTCCACATGTAAATAAAGTGGATACTCTTCAAACTCATCTAAAGAAAAGGAGGGATACCTTGTGTAGGAAATTTCCTTAATTTCCTTTCCTGAGGAAGAATATAGTTGAATTGCATTAAGATGTGAAGAGGGTATATGAAGTACTGCAGGTTCGCTCTCCACATTATTGATTTTAAACCAATAGGAACCATTCTTCAAGCCATAATTGTCTTCTTTAAAAGGTTTAAAATCAGCTAGTTTAACTGTATTTACATTTAAAGTTGTAGCATTGTTTTCAAAAAACTGAACTGATTTTTGTGCATAGAGTGAGGCACAAAAAAGCATAAAAGCACTTAAGTAAATAGTCTTCATAAGTAGTAATTTTAATAAGTTTAGGGACTCGAATATAATCAAAATTACATTTAATCCTAAAAAAATTACACTTAATAGAAAAAATTTAATAATCTATACTAGATTAGTAAGAATTACCCTACTTTTTTACGATATACATAAACCCTTTTAATGCACCATGTCTTCGGGGTTTACCCAAGAATCAAAATCTTCAGCGGTTACATACCCTAAATTAATAGCTTCTTCTTTTAAAGTGGTACCATTAGTATGTGCTGTATTGGCAATTTCAGCGGCTTTGTAATACCCTATTTTGGGGTTCAGGGCAGTAACAAGCATCAAAGAATTATTTAATTGTTTCTTAATAATTTCTTTGTTTGCCTCAATACCGTTTGCACAATTATCCGTAAAGGAAACACACGCATCCCCAATGAGTTGCGCAGACTGTAAAATGTTAGCAGCCATTACCGGTTTAAAAACATTCAGTTCAAAATGACCTTGCATACCTCCCACGGTGATTGCCATATCATTACCAATTACCTGTGCACAAACCATTGTCAAAGCTTCACATTGGGTTGGATTTACTTTGCCAGGCATTATGGAAGAACCGGGCTCGTTTGCCGGAAGAATTAATTCCCCAATACCACTTCGGGGTCCGCTGGCAAGCATTCTGATATCATTTGCGATTTTATTTAAAGAAACGGCAAGTTGTTTTAAAGCACCATGAGTTTCCACAATAGCATCGTGAGCAGCCAAGGCTTCAAATTTATTTGGAGCGGTTTTAAAGGGCAGGTCTGTGAATTTTGCAATATATTCTGCCACACGTTTGGAATAGCCTTTTGGAGTGTTTATACCTGTGCCAACTGCAGTACCTCCAAGAGCCACTTCAGAAAGATGATCTAAGGTATTGTTTAAAGCTTTTAATCCGTGATCTAACTGCGATACATAACCGCTAAATTCCTGACCAAGGGTTAGGGGAGTAGCATCCATAAGATGGGTGCGGCCTATTTTTACCACATTTTTAAAATTTTCAGATTTTGTTTTTAAGGCATCCCTTAATTTAGTTACCCCCGGAATAGTAACTTCCACGATTTTCTTATAAGCAGCGATGTGCATCGCAGTAGGGAAAGTGTCGTTAGAAGACTGCGATTTGTTTACATCATCGTTGGGCTGTACTACTTTATCTCCTTCTCCTATTATTTTGCCTGCAAGTTGTTGCGCCCTGTTTGCTATCACTTCGTTGACATTCATATTGCTTTGGGTACCGCTTCCGGTTTGCCATATCACTAAGGGGAATTGATCATCGTGTTTGCCAGCCAAAATTTCATCACAAACCTGTGCGATTAAATCCCTCTTTTCAGAGGGTAAATCTCCTATTTCCCTGTTGGTAAAGGCGGCAGCTTTTTTTAAATAAGCAAACCCATATATTATTTCTAATGGCATGGATCCCGGCATACCTATTTTAAAATTGCTTCTTGAACGTTCTGTTTGTGCTCCCCATAACTTATCTGAAGGTACTTTAACCTCGCCCATAGTGTCTCTTTCAATACGGTATTCCATAGCTTTAATTTATTTTTAGTATATAGCAAAATTACTAAAAGCGATGCGTAATAAACTATAAATGACTGTGATTTTACTTAAAAAAGGAAAATATTTGCTTGTGAAAATTAAATAATTCCTTGTATCTTTGCTTCACGTTTTACTTTATAAATATCGTTATGTTTGATTTTGATCAATATTTAGGATTTCTCGCATTTCTAACCATAATTACCATTGGCTTCTGGTTGATGATATTTTTGATGCTATTTGTACCTTACTGGATAGGTGGTGCAATAATGGAAAATTTAAAAGAATTACGAGAGGCAAGAAAAAATAAAAAGAACAAATAATTTATTATTTATAATGTAAAAAAAGGGGAAGCAATTGCTTCCCCTTTTTTTTGTATTTGCTGTTCACAGAGAAATCTAGCCTTCAAATTCGCCTTCAAAATCTTCACCACCGCTTCTTCTGTTTCTTTCTCTCTGGTTTTTTTTCTGGTTAAATCTGTAGGTAAAGGAAAAAGTAATTTGTCGTTCTCTCCATTGAAATTCACTTTGAGATGTAAAACCATCACCATCTGTAAAAGATCTTCTTTTTCTGGAGTTCAAAAGGTCGCTTATATTTAATGCAATAGAGGCATTATCATCCATAATATCCTTACTCAACGCAAGATTTATAGAATAGATACCTTCTGATCTGGTTTGTGAGTTTTCAGAAGGACCACTGTAAAACATATTCGTTTGCCAGTCTATTTTTGCCGGTAAGCTTACTTTTGTGCTAAGCCTGGTAAACCAGCTGTTGTTTGTTGCGCCATAATCTATGCCTTCAAATTCACCTTCAGTTTTAAACTGGAAAAAATTAAAACTTCCATTTATCCTTAACCATTTTGCCGCACTATAAATTATACCTGCTTCTGCACCCACTCTTTCATTAGTTGCTAAATTGATAGGAATGGTGCGCACTACATCAATGCCATTTATAGTTTCGCCTGTTCTTAATTGGACTCTTTCAAATGCATCTGTTTCATATTGATAGTAAATAGAAGATGTTAGGGTTAATTTATCCCAACGCTTTAAATAACCTAAATCAAAAGCACTCGCAAATGCAGGGTCTAAATCAGGATTTCCCTGAAAAACATTGGTCACACTGGAGCGTGAGGGAAAAGGATTGATAAACCATCCGCGAGGTCTGTTAATTCTTCTGTTGTATCCTAACGTTAAATTTTCCCTTTCATTAAGCTCATAAATAAGGTTTACCGTTGGGAAAAGCCCTAAATAATTTTTATCAAAGGTTGTTTCAATATCCACACCAAATAAATCAGACAAATCACCATCATTAAATTCTGAATCGATGTCTCCCTTTAGCTGGGTGCTTTCTAACCTAAGGCCCAAAAGGAAAGAAAATTTTCCAAATTTATTACCATATTGTGTATAAAGTGCTTGAATATTTTCAGTATAATCAAAGACATTTGTGAGTAAAGGGTCTAATACAAATTCCCCGGTTTCCAAGTTTTCTGTAAACAAGGTATAATCTGTTATTTGGTTTTTAAATTGACCACGATATCCTGCTTCAAATTGAGCGTTTTCTCCAATAGGCAGAACATAGTCAGCTTGTGCCAAAAACTCATTTTGATCCTCTAAAGTTATAATATCTTCGGAAGGGAAAAATTGAGTATTTGGAAATGTATTCCTTTCTGTAATGAAACCATTTTGTGTTTCTGCTCCATTCTCATATTGCAAATCAATGGTAAGAAGGTGCCCATCTGTATTGAAATTATTTCTGTAATTAAGTGCTAGCTGATATCTTTGATCATCTTCAGTCTCTATTTCGTTTCTCAATGAAATCTCGTTTATATCGTTTTGAACGAATTTACGGGTAAGGGTTTCGGTTTTGTCTTTGTCATCACTTATCCTTAAGAATCCACTTGCTGTAATGGAAGATGTTTCTGTTAAAAAATATTCAATACCAAGGTTTGTGTTAAAACCTTTTCTTAATCTGTTATATGCTCTATTTTCAATGGTTCTTGAAAATTGGGAATCCTCAAATGTATTGTCAAAAAAGGCACTTCCGGGTGCATCACGATAGGAATACCCGGTAGTATTGAAAATATTAAATTTTTCAGTCCTAAGGTTTAGGTTTGCGGTAACACTGTTGTTGATAGGATAACCAAGATTGAATGCTACAGAACCATTGATTCCAAGTGTTTTTTCTTTCTTGAGGATAATATTGATAATACCTGCCGTTCCTTCAGCGTCATATCTTGCAGATGGACTAGTAATAACTTCTACTCGGTCTATTGCTTCTGCAGGGAGTTGTGTTAAAGCATTGGTATCCCCAAAGCCCGCAATAGCAGAAGGTCTTCCGTTGATTAGGATCTTAACATTTTCATTTCCCCTAAGACTTATTCCTCCCTCAACATCTACAGCTACTGAAGGAACATTTCCAAGAGCGTCCCCTACAGTTGCACCGCGAGTGGTTAAGTCTTTCCCTATATTATATATCTTCTTGTCTAATCTAACCTGTACCTCTGTAGTTTCTGCGCGTATTACTACTTCGTCAAGACTTTGTGCATCAAAATCCAGGGAAACTGGAGGTAAAGTGGTGTTTTGTGTGATATTTCTGTTACTGATTGTTATGGACTCATAAGAAATAAACTCAAACTTGATATCATATGGTCCTGGAGAAACTTCCATTGTAAACTGTCCCTCGAGGTCAGTTATACCACCGGTTACAAGTTCCTGGGTTTGAGAATTTGTAAAAGAAACGGTTGCATATTCTAAAGGAAGTCCAGAAGATTTTTCAATAATTTTCCCGGAAACTGTAATATTTTGTGCAAAAGAAAAGGAAAAGGAAAAAAGGACAATAGTGAGAATCAAGTAATTTTTCATAGTTTTTTTTGGTTTTGTAGTGTCTTTTTAGACACTTCATCTTCTAGGACTGCAAAAATAATACTTGGTTTAAGGCTTATTACTTAAAGTCTTGTTAAATTAATCTATTTCCGGTTAATGTTTTAAATTTAAAAAAGCGTTTTAATTTTTTCAGCAGGTCTACCTATTACTGCTTTTTCACCGGAAACAACAATAGGCCTTTCCATCAATTTTGGATAAGCTATCATAGCAGACACCAGCTCTTTATCACTCAGGGTTTTACCTTTGAAATTTTCTTTCCAGATGGCTTCGTTTTTTCTAATCAAATCGATGGGGGCTATGCCAAGCTTATCTAGAATGCTCTTAAGTTCCATCGCTGTGGGGGGGGGGTTCCATATACAGAACAGTTTCAAACTCGCATCTGGCTTCTTGTAGTAATTTTAGCCCTTCTCTTGATTTAGTGCATTTGGGGTTGTGGTATATTTTTAGCATACTTTATATTTTTGGGATTAAAATTCAAAGTTTGTTTTCAAAACCCTTTTTCTTCTTCTTTTTGACCTGTCATCATCAAATAGGCTTTTAAAAACCCATCGATATCTCCATTTAAGACAGCATCGGTATTCCCGGTTTCGTGTGCAGTGCGCACGTCTTTAACTAATTTATATGGATGTAGCACATAATTGCGTATTTGGGAGCCCCATTCAATTTTCATTTTTGCAGCTTCAATATCTTCCCTTTGTGCCAGTTGTTTTTGCAATTCGATTTCATATAACTGCGATTTAAGCATTTGCATCGCCCTGTTTCTGTTGTCGTGTTGCGATCGTGTTTCCGAACACGAGATTTGTATGCCTGTCGGTTTATGAGTCAACTGCACTTTGGTTTCCACTTTGTTTACATTTTGCCCGCCTGCACCACTGGAACGCGCAGTGACTATTTCAATATCTGCAGGATTGATTTCTATTTCGATGGTGTCATCTACTAAAGGGTAAACATATACTGAAGCAAAACTTGTATGTCTTTTTGCATTACTGTCAAAAGGGGAAATACGTACCAAACGGTGCACACCGTTTTCTCCTTTTAGCCATCCAAAAGAGAATTCGCCTTCTATCTCCAGAGTTACCGTTTTTATACCTGCAACGTCGCCTTCCTGAAAATTGAGTTCTTTTACTTTATAACCATTTTTATCTGCCCACATCATGTACATACGCATCAGCATTTCTGCCCAATCACAACTCTCAGTGCCACCGGCTCCGGCAGTTACTTGTAAAACAGCACTAAGGGAGTCGCCTTCCTCAGAAAGCATATTTCTGAATTCCAGATCTTCTATAGCCGTCAAAGCGAGTTGATAAGCTTGTTCAGCCTCTATATCGGTGGCATCTCCTTCTTTGTAAAATTCAAAAAGCACAGAAACATCCTCAGTTAAAGTGGCAGCTTTCTCATAATCAGAAACCCATTTTTTCTTCACACGAAGTTCTTTCATAAAAACTTCTGCTTCCCGGGCTTTATCCCAAAACGCAGGATTGAAAGTTTTTTCTTCTTCGTTTGTAATTTCTATTTGTTTGGCATCAATGTCAAAGATACCTCCGCAACGCGCTTATGCGTTCTCGGAGATCTTTGATGAGCTCTGTATTGACCATAATTCTAAATTTTCACAAAAATAGATTTTTTAAAGAGGGCGCAGAAACTATTTTCTTTTAATTTTATGGAAAAATTTTGCGCAATGATAATAGATTTAAGAAGTGATACCGTTACAAAACCCACTCCGGGGATGTTAAAAGCAATATTAAATGCTGAGGTAGGCGATGATGTATATAAGGAAGACCCTTCTGTAAATGCTTTGGAAGATAAGCTGGCTGCACTTTTCGGAAAGGAGACGGCTTTGTTTTTTCCTACCGGAAGCATGGCAAATCAAGCTGCTATAAAACTACATACACAACCCGGCGAACAATTGATTTGTGACAAATGGGCGCATGTGTACAATTATGAAGGGGGCGGTGTATCTTTTAACAGCGGTGTTTCCTGCAAACTTGTGGATGGACACCGAGGAATGATTAGCGCGCAACAAGTAGAAGAAAATATCAACCCGCCTGATTTCTACCACAGTCCGTTAACGTCTTTGGTGTGTCTGGAAAATACGACAAACAAAGGCGGCGGTGCCTGCTATGATCTAAAGGAAATTGAAAAAATTAGACAGGTGTGTAGAGAACACAAGTTGGGACTGCATCTGGACGGCGCCCGCTTGTTTAATGCATTGATAGCTAAAGGGGAAACCCCCAAACAATACGGAGAACTCTTTGACACCATATCCATCTGTTTGTCTAAAGGTCTTGGTACACCCCTAGGTTCTGTTTTGGTAGGGGATGCCGCAATTATGAAAAATGCCATTCGCATTAGAAAAGTACTGGGTGGCGGAATGCGTCAGGTGGGCTTTATGGCGGCTGCCGGTTTATATGCTTTGGAAAATCATATAGAAAGACTTGCAGTAGACCATCAGCATGCATTTGAAATAGGGGAGATATTACAACAACAAGCCTATGTAAATGATGTGGAACCTGTAGAAACCAATATTGTAATTTTTTACTTGCAACAGAATAGAAATGAAAACCAATTTTTAGAACATCTTGCTTCTAAAAATATTCGCATAAGCAGCATGGGTCAAGGCAAATTACGAATAGTCACCCATCTGGACTACACCGCAGCAATGCACTCTGAATTTTTGGCGATTTTAAAAAGTATATAAAAGAACTCATTGATAAAAAGTAAGCAGTTTTTAAATTTACGTTTTTATAATTTTTAGGTAAAACAACTTCTAAGTGTTCTTTGTAATTTAGTATCATAATCCTGATTTTGGTTGTATTACCGCTAATTCAGATTATCGTTATTTAAGCAAACATACTCATGAACTATATTTATATCTTTATGTTTTCAGCATTAATAATCCATGCCCAGGATTCAGAATCCCAAAAAATGAAACCTTTATATACACTACAAACCTATCAGTTTGATTTGCAAGGTCATCGCGGGGCAAGAGGACTTGCGCCCGAAAACTCGCTACAAGGGTTTGTAAAAGCCTTTTCCTTGGGTGTAAATACCATGGAACTAGATGTGGTAATCACAAAAGATAAGCAAGTGGTGGTATCTCATGAACCCTGGATGCATTCTAAAATTTGCAAAAAACCCGATGGGTCAGCAATTTCGGAAATTGAGGAAAAACAACTGAATATTTATGAAATGACCTATGAAGAAGTTAGAGATTATGATTGTGGGTCTCTATTTTTGGAAGCATTTCCTGAACAAGTATTGGCCATTGCACATAAACCGTTACTAAAAGATGTGTTGCGAATGATAGATAGTTTAGCCAAAAACCACGGCAGAAAAATAAGCTATAACATGGAAATTAAGAGCCTACCGGAAGGAGACCATATATATCACCCAACACCTGAGATGTTTGCTGCATTTGTAGTAAAGGCTATAGAGTCTGAAAGCGATATAGAACGGGTTACTCTACAAAGTTTTGATTTTAGGGTGTTGCGCCATTTGCATCAAGAATATCCTTCCATAAAAATGGCTGCACTTGTGTATGAGGAAAGTTTTGAAGCAGCAATGACTCGCTTAGACTTTAAACCACACATCTATAGTCCTTATTACAAAATGGTGGATAAAAAGTTGGTGAAATCAGTTCATGCAGAGGGAATGAAAATCATACCGTGGACTGTAAATGAAGTGAGTGATATGAAACGATTACTTAAATATGGGGTGGATGGAATCATTACGGATTATCCAGATAGAGCCATTACGTTAAAAAATAGTTATTAAATCCTGATAGTTAAATTGTTTTTCCTTATCCAATAAATTATTTTTTTCTAAATATTTTAGCAATCGATTTACTTATTTCATCAAGTTTTTCCAGTGGTTCAAGAATAGTAGGGTCTTTAAAATCGGTTCTGGATGCTTGGGAAAGCGCATCCTGAAGGGGATATACAAGTATAAAACTTTGGTCTTTAAAATAATTGTTTAAGTAATATGGAATTTTTACCATACTGCTTTGAAATGAGGGATTATCTTTTCTGCTCATTATAACGAGCAGGTTATCGTCTTTTTGAAAATCTCTGGATAAAATCAAAAAGTCATCCCAAGTAGTAAAGACTTTACTTTCAAAAGCTACTGGATTTTTGTGTTGAATTTCTTTTATGTATTTCAAGGTATCTTCAGTAGCATAAAATACTAGCTTTGCGCCTGAATTTCTAGCTATATTCCAAATTTTAATTAACCAGAACGGAAATCCAATTTCTTTTTCTGCCTTCTCAGGAACTAGGATTAGATGCCTTTTTATGGTGCTTAAGGGTTGAGCCGGTTTATAAATCAGGGTAGTGGTGTTGCATTTTGTTAAAATTCCCTCCGTTAAAGATCCTAAAAAGGAGTTTGAAATACCTTTTTTGATGTGCAATCCTAAAATCAAATCAGTGATTTTATGTTCCTTTATAACACTGCTGATGCCATTTACGATATTTAAGTCATAGCGAAGAAGCTCATGAACTATATTATCTGTTGCTGAAGCGTTAACTGCCGCTTTATTTAGAATTTTCCGGGCTTTTTTCTCTGCTGCCCCTTCTGCAGAGTTATGGTCAATGATACAAAGAGCATATAGACCGGCTTTATTCTTTTTAGATTGAATGGTAATTCCTAAATGAATGAGTTCATCAGTAGCCTCAATGTTACTGATAGGTATAAGGATTTTTTCGCGGTTATCCGCTTCTTCGTTAGCAGTACCGCTGGCTTCTGAAAGAGCAATGTTTTTTGCCCCTTTTTGTGCTATAAAGGATGCAATGGTGCACGTGAATAGTATCATTAGAATGGTACCGTTTAACACACTGTCATTAAGTAGTCTTATGGGTTCGCCGGCTGCTGTTACACCGGTAATAATATTATAACCTATTAAAACAGCCGCTAAAGTTGCTGCTGCCTGTGCATTGCTCAACCCAAAGATCAATCTTCTTTCATCCACAGAAAATTTATAGGTTTTTTGTGTTAACCAAGCCGCTAGAAATTTTGCAGTAGTTGCCACAACAATCATTACAACTGCGACTTTAATGGTTTCTAAATCTTTAAAGAAAATACGGTAATCAATAAGCATGCCTACGCCAATAAGAAAAAATGGAATAAATATAGCATTACCCACAAATTCTATTCTATTCATAAGAGGCGAGGTTTGCGGTATAAGCCTGTTCAAAGCCATTCCTGAAAGAAAAGCCCCGATGATAGCCTCTATTCCTGCCATTTCAGCGAGAACAGCTCCCAGAAAAACCATTACGAGAACAAATATGTACTGTGAGACATTATCATCAAAACGTTTAAAAAACCACCTTCCCAGAATTGGAAAAAGGAACATTACAATTAGCCCAAATACAATAATGGATATCGACATCCTTAACCAAAAAGCGGTATTTACTTCGCCTGCTGTCATACCCACAATAACAGCAAGCACTAAAAGGGCAAGCGTGTCTGTAATCAAGGTACCACCCACAGTGATATTTACAGCCCTGTTTTTAGCAACCCCTAGTTTGCTAATAATAGGATAAGCAATCAAGGTATGGGAAGCAAACATACTTGCCAATAATACGGAAGTATAGATGGAAAATTCCAAGACATACAGACCTGTAAGTATGCCTAAAAACATTGGGATAAGGAAGGTGTATAAGCCAAACACTAGGCTTTTTCGGCTGTTCTTTTTAAAATCTGCAAGATCTATTTCCAGACCTGCAAGAAACATAATATATAAAAGCCCGGCGGTGCCCGATAAGATAATACTGCTATCGCGCTCCATTAAAAAAAATCCGTGTGGTCCAACAATCGCACCTGCAATAATAAGACCCAACAGGGGAGGTATCTTTATTTTGTTAAGTATAATCGGGGCAAATAAAATAATGACCAGTATTAAAAGAAATTTTAATGCAGGATTGGTAAGGGGCAAGGAAGTCTCAAAAATGTTTAAAAGTATCATACTTTGCCCATTGTTATAAATTGATTATTAATAGTACTCACAAACTGCTTCAGCTCTTTCGCTTATGGGTTTCCCATGTTGGTTTGTCTATTTGATACCAATTAACTTCTTCACCATCATAATAAAAAGTTTCCACAAATTGAAATCCCAAATTCTTAAGAATGGCATTGGACCCGACATTATCTACATGTGCTGCAGCATATATTTTCTTTAAATTCATGGTTTCAAAACCATAATTCAGGGAAACTATTGCACTTTCTGTCGCAATGCCTTTTCTCCAGTATTTTTTTAGTAACCTGTAGCCCAGATCATAAAAATTAGAGTGGTTATTTATAGTTTCGGTAACGAGTTTTAAACCTGTCCAACCTAAAAACTGATTGGTAGACTTTTCTATTATTGCCCACCGTCCTATACCATTTTCAATATATTGTTTTCTTATAAATGCAATAACTTCTTCTGCCTGTTTTTTGGTGGTTATGGGGTTATTTCCTAAATATCGATGTACTTCCGGGTCAGCGTCCAGTTCAAAAAAACCCCCCACATCTTCTGAAAGCACTTCTCTTAATAATAACCTTTCGGTTTCTGCAACTATTTTCATAATGTAGTGGTAAATAAAAATATTAAAAGCACCACAAATATATATAAACGGAAGTACAGATAATTGAACCTTTGCTTATACTTTCAAAAAAACAAATCATTTTCCGCAATTTTTTAAATATGACAAATGTCATTTTTTGCGCTGAGGTTTACCAATACTTTTGAATTAAATACATAACTCATGAGTGTTATTTACATATTACTGACCATCAGTATTTTAGTAGCGGTTTTCTTTTTTCTTGCATTTATATTTTCAGTGAAAAAAGGACAATATGACGATACCTACACACCTTCGGTCAGAATGCTTTTTGACGATGAACTCGTAAAGGAAAAGCAGGAAACCAAATCAAAACCAACTAAAAATAATCAAAAATAATTATGGAAGTACAGCAATTTTATTACGATAATAAAATCGTTAAGAAGTTTATTTACGCGACTATTTTTTGGGGCCTTATCGGAATGAGCGTCGGTTATTGCTTGCGACTATGTATTTGTTTCCAAATATAACAGATGGGATATCGTGGCTTAGTTACGGGCGTTTACGACCGTTGCATACTAATGCAGTTATCTTTGCCTTTGTGGGGAACGCCATCTTTGCAGGTATTTATTACTCCTTGCAACGATTGCTCAAAGCACGTATGTACAGTGACATCCTGAGTAGCATTAATTTCTGGGGATGGCAGCTCATCATTGTTGCCGCAGCTATTTCCCTGCCATTGGGCTACACCTCTTCTAAAGAATATGCAGAACTGGAATGGCCTATTGATATTGCGATTGCTGTAATCTGGGTGGCATTTGGTGTCAATATGATTGGGACTATCTTACGCCGAAGACAACGGCATTTGTATGTGGCTATTTGGTTTTACCTCGCCACCTTTGTAACGGTAGCAGTACTTCACATCTTTAACAGTCTAGCGCTTCCTGTTCACGGAATGAAAAGTTACTCGGTATATGCCGGGGTACAGGATGCTTTGGTGCAATGGTGGTATGGACACAATGCAGTGGCTTTTTTCTTGACAACGCCATTTTTGGGATTGATGTACTACTACATTCCAAAAATTGCAAACAGACCTATCTATTCGTACCGGCTTTCTATTATTCATTTTTGGTCACTTATCTTTATCTACATCTGGGCAGGACCGCATCACTTGTTGTATTCTTCTTTACCAGACTGGGCGCAAAACTTAGGGGTTGCATTCTCAATTATGCTGCTGATGCCATCCTGGGGTGGTATGATCAACGGGTTACTGACTTTACGTGGTGCGTGGGATAAAGTACGGACAGACCCTACACTGAAGTTTATGGTGGTAGCTATAACCGGTTATGGTATGGCAACTTTTGAAGGCCCTATGCTTTCCCTTAAAAGTGTGAACGCCATTGCGCATTTTACAGATTGGATTGTGGCACACGTACACGTGGGTGCCCTTGCATGGAATGGCTTCCTAACTTTCGGTATGATTTACTGGCTATTGCCTAAAATCTTTAAAACAAAATTATATTCCATTGGCCTTGCAAACTTCCATTTCTGGATAGGCACACTGGGAATTATTCTCTATACCTTACCTATGTATGTGGCCGGTTTTGTACAAGCCTCTATGTGGAAACAATTTAATCCTGATGGCACTTTGGTGTATGGTAATTTTATGGAGACCGTCACAGAAATCATGCCTATGTACTGGATGCGGGCTATTGGCGGAACCTTATACATAATAGGTGCATTTGTGATGCTTTATAACCTCGTAAAAACGGTAAAAGGAGGCAGTGAAGTAACAGATGAACTTGCAGAAGCCGCTCCACTGGAAAGAGTTACCAAAAAACGGGTATCCGGAGAAGCCTATCACTCCTGGCTGGAAAGAAGACCGGTACAGTTAACCATTTTTGCCACTATCGCTATACTTATTGGTGGAATTATTCAAATAGTGCCCACTATCGTTGTGAAATCCAATATCCCCACTATTAGCAGTGTGCATCCTTATACGCCACTGGAATTAGAAGGTAGGGATTTATATATCCGTGAAGGATGTGTGGGTTGTCACTCCCAGATGGTTCGTCCGTTTAGAAGTGAGGTAGAACGCTATGGCGAGTATTCTAAAGCAGGCGAGTTTGTGTATGACCATCCCTTTTTGTGGGGAAGTAAACGCACAGGTCCTGATTTGTTAAGAGTAGGCGGGAAATACTCAGACAGCTGGCATCTCAACCACTTTTATGATCCACAAAGTATCTCTTCAGGGTCCATTATGCCAAGTTATAAGTGGTTAATAAATAACAAATTAAATAAGAAGCATACCCAAACAAAAATGGAAGTGATGGTGAGCCTTGGTGTTCCTTATTCTCCAGAAGATATTGAAAGGGCACAGGAGTGGATGCTGGAACAAGGTATTTCTATTGAGGAAAATTTATATACCGATCCAGAATTTGCAAAGAATTATGAAGCAGATAAAGCCTATGCCAAAGAAAATAACTTGGAGTTTACCGAAATGAGGGACAGGGAAATAGTTGCCATGATCGCTTACCTGCAACGTCTGGGAACCGATATCAAAATCACAACTCCCGAAGAAATGTCTAACACTGAAAACCAATAGTCTTATGTTAAAATTTATTAAAGGTCATATGGAAAGCATCAATGGGATAGAGATATACCCAATAATTTCCTTGCTCATATTTTTCGTTTTTTTTGCAGTCCTATTGTTATGGGTTATTACAGCAAATAAAAAGTATATAAAACAGGTGAGTAACATTCCGCTAGAAACAGAAGAGGAAGAAAAAACAACAATATTATGAAAACACAATATGCCATTTTCAGGATTCTGGTTGTTGCAGCAATAGCCTTATTCCTTTTAGAAAAAATAGCAGGTACAGATACACAATGGGCAATTGTGGAATATCCGGTGCTTATATTGCTCTTACTGGTGGTTATTCTATTTAGTATAGGTATGGAAGTAAGTGTTTCTTCCATACAACGCCTCTTGTTTTATACCCTGAATGATGAGGCTCAAGCACGTTATCTACAAAAACAAGCTGCAAGAACAGAGAAACGCATTTCTTGGTGGAACACTATGTATGCTAAATTTATTATAGGGAAAAGAAAAAAATCAGAAGAGGAGATTCTTTTAGACCATGATTATGATGGTATTAAAGAACTGGACAACAACTTACCTCCTTGGTGGTTATATGGCTTCTATGCCACTATACTATTTGCTGTGGTTTACATGGCACGTTACCATATTTTTGACGGAATATCCCAAGACGAAGAATATAGAATAGAAGTTGCTGAAGCTACAAAAGCCATTGAAGAATATCGAAAAACTGCAAAAGGGCTTGTGGATGCAAGCACCGTTATTTTATTGACAGATATAGAAGACTTACGAGTGGGCGAATCAGTCTTCCAAAGCAATTGTGCGGTTTGTCACCGTGCGGATGGTGGGGGTGGTATAGGTCCAAACTTAGCAGATAATTACTGGATTTTAGGTGGAAACATCAAAGATGTATTTCAAGTAATTGCAGAAGGAGGACGTCCCGGAAAAGGAATGATTTCCTGGAAACAGGATCTCAAACCACTAGAAATGGCACAGGTTGCCAGTTATATATTTTCCCTGCAGGATACTAACCCCGCAGATGCTAAAGCACCTGAAGGCGATTTGTTAATCGATAATTTACCTGCAGGAATGACTATAACTTCTGGCGAAGAACGTGTAGACGAGACAAAGCAACTGGAAGCCGAAGCAGAAGAGTTATCCACAGACACAGAGAAGGAAGAAAACCAATAAGGATTTTAAAACAGGAATGGAAAATAAGGGGGAATTTAGAGATACCATAGGTACAATAGACGATCAGGGAAAACGCAAGTGGGTATTCCCAAAAAAGCCTAGTGGTAAACTCTACAAGTACCGAAAATGGATAAGTTATTTTCTGTTACTCGTGCTTTTTGCTTCTCCGTTTATAAAGGTTAATAGCAATCAATTCTTACTATTCAATATCCTGGAACGCAAGTTTAATATTTTTGGGTTTCCATTCTGGCCGCAGGATTTTTATTTGCTAGTACTGTCGATGCTTATTGGTGTAGTATTTATAACACTGTTTACCGTGGCATTCGGGCGAATATTTTGTGGCTGGATATGTCCGCAAACCATATTTATGGAAATGGTCTTCAGGCGCATTGAATATGCCATCGAAGGAGATCGCGGCAAACAAATGCGATTGGCTAAAATGCCTTGGAATGGTGAAAAAATAAGAAAACGTGCTTTAAAAGGATTTGTGTTTTTTGTCATCTCTTTTCTGATAGCTAACGTTTTTCTGGCATATCTTATAAGTAGCGACAAACTTATAGAACACATTCTTGAAGGCCCGTTGGAAAATTTAAGTACGTTTATCGCACTATTGATTTTCACTGGGGTATTTTATTATGTATTTGCTTATTTTAGAGAGCAAGTGTGCATCATCGCCTGTCCTTACGGAAGGTTGCAAGGCGTTTTACTGGATACAAAATCTATTGTGGTTGCATATGATTACAAGCGAGGGGAAGCAGAAAACGGCAGGAAAAAATTCCGAAAAGGAGAAGATCGCAGTGCACTTGGTCTGGGGGATTGTATAGATTGTTTTCAATGTGTACATGTTTGTCCCACAGGTATAGACATCAGAAATGGTACCCAGTTAGAATGTGTAAACTGTACCGCCTGTATCGACGAATGCGACACAATTATGGAAGCGGTAAATTTACCTAAAGGCCTCATCCGCTTTGCCAGTGAAGAAAATATTAACAAGAAGGAAAAATTCAAATTCACCCCTAGGTTAAAAGGCTATGCCTCTGTACTTTTTATTTTAATGGGAATTTTAATAGGAATGCTTTTTCTCAGAAACGATGTGGAAGCAACAGTTTTAAGACTGCCCGGGCAGTTATATGAATTAAAAGATGGAAACCTGATTAGCAATGTCTATACTTTTAAAATTATCAACAAGACAAGCAGGAATATCACACCACTAACTTTTAAATTATTATCCCATACCGGAACCATTGTTACCGTAGGAGACAAAGATATCATCCTCCCTGAACAGGGTATGGTGCAGGGAACCCTCTTTATTGATATTCCCGCCGGTGCATTAACTGGGGATAAGGATAAATTGAAAATAGGAGTCTTCAGTAACGACAAACTTATAGAAACCACTGTTACGGCATTTTTAGGTCCAAGAAGCTATAAATAAATCCACTACAAAAAAATTGAAAATAGATAAATAATTTAAAAATATACACATGAAAATTAACTGGGGAACAGGATTAGTAATTGCTCTTGCTGCATTTATATGTTTTATCATGTATTTTGTAATAACGATGATGACAGATAGTCAATATAATCACGATTTAGTGGTAGAAGAATATTATAAACAGGAACTAGGTTTTCAGGACCAATTAAATGCAGAAAAGAATGCATTTAATTTCCCATTTAAAGTGCGTGTGGAAGAAAGCGCTACTGGAATAAACTTAGTTTTTCCAGAGGAAATTGCAGAAGACATGCAAAACGCCAAAGTATATTTTTACAGGGTTTCTGATAAAAATATGGACTTTGAAAAAGAGATTGTATTGATAAACAACAAAATGCAAATTCCGGAAGAACAAATATTTCCCGGAAGATGGGATATTACTGTACAATGGGAAAAGGATGGAAAGTCTTACTTGACCAAGGAGAAAATAAATTTTTAATCTTCTATTATGTTTTTAACGGCTTTTTTACTGGGATTGTTGGGTAGCTTGCACTGCATTGGAATGTGCGGTCCAATAGCTTTTATGCTTCCGGTAGATCGTGGCAATTCTTTTAAAAAAGTAATACAGGTAAGCAGTTACCATTTTGGAAGATTGTTTGCTTATGCGCTTATAGGTTTGGTTTTTGGTATTTTGGGAAAAGGATTTGATTTATTTGGCTTGCAACAGCATCTGTCTATAGCCATCGGAATACTAATGATTGTTGTAGTACTTCTTCCGAAAAAACAAATGGCTAAAATAAGTATTATAACGCCTTTGTATAAAGCAATTTCAAAAGTAAAAAGTGCCATGGGCGATGCTTTTAAAAAGAAAACTGCAGATACCTTCTTGACTATTGGTTTTCTTAATGGGTTTTTACCTTGCGGATTGGTATATATTGCAGTATTTGGTGCGATTGCTTCTGCGGGTATTTTGGAAGGAAGTTTATATATGTTTTTATTTGGTTTAGGTACAGTGCCCTTGATGACTTCAGTGGTTTATTTTAGCGGTGTAATAAAAGGAAACACCCGGGAAAAACTGCGTAAAGCCATTCCTGTTTTCGTTGTGATTATTGGCCTTTTGTTTATTTTTAGGGGAATGGGTCTAGGCATACCTTATCTTTCTCCAAAACCGTTAACAGAAATCGTAACCTCAAATATAGACTGCCATTACTAATTTTTTTGATACCTTACATTTTTAAATATTAAATACATACATGAAACATTATACTTCAGCAGAAGAAGCTTTACAATTGGTAAAATCAGGAGACCGCATATTTTTTCAGGGGGCAGCAATGACGCCAAAAGTACTTATTGAAACCCTCTGTAACAGATATAAAGAATTACAGGATGTGGAAATCATACAAATGCATACAGAAGGCGATGCTTTGTATTCTACAGAGCCCTACTGCGAAAGCTTTAAGGTAAACAGCTGTTTTGTGGGCGGAAACGTCCGGAAAATGGTAAACTCTAAAAATGGCGATTATATCCCTATCTTTTTAAGCGAAGTGCATTTGCTCTTCCGCAGAAATATTTTACCGCTCGATGTAGCCTTTATTCAGGTTTCCCCGCCAGATAAACATGGTTTTTGTTCTTTGGGAACTTCCATAGATGTAACTCTGACCGCCATACAAACCGCAAAAATTGTGATTGCCCAGGTGAACCCCAATGTTCCCAGAACCCACGGGGATGGCATTATCCATATAAATAACATTCATGCGGCAGTGGTGGTAGAACAACCCATCCATAGCAATCTCGCAAAAGAAAGTACTGAAATCGAAAAAAAAATAGGATACCACGTTGCCCAACTCGTGGAAGACGGCGCCACTTTACAAATGGGGATAGGAGGTATCCCAAATGTGGTCCTGGCAAATTTAATCAACCACAAGCGCCTTGGCATTCACACAGAAATGTTCTCTGACGGCATCCTTCCTTTGATTGAAAGCGGTGTGATTACCGGGGAAGACAAAAAGATTAAGCGAGGCAAATTGGTAACCTGCTTTGCTATTGGTTCGCCGGCATTATACAAATTTTTAGATGACAACCCCATGGTGCACTTTAAAGAAGCTGCCTATACTAATGATACTGCAATTATCAGACAGAACCCGAAAGTAACTGCTATTAATAGCGCTATTGAAATCGACTTGACCGGTCAGGTGTGTGCTGATACCATTGGAAAAATGCAGTACTCAGGAGTAGGAGGTCAAATGGACTTTATAAGGGGTGCTTCCCTTTCAGAAGGTGGAAAAGCGATTATTGCTTTGCCTTCTGTAACTAACAAAGGGGCTTCTAAAATTGTTCCTTTCCTAAAAGAGGGAGCAGGCGTTACTTCCACTCGGGCTCACGTGCATTATATTGCCACAGAAAACGGTATCGTGGATTTATATGGGAAAAACCTGAAACAACGAGCCAAAGCGCTGATTTCCATTGCACATAAAGAACATCAGGAAGATTTGGAAAGACAGGCCTATGAACGGTTTAATTCGTAAATAAAGCGAAAAATTAAAAATCCGCATCTACACTGATAATCATTTCATCCCGCGTCAAAGGGTGTGTAAAAGTCAGGCTTTCTGCATGCAAATGAAGTCGGTTTGCTTTTTTTCCGTAGAGATCATCGCCCAATATTGGTATTTTTAATCCGCTTTCGTGTGAGGCATGTACCCGTAACTGATGTGTTCTTCCGGTGATGGGATAAAAATGTACCCGAGTCTGTTTATTTTTGATGTGTAACACTTCCCAAATTGTTTGCGCGGGTTTTCCGTGTTCATAACAAACTAATTGTCTGGGTCTGTCGTCTAGGTCTACACGAATTGGCAAATCGATTATACCCTCTTTCTGTTTTAAAATGCCGTCCAATAAAGCAACATACCTTTTTTTGATGGTTCTTTTTATGAACTGTGCTTGTAAAAATACATAGGCCTCTTTGTTTTTTGCAACTAGGAGCAAACCGGAAGTTGACATATCTAGCCGATGCACAAGCAAAGGTCCCGTAGCATCCGGATACATTTTTTTTAAACGGCTGTAGACAGAATCTGTAATTATCTTTCCGGGAACAGATAAAAATTCAGGGGGTTTATTGATTACCAAAAGTATGGAGTCTTCATAAACTATTTCTAAATCTTTAACAGTAGAGGGGCTTTCCAAAAACGGATTGTGTCCCATATCCAGGTCTTGCAGCATATGCAACATTAATATGGGCTCGCATTTACTTTTACAGGCAGGATAAAAGTGCTTGTGCTTTCTTATTTCTGAATTTGGCGATTGTCCCCACCAGAATTCTGCCATGGCAATTGGTTGTAATTTGTTTGTAAAAGCATATTGCAATAACTTAGGAGCAGCACACTCACCGGCTCCGGCAGGTGGATTATTATCAAAAATTTCTCCTATACTTTTCTTCTCATTGTGGATATTCACAAAAGAATATTTATCAAATAGCTGCTGCTGTAAAACCCCGGACTTTAGTTTGCGAAGCTCTTTTAGTTCTTGAATCTCAGTAATGATTTTTTGCAATTCCTTGGTTGTACTTGCTTTTTGAAAGTTCCAGTATTTGGTCATTCTCTTAAAGAGAATACTTTCCTGTTTACTTTCTTCACTCAGACTTTTCTGCAGATTTTTATACTCTTCAAACGGTAAATTTGTTTCCGCAGCAATGCGTTTGGCATCACGAATTTCTTTTTGTGCTTTTATATTTAATTTATGTTTACGGATATCCGTTTCAGCATCTTGCTGTACCTGTTCTACAAGTTTAATGGCATTTTTTAAAGAAGCTGATGCTTCCAGCGTTTCAATTTGCCGGTTGATAGCATTTAGTATTTTTTCTTCTTTCCGAAAAAAACCATCATGCTGCAGCATATCAAAAACCGGTGGAACAAAATAGTTGTGGTGGTTTGTTTCTGCCATTTTCCCGGAAAAAGCCCATAAATAACCCAATTGCCCTTCTTTATTTTGACAAACCAAAACCCCGAACATTTTACCAATTACTAATCCGGGTTGTCCTTTTTCTAAACCAAAATTATGTTGAAAGTCGGTCTGGGCTTCCAGATATTTTTGTAACGCTTCTGCGGCAATTTCGCTTAAAGCATGAGGCTGGTAATAAAAAGGAAAGGTGAATTTTTTAGGTATAGGTATTCCGGAAATATTTTTTTTAAAAGTGTGAAAAAGGGTTGTTGCCATTGCGCAAAGATAGCTTTTTTAAGAATCTATTATAATTCATTTTGACTGCAAAAAGTAAAAGTGTACTATCTTTATACCAGTTTCTGTAAACATAAATTATGAAATCTAATTTCAACGACATCATTAACGAAGACAAATATATTCTTGTGGATTTTTATGCAACCTGGTGTGGACCATGCAAAACGCTTGCCCCTATATTGGTTGAGGTAAAAGCTGCTATGGGCGAAAGTCTTAAAGTAATAACCATAGATGTGGATAAAAACGAAATCCTTGCCTCAAAATATCAGGTTAAAGGAGTTCCCACATTGCTATTATTCAAAAGTGGTAAACAACTTTGGCGGCAGTCTGGGTTGTTTCAAAAGAATGAGTTGATAAGTATCATTACTTCTTTTATAGAAGAATAATAATTCAGAATGAGAGATTTTCTGCAAATTCCTATTTCAGAAGTGAATAATAAATAATTACTATTATGACCAAGGTCATATTTCAAAAGCGCTCTACTGTTTAATTTTACATTAAATTTAAAAAGACAGTATTATGAGACTTTATCAAAATGTATATGCAGATTTTAAAGAAATGTATTATGCTAATGCAACCTTAGGGATTATTGCCTCCAGTTGTTTGGGTTCTATAGCCGCAATGTTAATTTTAATGAATGGCAACGGCTTGGTTCAAATGTTGGAATTGTTTTTAGTAGTTTCGGTCGCTATGTGGTATAATGCATCGGTATTATCCCAAATGAAACCTAAATTTGTATTCAATTCCCTTATTTTAAGTTGCACGACAAGTTTGTTTTTTATCACTTACCTTGTGATCTCTTTATTTTTATAATACAGTTTTAACATGAACGACCTTAAAAACAGGGAGGATGTCTATATGTTGGTTTCATCTTTTTATGCCAAGGTTCGTAAAAATGAAGAAATAGGTCATTTTTTTGAGAACACTATTACCAACTGGGAGGAACATCTGAATAAACTAACAGATTTCTGGGAAAGCAATCTTTTCTTTAAAGCAAAATACAAAGGAAATCCGGTCATTACCCATAATCGGGTGGATGAAAAATTCCACCACAGCATTCAAATGGAGCATTTCGGTGCTTGGATCAACCTTTGGATAGAAACATTGGATGAACATTTTGCCGGCGAACTCGCAGATCGGGCAAAAAACAATGCACGCAAGATGGCCTCACACCTGTATTTGAATATTTTCGAATCCCGATAAAATAAAAGCAATACATGTTTTTATTTTTCTCTTATTATCGTAATATTACAATATAATAATATACTTGTATTTTAGAAGAAGTTATTTTAAATAAAATTTTAATGGGCGTTACAAAAACCGATTTATTTTCAGAAACCCAAAACGATATTGCATTGGTGGCAAAAGCGTTTGCACACCCTGCGCGCATTGCGATCCTTCAATATGTACTTAAGACTTCTGGTTGTATCAATGGCGATCTTGTTCAGGATCTGGGGTTGGCACAGGCTACCATTAGTCAGCATTTAAGAGAGTTAAAAGATATAGGAATTATTCAAGGGAATATTGAGGGAACCCGTGTTTGCTATTGCATACATCCGGAACGCTGGCAGGAAATTAAAAACCAATTCCAACTATTTTTTGACCAATATAAATTTCCTTCTTCGAAAGAGTGTTGTTAACCTAAAACAAGTATAAATCTTAAAATTGAAATCCATGAAACTTTCAGAAATAAAAGAAATTCTCCATAATTCCACCACTATACAATTTGAATTGCCGGATGGTTCTTTAGTGCCAAATCACTTCCACGTTACCGAAGTAGGAAAAGTATCCAAACATTTTATCGATTGTGGTGGTACTGTGCGAGCAGAAGAAGTGGTAAACTTTCAACTTTGGAATGCAAACGATTATGACCACAGGTTACACCCTAAAAAGTTGAGAAATATCATTGCCCTTTCAGAACGTGTATTGGCATTGCAAGATCTTGAAATTGAAGTGGAATACCAAGGGGTAACCATTCAGAAATTCGGGTTGGACTATAACGGCACTTCATTTCTTCTCACAACAAAACACACAGATTGTCTGGCAAAAGACAATTGCGGGATTCCTGCGGAAAGTTTAAAAGTGGCAGAAACAGCTTCTTCCTGTGCTCCCGGCTCAGGCTGTTGTTAATCTTAACTCTTAAAAAGTATGACACAAACCAAACCAACGGTTTTTAAGAAAATAGAAGAAACCATAGGAAATCTTGAAAACACAGTTATTTCTGATGACAGAAAAGAAATCCTGCAGACTCTTATAGACTATATTCTTGAAAAAGTATCGGAAAACAAAGAAGTACGGCTGAATTTTATTTGCACACACAATTCCCGAAGAAGCCATCTTGCTCAAATCTGGGCACAGACACTGGCAACCTTTTATAAAATCCCAAATGTAGTGTGTTATTCCGGTGGTACGGAAGCTACCGCTATGTATCCCATGGTTGCAAAAACTTTGGAAAATAACGGATTTACCCTAGAAAAACTTTCGCAAAGCGAAAACCCGGTGTACAGTATTAAATATGGCAGCAATGCACTTCCGGTTATTGGGTTTTCAAAAGTTTACGACCACGATTTTAATCCACAATCTGAATTTGCAGCGATCATGACTTGTTCCCAAGCAGATGAGGGTTGCCCCTTTATTGCAGGTGCAGAAAAGCGCATCCCAATTACCTATGACGATCCCAAAGCATTTGATACCACCCCGCTACAAGAAGAAAAGTATGCAGAACGCAGCTTGCAGATTGCCGCAGAACTTATTTATGTTTTCTTAAATAGTAAGAAATGACAGCTAAAAAGGAAATAGCATTTTTTGAAAAGTATTTAAGCCTTTGGGTATTTTTATGTATTGTGGCAGGAATTGGTATCGGTTTTGTTGCCGGGGATAGCATGCAAATCATGAGTACCTGGGAAATTTATAAAGTAAACATTCCCATTGCCATTCTTATTTGGATGATGATCTACCCGATGATGCTGCAGATTGATTTTTCGAGCCTAAAAAAAATAGGCAGAAGACCAAAAGGAATTATATTGACTGTCGTTATGAACTGGCTGGTAAAACCTTTTACAATGGCGTTTTTCGCTTGGATATTCTTTACTAAAATATTTGCCGCATTCATAGATCCGTCGCTTGCGGGGGAATATATTGCAGGTGCCATTATTCTGGGTGCGGCACCGTGCACCGCTATGGTTTTTGTATGGTCTTATTTAACCGATGGGGATCCAAACTATACCTTAATGCAGGTTTCTGTAAACGATATAATTATCTTGTTTGCCTTTGTTCCTATCGTTGGCTTTTTATTAGGGATCACAGATGTGGTGGTTCCTTATGAAACTCTGGTTTTAAGTATTTTGATTTATGTGGTTGTCCCTTTGGTAGCGGGTGTCATTACCAATAAAATACTGATAAAAAAACACGGAGAAGATTGGTTTAAGACCCTATTTTTACCCAAACTAAAACCCATTAGTATCCTTGCCCTTTTGCTAACACTGGTTTTACTTTTTGCTTTTCAAGGGGAAAATATACTCAACAATCCACTGGTAATTGTACTTATTGCAATTCCGCTAACGATACAAACGTATTTAATATTTTTTGCCACTTGGTTTGCCGGGAGAAAAATGAAACTTACCCATCCGGTTTGTGCTCCGGCGGCGTTGATAGGGGCAAGTAATTTCTTCGAACTTTCTGTAGCGGTGGCCATTGGGTTATTCGGACTCCAAAGTCCGGCGGCGCTGGTTTGTGTAGTTGGGGTTTTGGTGGAAGTGCCGGTGATGCTTTCGCTTGTTGCTTATGCTAACAAAAAGAAATACTAAGGATACTGAATTCTTTGTCACTTTTTTATTCTTTGTTATATTAAAAAAAACAGCAACAAGACGTGCTTGTTACTGTTCCTCTATAACCTTTTAAATCTACTTTATTTTAGCAGCTTCCATCACTTGTCCACCCTGATAAAGAGTAAGGCTTTTTACACCTCCCGCAGTGTTTTTATTAAAAGTAATTTTAGCTTCCACCACTTTCAAAAAGAAGGTTTCCGGGGTTTCTGCAAAGATTTCAAAACGTGGTTGTCCTGTCAATTGCACAAATATCTGATCGCTTTCTGTAGTCACATTTACAACAAAACCAGCTTGTAATTCATAAGTCCCGGTGTAGGTTTTAAGTATTGATTCCGCTACAGCGATGCTTTCTTTTTCCGGTTTAGGGGTGTATTCGGTTTCCAATCCTTTGCCTTTTATAATTCTATCTGCAAAATTAGCTACCCGTTTTCCACTTTCTTTCGTAAACGCATAGGTAGTAAAACTATCTTCAAACTGATATTCGTTTTCACTTACCGCTATAAGTTTAAGTGCCTGGCCACCTTCCCGCTGGCTGTATAAATTACCATCGGTATAGGTTATAAACCGCACTACATCTTCAAATTGATAAGCACCCACCCATTGTTGCATGGCACTTTCTGAAAGTTGCAGGGCAGGTTTATCATTAATTGGTTTTCCTAAAGCTATTGCAGTTGCAGGTAAGCTTACTGTTTCAGGGCTTTTCCCGGTAGTATTGGTCAGCACGATTGTATACACATTTTCTTTGGGCACATAAATACCTGAAGTTGTGTACCCAAAAATTCCGCCTCCGTGTTCCACAGTGGGACTTCCGGCAATTTCATTTGGCGACCACCCATAACCATAATACATGGGTTTGCCATTGTTTAAGGTATAATTAGTAAAAGCAAGCTGTTTACTTTTTTCGGAAATAAGGGTATTGGTATGAATTGCCTTGTTCCAGAGTAGCATGTCGTCAACGGTGGACATTAACGAACCCGCTGCATAAGGTAGGGTCATACTCAGATAATCGGCGTTTCTGTATGTTTTATCCTCAATAGGTTGATAGCCACTTGCCCGGTTAGGGATAAGTTTTGTTTTACTGCCATAATAAGAATTTTTCATTCCCAGTGGGGTGAAGATATTTTTTTGGACAAAGTCCTCATAGCTCATTTTTGAAGCTTCTTCTATAATATAACCAAGCAAAATATACCCGGAATTATTATAGGCATATTTCTCTCCCGGGGAAAATTCCATAGGCTCATTTCTAAAAACGTGGATTAGCTCCATCGGGGTTTTGTCCAGTGGCGCCTGGCTTATAAAACTAGGCATATTGGTATAACTTTTAATCCCGGAAGTATGGTTTAGCAAATGGTGGATAGTGATTTCATTTCCTTTCGGGTAGTCGCTTATGTATTTCGAAATCGGGTCTTGCAAGCTTAGTTTGCCTTGTTCCATTAGCATCAGGATCGCAACGCTGGTGAACTGTTTAGTGATGGAACCAATTTCAAAAACATGCTCCGGACGCATGGGCACATTAAGTTCGAGATTTGCCATACCAAAAGCTTTTCGGTACAGTACTTTGCCGTCTTTGGCAATAAGAACCGTTGCGCCGGGCTCATCTGCGGGATATTGTTTTTCAAATAATGCGTCTACCTTTTTTTCAATGGATTGCGCTTCGGCAAATTGGGAGGTGAATAGTACTACTGCTGTGAAAAGCACTAGCAAAAGGGTGTTTGGTTTTTTCATTGTTGATTGATTTTTGATGAATTTTTGATGAATGAATGTAGTCTATTGGTCATCAAGATGTTTTAAATGTTACATTAAGATATTAATAAATTTGTCTTCGTTTCCATTTTTACAAGAAATTCATAAAACGTATATTTACCACCATACTAATTTCAAATCGATATATGGACACCAATTACCATTTGAAAGTAAACGATACCTTTGATTTTGACCTTTCTGAAGAAGATATCCATGTGCTGGATGCCATTCAAAAATCAGGCTCACAGCAACATATCCTGCATGAAAACCAATCTATCGATGCAGAAGTAACCGCAGCTGACTTTATAAATAAAACCTACACGATAAAGATAAACTCCAACAGCTATACCATTAAAATAGGAACGCCTTTAGAGGAGCTTATACAAAAAATGGGTCTTTCTTTGGGAGAAACTGTAGCTATAAACGACATCAAAGCCCCAATGCCCGGATTAATTCTGGATATATTGGTAAAAGCCGGTGACAAGGTAAAAGCAGGGGAGTATTTGATGGTGCTGGAAGCAATGAAAATGGAAAATACATTAACCGCCCCTAGGGATGGAATAGTAAAAGAAATTTCAGTTGAGAAAGGCAAAACGGTGGATAAAGGGCAGTTGTTGTTGGAAATGGAGTGAGGTAGATTTGAGATTTGAGAGGTGAGATTTGAGAGGTGAGAGGTGAGAAAAGAAAAAAGAGAGAAGAGAGAAGAGAAAAAACCTAAAGGTTGAGTGCTTTGTAAACTCAAGGCTGGGAGCGATGCACTGAGCTTGTCGAAGTGCCGAAACTGAATTACTTTGCTCACGAAAACTTTCGGGATTGCGGTAAAAACAAGCCTGAACTTAAATTAACTAAAGTTCTTGAATTAGATTAGGAATTTGAATTGAGTTTTGAAATTTAAATAACGAGATACTCGCCTGTGCGGGCACGTGTATGAAAAAAATACTAATAGCAAACCGCGGCGAAATTGCTTTGCGCGTAATGAAAACTGCCCGTAAGATGGGCATCAAAACAGTGGCCGTTTTTTCAGAAGCAGACAGGAATGCGCCACACGTTAAATTTGCAGACGAAGCCGTTTGTATAGGCGAAGCCCCTTCCAATAAATCCTATTTGCTGGGGGATAAAATTATTAAATTGGCCAAAAGTTTGGACGTTGACGGCATCCATCCCGGATATGGGTTTCTAAGTGAAAACGCCGCTTTCGCGGAAGCCGTCGCTAAAAGTGGAATGAGGTTTATCGGTCCGTTGCCGCATGCCATTCGGGTGATGGGAAGCAAGCTCGCTGCAAAGAAAGCCGTAAAAAGCTATAATATACCGATGGTCCCGGGCATTGATGAAGCCATTACCGATGTCGCCAAAGCAAAAACAATCGCTGTAGAAATAGGTTTTCCCATTTTAATCAAAGCCTCTGCCGGTGGCGGTGGTAAAGGGATGCGCATCGTGGAAAAGGAAAGCAAACTGGAAGAACAAATGAAACGCGCCATTAGCGAAGCCGAATCTGCTTTTGGGGACGGCTCTGTGTTTATCGAAAAATATGTGAGTTCGCCACGCCATATCGAGATACAAGTCCTTGCAGACATACACGGCAATGTGGTACATCTTTTTGAGCGCGATTGCAGCATACAACGTCGTCACCAAAAAGTAGTAGAAGAAGCACCCTCTGCGGTTTTGACCGAAACCCTTCGAAAGCAAATGGGAGAAGCAGCCGTTCTTGTTGCAAAAGCTTGTGACTACGTAGGTGCAGGAACCGTGGAATTTCTTTTGGATGAAAACAAAAACTTCTATTTCCTAGAAATGAACACCCGTTTGCAGGTAGAACACCCGGTAACCGAATTTATTACGGGTCTCGATTTAGTAGAACAACAAATTAAGGTTGCCCGAGGCGAAACTCTCGCTTTTACACAAGAAGATTTAAAAATAAAAGGTCATGCCATGGAACTGCGTGTCTATGCCGAAGACCCCCTCACAGACTTTATGCCTAGCGTGGGTACTTTGAACCGTTATCGGCCGCCAATGGGACCCGGAATTCGTGTCGACGATGGTTTTGAAGAAGGTATGGAAGTGCCTATTTATTACGACCCGATGCTTTCCAAACTGATTACTTATGGCAACACCCGCGAGGAAGCCATACAATTAATGTTGGAGGCCATAGCAGCATATGAAATTGAAGGGGTTTCCACGACCTTGCCTTTCGGAAAATTTGTAATGGAACATGAAGCCTTTCGCAGTGGGGAATTTGATACGCATTTCGTAAAAAAATACTATTCCGCAGAAAAGTTGCAAAACCAAACCGAAGCAGAAGCAAAACTGGCAGCGATGGTTGCTTTAAAGACATATTTAAAGGATAGGGAGTTGCTGCGTATTCCTTAGGGTTTCAAATCCCGGAGGTTGAGAGCCGTGTCCCCTGTAGGATGGGAGTCGAAACTGGGTTTCAGGTTTCACATTCCGGAGGTTGAGCGGAGTCGAAACTGGGTTTCAGGTTTAAATTTCAAGGTTCAAAAATTTGGGTTTAAAGTATAAAGTTTTCAAATGGAATGTTCGTTTTTGAAATTAATCCAATTTACCAGAACCTGACCCCAGCGGGGTCAAAGATTTGTGCGGGGTTTAAGGTTTAAGGTTTAAATTTCAAGGTTCAAAAATTTGGGTTTAAAGTATAAAGTTTTCAAATGGAATGTTCGTTTTTGAAATTAATCCAATTTACCAGAACCTGACCCCAGCGGGGTCAAAGATTTGTGCGGGGTTTAAGGTTTAAGGTTTAAATTTCAAGGTTCAAAAATTTGGGTTTAAAGTATAAAGTTTTCAAATGGAATGTGCGTTTTTGAAATTAATCCAATTTACCAGAACCTGACCCCAGCGGGGTCAAAGATTTGTAGAACACACCCACAAAAGACCCGACCCCAGAGGGGTCGCATATGAAGTGGTGATTAATGAAGGTTTTGATTTAAGATCATATAAAATAGGTTTTGAATTTATAAAAGACGCGCTGGTAAAGAAATCCTTAGCGCCTCTTTTGAAAAACCCTCTGTGTGCCTCTGTGAACCCCTGCCTGCCGACAGGTCTGTAGTACAACTAAGCCTGAGCTTAAATAAATTAAAGCAGATTGAATACTATTAACAATATTGATTAAAGATTAGAAAATATAAACAACGAGATGCCTGCCTACGCGAGCATAAAGATGCCCGTCTACGCGGGTATAATGAAGATATGAGCGACAACACAAAGAAATTACAGGAAAAAATAGCCCTTGCTAAATTGGGTGGCGGGCAGAAACGCATTGACAAACAGCACGAAAAGAAAAAACTCACCGCCCGTGAGCGCGTGGAATACCTAATGGATGAAGGCTCTTTTGAGGAGATAGGTATCTTGGTCACCCACCGCACAACCGACTTTGGTATGGACAAAGAAATCTATTATGGCGACGGTGTTGTTACAGGATATGGCACGATCAACGGCAGACTGGTGTATGTGTATGCACAAGACTTTACGGTATTTGGCGGTGCCTTGTCAGAAACCCACGCAGAGAAAATTTGCAAAGTGATGGATCATGCAATGAAAGTAGGGGCACCCATCATCGGGCTCAATGATTCCGGTGGGGCGCGCATTCAGGAAGGTGTACGTTCGTTGGGTGGCTATGCAGATATATTCTATCGCAATGTGCAGGCTTCAGGGGTAATTCCGCAGTTGTCTGCCATTATGGGACCTTGTGCCGGTGGAGCTGTGTATTCCCCGGCGATGACAGATTTTACATTGATGGTGCAGGACACCAGTTATATGTTTGTTACCGGTCCTAACGTAGTGAAAACGGTTACAAATGAAGATGTAACTTCCGAAGAACTTGGCGGTGCAAGAACCCATGCAACCAAGTCTGGTGTGACCCATATTACTTCGGTGAGTGATATTGCGTGTTTGGAAGATGTAAAAAACCTATTGAGCTACTTACCACAAAACAATAAAGAAACCACAAAGAAAGTAGCCTACACCTTAGGCGATGAATACCGTGAGGTCTTGGAAACCATAGTGCCGGACAGCTCCAACAAGCCGTATGACATGCACGCCGTGATTGAGGGAATTATCGATACCGATTCTTTTTTTGAAATCCACAAAGACTATGCAAACAATATCTTGGTGGGCTTTGCGCGTCTTGGTGGAAGAAGTATAGGCATCGTTGCAAACCAGCCCATGAGCTTAGCGGGTGTACTGGATGTGGATGCCTCTAAAAAGGCAGCACGCTTTACCCGTTTTTGCGATTGCTTTAATATCCCGTTGCTGGTGCTGGTGGATGTACCCGGTTTCCTTCCCGGAACTGACCAGGAGTGGAACGGCATTATCCTGAATGGCGCAAAACTGCTCTATGCATTGAGCGAGGCAACTGTACCAAGAGTAACAGTCATCACGAGAAAAGCCTATGGAGGCGCTTATGATGTAATGAACTCCAAACACATAGGGGCCGATTTAAACTTCGCGTGGCCCACAGCCGAAATTGCAGTAATGGGGGCAAAGGGCGCTAGTGAGATTATCTTTAGAAAAGAAATACAGGAAGCAGAAAACTCGGAATTGAAACTCTCGGAAAAAGAAGCCGAATATGCAGCCAAGTTTGCCACGCCTTTTGAAGCCGCACAACGCGGATTTATAGATGAGGTTATTATGCCACGGGACACCCGCCGGAAATTACTGAAAGCATTTAGTATGCTTGAAAAAAAAGAAGTAGTGCGTGCAGATAGGAAACACGGGAATATACCACTCTAAATCCCCTAGAAATAGGTTTTCTGTCTGTGTATTGAAGTAGACACACGTTGTAGCGCTGACTCCATATTAATATATGCTCTTCCCTTATACAATTTATTTATTTTAGTTTCTAAATTAGTAAAAAAGTAACCATGAAATCAAAAACCATTTTATTATTTGTCCTGTTTTTAAGTTTTGGATTGACTGCTCAGGACTTTAATGTGCCCGATAACGCTTCTTATGAATCTGATACAGATTATACATCACAAGAACAAAATGTTCTAAGCGCTATTAATTGGCTTATGGTAACACCTGTTTCTGAACAAGAAGTCAAACGTAAATCTGTAAATGCCTTCTTAATGCAATGGATGACCGGTAGTCCAACAGTAACTATAGAGATTACCCAAGCGGTTGCTCCGTTTATGGAGTGCGCGGACTGTCTTATGGCTTTTTTGAGCGGGTGGACTAAGTACAGTCTGGAGAATGCGTACTCTAAAGATCGTGTGGCAGGAGCGCTAGCCGGAGTTAATCATACTATAGATTTCTATGAAGCTAACAAAAAATCCTTAGGTACAAACTCTGAAATTGAGAAACTAATTAGAAAAAAGAAAAAAGGAGACCTGAAAAGCCATATTAAATCAGCTTTTTAAAGTAAACTTCACGTTTTCTATTTTACGATAAAAAAACCCGGGTATACCTCTGCAATTTTACAAATAAACCTAACTTTGACGCTCTAAAGTTTCAAGGGTTACAACCATGGCATTAAGCGCCTACACCAAAGAATTCCGGTATAATTTTAAAATAGCCTTCCCCGTAATGCTGGGACAGCTGGGTCATGTCATGGTGGGGCTGGTGGATAATCTAATGGTAGGGCAATTGGGCGCGGCAGAACTTGCAGCGATTTCTTTAGGGAATAGTCTGGTGTTTATTGCATTGTCCATTGGGATTGGTTTTTCGTTTGCTATCACCCCGTTAATTGCTGAAGCAGATGGCGAGCATAACATAGAAACTGGACGTACGTTTTTTCACCATGGCATGATTTTATGCGGAATAAACGGCGTACTTCTATTCCTGATGTTGCTGTTCATAAAACCCATCTTGTTCCATCTCAACCAGCCACCGGAAGTGGTAGAACTGGCAATTCCATATCTGGAAATTGTGGCGCTATCCATGATTCCGCTCATGCTTTTTCAGGGCTTTAAACAATTTGCTGACGGACTTTCCCAAACAAAATATGCGATGTATGCCACTATTCTGGCCAATGTGGTGAATGTACTATTCAACTATCTGTTGATTTATGGTGTTTGGATTTTTCCCAGACTGGAATTAGTGGGCGCAGCAATAGGTACCCTTATCTCCAGGTTCTTTATGTTGTGGTTTATTTATGTGATCATGAAAAACAAAAAGAAATTCAACCGGTATTTTGTGTGGTCTAAACGGGAACATCTGGATAAAACAATTTTTAAACGCCTGTTTTCCTTGGGTTTTCCTACGGCATTACAGATGTTTTTTGAGGTTGCGATTTTTACGGCGTCCATATTTTTGGCAGGTATGCTGGGCACAAATGCTCAGGCAGCTAATCAGATTGCGCTTAATTTGGCATCGATGACTTTTATGATTGCCGTTGGTTTTAGCGTCACAGCTACCATAAGGGTAGGCAATCAGAAAGGCAAGAGAAATTATGAAGACCTTCGCCGCATTGCCTTTTCCATTTTTCTGATGGTTTTGCTTATACAGGCCTTTTTTGCCCTCGGTTTTATTGCGCTAAAAGATATTCTTCCGGCATTCTATATCGATAATATAGAAGTAATAACCATTGCTTCCGGGTTATTGATCGTTGCAGCATTATTTCAGCTTAGTGATGGTTTGCAAGTAGTATTGCTTGGCGGATTGCGTGGTTTGCAGGATGTGAAGATTCCCACAGTGATATGCTTTATTGCCTATTGGGTGGTAGGGTTTCCCATTTGTTATTTCCTGGGTAGGGAAGAAAGCATGGGGGCATCGGGTATATGGTTGGGCTTGTTTGCAGGGTTGACATTTTCTGCATTATTGTTGTATCTTCGTTTTGATTATTTGACAAAGAAATTAATACGCACCAATACGGTAGCGCAAATACTATAAACTATGGAATTCCCGAAATTCTTGTTAGGGGATAATACCGATTATCCGAATGCTATTTTTGTGGTTCATACCGAATTTCCCAGATTTATTATAAACCTCGAAAACGACGAGGTAGAGTGGCTGGAAGATTTTGACAATGAAGACCAAAAAGAACTCGAAGCAGAAACCGAAAACCTGATACAACAGGCAACTGATTTTTATGACCGCGAAATCTCCAGATACGAAGAATAATGCTGGAAAACCTTTTACATTATGACGAGCAACTCTTTGTGTATTTAAACTCCCTAGGCTCTTCTACTTGGGACAGCATGTGGTTGGTTATTACTTCTAAATTCTCCTCCATACCGTTGTATGCAGTATTGTTGTTTTTGGTTTTTAAGCAATTTGGCTGGAAAACCACTTTGATCGTTATGGTTCTAGTAGCGGCAATGATAACGGCAACAGACCAATTGGCAAACCTCTTTAAACACGGATTTGAACGCCCAAGGCCTTGTCAGGAAGCACATTTAAAAGAAATCATCCGATTTATAGCGCCACGCTGCGGACGCTTTGGTTATTTTTCAGCCCATGCAGCGAGTTCGATGGCATTAGCAGTTTTTATTGGGCTTCTGTTTAAAAACACCTATAAATATTTACCCTATTTTATGTTGTTTTGGGCAGCAATTATTGGCTACAGCCGTGTATATTTAGGTGTGCATTATCCATTAGATGTGGTAACAGGATTTGGAATCGGCGGATTGTTGGGGTATTTGTTTTATTGGTTGCAACAAAAATGGGTCATCCGGAATACCTCTCAAGGCTACTAATATACTACCCCTAACGGGGTTTTTTATTTTTTTTGTTCTATTTTTTTACCGATTTGCCACCCATAGCGGGGTTCTTTGTTCTATTATTTATATATTTATTCCGGGTCTTTTAAAATATATCTAACATCATAACCCACATCAAACTTCTCTAAAAACGCGATATATTCCTCTTGAAATGTTTGGTTTTGTGGTGTATTTTTTGATTGCTAATATATTAAATAAGCTCATTTACATGCGATTTACTGTAAGAAAAAGCTCCAAAACCTGCTTGCCATGGGAACTTTACCTTTAAAAATTTCCGGGTATTTATCCATTTAGAGGAATTTGCTTTGATGATGCGAGCTAAACTGATATAGATTGGTTGGGTCTCATCCCGATCAAAATATGTGTATGATCTGGCATACCATTTATTACTAATACTTTATGGTTATATTCCTTGATAATTCAGGTAATGTATTTATACAACTCGTCTTTCCAGGAATCTTGTATCAAGCAATTCCTGCTTTGAACTGCAAATACAAATTGAATATGTATTTGACATATTTTTTAAAAATTAAGAGATACAAATTACAAAAATTTCCTATAACTTTTCTACCCGATACAAATTGCGGTGCAACCGCACTTTATGGGAACGGTTCTTAACACCCACGGGGTTCATATCAAAACTATCGGTTTTTTGAATGGTATATTCTTTAAATACGTTTTGAAACTCGGTTTCTTCGGAAGTATTTACAAGGACATAGAATGTGTTCTTCTGGGGTAAATTATAATTTTCGCCATCAAACAGTACCGGTATGGGCTTGCCGTATTCCCAGATTATTTCGGGAGTGAAACTTTGGAACTCAAAGAGGGGGGCATTATTTTTTTCCAAATAAGGGGTAACATTGGTAATACTATTAAAATCCGGATTTTGAGTAATACCTTTGGCCATTGGTATGCCAACGCAAAGTATACTAACGATAAACGCTATGGTTAAATAGAAAACGGTTTCAATTTGTTTTTTACGCAGAAAAATAAAAATCCCAATTCCTATGGGCACTAAAAGCAGGGAGGTAAGCAAATACCATGTCCAAAAATTGGCAATGTTTTCCCTAAAGTAAATATAAGCAGCAATAGGAAAGACACAAGCAATAAAAGCAATAAGTCCAAAATGAAAATATACCGGAAAGGTTTCTTTTTTGGAGGTTAGGGTTTTAAAACTTCGGAAAAGATATTCCATATAAAATGCAGTATTCATTGCTAACGGAATCAACACCGGCAACAGGTATCTGGATTTTTTTTCGGGGATAAGGGAAAGTAAAATCACAGCCGCCAATGTCCAAATTAGGGTAAATGTATATGCTTTTTTATTAAAAACTTTATTTTTTAAATAGGGGTACAGCAATGCGGTAAATGCAGGAATGGTCCACAGACCGCTTTGCACTACAAAACTCCAGTAGTAGTAAAAAGGGCGGACGTTGTAATTTAGCCATCTTCCGGTTTCTTTGGAAGTAATTTCTGCAACGGCAGTAGTATCGTGTGTATAGACATACACATTCCAAAGAATGGATGTGGGGATTGCCACCACAGCAAATACTACTAACGGAAGCCATATGGGATATATTTCCTTAAACCGAAAAATTGTTCCATATGCAATTAAAAACGGGAGGAGTAAAGCATATAAAGATACGGGTCCTTTGCTTAGAAAGGAAAAGCCAAAGAAAATTCCGGCGAGAATGGCGTTGCGATACTGGAGAGGCTCTTTGGTAAATATTTTGTGCAGGAAGAATATACAGACGAGCATAAAAGCGTGAGTAAATATATCCCATTGTCCGTCCCTTCCGGAAAGTATTATATGAAAAGAGGTTGCAGAAATCAGGGCGGCTACAAAGGCAAAAACTTTATGTCCGGTAAGCTTTAAGCTAAAAATATAGGTCATCAATACCACCAGCATTCCCATCAGAGCAGCTGGAAGCCTAAGGGCAAAAAGGCTTTCCATGCCAAATACCAGCATGGAGATTGCGGTCATCCAGGTAGGTAAAGGTGGTTTTTCATAACGGGGCAAGCCGTTCATGGAAGTGAATATCCAATTACCATCTACTAGCATTTCACGGGCGGTAATGAAGTTTCTGGCTTCCATGATGTTAATGTAAATAGCATCCAGATTGACAAAAAAGATACCCAGGCAAACGAGGATCAAGAGGAGAAAAGGATTATGCTTTAATTTCATTTCTTAAAATAAAAATGTTTCGTATATAAATTACCAATCCAAAAAGATGGCCTGCAATCAGTACCGGGTCTTCCCGTATTATTCCATAAACAAGAATTAAACTGGATCCAATAAGGCTCAGCACCCAAAACCCTAAAGGTAAGGAAGATTCTTTTTTCTTTTCGGAATATACCCATTGGTACACAAATCGCAAAGTAAATAGTATTTGTGCCACACTTCCCAAAACTAATAACCACAATGGAACAGCTTCATTAAAAAACAGTTTTTCAAGATTGTATTCATTATTGAAATGTGCATAAATAACTATCAGAAAAGGAAAAAATAGTAAGAACCCTCTTAGACACTCAGGTAACCGCTTCCATTCCCCTTGAAAATGCAAGTTTCTAATATAAATAAAATAGGTAAGGGTCTGACCTAGCATTATTGCAAAATCATCCCTGAGATACCCATAGATGAAAAGGAGAAAAGAGGCAATTAAACTCAGTTTCCAGAAAAGGATGGGAGTTATTATTTTTTTACTTTTTTCAGAAAGTAACCATTGCAGAATCATCCTTCCTGAAAAGAGGATTTGTGCAAGGAATCCTATGGCATAAATCATCCATGTACTCATCCTTTTTCTTTAATGGTAAAACGGATATAGGTTTTTTTCATCCACACATAAGCAAAACAGTCGATAAACGGCCCCAAGAAACGGTTTTTAAAACTGTACTTGGATTTCCCTGCAATACGCGGATAATGATTAATAACCACTTCTTTAAGTTTGCCATTCTGAAGCAGAACCATAGCAGGCAAAAAGCGTTGCAAACCTTTAAACATAGGGATTTTCTTGGCATAATTGGTGTGGATTATTTTTAAAGGGCAGCCGGTATCGTGCATATTGTCTTTGGTGAACAAGATACGCACACTATTGCCAATTTTAGAAGAGATGCGTTTAATGAAAGTGTCCTTGCGCAGTTTACGCCAACCGGTAACCAATTCAAACTGCTCGCTATATGGAAACAAGAGTTCAAAATCTTCAGGGTAGGTTTGTAAATCAGCATCTATATAGCCAAGGAGAGGTGTTTCAGTGGCATCAAAAGCTGCTTTAAGTGCGGCTCCTTTCCCGGAGTTTTCAGCAAACAGTAAATAGGAAAACCCTTCATTCTCTTTACAAAAGGTTCTGATCAAAGCAGCACTGTTATCGTTAGAACCGTCATCCACAAAAAGAACACAGGTTTTTTTAGTAGCGAGGGTAAGGTATTTTTTTAAATGTTGAAAAAGTCGGTCAATAGCCGCTTCTTCATTATAAACGGGTACTATTATCGTAAACTCATAGGTCATGGAGAATCTTTTTTAAGTTGGAAGAGGAATTTGGCGGCTTCAAAAGGCGTAGTTTCGTTGTTGTCTATTGCTTTTAGCTGTACTTTAAGCTCTTCCTTTATTTTTGTGTGGTTGTAGAAATCCATTTTTAGTTGTTCATCAATTGACTGCAATAACCAATATTTATTTTGTTCTTTACGCTCCTTTTCAAAAAAATGATTGCTTTTGGTCAGAGAGAGATACTCTTCTACAATTTGCCATACTTCCTTGATGCCTTCATTTTTTAATGCGCTGCACACGGCTGTTTTTGGTATCCAGCCACTTTCTTTTGCAGGAAACAGGTGCAAGGCTCTGTTAAACTCAATCTTTGCTTGGTTTGCTGCTTTGACATTTTCGCCATCAGCTTTATTGATGACAATTACGTCTGCCATCTCCATAATACCTCTTTTAATGCCTTGCAGCTCATCTCCTGCACCTGCAAGTTTGAGCAACAGAAAAAAATCGGTCATGGAATGCACTGCGGTTTCACTTTGACCAACCCCCACCGTTTCTATAAGGATGGTATCAAAACCGGCAGCTTCACATAATATAATCGTTTCGCGTGTTTTTCTTGCCACACCACCTAAAGATGTGCCGGAGGCAGAAGGACGAATGAAAGCATTTTCTTCTTTAACGAGTTCTTCCATTCTGGTTTTATCGCCTAGAATGCTTCCTCCGCTTATGGTACTGCTGGGGTCTATAGTAAGAACAGCAACTTTTTTGCCTATACCCACAAGCATACTGCCAAAGCTTTCTATAAAAGTACTTTTGCCCACACCGGGAACGCCGGTTATGCCTATGCGAATGGACTTGTTTGCATAAGGCAGGCAACCACTAATAATTTCTTGGGACTGTAATCTGTGCTTTTGTGTGGTGCTTTCTACCAGGGTAATAGCTTTGCTAAGGGCAGTTTTATTCCCTGAAAGAATATTGTTTATTAGTTTCTGAATTGAAATATTCTTTAGCCTCTGTGTTTTAATATGGGCAGCAGACTTTACATTTAAATGGGGTAAACCAGCAACACCTTCTTTTTCATCAAGTGCAGATTTGCTGTTTTTTTTAGTGCCCATAGTGTTGATTTGTGACAAATTTAAGAATATGAATTTTGAAACCCTCTCTTTTATACCTTATATTTATGCATAAATATAATTATATTATTCATTAAAATTTAAACTCTTTGACTATGAAAACATTATATACAGCTTCAGTAACTGCTACAGGAGCCCGAGGAGGCTTTATTACTTCAGACGATGGTAAGATTGATCTTAAATTATCCGTTCCAAAAGGGATGGGTGGCGAAGGAGGTGGTGGAACCAATCCCGAGCAACTTTTTGGTGGGGCTTATTCTGCTTGTTTTGGAGGTGCGTTGCAAGTTGTTGCAAAACAAAAAGAAGTAGAATTAGGGGACTATACTGTTACTGCTGTTATAAGCATAAATAAAGCGGAAGATGGTGGACTGTTACTTTCTGCAATTTTAGATTGCTATTTGCCGGGTGTTTCTACAGAACAGGGTGAGGAGTTGATAAATGAAGCTCATGAAATTTGTCCTTTTTCTAAAGCAACCCGTGACAATATTGACGTAACACTTAACTTATTATTGGACGAATAGTTTTTATCCTATAAATTTAATATGAAAGCATCTGAGGTTTCAGGTGCTTTTTTATTGTACATTTTGGAAAAAGAAAAAGAGTAAATTTATTCCGTTTTGCTTATCGGAATACACTAAAGTCGAGTTTCAGGGAAAAAACATTGGAGTATAAAGCAACGCTTTGATCCCCAATATCGGTAAGGGCATAATCCAGTTGAATGCCTTTATATTTAAAACCAACACCTATATTCGGTTGAAAACCTATTTGCTCTGTACCATCCAGTTGTCTTACATTTTGAAAATTGCCCACACCAGCCCTTAAATAGATCAATTCGATATAACCAAATTCAAATCCCAGAGCAGGATCAATACTGAAACTTTCGGTAGAAACAATATCATTGGTTTGTGCAAAACGCATATTTAAATTGGCAGCGGCGAGTAGAGAATAGTCTCCCCTAAAGTCAAATTGCCTGGCCATTCCAATTTGCAGTTTAGGTATGGTAATTTCTGTAGTTTCTGGTAAATCCTGGTTTTGACCTTCCACTGCACCTTGTATGGTTGCAAATTGTTCTTCGTCAATATTCCAGACATTATAAGTAGTGGTGATATCCCTTGCCATAATACCAAACATCCAGTTGTCATTTTCAAACTGAACACCCACATCAAAACCAAAACCCCACGCAGCGGCAAATTTACCAATTACCCTGCGAATTACTTTGGCATTTACACCATAGTTTAGACCATCCAGCGGTAATTTCCGGGCATAGGAAAATGTAAAACCGTAATCTGCAGTAGAAAATAAACTAATGCGGTTATAATCAATATTTCCCTGCTGATCTATAAGTTGTGTTGTGTTTAAAATATCATCTACTCCAAAACGAATGGCAGAAAAACCCACAGCACTTCTGTCGTCAAGAGGCATAGCAAAGGCAGCATAATTATAAGTTGCAATGTTTGCAAAATACGAGGAATGCATTAATGAAAGTTGATTGTCTTCCAGATGAACAAGACCAGCTGGATTCCAGTAACCTGAATTAACATCATTGGTTGCTGCAGTTACAGCATTAGCCATGCCCAATGCACGGGCATCCACTCCTATGTTCATGAACTCGTTAGAATATTTTCTAACGGTTTGTGCAGAGAGAATCATGGAGCTGAAAAATAATAGCAAAAATAACTTCTTTTTCAAGGGCTGACTTTGATGCAAATATCGATTTTTTTTCAATTATTAAACTGCAATTTTACGCAGATATTGTTTCTTTTATCCCTTAGACGAAAATACTTTACTATTTTTACATTAGATAAATGTTTTAAGATGAAAAAATACATACCAAATGCAATCACCTTATGTAATTTACTTTCTGGAAGTATTGCAGTAATTTATGCTTTACAGGGAGACCTTTTACTGGCGGCGGGTTTTGTCATTTTAGGAATATTCTTTGATTTTTTTGACGGGCTCTTTGCAAGGCTTTTTAAAGTGGAAAGTGCCATAGGGCTACAGTTAGATTCTTTGGCAGATATGATAACTAGTGGTCTGGTTCCCGGGATAGTTATGGTGCAACTGTTATTTATGTCAATCTTAATACCAACACCTGAAAATTTGTGGTCAGATTTTAGCTTTATGTTGGCTATATTAAATTTTATACCGCTGGTGGGTTTATTGATTGTTTTAGCTTCGGCATACCGGCTGGCAAAATTTAATGTGGATGAGAGACAAACCTCCTCTTTTATAGGCTTGCCCACCCCCGCAAATGCGTTGTGGATTATTAGTTTGCCACTTATTTTAATATACCAACCTTCAGAGCTTGCTTTTCAGGTAATTTTAAATCCGTGGGTCTTGGTATTGGGCACTTTATTAAGTTGTTATCTGCTGAATGCCGAAATACCATTGTTCTCCCTAAAGTTTAAAACCAAAAGTTTTAAAGCGAATTCCTTAAGGTATATTTTTCTTTTGCTGAGTCTGGTTCTATTGATTTCTTTCTGGTTTGTGGCAATTCCTATTATTGTATTTCTGTATGTGCTTTTATCCCTGATTTTTAAAGAAAAAGCATAGATATAGTTTAATTTTCTGCAGTTGTAGGATCTATCACAGACCAAACAGGGGCTACGGAATTTGCAGGAAATCCACCCTTGATTGCATGTTCCCTTAATATTTCTTCATTTGGGGCGTTATAAATGCAATAAATTTTATCAGTGGTTACATAGCTATGCACCCATTGTATTTGTGAGCCCATTTCTTGTAAAATATTACAAGAAGTTTGAGATATTGCTTTTAACTGCTCTTCTGTGAGATTCCCGGCACCCGGAATTTCCCTTTCTATTACATACTTAGGCATATTTTATTTATTAGTGTTATCCTACTCGTAAGGCTTTTCGGTTACTCCCCGTTTTTGAAAAACGGCACTTTTAATGGTTTCATTATAATTGTAATTTAATAGTAATCGTTAATATTTTTATTTTCAAAGCAATATGCTACTAAAGTTACTTGTTTTTTTCTAATGTTAGCTTTCTAATCATAATTTTTTAAAGAGTCAATTAACATATTCATTAAATATTCCCCAATAGATGCATTATTAACTAAAAAAAAAGTATAAACACGTATATAAGAATTAAAAAAAAAAAGTATATATTTACCTTGCTTTTTTTTATCCCAAATAACAAAAAGTAGATATACTAAAATCCTACTATGCGCTTTTTTGAAAACTTATCCGTATTTACTATATTTTATATTTCGGCACAGAATGCAAATTTAATAGCTTTTTGTGCCCTTATTTTTTTAACCCAAAACCAAACTAAATTACTAAAATGATGAGAAACATTACCCAACTATTAGTACTAACCTGTATGCTGCTTTTTACCGGACATGTTGTCATGGCACAGTGCAATTCAGCAAACTACAATCCTGAGCTGTGTAATGCTCAGGGTACAACTTTTGAGCCGGGACTTCAAGCAACCTCCTTCAACGATCTTGCAGCGGCATCAAATACTTTTTATATGCGTTCAAACGTAGGAAACCCGTGGGGAAGCACCACAAACCAACAAGCTATGAACACAGCTTTTGGTGCCGGCAACTGGACTGAAGTATTTTTTGAAACAGCAGATCCTGCCACGGTTTTTTCGTCCGCAACACGATTTGTTTTTATGGAAGGAAGTGATTCAAATGCCAATGAATTGAATGCCTTCTTAACGGCAAACCTCACCACCATCGAAAACTGGGTGGCTCAGGGAAAAACCTTATTTTTGAACGCCGCACCTAATGAGGGAGGTAACATCAACTTTGGTTTTGGTGGTACAACGTTGGTTTATCCTGATTATTCAGATAACGTCACTGTAGTTGACACCGGGCATCCTATATTTACTGGACCCAATTTACCGGTCTCACAAGCAATGTCAGGAACCACTTTTGCTCATGCGTCCATCTCGGGAACAGGATATACAAACCTGATAACAGACTCGGGAGTTCCAACTCGTGTGGTGCTTGCCGAAAAATCCTGGGGTAATGGTCAGGTTGCTGTAGGTGGGATGACCACTACCGATTTTCACAGTCCTGCAGCAGAATCTTTCAACATCAGGGCCAACCTGCTTGTCTATTTGGAAAGTCGTCTGGTTTCAAGCATAGATTGTCCTGCCGACATAGTCGTAAGCAATGATTCGGGCGAATGTGGAGCAGTGGTTACATTTCCAAATGCAACTGCAACAGATTCTAACGGCAATGCTATACCCACCACCCAAACAGCCGGTCCAGCCAGTGGAAGCTTTTTCCCGGTAGGCGACACGCTTATTGAATTTTCAGCCGATGATAACGGTACGATTATCACATGTACTTTTACCATTACGGTTAATGATACTGAAGCTCCTATAATTACTTGCCCTGGTGATATTACACAGGATAATGACCCTGGTATTTGCGGAGCGGTGGTAACTTATACTATTCCTACTGCTACTGATAATTGTGGTTCAACGTCATCAAATATCTTATTTGTTTCAGACAACGGAGATGCAAGTGAAATTGAAACGGCTCTTACCTCTGAAGGATATACTGTTACTGCAGTGTACAATGATTTTTCAGGAGGAGATAATGCCACATTACAAGGATCATTGTCATCGTATGAACTTATCTATTGGCACGCCTCAGGTGCAAATGGTTATGGAGAAACACATAATTCATCAACTTTTACAAACTTAGATGCTTTCGTAGCTAATGGTGGAAATGTCTTTGTCACCGGATATGACGTAATTGTTAGTCCAGTAGATATTAACCTCATCACCTTTTTGGGAGGTACCTCATCAAATGACGTCGGTCCGTCGAATGGAACATTAATTGGTCCTAATAGCATTACAACTGGATTTGCTAATACTACAGGAATGAGCATAATTGCTCCAAACGATGATCAAGATAACTTAAACGGATTGGCTCCCACAGTAACTGTTGTGCTCCCAGGGAGTGCCTCAGGCGGTGCTGAGTGGGGAATTAATGATGTGCCAGGTGGAGAGATTGCTTGGGTGTCGTCTGGTCAATTTGACGGATCGTCTTTTCCTTCCTGGACCACTTTAGGTTCTGGATACCACGAGGCGCTATTAAATTTTGCATTTAATTCCTCTTCACCAACCATTAATGTAGTTCAAACTGCCGGTCTCCCAAGCGGAAGTGAATTCCCCGTAGGAACAACCACCAATACCTTTGTGGTAACTGATGCTTCGGGAAATACAGCTACTTGTTCTTTTGATGTAACCATCAATGATACGGAAGCACCAATCGCAAATTGCGTTGCCCCGTTTACCCTAGCACTGGATGCCAATGGAGAGGCTTCTATAAACCCTGAAATGATTGATAACGGAAGTACCGACAATTGTGGGAATGTAACGCTGTCTTTCGGTTTTGTTGAAAACGGATTTAACGGTGATTTTGCACCGGCCAACTGGTCCTTCAATGCCAATGGCGGAACTGGAAGTTTCTTTTTTGACCCTTCAAATGAAAATGTAACCATTACCGGAAGTGACGGAGGCTCTGCTAATAATATAAATACTACTCTTTGTAATACGATTGCTAATGACGGGGTGATTCAGTTTGACTGGAGCTATGTCACCAATGACGGTCCCACTTTTGACCCATTTGGATACTCCCTCAACGGGACATTTGTAAGCCTCACCGATTCTTTTGGACCTCAAAACCAAAATGGAACCGCCAATATTCCTATAGCCGCAGGAGACCAGTTCTGTTTTGTGGCAAACACTTTAGATGATGTTTTTGGAAGCGCGACAACAGTTTCCGGTATGTTTGTTTTTGACGGCACCAGCCAATCTGAATTTACTTGTGCTGATTTGGGCGTGAATACCATTATGTTAACGGTAACAGATGACAGTGGTAATATGACAACCTGCACGACTGAAGTAACTATAGTAGATGATCTTGCACCCGAAATTACCTGTGTTACAAACCAAACAGTTGACACAGATGCCGGGGTTTGCGATTATACACACAGCGGTACAGCCTGGGATGCAACTGCCACAGATAATTGTACGGCAACAGTAGCTTATGAACTAACAGATGCAACAACCGGAACAGGAACCACTCTCAACGGTGTAGCCTTTAATCTTGGCGAAACCACAGTAACATGGACTGCCACAGATGGAAGTGGCAATACAGCGATTTGTTCATTTACAGTAACTGTAGAGGACAATGAAGTACCTGTAATCACTTGCATTTCTAACCAAACAATGAATACCGACGTAGGATTCTGTAGCTATACCCACAATGGGACTGCTTGGGATGCGACCGCTACTGACAACTGTAGCATAGCTGCCATAACGTATGCTTTGACAGGTGCTAACACAGGCACAGGAACTTCTTTAGATGGTGTTGCTTTCAACTTAGGGATAACCACAGTTACCTGGACAACCACAGACGGTAGCGGTAATAGCGATAATTGTAGTTTTACCGTAACGGTAGAAGATAACCAAGTACCGGTAATTGCTTGTGTGGGTAACCAAACGATGGATACTGACGCAGGGGTGTGTACCTATACCCACAGTGGGACAGCGTGGGATGCGACCGCTACTGACAACTGTAGCGTTGCAACGATAACCTATGTTTTAACGGGCGCAACAACAGGCACTGGAACCACTCTCAACGGTGTAGCCTTTAATCTTGGCGAAACCACAGTAACCTGGACAGCCACAGATGGAAGTGGCAATACCGATATTTGCAGCTTTACAGTGACCATAGAAGACAACGAAGCCCCTGTAATTTCTTGTGTGGCAAACCAAACGGTAGATACCAATACCAATGTATGCACCTATACCCACAACGGCACTGCTTGGGATGCGACTGCTACAGACAATTGTAGCGTATCATCAATATCTTACGAATTGACCGGAGCCACCACAGGAACAGGAACCACTTTAGACGGTGTGACTTTCAACCTTGGGGATACCACGGTAACCTTTACCACCACTGACGGTAGTGGCAATACAGCTGTTTGCAGTTTTACCGTAACAGTAGAAGACAACCAGGCTCCTCAGATTGTTTGTCCGCTGGACATTATAATCGATGCAGAACCGGGCATGTGCAGTGCACAGGTATTCTTTGGTAATGCCACTGCATTAGACAACTGTAGCGGATTCCTCCCTACCGTTCAAACTGAAGGTCCTGTAAGCGGAAGTATCTTCCCAATAGGGGATACCGTGATCAGCTTTATGGCGACGGATAATGCAGGAAATGTGTCTACATGTAGTTTTACCATTACCGTGGTAGATAATCAGGCACCGTTGGCCGTATGCCAGAACATTACAATACAACTGGACGCTAATGGCTTTGCAACGATAACAGCAGAAGACCTTGATGGTGGTTCTACAGACAACTGCGGATCTGCACTTACCTTCACGGCTAGCCAGACAGCATTTGATTGTAGTCACGTAGGAAATAACACCATCACTCTAACGGTAACCGATGCCGCCGGAAACAGCAGCACCTGCACCGCTATCGTAACGGTAGAAGACAACATCGCACCGGTAGCTCAGTGTGTGGCACCTTTCACCATCCAGCTAGATGCAACCGGAAACGCGAGCATCACTGCTGCAGATATCGATAACGGCAGCACCGACAATTGTGGTGTGGCATCGATGATTTTGAGCCAAAGTGCATTTACCTGTGCAGACCTTGGGGAAAATACTATCACCCTTACCATTACAGACCCAAGTGGTAACAGTACAACTTGCACCACTACTGTAACTGTTGAAGATAACAGCAATCCTATAGTAACGTGTATTGACTTTACTCTGGCACTGGGACCTGACGGAACAGCGCTATTGACACCTGAGGATATTGGCGGAACGTCAACAGACAACTGTGCAATCACCATCACAGCGATTGACATAGAGGAATTTGACTGTTCTGATATTGGGACCCCTGTTTTAGTCACATATTTTGCAAGTGATTCCAGTGGCAATATTGCATCATGTACCGCAATGGTAACTGTAGTGGATACTTTAGGACCTGTAATAGATTGTCCTTTAGACCAGACTGTGGACTCTGACCCAGATTCTATTACCTATACACTACCTGATTATTTTGGAGAAGGTATTGTTACAGCGACAGACAACTGTACTATACCGGTGACTATATTCAGTCAGTCACCAGCACCCGGCACGTTGTTACTGGATGGCACATACACCATCACCTTAACAGCTACCGATGCATTTGATAACGAGTCAGTTTGTACCTTTGAACTTATAGTGGATACTATCTTGGGAAGAGATGATAACCGTTTAGACTTCAGTAGCCTGACGTTGTATCCTAACCCAGCTGAATATACAGTAACTATTGGTAATCCTAAATTTATGGCGATAGACAATATAAATGTATATGATATACAGGGACGTTTGGTACTTTCTAAAAACACCGGTGGCGCTACCGGCAACCAGACACTGGAAGTGGGCCATTTAGCCTCTGCCGTGTATATGGTTGTAATTGAAAGTAACGGCAAACAAGCCGTGAAGCGATTGATTAGAAAATAAGGAAAGTTAAAAGTACGAAGGTAGAAGTACCAAGCTTGTCTTCTACTTCATACTTCCCACCCCTAACTTTAAAAAACCCTCCCGAAGATTGTTTTGAGGAGGGTTTTTTATGAAAGGCTTTCCAGACGAAGCTTTAGCGTAAGTTGGTTCAAGGGTTGAAATAGCTCACTGCAGGTGGACGAATCTACAAAGGAACCACTTAATGATTCCCAAAACAGTTCCCTTAATTTCTAAACAACTAAACAACTCAATTTCTTAAATTCTCAACTTGTAAATAGCAACCGGCAACAGGTAGCAAGGCTGAAGGTTTTGTTTCCACCTGCTTATTTTCTTTATAAAAAAATAAGCGTAATTTACTCTTCAATAGCAGACTGTAAAACCATCCATACATTCTCTGCGAGGATTTTTTGACCTTCAGCAGTTGGATGAATCCCGTCTGATTGATTTAAGGAAGAAATACCGCCCACATTTTCCAGTAAAAACGGAATGAGGATTGCATTGTTTTTCACTGCAAGTTCCGGGAATATATTTTTAAATTGAGCAGTGTATTGTACTCCCATATTTGGTGGTATTTGCATACCTGCGATAAGAATTTTAATACCTGGATTTTTTTGTTTTACGGTATCTATTATGACTTGCAGATTTTTGCGGGTTTCTTCCAGAGGCACCCCGCGCAAGCCGTCATTTGCTCCTAGTTCCAAAACAAATACATCTATCTTTTGATTAAGCAACCAATTAATTCTATTTTTTCCGCTGGCAGTGGTTTCACCGCTCAATCCTGCGTTGATAGTTTGGTAAGAAAGGTCTAAACTGTCTATTTTTTTTTGAATCAGGGCAGGATACGCTTCTTCTTCAGATAACCCATAACCGGCAGTAAGACTGGTGCCAAAAAAGAGAATGGTTTTAGAATCGGTTTTATTCTCAGATGGTATATCAGTATTTGAATTTTCAATAGTGTTTTGCTTATTTTCAGTTGTTTTTTCGCCACAAGAAAAATATAAAACTGACAGTAAAATATAACAAAACATTAACAGGGTGCGCATAGCATTCGGGTTTTAAATTAAAATCATTTCTTTAATTTGCGTTCTTTCAAAAAAAAAGCTAAAAGGAGTTTAATGGCAAAGATACTAAACATTCAGCATGTGGGGAAAACCTATTCCAGCGGCACAAAAAAAATAACCGTTTTAGAGGATATTACCTTTAACGTGGAAGAAGGAACTACATTTTCCATTGTGGGACCCTCAGGAAGTGGTAAAACTACACTTCTAGGACTATGCGCTGGTCTCGATCAACCGGATTCCGGAACAATAAATTTGTGTGAAGAGGATTTGCAAAAATTAAATGAAGATCAGCGAGCCTTATTAAGAAATAGAAAAGTGGGATTTGTTTTTCAGGATTTTCAGTTACTTCCTACACTTACTGCTCTGGAAAATGTAGCTGTACCTCTAGAATTACAAGGGGCAAAAAATGCTGCTAAAATAGCAAGCGAACTTTTAGGCAAAGTAGGACTGGCTGACCGTATACACCATTATCCTTCCCAACTATCTGGAGGGGAACAGCAGCGGGTGGCAGTTGCCCGAGCTTTTTCAAATTCGCCTTCCATACTTTTTGCAGATGAACCTACTGGGAATTTAGATGCGGCTACAGGCGAAAAAATAATTGATTTACTTTTTAATTTAAACAAAGAGCTGGGAACAACCCTTGTAATTGTAACCCATGACCTGGAACTCGCACAAAAAACCAAGAACATTCTTCGGTTAAAAGGCGGTAAAATAGTAGCCCACGAAAATGGTATCGCATGGTAAAAAATACTGACTCGTTTTATCCAAAGGCTGCTTTTGGGTGGCTTTTAAAAATGGCTTGGCGTGATGGAAAAGCCAGTAGTAGAAAACTAGTGTTATTCATGGCTTCTATCGTTTTGGGAATTGCTGCAGTGGTTTCCATACAATCTTTTGGCGAAACATTAAAAGAAAATATAGGCTTGCAATCCAAAGCCCTTATGGGGGCTGATTTTAAAATAGATAGCAACAGTCCGCCAAATGAAAGGGTACAAAGTATTATGGATTCTCTAGGAGGTGCTAATGCAAGGGAAATAAGTTTTTCTTCCATGGCTGCTTTTCCGGGAATGAAAGGCACGAAGTTAGTGCAAGTACGGGGTATTGATGCGGGATTCCCATTTTATGGCATGCTGGAAACAGAACCAAGAGATGCTGCACAAAACTATCAAAAAGAACATGCAGCACTTGTAGATGCAACTTTATTACTTCAATTCAATCTAAAGCCCGGAGATAGTATTAAAATTGGCGCAGTAACTTTTCCAATAGCAGGTGCTTTAAAAGCTGCTGCAGGAAGTAATGCTGTTTTTAGTTCTGTGGCACCTCCTGTAATTATTCCTTATGGGTATATAGAAGAAACAGGATTAGTACAAACCGGAAGCAGGGTTAAATATGACTACTATTTTGTAAGCGAAAGGAATACAGATTTAAAACTACTTAATATTGTTTTAGGTCCCATATTGGATACAAACGATGCTGATCTAGATACGCACACTTCTACAAGTGAAAGACTGGGTCGTAGATATGATAATTTTGGGAAGTTTCTTAACCTGGTGGCCTTTATTGCCCTTTTATTGGGCTGTGTAGGTATAGCAAGTGCCATACATATTTATATAAAAGAAAAATTGCGAGCGGTTGCCGTGCTTAAATGCTTGGGAGCTACTAAAAGACAAACATTCTTAATTTACTTGATACAAATTGCCGGCATAGGATTTCTTGGTGGAATTATTGGTACTGCGTTAGGTTTATTTCTTCAACAATTGTTTCCATTACTCTTAGGGGATCTTTTGCCTGTGGATGTTCAATTGAGATTTTCATTGCAGGTTATTGTAATGGGGGTTCTATTAGGGGTGTTTATGTCAGTTCTATTTGCACTATACCCATTGATGCGCACTTTATATGTTTCCCCATTACAGGCGTTACGCATTTCTGAAGAAGAATCCGCAAAATCCAGAATAGCGGGAATTATGGTATTATCAGCCATTTTTCTGTTTATTTTTCTCTTTTCCTTTTGGCTATTGGAGGACTGGCAATATTCAATGGCATTTGTGGGTGGGATATTAGTTGTTTTTTCAATTTTGGCCGGAGTCGCTCACTTATTTATGAAAAGTATCCAAAAATTCTTTCCTTCTTCATGGGGTTTTGTTGCAAGACAGAGTTTAAGAAATCTCTTCAGACCGCAGAACCAAACTCTGGTTTTAATTTTAGCAATAGGAGTGGGGTCATTTTTAATTAGTACGTTATATTTCACTAAAGATGTTTTATTGGCACAGGCTTCCTTTGATTCTAATGCAAATAGTCCCAATATGATTTTATTGGATATACAAACAGCACAGAAAGATAGTATTGCAGCCGTTATAAAGACAAACGGTCATCCAGTGATAGATAATATGCCTATAGTAACGATGCGTGTACAAAATATAAATGGAAAAACGGTAAATGAAATACGGCTGGACACAACTTCTAGCATAAGAAGATGGATTTTAAATCATGAGTTTCGGGTTTCATATAGGGATTCCTTATCTTCTTCGGAAACCATAGCGGAAGGGCAATGGATACCTGAAATTAGAAATACTCAGAAAATGATACCCATATCCATTAGTGATAATTTTGCTGATGATGCTCAGGTTACCATAGGAGATAAAATTATTTTTAATGTGCAAGGGGTTTTAATGAATACCGTTGTTAGAAGTATTAGAAAAGTAGACTGGAGTGAAATGCAAATGAATTTTTCCATACTATTTCCTGTAGGGATTTTAGAACAAGCACCTCAATTTTCAGTTTTAACTACAAATGTTCCTGACGAATCAAGCTCTGCATTACTCCAGCAGGAGTTAGTAAAGGGTTTTCCAAATGTCACTATTATTGATTTACGTCAGGTCATTACTGTAGTTGAAAAAATGCTCAATAAAATTTCATGGCTTATTAGTTTTATGGCATTTTTTAGTATTCTTACCGGAATTATTGTACTACTGGGTGCTGTTAGGACTAGTAAATACCAAAGGGTAAAAGAAAGCGTTCTTTTGCGAACTATTGGTGCTACAAGCAAGCAAATAGTAAAAATTGCCTTTTTTGAATATCTGTATTTGGGTGTTTTGGGAGCGCTTTCAGGAATTCTATTGTCTTTACTAAGCAGCCAGCTTTTAGCGTGGCTGGTTTTTGACACTAGTTTTATTCCTTCGTTTGTACCTTTTATTGTACTTCTACCGGGGATTTCTTTATTAGTATTAGCAATCGGTTTAGGAAATAGTGTAAGCGTGATTAAAAGCCCGCCACTGGAAGTATTACGCAAGGAGAGTAGATAATTATATGGTAATTAAGATTAGTACCAATCAAGGATTATGTAGAAATTCCAAAAGCTTCCCGCGTGTTAGCGGTTATTCTTTTTAAGTTTTCTTCCATTTTTTTTGGAATTTTTATTTGTCTTATTTTTTCAAGATGTAACGGTTTGTGAGCATCTGTGGCCACAAAATCTATCATGTTTTCGGTTAGTAATTCATAGGCTTTTTTCTGAACTTCATTTCCATAATGGTTACTAAGAGAAAGTAAATTGAGTTGGAGTGAGCAACCTCGTCTTTTAAATTCCTTACTATCTTTTAACTGAACATAGGAGTATCTTTCAGGATGTGCTAATATGGGCGAGTAACCTTGATTTTGCATAGCAAAAATTTGTTCTTCTGCATGCATGGATTTTTGAAAATAAGACATCTCCACAAGCACTTTATTTTCGCTAAGCGTAAGTAGTTCCTTTTTTTCCAAAAGGGTATTAAACCCGGTATCCAGCATATATTCTGCAGCGGCTCTGTAAGGAACCTGAAACGTATGGGCTGATTGGTTTTTAAAATCTCTTAATGCATCGGTAATAGTTGCAGCTGTATTGCAGTAATAATCTTCCATAATATGAGGAGTTGCAATGATGCCCATATAGCCCATATTTTTATAAAGTGTCACCATACTTTTAGAGACTTCCAGAGTTTTTGCACCATCATCAATACCCGGCAAAAGGTGGCTATGCATGTCTATTGCTCCTTCAAGAAAATCTGCTAAATAGAGTTGTTTTGAAAATATGGAAAACATAAATGTGGTTTACGGCAAATGTAAAGTAAACTTAGTTAAAGACAATTATTAGGATTTAGAACGTGGGTCTTCAGGCTTAAATATAAAATCATTATTAGTGTTTTTCTTTAGCCTTTTGATATCGATTCCTATACTTAACGAACGATTTTGTTTGAGCAGAATATTAATCCATTTTTGCTTTATAACTTTTCCTTCTCCAGTCTTTACGTGAAAGTCTTTCCAGATTTGAAAATCTTTGTGAAGATTTTCTTTAAGTTCCACTATTACACTTTTACTTTCAATTATGTGATCAAGCACATCCAGTGTATAATTTTTATCCCTTATTAATCCAAATGTTTGCAAAAGTTCTTTATTAAGTTTTAGTTTTTTATTATTGTGATCATACAAAGAAGCCATAACAGGTATGTTTTCAAAAATTTCCATAAAAACCTCTTGGGACATTTCTGCGGCAAGGATGGATTCTTTCAATGTTTCTATAAAATTCTGTTCTTCTGTAATATCTTTTGAAGAGCAAGCGATACCAACAACTTTATGATTAGAAATAATGGGGTTTAAGGAGGTTTTAAGAAAATAAGTCTTTCCATTCAGAATTCGTTGATTGGTCATAGAAAATTCCTCATTATTCAGTGCTCTTAAATACCCTTTCAACCAAAATTGTTTTTCATTTTCATCAGTATATTTATCTAAAATATAATCCCCTGTCCGCGGTCTTTTGGTATAGTATTTTTTTATTAATTGGGTATATGCATTATTAAAAGAATTGAGTTGTATATTTTTATCCACAGACCATACAACATCTGAGGTATTATTAATTAAAGCCTCCTTTTCTTTTAATTCTTGGGATATTAACTTATCAAACTCTTTTTGTTCAGAAATATCAATTATAGAACATAAAAAATAAGGCCTATTTATAAAATCATTGACCATTTTCCCCTTTAAGCGAAACCATATGGGATTCCCATTTTTATGGAGATATCTTTTTTCCCTGGTATATGTAGATGCGTGATTTTGTTTTAAAAGCTCCCATTGGTAGGTGTCCTCTTTAAAATCATCTATATGGGTTATGTCTCCTGTTTTTCTTCTAATCAATTCCTTTCGGGTGTAGCCAAGTCTTTGAGCTATATTTTCATTAATGTCTAAAATAATTTCTGTTTCAGATACTTCTATATACCCAATACCACTATTTAAAAAAAGTGTTTCCAGTTTGTTTTTTTGCTTTATAATACAATTGGATAGGTAGATTGTAATGGAAAAAATAAATAGTGCGGTGAGAATTACAAAGGAGTACCCTTTATAAAGACTTATTCGTTGTAAGTCTTCAGGTTTATCAAAAATTCTAAATATAAGGCTATCACCAATATATATCCAAATAATTCCAAAAACAAGATAAAGTATACTTATAAATACAATTTTTTTCATTTTTTAAATTTGAGGCAGGATGAAAGTAAGAAATTATTTAAACAATTCATGGTAGATTTTCTACTTTTTATTAGAAATTGACATATTATGTTTTATAATAAGCAAATTTATGTGAAAAAAAATAATTATTTTCAAAATTTGGGTTAATTTTAAAATCCATTTATTTGAATAATAGATAACTATGATTATTTTTTTATTTGGATATTTTTAAGCAGATAAATCAATTCTAAATGCAAGAATATAAATCTGCATGAAAAATACCTCTTTTCAAAACCTAAAAAATTAGGATCAGAAAAGAGGTATAATAAAGGAAATAATAAAGACTAACTTAAGAATATAAATTTAAAAAATTTATAACTATTTATTATTTGCCTTTAAAGTTGGAAGCGGGTAATACTCAAATTTTTGCCCACCCACTGATGCATCAACCATTAAACCTGCTTTAGGTAAAACATAAACAGCAATACCGTCTGTATATTTTGCACTAATGGATTCGCCTTCCTCGATTGCTACTGCAGAAAGACCCGCTGTGAATTCAAGTTTATTATCTTTTAATTGGTTAAATGCTTTTTCTGAGTTGAATAAAATGACTTCGCTGTAAGATTCCCCACCGGCTTGAAGACCTATATCCACTTGTTTCATGCTTGCCATTCCCACAAGATTTCCATTTTGATAAACAGCACCGTTACCGGAAGCTGCGCCTATCACGAGTGCACCTTTGCCCACATTTGGAAAAATTACATACGCAGCTGCTTTCTTAAATTGCACTTCCATGGCTTTATCCTTTTTAATAAATTCAGTTTTGGCTTTTTCAGCATCCTTAATGATTTCTTTATCTTTTTCGCTTTGCGAAAATATAGAAGTTGTAAGTCCTAAAAATAGGAATAAAATTAATTTTGAAGTTTTCATAATTTATTAGTTTTTTTGTTATGGAATAAAACTACCTTTTAAATAATGATTGCTTAGTTAATAAGATGTTATTAAGTGTAAAGGAAATACTAAATATTAATTTAGGCACCAGATAGCAGTATATCTCCCTAAAGAAATGGTAAATAATTGCTAGAGAAAATATAAAACTTATTTTACTTCCTCTCTTCCATCAGCGTGTATGGCAAAACGACCTCTTTTAGCATCGTGCACATTTTCATGACTGGGCCAGTGCCATCCGCCAAACTGATCTTTGTGGTATTGCGAAATAGCTTCTTGTATGCCTTCCTTGGAATTGGCAACAAAAGGGCCCTGTTGCACTACCGGTTCCTCAATGGGTCTTCCTTGTAAAAATAAAAATTCAGATGATAAATCCCCATTGGTTATGGTTATTTTCTCATTAGAAATTAAATCCAAGGAGTGTTGCTGCGGAATGGTAAATCCTTCCGTTTCTATCTCGTTTCCTTTATAAAAAAAGAGCGTCCTATTAATTTCTTCTGAAGATGTGGGAATTTCCCAAATTGCCCCCGGTTCTAATTTTATGGTCCAAATAGCTACTTCATTTTTTGGATCTGCCGCCCACGAATTAGGAGTTGGGTCAGGTGCCCGGGTGCCTTTGTAATTTCCGGCGATTACTTTAACTTGTATGCCGTTTTCTTTTGCTACGGGTATTTCTTCATTCCAAAGCATCCTGAAATAGGGATTGACACCTTTGCTTTTTCGGGGTAAATTCAGCCAAAGCTGAAATAATAAAAAAGGATTGTCTTTCTCCTGATTCAGTAACGGAAACATTTCACAATGCATAACCCCTTTTCCGGCAGTCATCCATTGTACATCCCCATTGCCAAAACGACCTGCTGCGCCCAGAGAATCACTATGGTCAGCAAAACCTTCTTCCACTATGGTTACTGTTTCAAAACCACTGTGCGGGTGTGCCGGAAAACCCGGCACTTTACTGCCATGGTACATACGCCAACCATCTTTTAAAGTAAAATCCTGACCTATAGGTCTTCCTTTGAGTGAAGAAGGGTCTGGGCCTAAGTTTTCATTGCCTTTTGGGTATTCATCTTTGTGATATGCACAGAACAAGAAGGGATCCTGGGTTTCCCATTGAAAACCTAATTGTTTAATTTTTTTTATAGCAGGCATATAATTTTTTTGAAGATTAAAATTACGCAAATATCAAGGATTTTAATCCTAAAGAAATAATAAAAATGGTTGCCTGAAAAGTCATTTCAGGCAGCCATTTTATAGTAAATTAATGTATTACTGATTCGGGATTTTTAAAATCTGGCCGGGATGAATCATATCCGGATTCTTCAATTGGTCAGTATTTGCGTCAAAAATTGCCGTATACTGGTTTGCATTGCCGTAGTAGTGTTTTGCGATTTTAGAGAGGGAATCACCACTTTTTACCGTATGTTGTGTATAAATGGACTTGTCTGATACCTGAATATCTGCCACAAGGTCAGAAGGGTTTTCACCTCCAATACGTTTTATTTCATCCCACAAAAGATCTTTTTCATATTGGTACGTTGCAATTCCCTGTATATGAAGCCTGCCATTTTCTTCTTTTACATCCCCACTGCGAATATTAAGTTGTTCACCAAGATCGAGTACTTTTTGATATTTAGCTTTTACCATGATTAGTTTTTTTAAAATTAATATAATAAAGGTACAAAGGAATTAGCAGTTGGCCTTTGGTAACAACCTTAAAAAAATATTAAATAAATTTTATGGAATTGTAATGGAAAATAATTACAAGATTTCTTCAGCTAAAAATTGTACTTCATACAGGTTACGATAATAGCCATTTTCAATGGTTAACAATTCTTTATGGGAGCCTGTTTCCACAATTTTTCCGGCATCCATAACTAGTATAGTATCGGCTTTCTTAATGGTGGCCAGACGGTGTGCTATTACAATGGAAGTCCTACCTTCGGTAACTTTTAAAGTTGCTTTCTGAAGTAACTGTTCTGAGTAAGAATCGACTGAAGAAGTTGCTTCGTCTAAAACCAATATTCCGGGATTGCTCACATATGCCCTAAGAAAAGCAATAAGTTGCCTTTGTCCGGAAGAAAGCATGCCACCGCGTTCTTTTACATTGAAATGGTATCCATCTGGTAGTGTCATAATAAATTTGTGGATACCTATATCTTTAGCAGCTTGTTTAACCTCTTCTTCTGAAATTTCAGGATTATTAAGAGTGATGTTTCCTAAAATGGTATCAGCAAAAAGAAATACATCCTGAAGAACAACGCCTATTTGACTACGCAGTTGTTTTAAAGGTACATTTTTAATATCGATATGGTCTATGGTTATGGTTCCGCTTTGAATTTCATAAAAACGCGAAAGCAGATTGATAATGGTAGATTTTCCGGCTCCTGTAGCCCCTACTATTGCCACGGTTTGATTAGGTTGTACTTCAAAGGATATTCCTTTGATTACTTCCTCTTCCGGGTCGTATCCAAAGTGTACCTGCTGGAATACAATATGCCCTTGCACATTTTTTAAATCCCGGGTACCTAAATCTTCTATGTTAGCTTCAGTATCTAAGATTTCAAAAATACGATTTGCTGCCACCATTCCCATTTGTAACGTGTTGAATTTATCGGCAATTTGATTTAAAGGCCGGAACAACATTTGGGAAAGCCTGATGAATGCAACGATTAAACCTAATGTAATAGCACTGCCGCCGGCAATGACCTGTAAACCCCCATACCACATTATAAGTCCTATGGTTATGGACGCAGTCATCTCAGTCACCGCAAAAAATATGGAGTTATACCACACAGTTTTTATCCAGGCATCTTTGTGTTTGCTATTTATGTTTTCAAAATTTTTATATTCGGTATTTTCACGTGTAAAAATTTGCACTATTTTCATCCCGGTAATGCGTTCCTGAACGAAAGTATTCAAATTTGCTACCTGGTTTCTAACTTCTTCAAATGCTGTTTTCATCGCTTTTTGAAAAAGGCGTGTGGCGTACAAAATTAATGGGAACACCGCAAGAACTATAAGCGTTAATTGCCAGCTACTGTAAAACATGAAACCAAGAATAACCAGCATTTTAAGTAAATCACTGGCAATGGTAAATAGTCCTTCCCCAAAAATACTTGATATGGTTTCTATGTCATTTACGGCCCTGGTGGTTAAACGCCCAACCGAACTCTTATCAAAATAGCGCATTTTAAAATACAGTATTTTATCAAAAAGTTTCACTCGTATATCCCGCACTACATGCAACCCCAGCCAGTTGGAAAAATAAATAAAGAAGAATTGAAATACAACTTCCAGAATTAGGAACAACCCCATTAAGAGAATAAGAAAAACTAGGTTATCATAATCTTTAGGGATTATGGAATCATCTATAATTTTTTCTAAAAGAATAGGCTGCAAGACAGAAAACCCGGAAACCAAAATGGCAGAGATGCCCACAAACCAAAATATAAGGCGGTATGGTCTGGTAAACTGCAATAGTCTGCCAAAGAGTTTAAAGTCAAACGCATTTCCTGATGTTGCCATGTTATATTTTTATTGTTTCCGGATATTCAATTTTAATCAAATACAATCCCTCTGCAGGAACAGAGGTGCCGGCATTACTTCGGTTTTTACTCTTTATTATTTGGTGAAACTGCTCTAGATTTATTTTTTTGTAGCCTATATCCAGTAAAGTGCCTACTATCGCCCGCACCATATTCCGCAAAAAACGATCTGCTTTAATAGTGAATAGTAGTTCATTTTCCGTTGCTATCCATTCGGCAAATTGGATACTACAATTATAGGTTTTTACATCGGTTTTTGATTTAGAAAAGCATTGAAAATCTTTATAGGATAATAAAATTTTTGCTGCCTCATTCATTAATTCTATATTCGGTGCAAGATTTACAGTATGCGCATACCCTATGGAAAAAGGGTTTTTGGTAAGTGCCACACGATACTCATAGGTTCGATGTAAAGCATCAAACCTCGCGTGTGCATTTTCATTTACTTCAGAAAGGGAATTTATGGCAATGTCTTTAGGAAGCAGGGAGTTTAATTTAAAAACCAAATCTGTTCTTATCAGGTCTTCATCAAAATCAAAATGCGCAAAGATTTGTTTAGCGTGCACACCGGCATCTGTTCTTCCGGCGCCTGTAATTTCTATTTTATTACGCAGAAGAGTAGATAAAGCTTTTTCTATAGTTTCCTGAACGGAAATTGCATCCGGTTGGTTTTGCCAACCAAAATAGTTTTTGCCGTTGTAGGCTATTTCTAAAAAATATCGCAAGGATTCTATTACTTTTGTCACCTACAAAGATACATAAACCAAAGAATGCTTTAAGCCATTCCCATTATTAAATTAAAGTGAAAAAAATCCTGCTCCTTTCAGATACGCACAGTTATATGGATGCTAAGATCCTAAAATATGTACACCAGGCCGATGAGGTGTGGCACGCCGGCGATATTGGAAACAGGGAAGTCATAACTGCCCTGGAAGCTATAAAACCTGTAAAAGGGGTGTATGGTAATATTGATGATGCAAAAATAAGGCAGGAATTTCCATTGCACAATCGTTTTTTCTGTGAAGAAGTAGATGTGTGGATCACCCATATAGGCGGTTATCCGGGTCGATACAATCCCGATATTAAGGCAGAAATCTATGCAAATCCGCCTAAGCTGTTTATTTGCGGGCATTCCCATATTCTTAAAGTAATGCATGATAAAAAAACAGGATTGCTGCATATGAATCCAGGTGCAGTGGGGATTTATGGTTTCCATCAGGTAAGGACGATGTTGCGGTTTGTTATTGATGGCGCGGTGATTAAGGATTTAGAAGTAGTGGAGTTTAAAAGGTAATTGCAGGACTTAAGATAGCAAGACTTAGGACATAAAGCAATAATATAAATACCGGTTAAAGTTTAATTAAGTCGTATATCATATAATAAAATCTTTAAGTCAAAAATAAAAAACCCGGGGATGGCATTCCCCGGGTTTTTCGCACTAATACTACTAAGATTTAGGTTTAACGTAATCTGTCCACAGATTTTACAAGATCTTCATCCTTTTTGATTGACCTGTTGGCCAATACTAAAAAAACGATAGAAAGAATAGGAAGAAACATCCCAATACCCTTCTCAGAAATTAAAGTTTCTCCGGATACAGTGAGGGATCGATATACGAAAACTCCTAGTAAAGTAAGGTTTGCCAGTATGTTTAGTCTATTTAAAACAAACTGGTGCTGTCTTTTTTTATAATTTAAAATGGCAATAATAGCTAGGGCAATAGAAATAAAAATTAGAATAAAAAACAAAGGCTCGCTTCTTTGAAAAAGTAACTCCCCGGTATCATTTTTTAGTACCGGAAACCAAACAAACAGACCAGCCATAAGGAAAGCCACTATTAGCATAAATATGGTCTGAATGCGTTGTATCATTGTTTAATTTTCTAATTGCTGCACAAAAATAATGTTTCTTTTTAGAAATAATAGTATCAAAAATTAAAATATTGTTGTATTATTGCAGTAATAATAGATAACCATCTCAATCAGGGTTATTTATCCTCCAACTAAAATTTACCATCTTCGGAAAAATAATTAATTAAAAAATTAAAATTTTAATACTTCCATATTATTCATGTTTGAAATTTCAGAATTAAAGGAACAGAAGCTACCTGAACTTCAGGAAATCGCTAAAACCTTGGGTGTGCCAAAATACCGCGCCTTAAAAAAATCAGAATTGGTGTATCAAATCTTAGATCACCAGGCTGCAAATCCAAAAGTAGTTGCGTCTATAGTTAAAGATTTAAAACAGGCACCTACAGCTACCACTGTTGTCGAAGAAAGTTCTAAATCTGAAAAGACAGCGACAAACGAGACCAAAAAACCTCCTGTTGAAAAGAGAAGAGCGCCGCAAAGACCGCCTCATAAAAATCAAAATCCTGCAAATAAAAAACAGGATGCTGAAAAAGAAAATGAAAAGGTGGCTAAAGACGATACTAGCACTGCTAAAACCGTTTCAGAACCTAAAAAGGAAGAAACAGCTACGAAACAACCTGCAAAACCAACTCCTAAGCCACAGCATCCAAAACTTGCCAAAACAGAGGACAGAAATAAAAATACCCGCCAGCCGGAAAAACCCACAGAAGAAAAAGCCGTTAATGGGAACGACAATTCTAAAGGGAACCAGCAGGAATCCCGTAACGAAAACAAACAAAAACAATCTAATCCCAATCAAAATAACAACGCGGTTAAAAATAACCCTAACCAGAATAATCCAAACCAAAACAACGCCAATCAAAATACCCAAGGCAATAAAGACAAGCGCAATCGCTATCGGGAGCCTGATTATGAATTTGATGGCATCATACAAAGTGAAGGTGTCTTAGATATCATGCAAGACGGTTACGGGTTTTTACGCTCCAGCGATTATAACTACTTATCCTCCCCAGATGATATTTATGTATCGCAATCGCAAATTCGTTTATTCGGATTAAAAACCGGGGATACGGTTCTAGGAGAGGTAAGACCACCGAAAGAAGGAGAGAAATACTTTCCGTTGATTAAGGTTACAAAAATTAATGGTTTGAATCCAAATGTAGTAAGAGACAGAATCTCTTTCGAACATTTAACCCCTTTATTTCCGGAAGAAAAATTCAAATTGGCCGAAAAACAAAGCACGGTTTCCACACGCATCATGGATTTGTTTTCCCCGATAGGAAAAGGACAACGCGGGATGATTGTTTCGCAGCCTAAAACCGGTAAAACGGTTTTATTGAAAGATATTGCCAATGCCATTGCTGCAAACCACCCGGAGGTTTATCAAATGATATTATTAATAGATGAACGCCCAGAAGAGGTGACCGATATGCAACGCAATGTAAACGGCGAAGTAATTGCGTCTACTTTTGATAAGGAGGCCAATGAGCACGTGCGCGTGGCAAATATCGTCCTTGAGAAAGCAAAAAGACTTGTGGAATGTGGCCACGATGTGGTTATTTTACTCGATTCTATTACACGTTTGGCAAGAGCTTATAATACAGTACAACCTGCATCAGGAAAAATATTGAGTGGTGGTGTGGACGCAAACGCTCTGCATAAACCAAAACGTTTCTTTGGTGCAGCCAGAAATATCGAAAATGGAGGTTCATTGACTATCATTGCTACTGCATTGACGGATACCGGTTCAAAAATGGATGAGGTAATTTTTGAAGAATTCAAAGGAACAGGTAATATGGAATTGCAGTTAGATAGAAAAATATCCAACCGCAGAATTTTCCCTGCTGTGGATCTCACTTCTTCCAGCACACGTCGCGATGACTTGCTGCTAGATGAAAATACTTTACAGAGAATGTGGGTGATGCGCAAATATCTTGCAGACATGAACCCCGTGGAAGCTATGGAATTTATCAATGACAGAATTAAGAAAACCCGAAATAATGAGGAGTTTTTAATTTCCATGAATGGATAAGGTCAATTTTCATAACCATTTTATAAATTCAAAAAAGTCCTAAAATTAATTAGGACTTTTTTTTGAATTAGATTTTTTACTTTCTTTAACTTCGCACAAAAAAAAGGAATGAGCGTTCTCTTTATATTTATTGGGCTTTTATTGTTGGTTGTAGGTGGTGAATTTTTGGTTAGATCTTCCGTGGGGCTTTCTTTTAAGCTGAAACTTTCTAAAATGGTTATTGGTCTTACCGTAGTTTCCTTTGCGACTTCAGCACCTGAACTATTGGTGAGTTTACAAGCGGCTTTAAAAGGTTTCTCTGATATTTCTTTGGGGAATGTAATAGGTTCCAATATTGCCAATATAGGTTTGGTACTTGGTATCACCGCTATTATATCAACACTTACCATAGATAAGGATTTCTATAAATTTAATTGGCCGGTGATGATGCTCTTTTCCGTCGCTTTATACTTTTTCCTGTGGAACGACAACCTTTTGTCAACAACGGAAGGGATAGGGCTTATACTAGCATTGGTGGTTTATTTAGTGGTTCTTATAAGGCGCTCCAGAAAAATTAAAGAAATAGAAATCGAGACTGTAAATGATAAATTACAGCAAGTAACCAATTTTAAAATTATTCTCTGGTTGATAATTGGGGGTGTTGCTTTATGGGGAGGAGCAGAATTGCTGGTGACCGGGGCTGTTAATCTTGCAGAAACCATGGGTATAAGCGAGCGTGTGATTGCAGTGACCATGATTGCCGTGGGTACAAGTATTCCTGAGCTGGCTGCTTCGGTAATCGCCGCGCTTAAAAAGGAAAAGGCTATTTCCCTTGGTAATTTAATAGGGTCCAACATTTTTAATATAGGTTCAGTTTTAGGTATAACAGCGCTTATACAACCCATAGTTGTAAATAGTGAGCAAATACTCACCAGTGATATCTTCTGGATGCTAGGTTTTGCCGGGATATTAATCCCATTGGCATTTCTCCCGAAAAAATTCAGCTTAAGCAGATATAAAGGAATAATCTTGTTTATCAGCTATGCAGTTTTTATAATTTTGGCATTTATGAGTTAAAAATTGAGGGGTAAAACTTAAAATTTTAATAAAATGTTCATAAGTACCCCCCTAAAAAATAGGGGTGTAGTTTTGTAAAATGTAAAATAATTGTAGTTTTGCTGCTTATAACTTCAATTCTATTAATTATGTCAACACTTCGCTTTCGTGCCATTAATGAAACACTAAATCGCAAACCGGTTTTTGTTGAGGAAAAAGAAAGAAGATCTACTCTTTTCGGTCAGAACGTTTTTAATGAAAATGCCATGCGTCAATATTTGACTAAAGAGGCATACACCGCAGTCATGGATGCTACTGAATTTGGCACTAAAATCCCAAGAGCTGTTGCAGACCACATATCCACAGGAATGAAAGAATGGGCTATTTCCAAAAATGTAACCCATTATACACATTGGTTTCAGCCATTAACAGGAGCAACAGCAGAAAAACATGATGCTTTTTTTGAAACCACCTCAAATGGTACTGCAATTGAAAAGTTTGGTGGCGGACAGTTAGTTCAACAAGAGCCGGATGCATCGAGTTTTCCTAGTGGTGGGATTAGAAACACCTTTGAAGCAAGGGGGTATACCGCTTGGGATCCTACTTCTCCTGCTTTTATTATAGGTTCTACATTATGTATACCTACGGTCTTTGTTTCTTATACCGGTGAAGCTTTAGATTATAAAACCCCTTTGCTCAGGGCATTGAATGCTGTAGATGATGCTGCAACCGCAGTAGCAAAATATTTTGATAAAAATGTAACAAAAGTAAATGCAACTTTAGGCTGGGAACAGGAGTATTTCTTAATTGATTCTGCACTTGCTTCCTCTAGGCCGGATATTCTTTCCACGGGAAGGACTTTATTAGGTCATACATCAGCAAAAGGGCAGCAATTGGAAGATCATTATTTTGGATCGATACCATCCAGGGTGCTTAATTATATGAGAGACCTTGAAAAAGAATGCATGCTTTTAGGAATTCCGGTAAAAACCAGACATAATGAAGTAGCGCCTAACCAGTTTGAACTCGCACCTATATTTGAAGAAACAAATCTTGCGGTTGACCATAATTCGCTTTTAATGGATGTGATGGCTAAAGTTGCTGAGCGACATTATTTTGTAGTATTGTTTCATGAAAAACCATTTCTGGGGGTAAACGGCTCCGGAAAACACAATAATTGGTCTTTGGCAACAAACACCGGCGTTAATCTTTTAGGTCCCGGTACCACGCCAATGAGTAATTTGCAATTCCTGACCTTCTTTGTAAATACTATTAAAGCAGTCAATGAATATGAAGAATTAATTCGTGCGAGCATTGCAAGCGCAAGTAACGATCATCGTCTTGGAGCAAATGAAGCACCCCCTGCAATTATCTCTGTATTTATAGGGGAACAACTTACAAGAGCATTAGATGGTTTAGAACAGGTCACTAAAGGCAAACTTTCCCCGGAAGAAAAAACCGATTTAAAACTAAACGTGGTTGGGAAAATACCCGAAATACTATTAGACAATACAGACAGGAACAGGACATCGCCTTTTGCCTTTACAGGAAATAAATGGGAATTTAGGGCAGTGGGTTCTAAAGCCAATTGCGCAAACCCGATGACCGTTTTGAATACCATAGTTGCAAAACAACTTATGGAATTTAAAACTGCCGTGGATGCATTGATCAAAGATAAGAAGATGAAAAAGGACGATGCTATTTTTAATGTCCTGAGAGAATACATAAAAGACTCTAAACGCATACGTTTTGAAGGCGATGGCTATGGTGATGCTTGGGAGCAGGAAGCAAAAAAGAGAAAACTAAGCAACCACAAAACCACTCCGGAAGCATTAAAAGCAAAAGTTTCCAAAAAAACCATTGCGCTTTTTGAAGAGATGGGCATAATGAACAAAGTAGAGAGTGAGGCTCGTTATGAAATTGAAGTAGAAGAATACACCAAACGCATCCAAATAGAAAGCAGAGTTTTAGGGGATATTGCCAGAAACCATATAATTCCTACAGCAATTAAATACCAAAGCATTGTGGTAAACAATGTAAAAGGCCTGAAAGAAATCTATGGTGTAGAATTTAAAAAAATGGCAAAGCAACAAATGGAAATCATAGAAGCCATAAGCAACCATATTGAGTTGATCAATGAAGCGGTAACAGATATGACAGAGGAACGCAAAAAAGCAAATAATCTGGAAAATTCTGAAAAAGCGGCTGCTGCTTATTGCGATAAAGTAAAACCTTATTTTGAAACCATAAGATACCATTGCGACAAGTTGGAACTTTTAGTGGATGACGAATTATGGCCATTGACCAAGTACAGGGAGTTGTTGTTTACAAAATAGGTATATAATTTTCAAAATTTACAAGATCCACCTTGCAATTTACAAGGTGGATTATTTTTTATAAAAAAAAATCTTTTTAAGAAAAACTCTTATATGTTCTAATTGTTTTAGTAACAGGATCAGTGAAAGTATTATCTTGTTTTACTTTCTTGCTTGTTGTATTACAACGAGAAATTTAAAAACAAAGCCAAGTACCACAGACTATGTATGGTATTTTTTTGAAGTAGATTAAAAGGTGCTTTAAACAATAGTGGCGTTATTCAATGGGGACAGCCACTTTAGCAATGTGAACCAGCAAAATATAATTAACTGACCCTAAGTGTTTCAACTAAACTTATGGTTGGCAGTAAGGCTTAAATCTTTAGATTATTCCTGCGGCTGCCTCAAACAACAACAGTGCTACAACCTCTCAAAATGGAAGCAGCAATGAAGCAAACACAGTGCAAATAGGTAATGACAATAACGTTACACAAACTCAAGTAGGCTCAGACAACTTAGCAAATGCTAATCAGGGTCGTGCAATAAATATTTTTGGCACATTCTTTCAAGTTACTAAAAGTTTAGATGACGAGATTAATCAAGATCAAGACGGTAATAATAATGAAGCAGATGCAGACCAATTGGGTGCAGGGTTTTTTGGAAGCGGTGGTAATGAAATTAACCAGACACAGCTTGGTGATGAAAACTTTGCAAGAGCACAACAAGATGCTGGAGCTTCAAGAAATCTTATAAACCAAACCCAAACCGGTGATAATAATGACGCCTTAGGTCTTCAAGGATCTGGAGGTGGAATCAGCACTTTTGACAATCAAATAGATCAAATCTAGACTGGAAATGATACTACTGTAATTGCCAGACAACGCATTACGACGAAAAATTCGGTTTCTTACCAAGAGCAAATAGAGACAATAACTTTGGCGAAGTGTTTCAACAAGGTAATATGCACAATGCATACCAGTTCCAGACTGGAGACAACAACAATGCAAACATAAGACAAGATGCACCATTTGCCAGGAGCACTTTAAATGTAGCATCACAAATGCAATCTGGGAATTTTAACGATGCAGATATTGTACAAAGAGGATCCAATAATTATTCTACCCAAAACCAAATAGGGGACTCTAATACCATAAACTCTTCACAAGAAGGTGACGGAAACTTTGCAGTAGGGATTCAAGTGGGAAATTTAAACCTTTCTACTGCAAACAATAGGCCACCACTTCCGCCAATATTAATTGCACCCGCAGATAATGAAATTTTGCAAAACATAGAAGCAAATTTCTTGTGGTCTGTTTCAGATCCCGATGACGATGTATTGACCTATACCTTAGAACTACGCAATGATCAGAACTCAACAGTGGAGATTTTTGAAGAGATATCAGATACTACATTTACCTTTACACCTTTGATTCTAGGCGCAAAATACTTCTGGCAAGTAACCGCAGATGATGGGATTAATACTCCCGTTATAAGCTCTGTTAGTTCTTTTGAAGTGATAGGCGCTCCTATGGATAACCGTTTTCTCTTTACACGTACAATCAATGGCAATAATGTTATATTTTCAGCAGATGAAGATGGCACAGAATTTCAACTAACTTCCGTAAATACAAATAGTTTTAGGGCCAGAAGAAATACTTCCGCTAATAAAATTGCTTATTTCCAATCCAATGGTGCACTAGTAGACATCTACACCATGAACAGGGATGGGTCTCAAAAGTTTAAAGTTACCTCCACAGTAAATCCCAATGGTTTTAATCTTAACGAAATCAGTTTCTCTTGGCCGGGCAACAGTGATAAAATCTATTTCCCGAATTTTGATAAACTCTACAGCATAAATACCAATGGACAAGGATTACAATTAGTATATCAAACTAGCGATGGTTCCTTCATTTCTGAAGTAGATGTAAATGAAAATGTTAATAAAATTGCCTTAAAAACAAATAACCAGAATGGGTATACCATAAACATTTTTGTAATTGATTTTAATGGAAATCTTTTAGATACGGTACTCACAGGAGTAACCGGGGCTTCAAGCGGGTTAAATATTTCTTTTGATGGTCAAAATGTACTGTATACCTATGATGTATCAGGAAATGAAAATTCAACCTATAGAAGGCTAAATTCCAGAGCATTTATCCACAACATACCAAACACCACAACAACAGATGTTTCCGGTGAAAAGCCTGGTGGGTCAAATGATCTCGATGTGAGATATTCACCTAATGAGGCCGAAATTATCTTTGTAAATACTTCTAATGACGGCATTTCACAGAAAAATATCTTTAAACGTACACTGGACGCAACTACATCCAGAACGCTTTTATTTTCAAATGCATTTATGCCAGATTGGGAATAAATTAGTTTTACAATCTTTTAATAAAAGCAGTACCATACAACAGTACTGCTTTTTTATTTTTAACAGCTTCCAGAAAGTACCTATATTTGTACTAAATTTTTATAATGAGCCAAGATACAAGTAAGCGATATAGTCAAAGAGGCGTTTCTGCCGGAAAAGAGGATGTGCACAATGCCATAAAAAATATTGACAAAGGCCTTTTTCCCAAAGCATTCTGTAAAATTATTCCCGATTATCTTACTAACGATGAAAATTATTGCTTGATCATGCATGCAGATGGCGCAGGTACAAAATCGTCCCTTGCTTATATGTACTGGAAAGAAACAGGTGACATTTCCGTCTGGAAAGGCATTGCTCAAGATGCTTTAATTATGAATGTAGATGATTTAATATGCGTGGGTGCCACAGACAACATCCTGCTTTCCTCTACCATAGGCCGAAATAAAAACTTGATTCCCGTTGAAGTTATTTCTGCAATCATAAACGGAACAGAAGAATTAATTGCAGATCTTAAGCAATTTGGGGTAACCATACATTCCACAGGCGGGGAAACGGCAGATGTAGGTGATTTAGTACGCACTATCATCGTCGATTCCACGGTAACTGCCAGAATGAAACGCAGTGATGTGATTGATAATGCAAATATTCAACCCGGGGATGTAATAGTAGGTTTAGCTTCCTCTGGACAGGCGACTTATGAAAAAGAATACAACGGCGGTATGGGCAGCAACGGTTTAACATCTGCACGTCACGATGTGTTCTCCAAATACCTGGCTGAAAAATACCCGGAAAGTTTTGATGCAGCAGTACCGGCAGAATTAGTGTATTCCGGCTCTCAACATTTAACAAACTCCATCCCAAACAGTCCGGTGGATGTAGGAAAGCTGGTGCTTTCTCCCACACGAACTTATGCGCCCATTATTAAAGAAATCCTTTCTAAATACACCTCAAAAAACATACACGGCATGGTGCATTGCAGTGGTGGTGCACAAACAAAAATCCTTCATTTTATAGATAACCTGCACATCGTCAAAGACAATTTATTTGACGTTCCCCCTTTGTTTCAACTCATTCAAAAAGAATCCGGTACAGACTGGAAAGAAATGTATCAGGTATTTAATATGGGACACCGAATGGAAATTTACTGCAATCCTGAAATTGCAAATGCATTAATCGCTATTTCCAAAAGCTTTAATGTGGATGCCAAAATTGTGGGTAGGGTAGAAGCTTCAGATACAAAGAAACTAACCATTAAAAGTGAATTTGGGGTTTTTGAGTATTAGAAGAATATACAATAAATTTTACCCTATATCATAAGTTTTCGACATACATTCGTTTTTTGCATATTTGCGCTTGTAAACAATTAATGAAAAATGAACCTCACAATGTCCTTTCAGGAAAGGTCTAGGTTAGGTTTGGAACAACTATCCAAGCAATTACCAGTTACCTTAAAAAAGGCACGCCAACAAGCTCTAAAGTTAAAAACAATAAGTACTTCAAAAAGCAAGAAGCAGAGAGCTGGTATTAAATCCAAACAAGCTTAAATAACCAATCCCAATTCAAATGTTTTTCAGAAGCTATCAAAAATTGTGAGCAGGGAAGAAGCTTTCCAAAAATGATATTAATCATTAAAAGTGATTTTTGGGTTTTGAGTATTGATTTTCAATCATAGTTGCACTGTGAAATAATTGAAATATTTTAAGCGATTAACATATTTCGTTCTTATTGGCTTAGTTCAGTTAGGAACAAAATATTAGAAATAAATAGTTTGCAAAATAGATATAAAAACCTTTTAAGAGCTGATATTTTTTTACTGGTCTCTATTGCTTTTTGTTAAATAAATTAGTTTTATTGAATATAGGTAACTAATCAGTCTTGATTTGCACTTCAAATTTAGCAATAAGTTTTAGTGCCTCCAATAGATTCATTTCATTTTTAATAGTAGTGTCAATAATCGAGCGTATTTTGGCGAAGTTTTGAGCAGCTTG
>Ga0209702_10000477_pt1 | contig 83298 bp, 76 predicted proteins | sample FRY01_FD_187210 | JGI IMG/M metagenome (GOLD analysis project Ga0209702, IMG submission 187210) | Freshwater microbial communities from Lake Fryxell liftoff mats and glacier meltwater in Antarctica - FRY-01 (SPAdes) (version 2) | ecosystem: Environmental > Aquatic > Freshwater > Ice > Glacier...
CGCCAGAGCCGATGGTACTGCAGTAAAATGTGGGAGAGTAGGTCGGTGCCAAATTTTATATAAGATAGCTAATGCTACCTTTAATATCATTAAACCCTTTAGTATTTATTTACTGAAGGGTTTTTTTTGTTGGTGATTTTTTTACAATAGTTTGCCCAACAACATAATTATGATAGACTTAAATTTTCTAATGCTTTAAGGTTGCGTTAACTGACTGGTGTAAGGTTTTTTCTTTTAAAAAACCTGTTCTTTGGCTTTTCTTTCAAAAGTCAAAAACCGCAGCGAAGCGAAGTACAAAGACAGTGTTAAAACGTCCATATAATTATTTTATTAAGAATTTCGTTTATTCGTTTTCTGAGGCGTTCCACCAGCTTAATTTTTCTAAATAGGTAACTTCAATACTGTAAAAATTGAATTCTTTGGTAACTTTTCCTTTAATGTGATAACATCCATAACCTTTGAATTGGTATTTGGCGGCAATATCTGGAAATAGTACTGTGTCTATCCATGCGCAATCAATATCTAAAAATGTTCCAAAATACATTGTTTGATTATGTTTGGTTTTTGCGTATTTGGTGGTTACTAATTGCCCTACTATACTTATTTCTTTACCTAAGTTGTTTGGAATTTCTTTGGCTTTTGTTTTTATAAAGTTTTGATTGGCTAATAGTTTGTATGGAGGAGTGAGCATGAATTCGAAAAATTCTAGCTCGTCTAACATATCGTTTCTGGTGTCGTGATGTAAGTCTGGTGTTTTGAATTTCTTGTTTATGAGGGTCTCAAATAACCTATTCTGAATATTTTTTGTGGGTTTCTTATTGTAGATGAAATGTGCTTCCCAAAGCAGTGCTTGTTTTGATTTATTGGTGAACTGAAATGCTTTTATTCTGATTAGAATAATGAGTTGCTCTATGTTTATTGTTACTCTATCTATAAAGTCTTGTATACTATTGTAAAATCCGTTGTTTATCCTTTCTTGTAGTACATTTTGGATTATCTTGCTTTCTATCCCTTTTACGTGTATAAAACCAAGATATATGGTATTTTTTTGGATGCTTGTTAACCATTGACTATTGTTTAGGCAGGGTGATTCTACTTTTGCACCAGCTTTCAGGGCTTCTTGGACGTAAATTCCAGTGCGGTAAAAGCCGCCAAAATTATTGATTACGGCTACCATAAAATCTAACGGGAAATGAGCTTTGAGATACATGCTTTGATAGCTTTCTACAGCAAATGATGCTGAATGACCTTTGGCAAATGAATATCCTGCAAATGATTCTATTTGTCGCCATACTTCTGTGGTTAAGCTTTCTGTATGTCCTTTTTGGATGCAGTTATCAAAGAATGTGTTTTTGACTTGTTGAAATTCTTCTCTTGAACGGTATTTACCTGACATGCCACGACGTAGAACATCAGATTCGCCTAGGCCTAATCCTGCAAATTTTGAAGCCACTTTAATTACGTCTTCTTGATATACCATAACTCCATAGGTATCTGGCATGATGTTCCATAAAACTGGGTGCGCTACTGATTGTCCTTTATCTGGCATGTGATGTCTGATGACATATTCCCTCATCATACCTGATTGTGCTACACCTGGTCTTATTATAGAACTTGCTGCAACTAGTGTTAAATAGTCTTTACATTCTAATTTGGCTAGTAGCATGCGCATTGCTGGGGATTCTACATAAAAGCAGCCTACTAGATTTCCTTTTTCTAGATGTTGTACTATCTTTTCGTCTTTCATGAATTTAGGTATATCATGAATATCTATATCTACGCCTCTGTTTTCTTTGATAATTGCTAGGGAATCTTTTATATGACCTAAACCTCGTTGACTTAAAATATCAAATTTGTATAGTCCTAAATCTTCTGAACCATACATATCGAGTTGACATATCGGAAATCCTTTTGGTGGGTGAGAGGTTGCTGTGTAAGTATAAATTGGTTTTTCAGAAATTAGAATACCACCAGCATGTATACTTAAGTTTTTTGGAAAATCTTTTATTTGTTTGGCATATTTTATTATCTCTTGATATAGTTCTTGATCTTTTGATAAGCTTTCTCCTTTTTTTGCTTTTTCTGCAAGTGTCTCTACTTCTTCTGATGGTAAACCATATACTTTGCCTAATTCTCTAAAGCTAGAATTTGTTTGAAAAGTAGTGTATGTTGCTTGTAAGCAGGTGTGCTCTAGACCGTGTGTATCAAAAATGTATTGTATAACTTGGTCTCTGTCTTGCCAAGAAAAATCTATGTCAAAATCTGGTGGAGTTTTTCTAAATACATTGATGAAACGCTCAAAGTAAAGATCTAGCTCTATAGGATCTACATCTGTTATTCTAAGGCAATATGCTACAATACTGTTTGCACCGCTGCCTCTGCCTATGTAATAGAATTTATTTCTTTGAGCAAAGGACACAATATCATGATTGATTAAAAAGTAGGAGATGTAGTTGCCTGTTTTAATTACAGCTAGTTCTTTATCTATACGTTCTTTTACTTTTGGTGTGATGATTTTGTATCTGTAAAGGGCACCTTTTAGTACCAGCGAAATTAGCTGATTGTAATCTTTTTCTTGGGCGGTTTTTAAATCTACACCACTGTTAAATTTGGCTTTATTTTTATTTTTACCAAATTTAAAATCTATGGTTTTGCACTGGTTTAAAAGATGTGCTGTATTTTGAATGATTGTTGGGTATTGGTTGTAATGGAATTCAAAATCGGATTCGTCTATAAAGATTTCATCGGCGGAAGCCAAATGAAAGTCTTCGATTTTAGAAATGATGGTGTTTTGGTTTATGGAGCGGAGTAACTTATGTAATTTGAAATCTAAGTTACTACCCAAACTAACCGGATGTAAAACAACCATTTTGGATAATAAACTTTCCCATTTTTTTAGTCTGAGGTAATGTAAATCTTTATAATTGATACCAATATACTCGTGTGGCTTTAAACTGTATTTTTGTTGATTTTGAAATGGATAAATGATAAAAACATCTTTTTCTAATGGGCATTTCTGGTGAAATGGAATTTCTGTTTTTAAATGATGAGATAGTAATCTGTTGATTTGTTCAAAACCATCTTGGTTTTTTGCTATGGCAATATATTCTTGTTTGTAGTTATTTCTAAAATCCACGCCTAGGATAATATCTAGGGCTAGTTTTTCTGCCTGCCTAATAGTTTCTATGCAGCCCGACGTGTTGTTGATATCTGTTAAAACCAAACGCTCTATGCCATATTTCTTAGCATGAGTTACTAGTTTTTGTGGCGATAATGTGCCGTACAAAAAACTATAATAACTGTGGCAATTGAGGTACATTGGATTAAGCGTTTGTTTGAAATTTGATTATTTAGCGATAACATTTACTAAGATTTTATACCGTTAAAAGGATTGAAGTCTTTTGTTTTTAACCCTTTAGTGACAGCTCTGTGAACCGTTTTATTACCATACCTTTTATTGATATGATCCATTGCCTGGTAAAGGTTTATTTGTGTTTCGGTATCGTTAAAGAGGTGGATTTGATGGTGCCCACGCACTAACTGACTAAATCTAACCCCTATTAAACGGATGAGCATACGACGATGATAAAGTTTTTTAAAAAGCTCTTTTACTTGGGGAATAAGTAGATGATCTGCGGCGGTGTAGTTAATCTTAATTTGCTGGCTGTGTGTATTAAAGTCTGAATATCGAATTTTAACACTTACGCAGCCTGCTAAAAAGTTTTCTTTGCGCATTTTAAAGCATAAATCCTCTGTCATGGATACCATAAGCGACTCTAACATGGGGATATCCATGGTGTCTTTATCAAAAGTTTCTTCGCTAGAAATGGATTTTCTATCTACATAAGGAGTTATCACACTATTATCTATTCCGTTTGCTTTTTCCCACATCATAATGCCTTGCTTACCAAACGCAGCTTCTAGCAGTTGCATGGGCATTTCTTGTAGGGTGTAAATTTTCTGCACACCCATTTTACGTAAGTTTTCGGCGGTTTTTTCGCCAATCATGGGGATTTTACGGACTGATAGCGGAGCTAAGAAAGTTTTCTCATCGCCATAGTTTACATATTTATAGCCATTAGGTTTTGCTAAACCTGTTGCTATTTTAGAAACCGTTTTGTTATTAGATAAACCAAAAGATATTGGTAAGCCTGTTTCCTTAATTATTTTTGTGCGTAACTCTGTAGCGAATTTTAAGGCGCCAAAGAATTGGTCCATCCCTGTCATATCTATATAAAACTCGTCTATAGATGTTTTTTCAAAAAGGGGAACGGCTTCTTCTATAATTTGGGTAACTTCTGTTGATGCTTTGGTGTAGGAGTCATAATCTCCTCGGAGAAAGATTAAATCGGGGCAAAGTTGTTTGGCTAATTTCCCAGGCATTGCCGAGTGTACGCCAAATTTACGGGCAGCATAACTACAAGACGCTATTACGCCACGATCGCCAGAGCCACCAATAGCAACAGGTTTATCTAGTAACTGATTGTTGCTGCGGCACTCTACAGATACAAAGAACGAGTCTAAGTCTATGTGTTTAATTTGCTTTTGTAACATGGCCTTTTCACTAATTATTTCACAAATATAATTACTAATTATTTTAGTTTTATCTCTTAATTGCTAAAATTTTTAGTTTCTTTGTTTTATGAAAGCATTGTATTTTATCGCCATTTTGCCTCCTAAAGAAGTTGCAGAATCAATACATGAAGTTAGGTTAGATTTTGCTTTAAAATATAAGAGCGAAGAAGCTTTAAAACCGCCTGTACATTTAACTTTGAAAGAACCTTTTACTATGGATGTAAAAGAGGAGTTGATTTTGAAGCGTAAATTAAACTTTATTGCAACACAGAATCAACCTTTTTTACAAAAGCTTAAAGGATTTGGACGTTATCAAAAACATGCTATTTACATTAAGGCCGATGAAGATAATTACTTAACTGAGCTTAAAAAGGGGATACAAAAACTTTTTAAAAGTGTGTTTTACTATGTGCAGCAAGACCAAATGCCTTTTAGTCCGCATTATAGTATTGCTTATCGCGATGTAGGCTCCCGAGCTTTTGATCAAGCTTTTGCGCATTATGGGAATCAAGTATTTTTAGCTCAATTTAATTGTACACAGTTTTGTTTACTCAAGTATGATGGTAAAAAATGGAATAACATTCAGACTTACGGGTTATCTGGAGCGCCAAACATGACTCTTTTTGATATGGTAGGGAAGTTAGTTTATTAGGCTTATTTTTTGGGAAGGTTAGTTCATTAGTTTATTAGGGTTTTGTTGTGAGAAAAGTCAATTCATTAGTTTGTTAACTTGAGTTCTATTATTAATATCTTAATTTGGGCGTTCCCCGTTTGCTATCGCTCGGGGCAGGCGGGGCGGGCTTTTTGTTGCAATCTTTTTGTTCTGAAAGACAGCAAAAAGGATTTTCACTTCAATCCCTAACGCAAAACCTTTCTAGCTTTCAAAAAAATATCTGTATCACTCACTACTAGATGGTTGTTTTTAATCGAACTCAGGTTATTAAGTTTTTGTTTTAGCGAGATTAGTCAATTGGTTTATTAAGTATTTACTCTTCTCTCTTTTTTTAATAGCTAAAAAAAACACATTATTATTATTATTATTATCCTAATTTAAAAAACAGAAAAGCTTTGCTGTAAAGTATTATATTTAGATTGTGAAAATATTTTCACTACAAAAAGAAAAAGATTACGTTAAATTATTAGGAACTATGAAGAGCAAGAAAGCCAAAAGCTAAGCAAAGTGCAAAAAGTATTAGCACCTTATCAAAGTTATTTTAAATCTCCAATTCAAAGGCTTTCTGTAATTAAGGGAGGCTTGTCATCTGCTTCATCAGAAGATTCATTAACGATAAGTGGTTCCACTCGTTTTGATTTAGCCAAAAATTTAGATTTAACAGAGCCTACGTTGCGTAAGCATTTGGCTACTCCAAAAGGCTTAAGTACTAGCTTAAGTGGGCATGTTTTGTTTTTATTAGAATTATACGATAAAGGGATAGACACCTTTGGGGATATTAAAGAGTTTAAAAATTGGTTGCCACAGCATAATATTGGCATAGATGCTAAGCCAGAAAATTTATTAGACAGTATTACAGTAATAAACTTAGTGATCAATGAATTACAAAGGATAAACCACGGTATTTTAGCTTAATGCTGGTTTATAGAATAACCCAAACTAAATATGGGGGTTCTTTATTTGCTCTAGGTTTTGCTGGGCGTTGGTATACTGAGGGTGAAAGTATGATTTATACAGCAGAATTGGCTTCTTTAGCTTGTTTAAGAGTACTAGCTCATAAAAGTGGAGCTGCTTTAAACTTGGGTAAGTTTTCCATGGCAGTGATAGAAATTTTAGAACAAACAAGATCGGAAGAATTTAATCTAGAACAATTGCAAGATTTACATGCCGAGTGGTTTAAAGTTTTACAGTATCCTATTACGCAAGATTTAGGAAATCGATGGATTTATAATATGCAATCAGCCGTTTTAAAAGTGCCATCAGCAATTGTAGATAAGGAATATAATTATTTATTTAATTCTTTACATCCAGATTTTTCTAAAATTAAAGTTTTAGATATAACTCCTTTTAATTTTGATACTCGTTTAAAGCTCAATATTAAATAATACAGGTTTTTAGCCCTGATAGTAGCGGATACCGGCCTCGAGTTTAAGGCCAAATGGTGGATATGCGGGAGAGGAGTATAGTATGAGCGAATAGTCCCAAAGGGATGGATAAACTACAGGAATAGCTTCTCGTTATGGAAGTGGAAAATCTAAGTGGGCAAAACTTTTCTAATCCGTATCTTTACCGCCGAATGAAATTTAGTAAATACCATATAGCCCCAGGGTTAAAGAAAAGTTTAGATGAATTAGGTTATAAAAAACCTACCGATATACAGTTTAAATCTATTCCGCAGATATTATCTGGTCAAGATATTTTGGCTATTGCACAAACAGGAACGGGAAAAACAGCTGCTTTTGCTATTCCGTTAATTAGTATGCTGCAAGACAAAAAACGTTTTGAAGAAGAACAGAATGTAAAGGCAGTAGTTATGGTGCCTACCCGAGAATTGGCGCAACAAATAGAGAAAGTTTTTAATGAGTTGGGGAAATATACCGATGTGGTAACGATTTCTTTAATTGGCGGTGTTGCCATTGAGCCACAATTAGAACAACTCAAACAAGGCGTAGATGTATTGATTGCTACACCAGGTCGTATTCAGGATTTGGTACATAAAAGCCATATAAATTTAAAAAAGATTGATTTTTTAGTTTTGGATGAGGCAGATCATATGCTTAGTAAGGGCTTTTACCAAGATATTCAACATTTATTGCAGTTTTTACCACGTAGAAGGCAAACGCTTTTCTTCTCGGCAACGATAGATGAGAACATTAAGGATTTAGCTTATGCTTTGGTTAGTAAACCTGTAAGGATTCAGATTTCGCCTAAGGATCCTGTTTCAAAAAATGTAGATCATGCGGTGGTTTATGTAGAAATGGATGATAAGCGTTTCTTTTTAGAACGTATAGTAAATGAACATAAAGAGCAAAAAATATTAGTTTTTGTGCGTACCAAAGTACGGGCCGAGCGAGTTTTTAAAGCTATGGAGCGAGTGAATATTGTAACTGCTACTTTGCATGGCGACAAGTTGCAGGAAGATAGATTCTCTGTTTTAGAAGATTTTACAACAGGGAAAGTAAAGATTTTAATTGCTACAGATATTAGTGCCCGTGGTTTAGATGTTAAAGGGGTAGATTATGTAGTTAATTATGATTTGCCAGATTTAGCAGAAAATTATGTACACAGAGTTGGTAGAACTGGTAGAGGCATGAGCAGGGGTAAGGCAATTTCTTTTTGTAGCGAGGAGGAAAAACCAATTTTAGCCGAGATTGAAACTTATTTGACACAGCCAATTAAGTTAATGGAGCTAAAGAAAACAGAATATGAGGAAACTTTAGCTATTTCTGAAGGGCATGCAGACGATTGGAGGAGTTTGATAAATGATGCGGAAAACGCACCTAAGGTGAAGAAAAAGAAGCGTAAATAATTTTTATTTTATGATTATCAGTAGGTTATAGGGTAATTTGAAATCTTCTTTTAGAAAATGTTAAAAAATGATACCTTTGCAATGGGTTAGTCTTCTACGACCAGCTCCTTCTGAACTCCCCCAGGGTGGGAACGCAGCAAGGGTAAGAAGTTGTAGCGGTGCGATAGAAGTTGCTAACCCACTTTTTTACCTTTCTATCCTTTCCCTCTTTTTTGTAAAACAAGTCTAAAAAGAAACACTCTTGTAACATTTTTTAAATTGGATTAAGTTATATTTGGCTTAATAATTGTGCAATTTTTAAAATAAAATTGTAATCGAAAATCAACAAAACTTAAACAATATGAAATTTTTTATTGATACCGCAAACCTAGCTCAGATTAAGGAAGCTCAGGATTTAGGAGTATTAGATGGTGTTACCACCAATCCAAGTTTAATGGCTAAAGAAGGCATTAGTGGTGATGCTAAAGTAATGCAGCATTATAAAGACATTTGCGCTATTGTAGATGATAATGTAAGTGCCGAAGTTATATCTACCGATTATGAAGGTATGATTAAAGAAGGTACCGCTTTAGCTGCATTAGATGATAAAATTGTAGTAAAAATTCCGATGATTAAAGATGGAATTAAAGCATTAAAATATTTTAGCGATAGAGGTATTAGAACCAATTGTACATTAATTTTCTCGGCAGGGCAAGCTTTATTAGCTGCGAAAGCAGGAGCAAATTATGTTTCTCCGTTTTTAGGAAGATTAGATGATATAGGTGCAGATAGTTTTGGTTTGATTGAGGATATCCGTTTGATTTTTGATAACTATGGTTACGAAACTCAAATTTTAGCAGCTTCTATCCGTAACTCTGTTCATATTATAGAATGTGCTAAAATTGGTGCTGATGTGATGACAGGTCCGTTAAGTTCTATTTTAGGTTTATTAAAACACCCATTAACAGATAGTGGATTAGCTCAGTTTTTAGCAGACCATGCTAAAGCAGCAGGAAAATAAATTCTTAAAATTTTTTAAAAGCCTCAATTGAAAAGACAATTGAGGCTTTTTTTTATGCTAAATAAAGAAGCTGAGTAACGCAATAGACATCCCAAGCAATACGGCAACTGTTTTGTAAATGGTAAACTTATGATCTACACTTGCTTCAAATAATATGGTGGTAGAAATATGTAGAAATATTCCGATAACTATTCCCATTATATATGGATAGAAGTTGTTTAAACTACTTATTTGTCCGTTGCTAATGGTGTAGCTAAAAATATACCCTAATGGAGACATAACGGCAAAAAGCACTATTAAAAGTCCAATATTTTGCTTTTTAAGATGATTACCAGCTAAAACACTAGCCAAGGCAAAAGCTGCAGGTATATGATGGATGGCTATGCCATAAACAAGCTCTTGATTGTTTATGGCAGTCAAAGGCATTCCCTCTAAAAATGCATGTAAACATAAGCTAAACATAATACCATAAGGGAAACTTTGCTGATGGCTATGTAAATGAATATGACCATGCTCTATCCCTTGAGAGAACTGCTCTAGTAAAATTTGCAAAATAAAACCTCCTAAGATAAATAGCCCAGCTAAATGAGTGCTGTCGCCAGCGTAAACTTCTGGCAATAGGTGTAAAATAGTTATTGCAAAAAGATATGCGCCACTAAAAGATAAGAGTAGTTTGATGTTTTTGTGATTGTTGTTTTTAATAAAAAATACCGCAAAACCACCTAGTAAAGCACAGCCACTTAATAATATGATGATGAAAAAACTCATTTAGGCGTATTTAAATTTACTGTATTTTAAGAAAATATTTGAGCCAATTAAGCCCATGGAAACACCTACCAGCATCCCAAAGAAAATATCTACGGGAAAATGTACACCTACATAAACTTGCGAAAATGATATGGAGGCAGCCCATAAAATACCTACAGGTAATATCCATTTCCATTTATTTTTAAATATCACAATCAGGAATAAAGCTACAGAAAAATGATTAGAGGCATGGGAAGAAGGAAAGCTTTTTCCGCCTCCGCAAGGTGCTCTTACGATTACATTTTTTTGAAACGCAATTTCGTTACAAGGTCTTGTTCTATTAAAATAATTTTTGAGGATGCGTGAGTTTAACAAATCTGTTGCGCCTACTGTTAGAATAAGAGCTAAGACTAAATAAAAACCTTTTTTTCTATATTGTTTGATAGCATAAACAATAATTATCACATATAATGGTAGCCAAGTTAATGGAGTTCTTAAGATGGGTAGAAGCAAATCGAAAAAAGAATTTGTTAAGCCTGTATTGATGGCTTGAAATATTTGATGGTCTAAACGGATGAGTTCTTCTATCATGTTAAGTCTTACTGCAAATAAATATTAAACGATCGGAGTAATTGATGTCAAATTCTTGTAATAGGTAATTGCCAAAAATATGATCTATTTTAAAACCTGCTAAATTAAAGAGGCGTTTAAAATCGTCTAACTTAAAGTCTTTTACTTCTTCTTTAAATGCAAAATGTTTCCTTTTATGTTCAAATTCTATGCTTTTTACAATTTTGTTGTTTTCTACCTTACGGGTGATGTGAAATTCGATCCCATCTACGGATTTAGTTTCTTTGGTAACCAGATGATTGATAATTTTTTGACTGTTCATATAGTCGAAAATTAACTTACCGTTAGGTTTTAAAGATTTTTGAAAAGACTTTAAAGCGTTAATGTGTTCTAATTCAGTTTCGAAATATCCAAAGCTGGTGAAGAGGTTAAAAGCAAAATCGAAATAATTGATATAGAATAAATGCCTCATATCATGAACAAAGAAGTGAAGTGTTTTATTCTCGAATGATTTAGCAAATTTGATGCTGGCAAAAGACAAGTCAATACCAGTTACATCGCCTTCTTTTTTATTTAAATAAACGGCATGTCTGCCACGGCCACAAGCTATATCAAGCATTCTTGAGTCCCGGGCTGGTTTTAAAAAGCCACAAAGGTTATCGATAAAAAGCTCGGCTTCTTCTTCATCTCTTTTTTTATAAAGAATATGGTAGTATGGTGAATTAAACCAATTTTGAAACCATTTTTTAGACATAAAACTTATTTGTGGCAAATATAGTAAAACGCAATTGCTGTATTGATAATTTTAGATTTTTTGATTGGTGTTCGGTTTTAGTGAGTTAACACAGAGGGAGCGGGGTTTTTACCAAAGAGAACACAGAGCTGGGTGGATATTACGTTTTTTTAATATGCACAAATGTTAGATTTAGCTTTTAAATGCCGTGGCCACAGTACTGGGTGGAGACTGGATTTTTGTGAGGTACAAATTTTAGATTTAGATTTTTAACCACAGAGTTCTTAGAGTTGAGTGGATATTGGAATAAAAGAAATTTTTACCAATTCTGATTTTTTGCCAAAGAAGTCTCAGAGCTAGGTGTTTATTTTAAGATTTTCTATTTGAGTAAATGGTGAGTATTAAAGTTTGTTTTTGGGGTTTAAAGGTGCGTTAGGGATTGTCCAAAGGACTCTCCAAAGGAGTCCTTCGGACCTTCGGAGAAGCGACATCCTTTTTTTGCGTTTAATTATGCTGCAGGGAGCAAAAAAACAATAGCCGAAAGCAGGTAAAAACGACCAAAAAAACAATTTCATTCTAAAACTATTCTATATCTCAGGTTAATATTTTTAATTTTGGGTTTTACTAAATATATATGACATTAATTAAATCTATCTCGGGAATTAGAGGAACAATTGGAGGAAGTGCTGGCAATGCGCTAACGCCTACAGATATTGTGAAATTTACCACTGCTTTTGGTATTTGGGTAAAGGAGCAAACAAATATCAGCAAGATTGTTGTTGGCAGAGATGCTAGGATTTCTGGAGAGATGGTTCGTAACCTAGTTGTAGGAACTTTGCAGGGAATTGGGATTGATGTGATTGATTTAGATTTATCTACCACGCCTACTGTAGAAATTGCGGTGCCTTTAGAAAATGCTGGTGGTGGAATTATCATCACTGCTAGCCATAACCCAAAGCAATGGAATGCGTTAAAATTGTTAAACCATAAAGGCGAATTTATTGATGATGCTGATGGAAAAAAGGTTTTAGAAATTGCTGAACAAGCGAATACGATTTTTGCACAAGTTGATGATTTAGGTAAAGTTACTTTTGATGATAGCTACCTACAAAAGCATATAGATCAAATTTTAGCATTGCCTTTGGTGGATGTTGATGCGATAAAAGCGGCTAAATTTAAGATTGCTATAGATTGTGTAAACTCATCGGGAGGGATTTTTGTTCCTGCTTTATTGAAAGCTTTGGGTGTGGAGACGGTATTCGAATTGTTTTGCGAACCAAATGGTCAGTTTCCTCATAATCCAGAACCTTTACCAGAGAATTTAACTGCTTTATCACAAGAAGTGGTTTCTAAAAATGCAGATTTAGGTATTGCGGTAGACCCTGATGTGGATAGGTTATGTTTTGTATGTGAAGATGGAAATGTTTTTGGCGAGGAATATACTTTAGTGGCTGTTGCCGATTATATTTTAAAGAATAATAAAGGTAATACGGTTTCTAATTTATCATCTACAAGAGCTTTACGCGATGTTACCGAAATGGCTGGTGGCGTTTATCAGGCATCGGCAGTGGGCGAGGTGAATGTTGTGAATTTGATGAAGGAAACTAACGCTGTAATTGGTGGAGAAGGAAATGGCGGGATTATTTATCCGGAGTTGCATTATGGCAGAGATGCTTTAGTGGGAATTGCTTTGTTTTTAACTCATTTGGCTAAATTTGGCAAATCAATTTCGGTATTAAGAGCAAGTTATCCCTCTTATTTTATATCAAAAAACAAGATTACCCTTACTCCAGAAATGGATATTGATAAACTATTATTGCAGATAGAAGAGAAATATAAGGCACAACCTCATTCTACTGTTGATGGTCTAAAGATAGAGTTTGACAAACAATGGGTTCATTTAAGAAAATCTAACACCGAACCAATTATTAGAATTTACTCTGAGGCAGCCTCTGAAACAACAGCAGAAGCTTTGGCAAATAAAATCATTACAGATATTAAAGAAATTCTTTCTATTTAATGACAGAGGGACTGAATGATAGAATGAATGAATAATTGAAGATGGAAACTACGGGTAAGATTGACTTTATAGAGAACTTTAAATTAAGAACGAAAAAGTTTGTAGTTGATAATATCAAGCTTTTTAAGATATTACCAAAAACAGAGGAGGCGAAAATAATTGGAAGACAATTATTAAGGAGTTCATCATCTGTAGGCGCAAATTATAGAGCAGCATGTAGAGCAAGATCCAAAGCAGAATTTCATTCAAAACTATCCATTGTGGTTGAAGAAGCAGATGAAAGCGTATTTTGGATGGAAATATTAATAGAAGCAGAAATTTTAAAAACAGAACAAATAGAGATATTAATGAATGAAGCGAATGAGATTTTAAAAGTAGTGGCAAAAGCGAGAAAAACTGTTTCCCAAACTTAATTCATTTATAATAAGTTCAATTATTCATTCATTCAAAATTCAATCATTCAAAATTAAATACGCATGAAAGTTTATTTAGACAATGCAGCAACCACGCAAATAGATCAGGAAGTTTTACAAACTATGTTTTCTGTGATGGAAAATCATTATGGTAATCCTTCTTCCATACATTCGCATGGGCGTGAAGTTAGAACATTGGTAGAAAAAGCTAGAAAATCTGTTGCAGGTATTTTAAAAACTGCTCCAGCAAATATTTTTTTTACTTCTGGCGGCACCGAGGCCGATAATATGGCTATTATATGTGCTATTGAAGATTTCGGGATTAAACACGCGATAACTTCAAAAATAGAACACCATGCTGTGGGTCATACTTTAGTCCATCTAGAACAACAAGGTAAAATTAAGTTGAGTTACGTAGATGTTGATGCAAAAGGAAATATAGATTACAACCAGTTAGCAGAGTTATTAAAAGATAACGAGCGTAGTTTAGTATCGTTAATGCAAGCTAATAACGAATTAGGCACTTTAACTGATATTGAGAAAGTAGGAGAGATTTGCGAACAATACGATGCTATTTTTCATAGCGATACTGTTCAAACGATGGGGCATTATACTCACGATTTAAGTAAATTAAAAGCTCATTTTGTGGTGTGTGCAGCACATAAATTACACGGACCAAAAGGTGTGGGATTTTTATATGTAAACCCATCTATTAAAATAAAACCTATGATTTTTGGTGGTTCGCAAGAACGCAATATGCGTGGCGGAACAGAAAATGTTTACGGTATTGTAGGCTTATCTAAAGCTTTGGAAATTGCTTACGCTGATATGGAAGGGCATCATAACCATATCCAAGATTTAAAAAGCTACATGAAGCAGGAATTACAAAAAGCAATTCCAGAAATTGGCTTTAACGGCGAAACTGATGCTGATAAAAGCTTATACACAGTTTTAAGTGTTTGTTTTCCTAAAATGGAAATGGCAGATATGCTTCTTTTTAACTTAGATATTAATGGAATATCGGCATCTGGCGGTAGTGCATGCTCTTCCGGTTCTAATATTGGCTCGCATGTGTTAACAGCAATTGGAGCAGACCCAGAAAGGCCATCGGTAAGGTTTTCTTTTTCTAAATTTAACAAAAAGGAAGAGATAGATTTTGTTGTGGCTAAAGTAAAAGAAGTATTTGCACCTAGCTTGGTTTAATTTTATATTTCCGACGTTGTTTTAGTTTTTTGGCACTCATATTGTTTCTATATAGATTAATAAACAGATTATTAATCATTTAAAAAGGAGAAAATATGTCTAAGAGTCCAGTAGAAAGAATGAACGATTTGAAAGAGCTAGAATTAAAAAAGAATGAAGAGAAACTAGCCAATGGTGAAGAAGTAGAAAATACGGATAATAGTTTACGAGTTGAAAAAAAATCTTCTTACACTGTTAGTTCAGCAGATAAAGCTAGAACTAACAAAGGTGCCATTGGAATTGATAGAGATACCAATCAAATGTAATCTTTCAAAAAGCAATATATGAAGCGTTTCAAAAGTAATTTGGAACGTTTTTTTGTTTATTAAGGCTAATATTCCAATCTTTTCTAATTATGGGAAGAAGAAAATCTTGAAGAGTTAATGGTAGAATTAGAGGGTTAGACTGTTGTTTGTCGTTTTAATCCCGAAGGGATTTAATATATATAAAAAAAAAATTCAACATGTACGACCCCGGAGGGGTCGAATGTTTAACTTCTACAAATCTATAAATATTTGATGCCGCTGGCATCACCTAAATGTTTAAATTCTAAAAGCGAATTTCAAAGCCGATTACAAATCCCTTTTGAAAAAGTATCAATTACTGATTACAAAAACTCAGTCCAAAAATAACCGATTACAATTTTCTACTAAGAAAGTTGCCGATTACCGATTACAAAAAATCTACCAAATAAAGTAACCGATTACTAATACTCCCAAAAAACACCTTCCAATTTATGGTTCAAAGTTGCTAAGGTTTTCCAAGTCGGCTTTGTGGCGTAAACACCAAAATTCTGATTTGCTCGCATTCCTCTCACATATAAATAAATTACGCCGCCAAACTGATATTTATAATTGAAGTTTTCTAATCTGCTTTCTAAGTATTTCTTTACCGCAAGCGTATAAATTAAGTATTGGAGATGATAGTTATTTTCGTTCATGGCCAAACCTAAGCGCTCAGAATTGTAGTCTTGCAGCTCATCTCCTAAGTAATTTGATTTCCAATCTAAGACATAATATTTCCCTTTATGCTCAAAAAATAAATCTATTTTACCATTCATCAAACCTTCAATTTCTGGAAAGTTTTTGACATCGATAGTAATTTCATCAGTACTTAAGCTGGCTAAACTTTGCGGTTGAAAAGGATTAACATCAAAATCAAATTCAAACTCGTTAATACATTTATATGGATTAACATCGGCCAGTTTAAAAGTATCATCATCAATAGAAATGTCAGCATTTAAAACTTCCGTTAACATTTGATTGATAAATGGTTGATATTCTTCTTTTTGTTGAGGTAGAAATAAATCTAAGGCGTTATCAATCACATAATCCCATTTAGAAGCATCATTAAAATGAATATTCTCGAAAATATAATGCAGCATATTTCCGGTTTTTGCCCCTTTCTTAAGCTTAGAAAATATAAACTGACCGTACTCGTCTTCGTAATTTTGACTTCTAGGTTTTACGCTCACATCATGCGAAGCCCGCAACATAGAATAACTCATTTTTCTCCAATTTTGCTGCGTAAGACTAAAGTTTACAGGAGCCAGATTTATGATTTTTTTAAAGCCATCAACTGTTTGGTATCTAAAAATTTCTTCGGATTCTTCCTCATTTTCTGCAAATTCTATAGTTCCTAAAGGCTCTTTTTTAAGTTTATCTATAAATTTAGTGATGGACGAATTTTTAAAATAAGTATTCTTAAAAATGTAGCATTTATAAACTGCTCTGGTAATAGCCACATAAATCAGTCTTCTATTCTCCTGCTCGTTTTGTTCTTTTACTAATTCGATTTGATCATCTGTAAGCATCCATTTTTCGGCGCAGAAATAATCTTTATCAGTAGGGTCTCTAAAACTCCATAGTGGGTGAACAGATTCATCTTTCAAATCGAGCGTAGGCGCAAAAACAATATTGTACTCTAAACCTTTACTGGCGTGAATGGTTACTATTTTAATCGCCTCTTCATCATTTTCTATTCTTTGCTCATATTCATCACCGCTAATTTCCATCCCTTCTATGCCTCTTTTTAACCAGTTCATTAACTCTAATGCGGTTAGGTTTTTTGCATTTTGAGTTTTATGTAAAAGCTCAGAAATTTGCAACAAATTTGTTAAAATTCGTTCGCCATTTACTTTGATCGTTAATAGGTTACTCTGAACGTCGAAATCTTTAATAAATTGATTAATAGCACTATAAATACCATTTGTTTCCCAAGTGTTTTTGTAATTTCTAAACAAGCTAATGATTAATTCATCATTCAGTTTCAGAATTTCTTCTTGTGTAAAAAGTGTAAATGGAGAGAGCAAAGCTTTGTGAATAGCCGCAGTGCTAATTTCGAAAATAGCTTCTAACAGGTAAAGCACAAATTTTGCGTCTTCGGTTTGTAGCACTTTACCATCGTTAATTGTGATTGCAGGGATATTATGAACAGCCAATAACCGCTTAATTTCTTGCCCTGCAGATTTACTTCTTACCAAAATTCCAATATCCTGCGGAAGCACTTTTTTACGTTCTCCTTTGGCATCAATTATATAACTTTCGTTATTTAATAATTTTATAATCTGGATAATTAATTGTCCGTTGTTTTCTCCCTTATTTTTACTTTGATAAATACTTAATGGCGATGCCATCTCCTCATTTATAGTTAAAGAACCCGTGTTTCCTTTTGCTGGGGATTCTACATTAATGTAATTGATTTGCTGTTCTTTCCCTTCAAAATGGAAAGTATTAAAGTCTGGGGAAGGTTTAAAAAAATGATTCATGGCATCAATATAACTAGCCGATGAACGGTAGTTTTGATTCATGCTGTAGAGGTTATTTACATCATTTTTTGCGTCAAAATAAGTGAAAATATCAGCTTTACGCCAAGCATAAATAGATTGTTTTGGGTCGCCAATGTAAAACAGAATGGTATTATCGGCGAAAGCCTTATTAAAGATTTCGTATTGTTTTTTATCTGTATCCTGAAACTCGTCTATAAAAACCGCTTGATATTTCTCCTGTAAACAAGTTGCTAACTTTGGATTAGGCTGTACACACAAAGCGTGGTGTAAATTGCTAATCAAATCGTCGTAAGTGATTTGATTGTACCTGCTTTTATAATAAGAAACCCCTTCTAAAATCTCGCTTAGCGCAAAACAGTAAAAGCGAGTTAAAATTTGTGAAGCAATGATGTTTTTTTTCTCAATAATTTCGCAAAGTGTATCTAAATCGGCTAAGAAATCTGCCGCGAATATTTTCTTCACATAACCTGTTCCTTTTTTTTCAATAATTGCTTGAATAGCCGCTTCGGGATTATCCAGATGCGGTAAAATGGAAGTAGTGGCATAACTACTTCTTTCGCAAGCTTTGTAAATGGCATCTTTATTTACTTCCAAATAAGCTATCAACACCTGTTTTTTTGATGCTATTTCCAATTCAATTTTAGAAAGATGAAGGGTAAAATCTTTAAAATCATCATCTGTAATTGCTGTGATAGGGTTTTTAGCGTAGGCCAAATATTTCATTCCCGAGAGATGTTTACCTACAATATCAGTAATTGATGCTCGGCTTAATCCGTTTTTAAATAGCAGGTCTAACAGTTCTAAAGGAATATTTGTGATGTGCTTTCGCCAAAATTGATTGGTTTCTGAAAGAATAATGTTTCCTAAATCCGACATTAATTCCACGCCAAACAATTGCTTAGTTTCAAAAGCAAACTGTGTTAAGGTTTGCTGACAAAAACTATGAATGGTTAAAACCGAGGTCTCGTCTAAAAATAAAACAGCATGTTCTAATAACTGGGCAACCTTAGTTTCGCCTTGTATTTGCCGAGCATTTTCAATAATATTTTGAATGGTTTCGTCTCCAATATGTTCTCCTTTACTCGTTTTTTGTGCTAATCTGATGAACTTTCTAATTCGTTCTTCTAACTCGGCAACAGCGGCTTTGGTAAAAGTAACCATCAGTATTTTTTGGATAGGAATATTTTTTTCTACAATTAAGCGCAACACCAAAATGGCAATGGAATAAGTTTTTCCCGTCCCAGCACTAGCCTCTATTAAATTGGTTTGTGCAAGCGGAACAGTTATCGCATTAAAATTTTTTAATATTTTCTCTATCATCGCTTAATTAAAATAGGTAGGTAAAATTTGTTCTATCTCGCTTAAAACATGTTCGCCAATAAATTTGTATTGCACAAAAGTTTCTTCGTTAAAAAAGCCTTCTCTGTATTTGATTAAGCCATAAATATCTGTCGATGGATAATTATAATTGTCAAATTTATCGTTTATGGCTTTGTTAAACTTTGTGTATTCGCAATAGGGAATTTCCAGAATTTTAATGTTTAAATCTGGGTAAAAACATAATGTCTTTTCTTGTCCTCTAACATATATTTTAATCAAAGTTGTCAATTTAGCTAGGGCATCTTCTTTAGTAATTTCTTTACTGGTGTAACTTTTCTCGTTAACCGAACTGATGAAAACTAATTTTACAGCAATTCCCGCTGCATTGGCAATTAGATATTTTAAATAGCCTTCTAGCAAATATTTGTTTTCGTTTTTAGACCAAGAAACCACCACAATTTGGTTGTTATAAATCTGGTTGATGCTCCCCGCTAATTCGACTTTTAAATCGGGAATAGATAAAAGAATGTTTTCGGTTGTTTCCAGATTATCTTCCACACAATTTTGGAACAATTCCTTTATAGGTCTAACCGTTTCTTCCATATTTTTTAAAGATAAATCGGCTACATTTTTTAGCGGTAAAAGCCCAGTTTTAACCCACTGATCTCTTAAATCTTTTAAAGGAATATCTTTGGTGCGGAGCAGCGCATTTTTAAAACCCCATTCTTGCAATTTGTCTAAATCAAAAATTTCTGTTTCGCTTAACAGCATTTCTTCGCTTTGGTAATAAATATTTAAAACCGAATTGAAATAACTTTTAACAGGGTCTTTAAAAAAATTAATAAACTTTAAAACCGGAATTAAATGTTGCTCTTGCTGTTCTACTTTTAAAGCACCATTCACAAAATCGTATTGTTTTGATTGATAGTTTGCTAAATAATTGATCTCAAAATGATCAAAGCTTTTAGGACTAAAGTGATGCAGCGGATGTTTTTTAATCAATTTATGACTCCCGTTTTCCACCTCACTTTTAGTCTGTATGTAATCTAAAAATTCATCAACTAATGCAGATGGCGGCAAGGCACTATTATCCTTCACATTTTGTCCAATGTAACTGATGTAGAAATAATTCTTGGCCGATAGCAGCGTTTCTAAAAATAAATGTTTATCGTTTTCTTTAATATTTCTGTCGCCAGGTTTTGGAGCGCTTTTTATCAAATCAAAATCTACCGAAACCTCTTTTCTTGGAAATTTATCAAAGTTTAAACCCAATAAGGCAACCACTTTAAAAGGGATGCTTCGCATAGGAATTAAAGAGCAAAACGTAATTCCGCCGCCAGCAAAAGTATTGGCTCTGGTAGCGCCAGAAATGGTTTTTATAAAACTATAAGTAAACAATTGATAGCTTAATTCCTGCGTTAGCCAGTTATTTATGGCATTATATTTTTGTAATTGGTTAATGATGATAGTATAATCTTCATCAACATTTTCTAAGGTATCAAAAACCAAATTTTGTAAGACCTGCTCCACGTAGTTTACCCAATTTACCATCGTCCTAGTTTCATTCCTAGTTTGTATGTTGCTTAGTAAAACCTCTACAAAATGCACAAATTTGATAATCTCCTGTGCCGCGTTTCCTTCCACCATATCTAGTGGGTAAAGTGAATAATCGTTAGTAAAATATTCTTCGCTTCCGCTGATGCAAACACCAAATTTTATTCGCTCTAAGCCGTATTTCCAGCTCACATAAATACTTTCATCTTCTTGTTTTCCGGTAGCGCCAAACCTGATATTTGCCTGATTCACTACTTTTCTAATCAAGCCTAAATCCGATAAGGAAAACCGCTGTCTGATGTAGCTAAAATCTAATAACTGCAGAACAGTTTCGGCGGTTAAATTTTGTTCGTTTAAATCTAAAATGGCAATTAAAGCTGCCGCGATGGTGTCATTAGCGCTATAACTTTCATCGGCGATGGTAAAGTTGAACTGGTAAGGCGCATTGTTGAAAACCGCTTTAATGTAAGGCGAATAAGTATCAATATCACTCACCATCACCACAATATCCCTGGGCGAAAGTTGTTCTTTTCGTTCGTTTACCAAGCCTACTAAATAATTGTAAAGTACTTCAACCTCTCGGGCTGGCGTAAAACAATTACTAATGGTTATGGTGCCATCTGCTAATAAATTAGCGCCAATTAAAGGTCGCTCGTCATCCGTTTGGTTAAGGTAGATCTCCGATTGAATTTGTTGTAAAAGGGTCTGCGTTTCTTTGGGGTCATCATCAATAACTTCATAACTATTTAACAACTCTTCGTTTTTAAATAAAAGCCAAAAAGTATTCTGAATCACCTTTCCCCAGCTGGTTAATAAGGTGTTACCTAAGTTAATGTAAGTGTCCTCGTCTGGGTTTGCTTGCGCAATTTTTGCGGCTCTTTTACGGCTCACATCTTCAATCCAATAAACAGATGGCGAAGGATTTAAAAAGTAATAATTAAACTGAATATGCTGCCCTAACTGGTGGAATAAAGAAATATGATAATCTGTTAAAACAGATAAACCAAACAAGTAAATGCTTGGCATTTGCGCTTTTAATTTCGTTATTGATGCAGGATTTTTTAGCTCATCTAAAATAAAATTGCCAATAATGGTTTTATCTGGCAATTGGTTTTGGGCCAAATTTTTCGCTTTGTTCCAAAGATATTGTTGCCATTGGGCTTGATGATGTGCAACCCCTTCTTCCTTATTCCACTGCTCAATAATTTGCGGACGGTAAATTTGGTATTGATCAAATAAATCGGCTATTTTTTGCGCCAGCGCTAATCTTTTTAAATCTTTATCAGGATATTCATCGCCATAATACAGCGCAACATCAGGAAATTTCTTCTTAAAATCTTTTTCGTTTAGGATATTAAAAAGCAGCCAGCTTTGGTTTTCTGCGTTAAGCGTTTGTATAAATTGGCCACCTAAAATCTGGTAAATCTGGTTCACCACATCGTTAGGTTTTAAAAACCTGTAATTGGCCGCAATTCCTAATTGACTGCTCATTTGTAGCTTTAGCCAATTGTTCATTCCCTCTGTTTGTGTAACCAAATAATAAGGCTGAAAAACAGATATTTTTTGCAGTTTTAAGTCGGCGCAAAATTGTTGTGCCAAGCTGTTCAACGAGTTAGAAACTTTTAATGAAATCCCCATCTTAATTATTGGTTTCTAAAGTCAAAAATCTATCCTGAATACCAGAAGCTCGCTGGACTTGCTCTTTGGCAGTTTGCAAAATTAAAGCTGCCGAACCTAAAATCACTACCTTAGATTTTGCCCTCGTAACGCCAGTGTATAACAACTCCCTTGTTAAAATATTCATCTCCTCCACATTTGGCAAACTAATCAACACTTGGTCAAACTCAGAACCCTGACTTTTATGAATAGTCATGGCAAAAACCGTTTCCACTTTAGACAATAAACCAGGTAAAATTTTAACAATCTCACCATTTGGCGACTCAAAATGAGCTTTCAAAGCTCCGCCTTCATCTTTTCTGATGATGCCAATATCACCATTAAATAAACCTAAATTATAGTTGTTACTCGTCACCATTACAGGTCGGTGTTCATAAAACTCATCAACAGTGCTAATCAAATTTTTACTTCTTAAAAAGTCTTCAATTTTTTTATTAATACTGTATAAACCTTGCTCACCCTCTCGGGTGGCACATAAAACCCTTAAATTGTTTAATTTTTCAAAAGCTTTTTTAATGTCTTTTTCTACAATATATTCTTGGTAGCCAGTTATAAATTCTTCAAAAGCTTTAGCGCTATAATCGGTATAAATGGCAACTTGTTTATCTTTTTGATGATTGATAAAATCTTCAATTGCCGCCACTTCATTATTAATTATCGCTTTACTCAGCTTACCAATTCCCTCCTCACTTTTAAAACGATGGCTGTATTTTAACTCTATAATATGTTCCTTTAAAGCATGTTTGCTTGTTAACATAGCCGCCGGAATCAATTGCTCAGCATTTGCAATGGTCTCATTAATTAAAGCCAATCTATCTGCCGAAAAATGATTAATGGCACCTTTAGCTAAGCATAAATCGCCAAATAAACTTCCCGCTTCTACCGATGCCAATTGGTCTTTATCACCCAATAAAATCAGTTTAGTTTGCGGGCCAATGGCGTTTAATAATTTGGCAAAAAGTGCCGCATCAATCATAGACGATTCATCAATAATCACCACATCATGTGTCAACGGAAAACCTTTTCTGTGTTTAAAATAAGGCGAATCTGGAATGTATCCCAATAACCTGTGCAACGTAGAAGGCTGCAAAGCCATAAAATTCTCCCTCACTTTTTCATCAACTTGTTCACTAGCATTCTTTAACGACTCTGCCATTCTCGCCGCCGCTTTTCCTGTAGGCGCAGCCAAAGCCACTTTTAAATTCGGGTTTAACTGAAACAATAAAGCTAAAATCTTTGCTACCGTAGTGGTTTTTCCAGTTCCTGGTCCGCCTGTAATTATGGTAAACTGATTAATAAAAGCCGAAACCACAGCCGCAAATTGCCAATTAGGTAAAGCATTTGCGTTTTGCTGAAAAAGCGATTGCAAATAAACACGGTGCTCTTTAATCAAACTTTCTTTTTGCGTTAAATTTCCTTTTTCTTGATTTAAAAACGATAAAATTTGATTGAAAATCTCCCGCTCATATTGCTCGTAACGTTGCAGGTATAACCTGTTTCCAAACAAAATAAAGGGCTGTTTATTGGTTAAATCTGTACTTACCAAATCTTCTTTTAGCAAATGTTTTGGCAATAAAGTGGCATGCGCAAAATAGGGTGGGAGCGTTTCCCAATCCTTTTCAATATAACCTAAATGGATGCAAATATGCCCCTCACTTAATTTTTTAGACACTAAATAGGCATAAGGCTGTAAAGTGCTACTTTTAAAAAAGGAGGCAAATTGTAAATGGACATCGTTTAGGGTTTGCATAGGTAAATCTGTTGAAGATGCAATATAATGATATGCTTTTAATATTTCAGGTCATCCTGTACTAGTTTCAGAATCTTACGAATTAACCTTTTAATCTTGAGTGCTATTTAAATTATAAACATGGCAATTGCTCCTATCAGGAGCACCGGGCTTTCTCTCCAATATTTTTGTTTCCCCCACTTAATTTCTCCCACCGACACTCAAAAATGATTTCCGTACCAATCCCTATTGCATCTGGATGGTAACCTTGCAAAGTCTAAATGTTGATGTTACAAATCTGGAAATTAATTTTTATCTCTGGCAAGTCATCCTGACCAAATAGCTATCGGGTTTGATTCAGGATCTTACAAGCAAAGTTTTCTTTTAGAATAAGATGCTGAAATAAATTCACCATGACTGACGACACAACTACCCTGCAAGTCATCCTGAACTTGTTTCAGGATCTTACAAGCAAGATTCTCTTTTAGAATAAGATGCTGAAATAAATTCAGCATGACCACATTGATAAGTCCATAACGTATGTCATCCTGACCAGATAGCTATCGGGTTTGATTCAGAATCTTACAAGCAAGGTTTTCTTTTAGAATAAGATGCTGAAATAAATTCAGCATGACCACATTGATAAGTCCATAACGTATGTCATCCTGACCTTGATTCAGGATCTTACAAGCAAGGTTCTTTTTTAGAATAAGGTACTAAATAAATTCAGCATGACTGACGACACAACTACCTCGCAAGTCATCTTGACCAGATAGCTATCGGGTTTGATTCAGGATTTTAAAAGCAAAGTTTTCCTTAGGATAAGATGCTGAAATAAATTCAGCATGACCACATTGATAAGTCCATAACGTATGTCATTCTGAACTTGATTCAGGATCTCTCAAGCAAGGTTCCCTTTTAGAATAAGATGCTGAAATAAATTCAGCATGACTGACGACACAACTACCTTGCAAGTCATCCTGACCAGATAGCTATCGGGTTTGATTCAGGATCTTACAAGCAAGATTATCTTTTAGAATAAGATGCTGAAATAAATTCAGCATGACTTACCAGCTGTTCGACATGTTAGCGTAGCCCATGTCGAACTTAAAATAAGCTAGGATTTGTAATCCTTTAAAGAAAACTTAAAACACAAGTCAGCCCAAACACAATGCTTTTGCACCAAGAGTTTCTCTAGTAGGTGAGAAAATAAACATTGTCCGAAGGACTCTCCAAAGGAGTCCTTCGGACCTTCGGAGAAAAGGCAACCTATAAGTGGGATGTCTCCCTTGGTCGACATGACGGGACGCTTTAATTTAATGACTTTGCTTCTCCTTGTTACAAGATAATGAAGTGATGACTACGCGTCTCGTCACGTTGAGTGCCACGAAACATTCCACAACCAAGTAATAAGCTCTACAATATAAGAAGTCTTCATTTTGGAAATGACGAAAAGCAAGCGCTAGGGATATGTAGGGTTTAGTACATGAATTGGTTTGCTTTCAAACGCAAACCAATTCATTACGGTCACCCCGAAATAGCCCGGCGACAATGGTGCGGAAGTTTAAGTTTGGGGAAATTGACGCAGCGCCCAAATGATGTTAATCGGTAACAATTCTTAGTTTAGCGTATTTCAATAAAAGCTGTTTCTGACCAATTTCTTTAAAGAAAACGGTGGCTTTCACATCGCCTTTATTTCCTTCTAGGTTAATCACTTTTCCAAATCCAAAACGTTCGTGTTCTACCTCGTGGCCCACTTGCAATTTAGAAGTGTCGCTTGGAGCAAAGCCAGATGTAGGAACATGTGCCTTTACCAATAACGATGTGGTAGTAATGGGCTTGGTTGCCGGCTTGGGTTTAGAAAAGAAATCACCTTGAGTAGATTTGCTTTCGCTGGTTTTACTACGCCATTGGCTTCGTTCGTTATCAAAATTGGTATCGGCAGCGGCAGGTCTTTTGGCAAAAGAAAGCTCTAAATATTGAGGGTCAATCTCGTCTAAAAAACGGGAAGGCTCGCAATTAATTAAGGTGCCAAACCTGAAACGGGAGGTGGCATAACTGAGGTGTAATTTAGTCTCGGCTCTGGTAACGGCCACGTAAAACAGTCGACGTTCTTCTTCTAAATCGGCCCTAGAATTAAGCGCCATTTGCGATGGAAAAAGATTTTCTTCTAAACCCACAATATAAACCTGACCAAACTCTAAACCTTTAGAGGAGTGGATGGTCATTAAAGAAACGGTGTCTTTATTGGGGTCCTTGTCGTTATCGTCGTTAGTTAAAAGGGCAATGTCTTGCATAAAAATATCTAAACCACGGTCTTCAATATCTTCACGTTCAGAAAATTCTTTGATACCGTTTAGCAATTCCTGAATGTTTTCATATCGATTTAAGCCTTCTACAGATTTATCTGAATACAATTCTTTTAATAAGCCAGTTTGCTGTGCAATGTGCAAGGCGGCATCATAAGCTGAATTATTTTTTGCAGTTACGGCATAACTTTGTATAGAAGTAGCAAAGCCAGAAACTGCGTTTCCTGCTCGGTTATCTAAATGTAAATGTGCCTCACAAGCAATTTCAAAAAGGGTTTTATTCTCTTTATCGGCAGTTAAAATTAATTTGTCTATGGTGGTTTTTCCAATGCCACGGACAGGGTAATTGATTACTCTTTTAAAGGCCGCTTCGTCGGCAGGGTTGAAGGTTAAACGGAAATAGGCAATTAAATCCTTAATCTCTTTTCTTTGATAGAAAGACAAGCCACCGTAAATTTTGTAAGGAACGCCCAGCTTACGTAAAGCCTCTTCCATTGATCTGGATTGGGCATTTGTACGGTATAAAATGGCAAAGCTATTCCATTTGATGTTCAGATTTGCTTGCTGCTCTAAAATAGATTCGGCAACAGATTTTCCTTCTTCGTTATCTGAAAAAGAGCGAGTAATTTTAATTTTGTCGCCGATTTCGTTATCGGAAAATACGTTTTTATCTAACTGATTTTTGTTTTTCTCTATGATGCTATTGGCGACATTTACAATGTTTTGTGTAGAGCGGTAGTTTTGCTCAAGCTTGTAAACTTTAACATCGGGATAATCTTTTTGGAAGTTTAAAATATTTTGGATGTTTGCTCCTCTAAAAGCGTAAATACTTTGCGCATCATCACCCACTACACATAAATTCTCTCTAACGGCAGCCAGTTTTTTAACAATTAAATATTGAGAAAAGTTAGTGTCCTGGTACTCATCTACCATTAAGTATTTAAATTTTTGCTGGTATTTGTTGAGCACATCTGCATGTTCTTTTAGCAAAACATTAGTTTTAAATAGTAAATCGTCAAAATCCATAGCGCCAGCTTTAAAGCAACGGTTAGCGTAGGTTTCGTAAATTTTACCTAAAAACCCTCTTCCAGATGTGAAATCTTCGGCTTGTATAGTTTCATTCTGTTGATATTCTTGTACGGATATCAAATTGTTTTTAGCCATAGAAATACGGCCGTAAACATAATTGTGATGATAAAGCTTGTCATCTAAACTCATCTCTTTCAGTATGGTTTTAATTAAGCTTTTGCTATCGTCGGTATCGTAAATGGTAAAGTTATTTGGGTAGCCAATTTTATGCGCTTCTACTCTCAATATTTTCGCAAAAACGGAGTGGAAAGTTCCCATCCAAATATTTTTCGCTTCGTTTCCTACAACAGTATTTATCCTGTTGCGCATTTCTTTGGCTGCTTTATTGGTGAAAGTAAGCACCAAAATATTAAAAGGATCTACTCCTTTATGCACTAAATGCGCAACTCTATAAGTAATAACTCGGGTTTTTCCCGATCCTGCTCCTGCAACAATCATCACTGGACCTTCAGTTTGTTCTACTGCGGCCCTTTGATTGGTGTTTAATCCTTTTAAATAATCCAAATTGAAATTTTTACTGAGGTGTAAAAATAAAAAAATGAGGCGGAGATTTTGCCTCTGCCTCATTTAAAAATTTTCCACTATTGATTTTTTCTGTTCAAATGATACCTTGTAGGGTCGTGGAGGGCATCATTGATGTCTAAAATTTGATAATCTATATTATCCACACATTTATTTATTTGAGGGATAATTTCGCCAAATTCTACGGCATCTTCCTGAATTAAAAGCATTAAGCCTTTTAACGTAGCAACAGGGGCCCTAATTTGGTGAGAAAGATGGGAAGAATATTCACCCAGTTTCTGATTTTTGATGATTAGGTCTTTGGTTCTTTCTGTAATAATTTCTTCTAGCTTCTGATTTATTCTGTCAACATTATTTTTTTGTTGTTTAACCTCGTCATTTAATCTTTGCAATTCTTCATTAGATTTTTTAGATTTTTTGTTTGATTTAACTAGAATAAAGATGAGCAAAAAAGCTAAAATTAAAACAGTAACTGCAGCTACTGTTAATTTTTTAGCATTCCTTTGGTTTTCTATAATACGTTCGTTCTCACTTTGTACTTGCTGTTGTTTTAGCGTTTGTTGAATTAAATTGATATTAGAAGCAATATTTTCCTTATAAAAAATGCTATCTTGATCATGTACTTCTTTTAAATAAATAATTGCTTGGGCATAATCTTTTTTCTTATATTCTAATTCGTATTTGGTGTAGGTATAATCGTAGATTTTTTTAGCATCATTTACCAATTTCGCAAAAGCTTTTCCTTCTTCTAAATATATTTCTGCCAACTCGTAATTACCTATTGCAATAAAACTTGAAGTAAGAGTTAAGTTTATAGAGGCTACGCTAGAGTTGAGTTCATAAGCTTTTGCTTTTAAATTGGCTTGAGTTAAAATTTCTATTGCTTTATAAAAATTGTTAATACTGTAATAAATAACACCTCGATTTTGTAAACTCTGGGTAATACCTATTGGATTATTTAAATCGTTAAAAATTTTACTACTGATTTCATAATTTTTTAATGCGATGGAGTAATTTTTTTTACGATAATATGCATTTCCAATGTTTAAATAACTACCAGCGATCAACTCTTCTTTTTTGAATTTTTGAGCAATTGCTAAAGTTTTTTTAAAGAAAAATAAGGCTTTATCATAATCAACATCTATCCACAAATTACCCATATTATTAGAGACCTTTGCTTCACCTAATCTATTGTTTGAGGCAGAATAAATGGACAATGATTTTAAATAATTATTGATTGCAGAATCTCGTTGATTGAGGTAATAAAAACCTATCCCAATTACACGGTATGATTCAGCTTCCCCGGCAATAAATTTTATTTTTTGAGCTAAATCTAACGCTTTTTTAGCATTGGATATAGACTGTGCAGGATCGGTTAATCTGTTTTGATATGCTGCATCATTCAATCTTTTTACATCGACTGAGTCAGCAATTTGATCATCAATTCTTAAATTGAAAGAGCTAGCCGTAGCCAATTGCCAGAAAAAAAAGCAAAATAAGAGTAGTAATCTATATTTCATGAGAGCGCAATTAGGGTGTAAATTATTTATCAAAGTTAAAAGAATAAACTTTAAAGAAAATAAAAAATTAAAAAATGATGTATACTGAAAAAAAATTAACAGCAACTATAATAACTTGCAATTTAAAATTTATTTTTTTAAAAACATTTATACCTATCATATTTGTACGGTAATTAAATACAATGGTTTCAAAAAAATATAAAATTATGAAAAAGTTTTTAGTAATAGCATTAGTGGTGTTAGCAATTTCAGCAACATCATGTCAAAAAGATTCAGAGACAGCACCAGTAAAGCAGGACAGCGCATTACAAACAAACGGTGAGGGCGACTCAATCGACAAAGGAAACATTGGTACTTGGGATTAATTTAAAATAAGGAGAAAAAAGACATGAAAAAGTTTTTAGTAATAGCATTAGGGGTGTTAGCAATTTCAGCAACATCATGTAAGAAAGATGCAGAGACAGCACCAGTAAAGCAGGACAGCGCATTACAAACAAATGGTGAGGGCGACTCAATCGACAAAGGAAACATTGGTACTTGGGATTAATTTAAAATAAGGAGAAAAAAGACATGAAAAAGTTTTTAGTAATAGCAATAGGCGTGTTAGCAATTTCAGCAACATCATGTCAAAAAGATGCAGAGACAGCACCAGTAAAGCAGGACAGCGCATTACAAACAAACGGTGAGGGCGACTCAATCGATAAAGGAAACATTGGTACTTGGGATTAATTTAAAATAAGGAGAAAAAAGACATGAAAAAGTTTTTAGTAATAGCATTAGGGGTGTTAGCAATTTCAGCAACATCATGTCAAAAAGATGCAGAGACAGCACCAGTAAAGCAGGACAGCGCATTACAAACAAACGGTGAGGGCGACTCAATCGACAAAGGAAACATTGGTACTTGGGATTAATTTAAAATAAGGAGAAAAAAGACATGAAAAAGTTTTTAGTAATAGCATTAGGGGTGTTAGCAATTTCAGCAACATCATGTAAGAAAGATGCAGAGACAGCACCAGTAAAGCAGGACAGCGCATTACAAACAAATGGTGAGGGCGACTCAATCGACAAAGGAAACATTGGTACTTGGGATTAATTTAAAATAAGGAGAAAAAAGACATGAAAAAGTTTTTAGTAATAGCAATAGGCGTGTTAGCAATTTCAGCAACATCATGTCAAAAAGATGCAGAGACAGCACCAGTAAAGCAGGACAGCGCATTACAAACAAACGGTGAGGGCGACTCAATCGATAAAGGAAACATTGGTACTTGGGATTAATTTAAAATAAGGAGAAAATAGACATGAAAAAGTTAATAATCATCGTATTAGTCGTTGTTTCAGCAGTTGCAGGAGCAGCCACACTTAATAATAACCAAAATCAAGAAGTTGCAAACAAAAAAATGCCAGCACAAGAAACAGCTACTGCAGGTAATAGTAACCAGTTAGCAACTTGGGATTAAACTTTACAGGCGTAATATAAAACCTTATATTTGCGTAAATACTAATTTATGCAAATCATTAAAAATTACGTAGAAGAAAACAGACAACGTTTTTTAGACGAATTATTTGAATTACTAAGCTTTCCATCTGTAAGTGCCGATCCTAAATACAAACAGGATATGCTAAACACAGCGGAATATGTTGCTCAAAAATTAAAGGAAGCTGGTTTAGATGCAGTAGAAATATGCCAAACAGCGGGTTATCCTATCGTTTATGGAGAAAAAATATTAGATAAAACTTTACCAACGGTTTTGGTTTATGGTCATTATGATGTGCAGCCACCAGACCCACTAGAGTTATGGCATACGCCACCTTTCGAGCCTACCATACGTGATGGTAAGATTTATGCAAGAGGTGCCTGCGATGATAAAGGTCAGTTTTATATGCATGTAAAAGCTTTTGAGCTCATGATGCAAACCAATACTTTACCTTGCAATATCAAATTTATGATAGAAGGCGAAGAGGAAGTAGGCTCAGATAACCTAGGAAACTTTGTTACAGAGAATACCCAAAGATTAAAAGCAGATGTGGTTTTAATCTCCGATACATCCATGATTAGTATGGAAAACCCTTCCCTAGAAACAGGATTAAGAGGTTTGGCTTACATGGAGGTAGAAGTACAAGGCCCAAATAAAGACCTACATTCTGGTGTTTATGGCGGAGCAGTCGGAAACCCTGCAACTATCCTATGTCAAATGATTGCGTCACTGCATGATGAAAATAACCATATCACCATACCCGGTTTTTATGACGATGTTATTTCTCTGTCAGCAAAAGAAAGAGAGGAGTTAAATAATGCTCCGTTTAATTTAGAAGATTACAAAACCGAACTCGGTATAAACGATGTTTGGGGAGAGACCGGTTACACTACCATTGAAAGAACAGGGATAAGACCTACTCTAGAAGTCAATGGTATTTGGGGTGGCTACACTGGTCCAGGTGCAAAAACAGTCTTGCCAGCTAAGGCTAGTGCAAAAATATCTATGCGTTTAGTTCCAGGGCAAGACTGGAAAAAAATATCAGAATTGTTTTCAGCGCATTTCAAAAGTATTGCGCCTAAATCTGTTACCGTAAAAGTAACTGCCCATCATGGCGGTACACCTTACGTTACTCCTACAAACTCTATCGCTTTTCAAGCCGCATTTAATGCAATAGAAGAATCTTTTGGAAAAGCACCAGTTCCTACAAGAGGTGGCGGAAGTATTCCAATTGTAGCATTATTCGAGCAAGAATTAGGTATTAAAACAGTGTTGATGGGTTTTGGGCTAGACAGCGATAGCCTCCACTCGCCAAACGAAAAATACAACGTTTACAACTATTATAAAGGAATAGAAACCATTCCATTATTTCATAAATATTTTGCGGAGTTAAGTAAAGGATAATTTTTTAGCCTTTCATAAATCACAGACTTACGATTTTTTAAAAATCGTAAGTCTTAACTAATTCTGAATCTTAACTTATCCATTTAATTTTTATCTGTGCATCTGTGGCAATTTTTCTAATACGGACGAACAGCTATTTAAAAATTAGTTATGTGGGCGTTTTAACAGGCTATATGTTCATACGCCTGCAGGCCTTAAGCTTTTGGCCGGTATCCACTGCTATCCTTAACGCAACCTATCGCATAAAATAACTTGTTTTGGTTAAATTTTAAACTTATCAACACCTTTCCTCTACTAATTTTCAACTATATTTGCCATCTTAAAAAAATGAGTTTAAGCTAAAGTTTTTTTGCTTTAGGAATACAACATTATGAGTTTACAAAGCGAAATTGCCAAGCGTAGAACCTTTGGAATTATTAGTCACCCCGATGCTGGTAAAACCACTTTAACAGAAAAATTACTGCTTTTTGGTGGTGCCATTCAAAAAGCTGGGGCAGTAAAAAGCAATAAAGCAGATAAAGCAGCGACTTCAGATTTTATGGAGATAGAAAAGCAACGTGGTATTTCCGTGGCTACCTCTGTAATGGGTTTCGAGTATTTAAATACCAAGATTAATATATTAGACACACCTGGTCACAAAGATTTCGCCGAAGATACCTATAGAACATTAACCGCAGTCGATTCTGTAATTCTAGTAGTAGATTGTGTAAAAGGAGTAGAGGAACAAACCAAAAAGCTAATGCAGGTTTGTAGGATGCGCCACACGCCTGTTATTGTTTTTGTAAACAAAATGGATAGAGAAGGTAAAGATCCGTTCGATTTATTAGAAGAATTAGAAAGAGAACTCAATATATCTACCAGGGCATTAAGCTGGCCAATCGGAATTGGTCACTCTTTTAAAGGTGTTTATCAATTATATAATAAATCTTTAAACCTTTTTAGTGTAAATAAAAAACACATTGCAGATGATAAAATAGAAATCACAAGTTTAGAAGATCCAAAACTGATTAAATTATTGGGCGAAAACCTAACTGCTAAATTAAAAGATGATGTAGAGCTTATTGAAGCCGTAGCAGAACCTTTTGACCGTAGTTTATACTTAGCAGGTTATTTAGCTCCAGTATTTTTTGGCAGCGCAATTAATAATTTTGGGGTGCAAGAATTGTTAGAAACATTTATTAAAATAGCACCATCGCCGCAAGGCAGAGAAACCGACATCCGAAAAATAGAACCTTCAGAAAATAAGTTCACAGGTTTTATCTTTAAAATTCACGCCAATTTAGATCCTAATCACCGCGATAGAATTGCTTTTTGTCGCATTTGCTCAGGAGTTTTTCAAAGAAATACTTTTTATCAGCATAACAGATTAAACAAAAAACTAAAGTTTGCATCGCCTACCAGTTTTATGGCCGATACCAAAAGTTTGGTAGAGGAAGCTTTTCCGGGTGACGTTATCGGTTTATACGATTCGGGGAACTTTAAAATTGGCGATACTTTAAGCGAAGGCGAAAAATTACAGTTTGTTGGTATTCCTAGTTTCTCGCCAGAAATTTTTAGAGAATTAGAAAATAACGATCCTTTTAAAACCAAACAGTTAGAAAAAGGTATTCACCAGTTAAGTGATGAAGGTGTTGCACAGCTTTTTATTCAAAATCCGGGTAACCGAAAAATAATTGGCGTAGTAGGCGAGTTACAGTTCGAAGTAATCCAGTTTAGGTTATTAAATGAATATGGTGCTTCTTGTGTTTTTAGACCTATGAATATTTCTAAGGCTAAATGGATCTCGGCTACAAGCGCAGTAGAATTGGATAAATTTATCAAAAGATACGGACAAAAAATTGCCTACGATAAAGAAAATAAACCAGTTTTCTTAGCATCATCTTCTTGGGATATAGAATATGCAGCTAAAGAATACCCAGAAGTTAGTTTCCACGAAACTTCCGAATGGGAAATGTTAAATAAGTAGGCAGATAAGAGATGTGAGAGGATAGATTTGAGATATGAGTGGTTAAACGTATTATTTTCTATAATAATAAATTTTTAAATTAAATATTTTGAAAAAGAAAATCATCATACTAACTGGAGCAGGGATATCGGCAGAGAGCGGGTTAAATACTTTTAGAGATGCTGATGGTTTATGGGAAGGTTATAATATTGAAGATGTTGCTACACCAGAAGCCTGGCAAAAAGACCCAGCCTTGGTTCAAAATTTTTATAACGAACGTCGTATCTCAGTTATGGAGGCGCAGCCCAATGCAGCTCATATTGCTTTAAGCAAACTAGAACAAAAGTTTGATACCTTAATTATCACCCAAAATATTGACGATTTACACGAACGCGGTGGTTCTAAAGCGGTAATGCATTTACATGGCGAAATTGTTTATGCTCGTTCTAGCAAAAACCCTGCTTTATTATATAAAATGGAAAACGCGACCCTTAATATGGGTAATGTTTGCGAGTTAGGTTCTCAATTACGTCCGCATGTGGTGTGGTTTGGCGAAGCTGTTCCCATGATTACTAAAGCCATGTATGAAATGCCTAAAGCAGATATTGTGATTTTAGTAGGCAGTTCTTTAGCGGTTTATCCAGCAGCCGGTTTGTTAGATTTAGTGAATCCTGATGCCGTGATTTATGTAGTAGATCCAAAAATTCCTGCTGTAAGTCACTTGCCTAATCAGGTGATTAGAATAAAAGAAAAGGCGAGTAAAGCAGTCCCAGTTTTGGTTCAAAAACTCTTGGAAAGTGAATAAATTACCTTGCATTTTTAATTGGAGTGGAGGTAAAGATTCCTCTTTAGCCTTATACCATTGCTTGCAAAATCCCGATTTAGATATCAAATATTTGGTGACTATCATCAACGATAGCGTTAACAGAATATCTATGCATGGCGTTAGATATGCTTTATTGGTGGAGCAAGCCAAGCAAATTGGAATCTCTTTATACGAGGTTAGACTACCAGAAATGCCCACCATGAGTGCTTATGATAGCACCATGAGCTTTCACTTAGAAAAACTAAAAGCCGAAGGAATTACACACTCTATTTTTGGAGATATTTTTTTAGAAGATTTAAAGAAATACAGAGAAGACCGATTGGCAGATGTAGGTCTAAAAGCCATTTTTCCATTATGGAAAAGAGATACCAAAGAACTTATTAACGAGTTTTTAGATTTAGGATTTAAAACCGTTATTGCTTGTACGCAAGAAAAATTAGGAGATTTTTTGGGTGAAGTAATTGATGAGGAATTAATTAGTAAGCTTCCTGCTGATGTTGATGTTTGTGGCGAAAACGGCGAGTTTCATACCTTTGCTTTTGCCGGACCAGTTTTTAAAAATCCAATTAAATACAGTTTAGGAGAAAAACTTTTTAAATCTTACCAAGCACCAAAAAATGCCGATGACAATTGTTTTCAGAAAGAAGATGAACAACCCAAAAATTTAGGGTTTTGGTATATAGATTTAGTTGAGGAGTAATTTTTTAAACCTAAACCTTGGTCTGTGTCCTCACAGAACGAAATGTTTATGATTGAATGGTCTGTGGGGACACAGACCATGGGGATTTATTTGAAGAATAAAAGATTTTAAACCTCGGTCTGTGTCCTTGCGATACGAAATGTTAAAGATTAATAGTTTAAATTGAATGGTCTGTGGGGACACAGACCATGGAAAAAATAATTAAAAAACACAAACCTCGGTCTGTGTAATCACGGACCGAAATGTTAAAGATAAATAGTAAAAATTAAACGGTCTGTGAGGACACAGACCATGGGTATAGATAAATAGTAAGCTTAGTAAATAACAATCATCATGAATCCAAAACAACTAGTAGGAGAAAAAGCAACTGAATACGTTAAAGACGGAATGGTAGTAGGCTTGGGCACAGGCTCTACGGCATATTTTGCCATTGTAAAAATTGGTGAGCTGGTAAAAAACGGATTAAAAATTAAAGGAGTGCCTACCTCTAAACAAACAGAAGAGCTAGCATTAAGCTTAAACATTCCGCTTTTAGAAATGGCAGATGTTACTCATATTGATGTGACCATTGATGGTGCTGATGAATACGACCCCCAAAAGCAGTTGATTAAAGGTGGTGGAGGAGCTCTATTACGAGAAAAAATTATTGCTTCCATCACTAAATTTTATGTGATTATTGCTGACCAATCTAAAAAATCTGCTGTGTTAGGTAGTTTTGCATTGCCAGTAGAAATTACTCCATTTGCCAAAGAAATTACGCTAATGCAATTGAAAAATTTGGGTTGCCAGCCTGTGCTTCGTTTAAAAGATGGAAAACTATTTATTTCTGATAATCAGAATTACATTGCCGATTGTAAGTTTACCGCCATTGAGAATCCTGAACAGTTAAATCAACAACTTAATTTAATACCGGGAGTGGTAGAAAATGGCTTGTTTGTAAACATGGCTAACATTGTGATTACCGAAGATGGAAATGGTGGGGTAGAGGTTTTAGATTAATATAAGTTTTGCGTTAGGTGGATAGATTAAGGTTTTTTCTTTCAAAAAAACCTGTTCTTTTTGTCCGCCAGCTGGCGGACAAAAAAACCGCAGCGTAGCGGAGTAATTAATACACCGACCTGCGGATTGGCCCCTTGTGTTTGGAAAAGGTAACGCCCAAATTAGTGAATAGTCAATAGTGAATAGTGAAAAGTTAATATAAATGGTTAATATTAATTGGTCAATAGCGTTGTAAAATGGTGAATCATCAGTCTGGTTCTGCCTAAAACTTATTACTTAAAACCTACCACTTATTACCTAAAACCTACCACCTATTACTTAAAACCTAAAACCTATCACTTAAAACCTAAAACCTACCACTTATTACTTAAAAACCTAAAACCTAAAACAAAAAAAGAATTAAATCTCTTGTCCTTTAGCTAGTTTTTCTTTTCTATGGTCTTGCCATAAATAGTGTAAAAGAGTGTTTAAAACAACGGCGTTCCAGTCGTAATGTAAGCTTAACTTCACTTTTTGTTTAGAATTGCTTAGGCTATCTACGTATAGAATTCCTTTATTTAGGTAGTATTTAATATCGCTCCAAGGCACCAATTCAGTTTTTGTCTTTTTCCAAAACAAAAAGCCTGAAGTGTAGGTCATCATAAAACCTTCGTGAGTTACTTGTGTGTCTCCAATGCCAAAACCAGTTTTATCATTTAAAGCTATAATATATTCGCTCACTAAATGTTTTTTTACATACTGCCATACGCCAGACATGATGTAGTAATAGGTATGGTCTTCTGCTAAAAGTTCTTCAACTTTGTTAGACTCAAATTTTATACTGATATTTTGACCGCTGTTACTTTGCACATCAATATTGTATTCTTTTCCGCTTGGCTTTTTCTTGTCGCCTAATAATGAAACGCCGTATCTCACAGCTTTTACATCAGTACAAATAATTTTATTACCGTTAACTTCTATAAAGTCTTTATTTATTTTAACCTTTTGGTTGGTGCCGGGTACGGTGAAATCTACGTCGAAGTTGTGTTGTTGCATGGGTTCGAATATAATAATTAATCTGAAAGCCTGTTTAAAATTTATCTAACAATTTGTTTACGCTTCTTTTTGGCTATAAACTTGTTAAATTTTTCTAGGTAGTAGCCCTACTATCTCTCCAAAACTTGCCTTTTTTCTCTCAAAAATAAATTGCGATTATTTTTTTAGTACAAATTTAAATTGGCTCTTATTAAAACAGCTTTCCAGTGCCGCCTATTTTTAATTTACCTAAATGTTGGTATGCCGCCTCGGTTGCTTCACGTCCTCTAGAAGTACGCATCAAATAGCCTTCTTGTATCAAAAAAGGCTCGTAAACTTCTTCAATAGTGCCTTCGTCTTCTCCTACGGCAGTCGCAATGGTTTTTAAACCTACTGGTCCGCCTTTAAATTTATCTATAATTGCAGATAAAATGCGGTTATCCATTTCGTCTAAGCCATGTTCATCTACATTTAAAGCGTTTAACGCATATTTGGCAATTTTGGTTTCAATGGTTCCATCTCCTTTAATTTGCGCAAAATCTCTGGTTCTTCTTAATAAAGCATTGGCAATACGGGGTGTTCCACGACTTCTTCTCGCAATTTCGTAAGCTGCTTCTTCGGTAATTTCTGTTTTTAAAATTTGAGATGAACGTAAGACTATGGTTGTTAATAATTTAGCATCGTAATATTGTAAGCGAGAATTGATTCCAAATCTTGCTCTTAATGGCGAGGTAAGTAAGCCAGAACGCGTTGTTGCGCCCACTAATGTAAATGGGTTTAAAGATATTTGCACCGACCTTGCATTGGGTCCGGTTTCTAGCATGATGTCAATTTTAAAATCTTCCATGGCCGAGTATAAATACTCCTCTACCAATGGACTTAATCTGTGAATTTCATCAATAAATAAAATATCGCCACTGTCTAGATTGGTTAATAAACCTGCTAAATCGCCTGGTTTGTCTAAAACCGGTCCGCTAGTAATTTTAATACCTACACCCATTTCATTAGCTATAATATGCGAAAGGGTAGTTTTGCCTAAGCCCGGAGGACCGTGTAATAAAACATGGTCTAAAGCTTCGCCACGTAGTTTTGCAGCTTTAACAAAAATTTTAAGGTTCTCTAAAATCTTCTCTTGTCCGGTAAAATCCTCAAACTCTTGGGGACGTAAAACCTTTTCAACATCCTTATCAACGGGAGATAAATTCTCGCTATTTGGATCCAAATTTTCGTTCATAGTTCAATATAAAAAAAGGCTTTTATAAATTAAACTTTGTGAGTAAAAATTTAAAGTTTTGCCTTTATTTATCAAAGATAAAATAAGGATTTAGGATTATAGAATTAAGATTTTAGATTTACTTTTTTTGATGAAAAAAATTTTCATTATATCAGATTTATTGCATTTATTTGAAACTTATTCTACCTACTAAAATTTGATGAAAACATTTACATATGCTTTCTCCATAGCGACATTATTACTATTAAATTTAACGGTTTCAAAAGCACAAAACAGCTTTACAATCAGTGGTTTTGTAAAAGAGTTAAAGTCGGCAGAGACATTACCTGGCGCAACCATTAGTGTGGTTGGTTTAAATAAGCAGTTCCAAGCAAATAATTATGGCTTTTACTCGGTTACCCTTCCACAAGGTTCATACAATTTTAGAGTAAGTGTTGCTGGGTTTATCTCCATTGATACGTTAATTAATTTCAACCAAAATCTAAATTTAGATTTTATGCTGAACTCAAAAAACCAATTGAATGAGGTTGTGGTTACCTCTGCAGCTAAAGAAAATATTGCCGAGCAAATTGCCATGAGTACGGTGGATATTCCTATTCAGCAGATTAAAGAAATACCTGCAATTTTAGGCGAAAAGGATGTTTTTAAAGTGATTAAGCTTTTACCTGGCATACAAAAAGGGACAGAGGGCAGTAGCGGTTTTTATGTGCGAGGCGGCAGTCCAGATCAAAATTTAGTGATTTTAGACGATGCGGTAGTTTACAATGCGAATCACTTATTTGGTTTCTTCTCATTATTTAATGGAGATGCTTTAAAAAGTGTTGAATTAATTAAAGGAGGCTTTCCAGCTCGATATGGCGAAAGATTATCATCTGTTTTAAACTTAAATATGAAGGATGGTAATAAAAAGGAAATACATGGCGAGGCCGGTATTGGCTTGCTTTCTGCCAGATTAACTTTAGAAGGCCCTATTAAAAAAGATAAATCTTCTTTTTTAATATCTGGAAGAAGAACTTATGCCGATATTTTTATTCAGCCGTTATTAGAAAAAGGACAATCTTCTGGTTATTACTTTTACGATTTAAATACCAAGTTTCAGGCAGATATAGACGCTAATAATCGAATTTTTGTAAGCGGATATTTTGGTAATGATAAGCTTTATAGCAATTTCGAATACGAAAAAAATGATACTGAAAAAGCAAATTTTAAATGGGGAAATGCGACATCAACTATACGGTGGAATAAAATCATCAGTAAAAAGCTATTTGCAAATACTACGCTAATTTTTAGTCGTTATAAGCTCACAAACCTATACGAAGAGGAATATCCTAATGATGGTGTTTATAGCTCTACCTATAACTCTTCTATTAGAGATTTTAGCTTAAAGTATGATTTGGATTATTTTGCAAACGAAAATCATACCTTCAAATTTGGAGCAAAAGCAACATCGCACAGGTTTATACCCAATGCCTTTATTGTTAAAGATCCCGACCCTAGTGCTCAAATTAAGAATATTCAGAAATACGATAGTTTTGAAGGGAATTTATATGCGGAGGATGAGTGGCATATTAGTCAGAAAATAGGTGCAAATTTAGGAATTAGAGCAAGCACTTTTAGTGCTGATGGCACAAATTATACCTTTGCAGAACCTCGCCTTTCTTTCCGTTACTTAATCAATCAAACAACTGCTTTTAAAGCTTCTTATGCGTTAATGCATCAATATTTACATTTACTGTCTAGTACTGGTGTAGGTTTTCCTACAGATTTATGGGTGCCTTCTACCGCTAGTACAAAGCCCGAAAGATCTAGCCAATTTGCACTGGGTATTTCTAAAGAATTACCACAGAAAAACTTGCAATTAAGTATAGAAGCCTATTATAAAACCATGAACAATATCTTATCTTATAAGGAAGGTGCTTCGTTTTTCGATATTAATGTCCCTGACGATGATACTCCGCAAATTAATTATGAGGATAATATTACAGCAGGTAAAGGTTCTAGTAAGGGTATTGAGGTGTTTTTACAAAAGAAAACGGGAAGACTAAATGGATGGATTGGCTATACACTTTCAGAAACTTTGAATCAGTTTGCCGAGATAAATAACGGTGAGGAATTTAATCCTAGGCAAGACAGAAGACACGATTTTTCTATTGTGGCCTTATACCAGCTCACAAAAAAAATTAAGCTAAATGCCACCTTTGTTTATAGTAGCGGAAATCCTGTGAATTTGCCACGTAGCAAATTTTCTGCTTCTACAAATAGTTTTATTAATGGAACTTATTACGGATACAACTCAAGTAATACGGTAACCAATTACGGCCAAAGAGGAAGTTTTAGAGCAGAAGATTATCACAGAGCTGATTTAGGTATCCAATTTTATAAGCAAAAAAAGCGAGTAGAGCGTACTTTTGAAGTAGGGATTTATAATGTTTACAGTAGGTTAAATCCATTTTTTTACAGTATTGATACGGATAATAATAACCAAAATAGGTTATACAAATTTGCTTTGTTTCCTATTATTCCTTCAGTATCGTGGTCGTATAAATTTTAATTAAGATGAGAAAATTTGCATTCGTATTTTTAATGGCAGTTGTAGGTTTAATAGCTTGTAAAAAAGAAGTTGATTATGACCTTATTGCAGAGAAACCTCAGCTGGTTGTTCAGTCGTTTTTTACCCCGGCCGAGGACTCTATTAAAGTTTATTTAAGTTATACCGAAAGTTTTTTTGAAGATAAATCAATTAGAACTTCTCTGATAGCTAATATTTCTAAGGCGCAACTTACCATGAGTGATGGGACAATTACAAAACCTTTAAAATGGTCGGTTAGAAAAGCAGCTTTTGTTTTAGCCACAAAAGACTTGCCCTTAATTGCTAATAAAACATACAGCATTAGCGTTAAAACATTAGATGGAAATACGGCTTCTGCAAGTTCAAAAATGCCTAATGAGATTACTGGAGCCCAATTGAGTAGGGTTAAAGGCACCTCTGTTAAAAACCAACAAAGAAAAGATAGATTAACTTTAGCGTTAAATGCTGAAACCGGAGTGACTAATTATTTAGATTTTAGAGTATTTACTGTATTTACAGAAAGGTATTCAAGTACTTCCTACGAACAAATACAATTAATAGATCAATCTGTAATAAAAGATGATGTTAATATTCCTATAATTTCTGCTAATTTTAGTTACAATTTTTATTTAAGGAGTAATTATATTGGTATACCACCGCCTAATTATAGTATAACATCTGTTTTCAGAGGCTTATTTATAAAAGCAAATGAAGAGTATTATAAATATTTAGATGTAAGTAAAAAGAACTACGATGCTGCAGATAACCCATTTTCTGAGCCTACCTCTTTATATACCAATATTACTGGAGGTTTAGGTGTTTTTGCAGCTTACCAATTGGTTATTAAAGAAATTCCATATGATTAATGGAATTTTTAGTTGTTTAAATAGACAATATATTTTTAGGTATAATTTTTAATCACCCATAAGTTTAAAAAATAATCATCCCACTTTCAAACCATTAATTACTTTTTGTTCCACACTTAATAATGTAACGGTATTTTTTTCGTCTACAGTGCCAAGCACTAAGCATTCGCTCATAAAATTTGCAATTTGCTTAGGTTCAAAGTTTACCACCGCTATAACTTGTTTATTAATTAAGGTTTCTGGAGTGTATAAAGTGGTAATTTGTGCCGATGTTTTTTTAATTCCTAGTTCCCCAAAATCTATCCATAATTTATAGGCAGGCTTTTTTACTTCAGAAAATATCTCCGCTTTAATTACTGTTCCTACTCTTATATCAATTTTCGCAAAGTCTTCCCAAGCTATGGTTTCTTTATTCATGTTATGCAGCATTTTATGATTAATCACCTAAAAAAATCATTGTATTATTAATGGTTTTAGCATTTTTTTTAGCCAAATACCTTAAACTTTCCACCTCAAACCTTCCACTTCAAACTTTACATTTTCCACCTCAAACCTTCCACCTTTAAATCAGTACCAAACAGAAATATCTTGTAAACTTTTTCTTTCTAAAATGGGCACTTCAGCATCCGCGGAAGCGTAACCTACTGGAAGTAATAAAAACGGTTTTTCGTTAATGGGTCTATTTAATACTTTAGTCAAAAAATTCATAGGGCTAGGCGTATGGGTTAACGTTACCAAACCAGCTTGGTGAATAGCAGAAATTAACATTCCAGCCGCTATCCCTACAGATTCCTGCACATAATAGTTAGTATGCTTATCTCCATCAACATCTAAATCGTAAATTTTCTTAAAAATAATGATTAGGTAAGGTGCTTTTTCTAGAAAAGGCTTTTCCCAATTGGTGGCAAATTTTTCTAAATCTTTAAGCCATTCATCACTCATGCGGTTTGCATAGCTTTCTTTTTCCTCTGCTTCTGCAGCAGTTCTAATTTGTTTTTTTATTGCAGCGTCAGAGACAATACAAAATGTCCAAGGTTGTTTGTGCGCCCCAGAAGGTGCGGTTGAAGCTGTACAAACTATATTTTCTATCACTTCTTTTGCTACAGGTTTGTCGCTAAATTCTCTTACCGATCTTCGCTGATCCATTAACGCAAAAAAGCTTCGACTTTTCTCCAGCATTTCTTGCTGGGTATAAGTCAAAGCTTCAAACTTTTTAAAATTGTGTGGCATTTATTCGTTTCGTTTTAAACCAAATTTCTCAATTTTACTGTACAAATGACTACGTTGAATATCAATATCTTCGGCAGTTTTAGATACATTCCAATTGTTTTTCTCTAATTTAGATTTAATAAATTCCATTTCTGCATGGTCTTTAAAATCCTGAAACTTAGAGAAGTCATCGAAGTTAAAACCTTTATCTTGATTTTCAAATTGATTGGTAGGATTATAAATACTTCCACTTGGATTAGAAAACGCTTTAACATCATCTTCTGTAATTATTTTTTCGCTTAAAATAATCAAACGTTCTATCACATTTCTAAGCTCACGTATATTACCTGTCCACGGCAATGTTTTTAAAGCATTATGTGCATCGCTAGTTATTTTCTTTATAGGAATGTTGTAATCAGTACATATTTCCTCACAAAAAGCATTAGAAAGCATTTCAATATCATCTTTTCTCTCCATTAAAGAAGCAACATGAATATGAATTACGTTTAAACGATGATATAAATCCATACGGAAATTACCAGCTTCTATTTCTTTTAAAAGGTCTTTATTGGTTGCGGCAACTACCCTTACATTCACTTCTATTTCTTTCTCTCCACCTACACGTGTAATTTTATTTTCTTGTAATGCTCTTAATACTTTGGCTTGCGCCGATGCACTCATATCCCCAATCTCATCTAAGAAAATGGTTCCGCCGTTAGCTTGTTCAAACTTTCCAATACGTTGTTTAATGGCCGAAGTAAACGAGCCTTTCTCATGTCCAAAAAGTTCAGATTCTATCAATTCTGATGGAATAGCCGCACAATTAACTTCTATAATTGGTCCACTAGCTCTGTTAGATTTTTCGTGTAACCATCTTGCAACCAATTCTTTACCACTACCGTTTGCGCCGGTTATCAAAACACGAGCATCAGTAGGGGCAACACGCTCAATGGTTTCTTTTACCTTCGATATGGCTGCCGAATTTCCTAAAATCTCTCTAGTTTTAGACTTACTAACCTTTAGTTTCAGTACCTTAGTTTCGGTAACTAAAGAGCCACGTTCCAGAGCATTACGTACGGTAATTAATAATTTATTTAAATCTGGTGGTTTAGAAATAAAATCGAATGCTCCTTTTTTAGAAGCTTCTACGGCGGTCTCTACCGTTCCATGACCAGAAATCATGATGAAAGGTAAATCTGGGTTACTTTGTTGTGCAGATGTAAGCACCTCTAAACCGTCCATACGATTCATTTTAATATCGCAAAGCACCAAATCGTAACCAATATTTTTAATCATTTCTAGACCATCGGGTCCATTATCAATATCATCTACTTTAAAATCTTCATATTCTAGAATTTCACGTAAAGTATTTCTAATTGCTCTTTCATCATCGATGATTAAAATTTTTGCCATAATATTTTTTGTACGCTAAATGTAGTTAAAAGTAGACAGTTTTTTCGAATAAAAAAAGTCCTGCGATTAAAGCAGGACTTCAAAATGCTTAATTGTGCAAATTTGTAAGCCGGGTTCTGTCATCCTGACGTTAATCAGTGTGTCTCTATCATTTATCTTGCCATAATATTGCTATTATGATCTATCAGTCTACCCATCACGATAGTGTTTAAAACACTTGAAGCGAGCAACTTCAAAATCGGGACTTATTTGACCTTTCAACCCCTGAGGTTTACCACGATGCATGTCGCCATACAAAGTCGTGAGCTCTTACCTCACGTTTTCACCTTTTCCCTAATATAAAACCAAGGTAGTTTATTTTCTGTAGCACTTTCTGTTCCCGATAGCAAATCGAGACCTTCCCGTTAGGAAGCAAGGTGCTCTGTGTTGCCCGGACTTTCCTCTGCCCGCCAAACTGACGAACAGCGATAGAGCAATTTGCAAAGCAAAGGTAAGAATTTGAGATGGATGTTTTACTGTAGATTTTTAGAATTAACACGATTCTAAATCGATCAATATTTTATAGTAAAAACATTTTTTTGGGCGTTTTAACAAGCTTTCCGCTATATCTTTTTTTCCATTTGCATAATGGCAGGAGTCAAAAAAGGCCTGCCCAAAAAACAGGTGGGGATGTCGCTTCTCCGATTATCCAAAGGACTCTTTTGGAGAGTCCTTTGGACAATCGTTAACGCACTTATAATCAGCAAAAAAAAAACGTTTAATTATTTCAATGATTTATAACCAAGAACAGATTTAATTACAATTTCTTAAATAAGCTTCAACCTCGGTAACATCATAAATACCTTGTTGGTTACCGTAAGAATTGGTAATGTAAGTTAAAACCTTAGCTAAATCTATTGCGGCTAAATGCTTTTCGGCAAGCATTTGTCCTTGATATTCTATGTTGTTTACCACAATGGTATCATTTAGACCATAAACAATAAAACAGGCCAATTTCTCGCGGTTTTTACGCAAATAGGTAGTGTCTGTTAATGGTGGGATAAGTGCAGCCAAACCTTTACCATCGTCCATGTGGCAATTCCCACAATGTACTTTATAAAGCTGCGAACCATCGGCATAATAACGTTGATATTTGATGCTGTTTTCATCGCCACAAGCCGAGATGATTGTCATGATAGCAATGGTAAAAAAAACGACTAGCAAAATTAATTTCCTCATTTATTTTGTCGCCTTATATTCGGCCAATAAAATATCCATGTCTTTACTTAATTGCTCTACTTGGTTTTTATCAGTACCATCATAAGCGCCTCTAATGCGTTTTTCTTTATCAACCAAAATAAAATAGCCCGAGTGCTCGTATCCTCCAGGAATATTTGCGTTCTCTTTAGCATAGCTCATATAACCATCTTTAGCCATATTGTAAATAGAATCTCTATCTCCATATAAAAAACTCCATTGAGTGTCCATTACGCCTAGTTTTGTGGCGTATTGTTTTAATTTAGGAACGGTATCGTGTTTGGGGTCAATAGAATGAGATAAAAATCTAACCTCTTTGTTGCCTTTATATTTTTCATAAATGCCTAACATATTTTTGCTCATGATAGGGCAAATAGAAGGGCAGGAGGTAAAAAAGAAATCGGCAACGTAAATGCTATTGTTTAAAGAATCTTGATTTATAATTACGGAGTCTTGATTAATAAAACTAAAATTGGGTATAGTTTGGTAAATGGTATCTATCACCGTTTTGCCATCAATAACTTTTTCTATTGGCTCTCTGCTACCTAAAATGGGTAATTTTTTACTATTAGAGTTGCAGCTACTAAAAATAATTAGAGCTAATAATGATATTAAAAAACTTAAATTTTTCATTTATTGATATTTTGTAATTAAGCTGTCACTAGTAAAAAGAGAATTTTTGAATAATGTTTTAACCTTTTCTATTTTAACTTTTTCGTCTCTTAAATAGATTTCAACTTCTAGTTCTGTTTTTTTGGTATAGTCTGGGTTAAAGTCATTCATCCAGTCCATCATTACTTCATCTGCTTTGGTTAAAGAAAGTTTTGCGCCAAATAATGTATTTTTTAGTGAAGTAGTATCTAAACTGGGTTGTGCTATTTTTAAACTATCTAACTGAGTTAAAATTGCACTTAACTTACTTTTTCTATCACTTAGTTTACCCATATCCGTCATTAAAGAATCATGAACTGCCATTACTTCTTTATGTAAACCTTCTTGAGTTTTTTTAGGATTTTGACAAGCAGTTATTGAAATGAAGAATAAAATTAAGATTAGAAATTCTTTACAATTTTTCATGTTTGTGAGCTTGGGTGTAAAGCTAACATTTAGACTTTACCTCGCCCAAAAAATAAAGTCTGTTTGAGGTAAGTTCTTGCGTTCTGGTTTCAATAATTGAACGATTTGTCCGCGGTGATAAGTTCCGTGATTAATTAAATGAGTTAAAATATCTTTTAAAGGAGTGCTAAATTGTTTCGGATTTATTACGATTCTATTTATTGTAACGTTTATTGTTGTTAACAACTTCCTCAGCGATTTTAAGATCCAATTGGCTTATAAATAATCAATTAAATAAAGTATTCTAAATTGGCTCTAAAAAACCAAAAGACAGATTTATTATCTGCCACTATTTTTAAAATTTTCGAGTTTTAAATTAATTGATTTCATTACTTCTTCATGAGGATTAACCCGTCCTTCTACTATGTCCTTAAGACCTGCTTTTATTCCTTCAATCTCACGATTACTCAAATCCCACTATTCACTATCTTCTATTTTAACGTCTAAACCTAATCTTGTAAATAAAGCTTTTAGTGCTGGAAGATCTTTTTCTTTATTAATGGTAACCGTTACGGTTGTCATATCCAAATTATAATATTATAAAATCACTATAACCAAAAAATGCTTCTGAATTTTCAGAAGCATTTTTAAAGCGTATTAATTTAAAAGAATTTTAAACTTCTAGATCTTTCATAATCTCATCAACTTTAGCTTCAAGTTCTGCATCTACTTTGTCAAATTCTGCTTTACTAGCTAGCGGAGCATTTACGCTACAATAAAATTTGATTTTTGGCTCGGTGCCGCTTGGGCGAGCAGAGATGATACAACCATCTTCTGTAATAAATTGCAATACATCAGATTTAGGGAAATCTAAAGCGGTTGAAGTTTTTGTCAACAAATCTGTTTCTTTTTGTAAGGCGTAATCTTTTAACTGAACAACTTTAGAGCCACCCAAAACTGCTGGTGGATTATTTCTGAACCGTTCCATCATGGCAACAATTTCTTCGGCACCACTTTTTCCTTTTTTAGTAATGGAAACTAATTTTTCTTTATAAAAACCATATTTCACATACATATCAATCATGGCGTTGTATAAACTACTTCCTTGATCTTTATAGAATGCAGTCATTTCTGCAATAAATGCAGCAGAAACAACGGCATCTTTATCTCTTACAAACTCACCTACCAAATAACCATAACTTTCTTCGCCACCCACAATAAAGGTTTCTTTACCTTGTTTTTCGGTCATAATCTGACCAATAAACTTAAAGCCCGTTAAGGTATTATAGCAAGTTACATTTTTACTAGCCGCAATTTTATCTATAAGGTAAGTAGTAACAATCGTTTTAATAACATACTCTTTCCCCGTAAATTTACCTTCTTTCTCCCATGCTTCTAACATGTAATTAACCAAAAGAGAACCCGTTTGATTTCCATTTAAAAGAACAAATTCACCATCATTATTTTTAACAGCAATTCCCACACGGTCGGCATCTGGGTCGGTAGCTAAAACTAAATCTGCATCTGATTCTTTAGCTTTTTTAAGTGCTAAAGTTAAGGCTTCTTTTTCTTCCGGGTTTGGGTAAACAACTGTCGGGAAATTACCGTCTGGTGTGGTTTGCTCGTCTACCAAAATCACGTTTTCAAAGCCAAATCTTTCTAATGCTTGCGGCACTAAAGTAATTCCAGTTCCGTGAATAGGAGAGAAGACGATTTTTAAATCTTTCTGACGCTTAATTGCATCTGGAGACACCGATAATGAAGTTATTTTTTGTAAATAATTTTCATCCATTTCTTCGCCAATTAAAGAGATGTTCTCTGGCTTGGCATCAAATTTTACATCGTCAACAGACAATACTTTGGCTACCTCTTGCATCACCAATTTATCGTCAGGTGCTACAAACTGACCACCATCTGCTCCATAAGCTTTATATCCATTATATTCTTTTGGATTATGAGAAGCCGTAAGCATAATTCCGCTTTTACAGCCCAATTCTCTTACTGCAAAAGATAGTTCTGGGGTAGGTCTTAAAGCCTTAAAAAAACAAACATGAATATTATTTGCCGATAATACATTTGCTGTAATTTTTCCTAAAACATCGGAGTTATTACGACTATCATGCGCTATAGCAACTTTAATTTTTTCGTTTGGATATTTCTTATTCAGGTAATTGGCTAAACCTTGAGTTGCTGCGCCAATGGTATATTTATTTACGCGATTGCTTCCAGCGCCCATAATACCACGCAAACCGCCTGTACCAAACTCTAAATCTTTATAAAAAGCATCAGTAAGTTCTGTATATGCTTTTTCATCAACTAATTTCTGAATTTCTGCTTTGGTTTCTTGGTCGTAATTACCGCTTAACCAAGTATTTACTTTATCGGCTACGCTTTTGTCTAATTCTTGCATCTTATTAGGATATTATAATTTATTTCTATTATGGTTATAATTTAGGCAATTTTCTGAAAAACACGGTTATGCCCAACGTTTAATATGTTTTTAAAAATTTTAGGATCTATTTCTTCCGTAGCTCTAGATACTTCTTCTATACCTTTAAAAAACTTTGTTCCGGGGATTAAATTAGCAGCATCATCCATAATCAAAAATCCGTTTGGCTTAATTAACACGGCATAATTATCTAAATCTTCTTTACAAACTTTATAGCTGTGGTCGCCGTCTATGTAAACTATATCAAAAGTTTTATCTGCAACTTTTGCAACAATATCGGGATTATTAGAGTAGCCTTTAATTAAGTTAACTTCCTTTAAATCTAAACCCGAGTTTTTAAACATTTTATCAATGTGGCCTACAAAATCTTCCTCAATATGAATGTTTCCATCTTTAAAATCTCTTCTGATAGATGGCACCATGTAAGAGAGTATTTTTCTGATATAATAGCTTCTAAATAAACTGTTATTTGGATAATTGCCCTCCAATGGAGAAATTCCAGTAATATTTGTCTTGATACCTATGGTTTTACCAATTAAAGCCAATAATGAAATTACCTGACCTTTAAATACGCCAATTTCTAAGCAATCAATTTCCTGTTTAGTTTCTTTTAAATCTTTAAGGAGTAAATACCACATAAAGTGGAAAGCTCTATCTCCAAAACCAGCTTGTTTTTCCTCTACATAATCGCGGTGTTTTTTAAGAAAATCTGTTGCGTTTACCTGTTCTGTAAAATGCACATAAACATAATCGTTGTAAACAGCAGTATTTTTAAAATTTTCTTTGTAAAAGGCTAAGTTTTCCATTAATTATTTTTTGGATGATTATATGGTTGAAATATAGGGATAAAAATAAGTTTATGAAATAAAAACCTCGTCAGAAATACCTATTGCCTTTTTAAAAGCCAGTTGATCTAAAACTTTTTTTACTTGGTTTTGGTTTAGGTAGTCAACAACTTTTTCTGTGGCAATATTTCCAGTTAAATCATTCGTAGCCATGGGGCAACCACCAAAACCTTTTATGGCGCTATCAAAACGGGTGCAGCCACTTTCAAAAGCGGCTTTAATTTTTTCTTCGCTTTGCTGTGGTGTACTGTGCAAATGCAAACCCCATTCTATTTGATCATATTTTTGAATCAAGTAGGGATATATCTCCTTTATTTTTTCTGGTGTTGATACGCCAATAGTATCGGAAAGGGCTAATATTTGTACGTCTAAATCAATTAATTTTTCTGTCCAGCGACTTAAAATTTCTAAATTATAATCATCGCCATAAGGGTTTCCAAAGCCCATAGAAAGGTATAATACTGCTTTTTTATTATTGTTAGCGCATAAATTTTGAATTTCTTCTACCTTTATTAAAGACTCTTGAATACTTGAATTGGTGTTTCTTTGTTGAAATGTTTCTGAGATAGAAAAAGGGAAGCCCAAGTAGTCTATTTCTTCAAATTTGCAAGCGTCTTGGGCGCCGCGAGTATTAGCAATAATGGCTAAAAGCTTACTTTTTGTGTTAGATAGGTCTAATTTTTTTACCAGCTCTGCGGTGTCTTTTAATTGGGGTATGGCTTTCGCCGATACAAAACTGCCAAAATCTATGGTGTCAAAACCTACTTTTAGCAACGCGTTAATGTATTTTGCTTTTAAATCTGTAGGGATAAATTCATGTATTCCCTGCATCGCATCTCTTGGACATTCTATCAGTTTGATTTTTTTTTGCATGGTTTATTTTGGCTAAGCCGAAAAATACAAAATTGATTGGATTTTTAAAAATTGTAGTGTCCATCTAAAGTTCATAACCTTGACTTTTTTATAATCAAACTTTACAATAAGATAAAATGCTAACAGTTAAAATCAAGTAATAAATGCAAACCTAAAAGGCTTAAATTGATAAGCGCAATAAAATTCTACTTTGCCATTGTTTCTTCCGCCATTAAATCACGGTTAAATCTTCTAATAATTACTCTAGATCCTCTGTCGTAACTGAAGTAATTGATGATCCAGTTAATTAAAGTAACTGCTTTATTTCTAAAGCCTACTAAGAATAACAAATGAACAAACATCCAAGTTAACCAAGCAAAAAAGCCTTGGAACTTCCAATATTTTAAATCTACAACTGCTTTATTTCTACCTACTGTAGCCATGCTGCCTTTATCGAAATAATTAAAAGGTTTCGGTATTTCTTTATTAATGATTTTTATCAGATTTGCCGCCAATTGTTGTCCTTGTTGTATAGCAGTTTGTGCTACTCCAGGGTGACCTAGAGGCCATTCTGGTGTTTCCATATAGGCTAAATCGCCAATAGCAAAAATATTTTCGTAGCCTGTTATGAGATTATAATTTGTGGTTTTAATTCTCCCGCCACGCACAACTTCCGCTTTGTCTAAGCCGGGAATTATAGCTCCTTTAACTCCGGCACTCCAAATTACACCTTTGGTACGAATTATTTCTGTCGTATTATAAGTCACTTTTTCGCCGTCGTAATCGTCTACAAGAGAATTTTCAACTACTAGAACCCCCATGTTTTGCAAAAACTCTTTTGCTTTTGCAGATGCCTGCAAGGAAAATGGTTCTAAAACACGGTCGCTACCTTCAATCAGGTAGATTTTCATGTTTTCAATATTAAGCTCAGGATAATCGTTCACTAAAACATGATTTTTAAGCTCGGCTAAAGCTCCAGCGGTTTCAACACCTGTCGGTCCACCGCCAACAACCACAAAAGTCATTAATGCTTCCTTTTTAATAGGATCGTTTTCTATTAAAGCTTCTTCAAAATTTTGTAAAATCAAAGAACGAAGATTTAATGCCTCTGGAACTGTTTTCATGGGCATGGCATAATGTTCAATTTCTTTCTGACCAAAGAAATTAGTTTCAGAACCAGTTGCAATTACTAAATAATCGTAAAAAAACTCTCCAATATCTGTGGTTACGCTATTATGCTCAGGCTGTATTTTTTGTACATCAGCAACCCTAAAATTAAAGTTCTTCTGGTTTTTAAAAACTTTTCTTAGCGGGAAAGCAATAGAATCTGGCTCTAATCCACCAGTTGCAACTTGGTAAAGTAGCGGCTGAAAAGTGTGGTAATTATGTCTGTCTAGCATTAAAACATTTACCTCTTTATTTTTTAGCTTTTTTGCAATTTGGATTCCTCCAAAACCACCACCAATAATGATAACTTTTGGAAATTGTGTGTGATTATTATTCATCATTCTATTTATATAGCTTTAGCGCCTTAAACTTATGTTTTTAGAGAATTTAAACTAGATCTCCTCTGATTTTAATTTTTATACCTTCTAATTGTTTATTAACTCTCAATTGGCATGCCAACCTGCTGTTGTTACCACCATCTGGAAGGTAATCTAGCATGTCTAATTCTGCATCTTCTGCTTCTTTTAATTGGTTTAAGCCTTCCAATACTTCTACATGGCAAGTAGCACACAAAGCTATTCCCCCACAAGTTGCTAAGATATCATACTCGTAGGCTTTCAAAACTTCCATTAAATTCAGGTTAATATCTTCCGGAATTTCAATTTCTTTTTCGGTGTTGTCTCTATCGACAACGGTTAACTTAATCATAATTAGAAACTATTAACACCGTAAACTGTGGTGTATTTAAATGATAATTTTTGTTCTGGATAAACATGTTTAAAAGCGCCTTGACACATTAAAGCTGCTTCATGAAAACCACTTAAAATAAGCTTCAGTTTACCTGGATAAGTGTTGATATCGCCAATGGCATATATTCCAGGAACGTTTGTGCTGTAATTCTCTGTATTCACAACTATGGCAGATTTATCTATAGTTAATCCCCAATCTGCAATAGGGCCTAATTTTGGACTTAAGCCAAATAATGGAATTAAATAATCTGTTTCTAAAGTACTTTCTTCTTTAGCTTTATTTATCAAATTTACCTCTTTTAAGTGTCCGTTTCCATTTATTTTGGTTAAATGTGAAGATAATATTAAATTTATTTTACCCATTTCTGCCAATAGAAAAACCTTCTCGGCAGAATCTGGCGCTCCTCTAAAAGTATCTCCTCTATGTACTAAAGTAACTTCTTTAGCAATATTGGCCAAGAAAATAGTCCAGTCTAGTGCAGAGTCGCCACCGCCAGCTAATACAATTTTTTTATCTCGATAAACCTCTGGGTCTTTTACCATGTAGCTTACACCTTTACCTTCAAATAGCTCTAAATTTTCGACATCTGGTTTTCTTGGTTCAAAACAACCTAAACCGCCAGCAATAACTACCGCCTTGCAATGTATTTCAGTTTGATCGCTGGTGACAATTGTAAAATTACCTTCTTCGTCTTTATGTAATTGCTCTACTCGCTCGCCCAAGGTAAAACCGGGTTCAAATGGTTTTATTTGCTCCATCAAATTATCTACTAATTCTTGAGCTTTAATTTCGGGGAAACCAGGTATGTCATAAATAGGTTTGTGAGGATATATTTCTGATAACTGTCCACCAATTTGAGGTAAAGCATCTACTAAGTGGCAGCGCATTTTAAGTAAACCTGCTTCAAAAACGGCAAATAATCCTACTGGACCAGCTCCAATAATACATAAATCGGTATAAACTATATTTTGAGTGTTCATGATAATGTTTGATAAATGGTGTTCAAAATTCTTTTTAAGTCTTCGTAATCTTGTTCGCTTAGGTTTTCCCAAGCCTTGGTTCTTATTTGTGCAACAATAGGCGCCCAATCCTTTTGTTTTTGTATGCCATGATCTGTTAAATGGATGATGAAACTTCTTCTATCTGTAGCTGATGCTCTTCTTTCTACTAAGTTTTTTTTACAAAGTAAATCTAGAATGCGGGTTAAGGTAGGATGGTCTTTTCCAGTTACCTCTGCTAGCTGACTTTGATTTTGATCATTATGAATGCTTAAGTTTTTTAAAATTAACCATTGATCTACAGTAATGTCAAAGTCTTCTTCTTTAAACTTTTGCTGCGCATACTGCTTAATCTTTCTATTTGTTCTGTCTAGCAAGTAAGAATAAGTACTAAATTTTTCTGTTGACATAATAATAATTAGTACAACAAATATAAGTATATTAAGTTTTAATTTCTAAGGAAATGATTTTTTAAAAAATGTGTTATTTTTTAATGTGATCGAACCATTTTTCGTGTTTTTCCTGAGGCTGAAAAGTCCATGCTAACACTCTGCTAATTTTATTCCCTTGCCCCATAGATAAAGTTTTTACATCCAATGCTTCAACTTCTTTGAGGTAATGGTAAGCTCCTTTTAAATTAGCCTGATTAGAAACTAAGGTAGTAAACCAAAGGCAGGAGTTTTCGTAAGGTTTGCTTTGGTAAATCATATCTTTTAAGAATTTACCTTCGCCGCCATGTGTCCATAACTCGCGATTTTGACCTCCAAAGTTTTGTTTAACTTCTGTTACTTGCTCTTCGTTTAGGTTATTTAATTTTTTTAAAGTAGCGTTTTTAGCTTCATCAATAGAAGCATAAAATGGAGGATTACAAAGGGTTGCGTGAAAACGCTCGGTAAGCTCAAAAACACCAGCAAAAATATTTTTGTTATTGGGTTGATGTCTAAATTTGATTTTAGTTTTTAGATGCTCGTTTTCATCTACAATTTTAGTAGCATTTTCTAATGCAACATTATCAATGTCAGAACCTACAAAGCTCCATCCATACTCGCTGTTGCCAATTAAAGGATAAACGCAATTTGCGCCAACACCAATATCTAAACATTTAACTTGACTTCCTTTTGGAATTTGAAAATGATTGCTACCTGCCAATAAATCAGCCACATTATGGATATAATCTGCCCGACCTGGTATTGGCGGACAAAGGTAATTATCTGGTATTTGCCAGTTGCTTACTCCATAAAAATGCTTTAATAAAGCTTTATTTAATGATTTTACTGCTTCTGGATTTGCAAAATCAATAGTTTCTATTTCGTACTGATTAACAAAAATATACTCGCTTAATTCTGGCGATGTATTAGCTAATTCTTGTAAATGATAACGACCATGATGCTTGTTTCTGGCGTGTAGTTTAGCTTTTTGTTTTTCTTTAGCGTTACGTTTTTTCTTCTTGATTTGCATAATTTTATTAAAGCCCGCAATTTATTCATAATAATGGAGGTTTATGAATTTGATGTTTTTTAATTTTAAACATCTTTTTAGTTTATTGCATATTTAGGATAGGAACTTTAAACATTAAAGACCCTTTAACTTTTTGATGAATGTAATTGTATTTAAATCCATAATTACGTTCGTGAATGTAGTAAGGCTTTGTTTCAAATTCTACTGTTCCAAACAAGGTATCTCCAATTTTAAATTCTTTATTACTTAGTACAAGTTTATTGGTCTTCATTGGAATTTTAAGCCGAGAAAGCTTAAGCTGATTTAATTTTAATTGAAGAATATTATCATCCTTGAAGTATTCTTCATAATATGATTCAACTTTAGAATCTTCAATTGTGTAAATTATATTGGGATTGAAAAACCCAATTATGATTGTTAATTTGTTGTTTATCAATTTTGCGTTAATAAAATCTGGATAAGGGAAAGGCAACTTTTCATCTACGACAATATCTTCAAATCCTGTGTCTGGATTTAAAATTTTTACTTCATTTAAAAGATCACTATTAAAATCTTTGAGATTTAAAGTGTCTATTTTGAACTTGGTAAATAATGCGATTCCAATGCCTTCTTCTGTTCTTGTTGTTGAATCAAGAAAAAGTGCGTCATAAATTTTAGCATCTAATTTTGATGCTAAATTTTCAAATTTTTTTGATAATTTTTTACCAACTTTAATCTGACCGTAAGTGCAAAGGGAAATGAAAAATAGAATAGTAAAGGTTAATAATTTCATTTTTTTGTATTTTCTTTTAAGTTAAATAAAATTAATAATGAGATAGTTATATAGATTATCTAATGCATAACTTTAGATTTTAAAATAAATTTTTTAAAATGCTTAATATTTAAAATTAAACAAAAAATTGATTTAAATGATTGTTCTAAATTCTATCGATAAGCGCTAAAACTCTTTCTTTAATCTCGTCTCTTACTTTGTTAAACTCTTCCCCTTCCATATTTCTTGGGTCGGGGAGCTGCCAATCTTCTCTGTTTTTGGCATTAACTAAAGGGCACTCGTCGCCACAACCCATGGTTATAGCGTACTCGTATTCTACCTTAGGAATTTCGTCTAAAGACTTAGAATCATGGGTTGATAAATCGTACCCTAATTCTGCCATTGCGGCAATCGCTTTTGGGTTTATTTTACCCGATGGTTTAGAGCCAGAACTAAAAGCTGCTACTTTTTCTGAGCCATAAATTTTAGCAAATGCTTGAGCCATTTGACTGCGATTTGAGTTTTCTACACAAACGAAAAGAATATTTTTCATGATTTAAGTTATTGAATGAATGATGGATTGAATGATTGAATAAATAATTGACCGTGATTGGTTTTTGCGCTAGGGATTGAAACGGATACCGGCCTAAAGCCTAAGGCCCTGTGATGTATGAGTGCAAAGCCCGTTTAAGCGCCCATATATTTATTTTAAACTGAATTTTGATTGTTGTTTTAAAGCAAATTTTACCAATAGTATTAGAACTGGGACTTCAACTAATGGTCCAATTACAGCCGCAAATGCTACCCCAGAGTTTATTCCAAAAACGCCGATAGCTACTGCTATTCCTAATTCGAAATTGTTGCCAGCTGCGGTAAATGCTAAGGATGTTGATTTTGCATAACCTGCATTTGCTTTTTTAGCGATATAAAATGCTGCAAAAAACATAATACTAAAATATAAGATTAGCGGAATTGCTATGCGTACCACGTCTAAAGGAAGGGCTATAATTTGATTTCCTTTTAAGCTAAACATCACTAAAATAGTGAACAGCAACGCGATTAGCGTTATTGGACTAATGGCAGGGACAAATTTTTCTTCAAACCAGATTTTACCTTTGGTTTTGGTGAGGTAAAACCTAGAAATGAAACCCATTAAAAACGGTATTCCCAAATAAATGAAAACACTTGTAGCAATTTCTGCAATAGAGATATTGACATCAAAACCTTCTAACCCAAATAATGGAGGCAGTTTGGTTACAAATATCCAAGCATAAAAGCTATAAAAAAAGACCTGAAATATTGAGTTGAAAGCCACTAAACCAGCGGCATAAAGGGTGTCGCCTTTAGCTAAATCGTTCCAAACTATAACCATAGCAATGCATCGGGCAATCCCAATCATGATTAAACCTGTCATGTATTCTGGCTGGTCTCTTAAAAAAATGATTGCCAAAACAAACATTAAAACAGGACCAATTAGCCAATTTTGAATTAAAGAAATTCCTAATATTTTTTTGTTTTGGAAAACTTTGGGTAATTCCTCGTATTTTACCTTGGCAAGTGGCGGATACATCATCAAAATTAATCCAATAGCAATAGGGATATTGGTAGAACCATAATTAAATTGGTTAATAAAAACTTCTAACGATGGAAATAAATAACCCGATGCTACACCAATACCCATTGCTAAAAATATCCATAAAGTAAGGTTTCTGTCCAAATAAGATAGCTTTTTCATGATAGTCCAATGTTTTTACTTCGCTTTTCAAATACAACAATGTTGAACCATTGGTTGTTAAGTTTACCTATTCTTTCTCTGTAGCCTACTTTTCTAAAGCCAGATTTTTCGTGAAGTCTAATACTTGATTTGTTATCTTCAAAAATGCCAGCTTGTAAAGTCCAAATTCCATTTTTTTCGCTTTCGCTGATGACATTGTCTAATAAAACAAAGCCCATTCCGGTTCCTTTAAATGATGGGTGAATGTAAATGCTAATTTCTGCAACTCCGCCATAAACTGACCTTCCCGAAACAGCCGATATGGCTACCCAGCCAGCTACTCGTTCGTCTATGATACAAACCAAACGAGAATGGGTGAGGTGATTTTTATCCCAAATTTCCCATTCATGAGCTTTTGTTTCGAAAGTTGCAATGCCTGTTGCTATACCTAATTCGAATATTTCTTTAACAGATTCCCAATGTTCTGGGCGCATTTCTTTAATAATCATAATTATTTAGCAACAGCCTGCGCCAGGTTCACAATTTGCTTTCTCGGCATAAACAGTAATGCTCAGAATACCTGTTTTATATTTTTTAAAAGCATTAATTTCTTCCGAATTTAAATATTTTGCTAATATTTCATCAGGAATAATAATTGCTTTTTCTTTCTGAATGGTGATGTTTTTAAACTGATTTAGTTTGATAATTTCTAAATACACCTCTTTTTGTAATGCGCCAGAAACGCAGCCTGCATACATTTCGGCAGTGTTTTTTAGTTTATCAGGTAAATTACCTACCAAAACCACATCAGAAATACTGAAATGACCACCTGATTTTAATACTCTGGCTATTTCTGAAATAGCTTGGTGTTTATCTGGTACTAAGTTTAAAACGCAATTACTCACAACCACATCAACCGAATTAGAATTTAGCGGTAAGTTTTCAATATCGCCTTGTCTAAATTCTACATTATGGAAACCTAGTTTCTCTGCATTTTGTCTTGCTTTTTCTATCATAGCAGGAGTAAAGTCAACGCCAATTACTTTTCCTTCTGGTCCAGTTTCATGTCGGGCTACAAAACAATCGTTTCCTGCCCCAGATCCTAAATCTAAAACTACATCTCCTTTTTTGATTTTAGCAAATTGAGTAGGTAAGCCACAACCTAGTCCCAAATCGGCATCTACATGGTAACCTTTTAGTTCATCATATTCTTCACTCATGATATTGTAAACCTCGGTAGAGCAAGAATTAGTTGCACCACAGCAAGAAGTACTATTGGTTTCTTTGTCTTGTAAAGCAATCTCGCTGTATTTTTGCCTTACCATTTCTTTGATATTTTCTGAACTTTCCATAATTTATAGTTTAACAACAGTTTAGATTCTGATTTTCTAATTGAATAAACAGTGCGTTAAAAGCAGCCTGAAATTTGATGAATTTTTCATTATCGATGCAATAGCAGGATTTTGGACCAGAAATAGTTCCTTTAATTAATCCAGCATTTTTTAATTCTTTGAGATGTTGAGATACTGTAGATTGAGCAAGAGGAAGCACTTCTACAATTTCACCGCAGATGCAAGATTGTTTTTCGGCTAAAACTTTTAGAATGGCTACTCTGGCAGGGTGAGATATGGCTTTTGCAAACTCGGCAAGTTCTTGATCTATGATTTCAAATTCTTCTTTTTTATTGATTGCCATGCTTCTTTAATATTATATCGTAAATATACGATAATATAAAAGTCAAAAATAAATTTTAATAAATTTGACTACTTCCTAATTTCAATTGCTAATTTTTAAAAGTAATATAATAGCTAATCATTAATAAAATTATGAAGTTTAACTTTAATAAAGTACTTTAATAGTATTATATGAAAATTAGAAAGAAACTACAATTCGCTTACCGAAAAGCCAACTTTGGAATTATCTTCAAAGAGCTTTTTTATATTACTGCTGGTATTATGAGCGCCAGTTTTGGTTTAAAAAGTTTTTTATTACCAAACCATTTTTTAGATGGTGGCGCAATGGGAATTTCCTTATTACTAAATATTACTACTGGCTATAGTTTAAGCGCATTCGTAATTTTAGTAAATATTCCATTTGTCTTATTAGGGTCAAAGCAAATTTCTAAAATGTTTGCCTTTAAAACTATTTTAGCTATAGCTGGCTTAGCCATCATGTTATCTTTTGACTTTTACCCTATCATCACATCAGACAAATTATTGATAGCCGTTTTTGGAGGATTTTTTCTTGGAGTAGGTATTGGCTTAACCATAAGAGGTGGAGCAGTAATTGATGGAACAGAGGTTTTAGCGTTATTTATTTCGAAAAAGATTAGTATTAGTGTGGGCGATGTAATTCTATTGTTCAACATCATGATATTTGGTGTGGCCGCCTGGGTAATTGACATAAATACGGCATTATATGCTATTTTGACCTATTTATCAGCCTCCAAAACAGTAGATTTCATTATTCATGGTATAGAAGAATATATTGGTGTAACCATTATTTCTGCCGAAAATGAAGAAGTAAGGCAAGCAATTATTAAAATCTTAGGAAGGGCAGTAACTATTTATAAAGGAGAAAGAGGATACATTAAAAATTTAGCTCCAGAGGAAATAGACATGAAAATAGTTTTTACGGTTGTAACCCGATTAGAAGTCTCTAGATTGAAAAACTTAGTAAAAAATATTGATGATAAAGCTTTCATCATCATGCATACTGTTGACGATACTTATGGCGGAATGGTAAAACAGAGGCCTTTGCAATAATAATTATTTCCTTTCCAATGCTTTTAACACCTCTTCAACATCGCTAGGAACATCAATCGCTAAGCTTTCTATTTTTGTAATGGCAACTTTTATTTTAAAGCCATTTTCTATCCATCGTAGTTGCTCCAGCATTTCGGCTTTTTCTAAACCGCTTATTTTAAGTTTAGAAACAATACCTAAAGTGGTTATACGGTAGCCGTAAATGCCAATATGTTTGTAGAAAGTATGATGGTCTAAAAAACTTTCGGAAGAAATATTTTTTAAATAAGGAATAACCTGTCGGCTAAAATAAATAGCTTCAGATTTTTTATTGATGATAACTTTAGGAGTATTAAAATTAAATAATTCCTCTTGAGTTTCTATTTTTTTTACTAGTGTTGCAAGCTCAGTGCTAATGTCATTAAAGCAATTGGCCACTAAATTAATTTGTTTGGGATCTATTAATGGTTCATCGCCTTGTATGTTGATGATGGCATCATAACCTATTAATTTTTTAGAAACTTCGGCACATCTATCTGTACCGCTTTGGTGTTTGTTTGATGTTAATATAACTTCGCCTTTAAAAGCTTTTACGGCATCAAAAATTCTTTGGTCATCGGTGGCAACTACCACATCAGCTAAAGCATTAGATTTTTTAGCTTGCAGGTAAACCCTTTCTATCATGGTTCTACCCGCAAGGTCTATCAAAGGTTTTCCGGGAAACCTAGTCGACTCAAACCTAGCTGGTATAACACCTAATATCTTCAAAGGCAAATATTTTAAAATAAACCGTTAATTTCTCTTTCTATGCTATCTATAACGATACCTAAATCTTCTGGATTGTTTGCAAAGTCTAATCTGTCTTTATCTAAAACTAACAATTTGCCTTCTTTATATCCTTTAATCCACTTGTCGTATTTTTCGTTTAACTTTTGCAAATAATCTATCCTAATACCAGCCTCATATTCGCGACCTCTTCTTTGAATGTTATCTACTAAAGTAGGCACAGAAGCTTTCAAATAAATTAATAAATGTGGAGGATTGATATAAGAAGTAATGTTATCGAAAATTGAACGGTAATTTTCATGATCTCGGGTAGTCATTAAACCCATTTCATGCAAATTCTCTGCAAAAATATGAGCATCCTCATATATTGTTCTATCTTGAATAATGTTTTGAAACCCTTTTTGAATTTCTTTAACTTGTTGAAAACGACTATTTAAAAAATAAATTTGGAGGTTAAAACTCCATCTTTTCATATCGCTATAAAAATCTTCTAAATAAGGATTTTGATCTACTGCTTCATACATCGGCTCCCAGCCATAATGTTTGGCTAAAAGTTCGGTTAGGGTAGTTTTTCCAGCTCCTATATTTCCAACAACTGCTATGTGCATAATATTAATTATTTTTTCGAATTCTAAATCTAAAATTAAAACGATTTAAAACCAATTATTTCTCTAACTTCTTTAATTGTTTTTGATGCGCTTTCTCTTGCTTTAATTGCGCCATGTTTTGCAACCTGCCTTAGCATACGCGTATCGCCAGATATGTCTTCAATTTTTTCTCTAATAGGTGCAGTAGAAATAATCATATCTTCTGCCAAGGCCTTTTTAAAATCTCCGTATCTGATGTTGCAGTTATTGTACAAATCTTCAAAATGAGTTAACGTATCTGGTGACGATACAACTTTCATCAAGTCAAAAAGGTTTTGTATTTCTTGCGGTTTAGGCTGATTATCTTCCGTTGGTCCAGCATCGGTAACAGCCTTCATTACTTTCTTTCTGATAATTTCTGGCGAGTCTGATAAATAAACAGCGTTATTCTCGCCCTCAGATTTACCCATTTTACCTTTACCATCTAAACCAGGTATTTTAACTAAATCTTGCGTGTAGTTAAAAGCATAAGGTTCTTTAAAATAGTCTGTTTGGTATAAATTGTTAAATCTATTGCCAAAAGTACGGCTCATTTCTAAATGTTGCTCTTGGTCTTTACCTACAGGTACTTTAGTAGCGTGATGTATTAAAATATCGGCAGCCATTAAAACCGGATAAGTTAATAAACCTGCATTTACATTATTTGGGTTAGTTCTAATTTTATCTTTAAAAGAAGCACTTCTTTCCAACTCGCCCAAATAGGCGTTCATGTTCATGTAAAGGTATAGTTCTGCGATTTCTGGCACATCAGACTGGATGTATAAAGTTGTTTTTTCTGGGTCTAAACCTGCAGCCAAATACTCTACTAAAACCTGTTTAATATTGCCATGCAAATCTGCAGGAGTAGGGTGCGTAGTTAATGAATGATAATCTGCAATAAAAAAATAGCAATTATATTCTTTTTGCATTTTAACAAAATTACTTACTGCACCATAGTAATTTCCTAGGTGTAATTTTCCGGTCGATCGAATTCCGCTAACAACAGTTTCCATAATGTGGCGAAAGTACAGAAAATTTCTATTTTTGGAACGGATGAATATACTTTTAAGAAAAGCATTAAAATATTGGTACCTATTAATGGTTGGTCTTATTTTTATTTGTACCTATCCTTTTGTGTATTATTTTTCTAGAAAAGCCATCAGATACCCTAAACTTAACTTTTTCAGAAAAGTCTGTGCTTTTTTTCCTTCTGCCATGAGCGGGATTTACTACAAATTCAATTACGAACAAGAAATAGATTGGAACAAGCAGTATATCGTTTGCCCAAACCATGCTTCCAATTTGGATATTTTCACCATGAGTTTGCTCATGAAAAATAATTTCTTTTTTCTAGGCAAAGAAGATTTACTTAAAAATCCAGTAACCCGTTTGTTTTTTCAAACCATAGATATTCCTATAAACAGAGATAGTAAAATGTCTTCTTACAGGGCATTTAAAAAAACATCCGAGAGAATAGAATTAGGCATGTCGCCAGTAATTTTTCCGGAGGGGAAAATAGGAGAGGAGTTTCCACCCTTGTTGCATGCTTTTAAAAGCGGACCATTTAGGTTAGCCATAGCACATCAAATCTCAATTTTGCCCGTAACTATTAAAGACAATTGGAAAGTTTGCTGGGATAATGGCGATAAGTTTGGATTAAAACCAGGCATTTCAGAAATATACATTCATAAGCCTGTAGAAGTCACCGGTTATACCTTAAGTGACGATGACGCTTTAAGACAATTGGTTTTTGATAAAATAAAATCTAAATTAGACTATAATTGATACCAAACACAGCCATGCAAATAGATAAAGAAACTGTAGATAAAATAGCTCATTTAGCCAGATTAGAACTCACCGAAAAAGAAAAGGAACGTTCTATTGAAGAATTAAGTGAGATTTTAAGCTTTATGGCCAAATTAAACGAGTTAGATACCGAAGGTGTAGAACCCTTAATTTACATGAATGAAGCAGTAAATGTTTTACGAGCAGATGAAGTGAAACAAGACATTACCAGAGAAGAAGCATTGCTAAACGCACCTTTAAAAAGCGACGAATACTTTAAAGTAACTAAAGTGATTCAGAAGAATTAGTGAGTTTTTTAAATATGAGGGCGTTTTAACACGCTATCCGTTTATACTGCACAAGGCATTAGCCACGAGGCCGGTATCCACTGCTATCGTTAACGCAAAAAAAAACAGATAATATCACTCAGTTTGGAGCAAGAATGATGTGCAAGGAAAGGGAGTAAATAATACTTGTACCTAATAACACCGCTTTTAGACATGTTCCGCAGGGCATGTCGAACTTATAAATGAAAAGGATTTCTTAATCCTTCATAGAGTAGAAGCCCAAACAGTGATAAGAAACCAATCTTTCGTTTTAGATTTGCATTAACTATTGTCCAAAGGACTCTCCAAAGGAGTCCTTTGGACGTTCGGAGAAGCGATATCCCCGCCTGTTTTTTGGGCAGGCTTTTTTTTCGCTTACCATTTAGCAAATTGAAAAAAAAAATTTAGCGCATAGCCCCAAAGGGCAATTTCATTAAGTTAAGGATTTTCTCCGTTTGACGTCATTTCGACCTTCGGGAGAAATCTCACAAATAGGTGTTAATGCAAAAATTAAGATAGTTTTGGCAACCTACAAGTGTGATGTCTCCTATCTTCGACATGACCGAACGCCTTAAATTAATGACATTGCCCGAAGCGGTCGCTTTGTGAGGTTTCAAAATGCCCAAATATATTTCCAATAATTATTTAAAGGATTATTAAAAACCTATATTTATTTTATTTGCTATTTCATTTAGCTTTACATTTAAAATAAAATAAACAAACCTGTAACAAAAGAATAGTATCGACTGTCTTATCCTTAAACATTAAAAAATGCAATCATTAATAACCATTAAAGACTTAGGTAGAAAGTACGTAATAGGGGCTGAAACCATTCATGCCTTAAAATCTGTTTCTTTAACTATAAATAAGGGAGAATTTGTTGCTTTAATGGGTCCGTCAGGATCGGGAAAGTCTACTTTAATGAATTTACTAGGTTGTTTAGATACCCCAACCAAAGGCGAGTATATTTTAAACGGTATTAATGTTAGTCAGATGACCGATAGCGAATTAGCTGAGGTTAGAAACAAGGAGATTGGGTTCGTTTTTCAAACTTTTAACTTATTACCTCGTTCTTCAGCCCAAGAAAATGTGGCTTTGCCATTAATTTACGCAGGTATAAAAAAGAAAGATAGAGACATTAGAGCGATACAAACTTTAGAAAATGTAGGTTTAGGAAATAGAATTCACCATAAGCCCAATGAATTATCTGGTGGACAGCGTCAAAGAGTTGCTGTAGCTAGAGCATTAGTCAATAATCCATCTATTATTTTAGCCGATGAGCCTACGGGTAATTTAGATACCAAAACGTCTATAGAAATTATGGGTTTAATAGAGGATATTCATGCTAAGGGAAACACTATTATTATTGTAACTCACGAAGAGGACATTGCACAACATGCACATAGAATTGTGAGAATGCGTGATGGTTTGATTGAAGAAGATTATTTAAATAAAGACATTAGAACGGTTTCTTCTAAATTAGAAGCGCTGGAATAAAGGGTAAATCAAAATATTTTTTTTAGTTTAAGGGTGAGCTTTTAATTAAGTTCGCCTTTTTTATTAAACAATTTTAACAAACTGGTGTATTTGATATACATTATAATTAATTATTAAATGAAAATTTATACCAAAACAGGAGATAAGGGTTTAACTTCTTTAATAGGCGGTACTAGAGTTCCTAAGCATCACCTAAGAATAGAATCTTATGGTACTGTAGATGAATTAAATTCTTACATAGGATTGATTAGAGATCAAGAAATAGGAGATGAGGATAAGGACACGTTAAAAGAGATTCAAGACAGGTTATTTACTGTCGGCGCTTTATTAGCATCTGAACCAGAAAAGTCTAGAATGAAGGTGCCTGATTTGCATGAAGAGGATATAGCTTTACTAGAGCAAGAAATGGATAGAATGAATGAAGTTTTGCCTCCTCTAAAACACTTTGTTTTGCCAGGTGGAAATAATACTGCTTCTTTTTGTCATGTTGCTAGGTGTGTGTGTAGAAGAGCAGAAAGGAACGTAGTTCATTTAAATGAAGAGGAATATGTGAATGAAAACGTGATTGTTTATTTAAATCGTTTATCCGATTATCTTTTCACTTTAAGTAGAAAAGTAGTTTTTGATAATAATTGCGAAGAAAACAAGTGGTTTCCTAGAGTTTAAATTTGTTGAAAACTTTTTTAGTTATAGTGAAATATTAAATTAATTTTGCAAAATATTAAAATTAACATCTGAGATTATGTATTGGACCTTAGAATTAGCATCACATTTAGAGGATGCGCCTTGGCCGGCTACCAAAGACGAATTAATTGATTACGGAATTCGCTCTGGTGCACCAGTAGAAGTTATAGAAAACCTACAAGCATTAGAAGACGATGGCGAGCCTTATGAAAATATCGAAGAGATTTGGCCAGATTATCCTACAAAGGATGATTTCTTCTTTAATGAAGATGAATACTAGAAAAAAGACTCAAATTTATTTGAGTCTTTTTTTTGTCTTAATTTTAAGACAAAAATTTAAGTTAATTCTTGCGTTTCACTACTTAAAAGGGTTTTTAAACAATTGGTTCAATTTTAGATATAGGGTTTATATAAAAATTGTCAAATTTAAAAATTAAAAATCATGGGAAATTTACTTTATTTAATCGCAGTAGTATTAATTATTTTATGGATTCTAGGCGCATTTGTTTCTCCTTTTGGAGGAAACTTAATTCACATTTTATTAGTAATAGCAATAATTGCTATTTTGCTTAGAGTGATTAGAGGTTCTTAAAACTTATTATCAACTAATATAGAAAAGGGCAACAAGCGAAAGTTTGTCGCCTTTTTGTATTTTGAAATTCTCGTCCTGAAATAGCGTTACATAAAAAGTAATGTTATGAAAGAAGAAACTAAGAATGAGTATTTTTGAAGAAGTAATGGAAGATTGTTACAAACAAGTAAAAGACTGAAAAAGGGAGAAATATGGTTTGCCAATTTAGACCCTACATAGGGAATTGAACAATCTGGTTACCGACCGCTTTTAATATTTAAGTGGTAATTTATTAAACAGCCATTTAAAGGTTGTAATTACAGCTCCGCTTAAGACCAAGATTAAAAATTATAAAGGAAATCCAATTTTAGAGTCTAATTTGATTAATGGCTTAAAAGAAAAATCCGAAGCATTAATTTTTCACATCAGTTTTGTTTCTAAAAATAGGCTATTGGAAAAAATCGGTAAAGTATCTAATCAGGAATTAAATTTGGATATTCAAGCTTTAAACGAAATTTTAAAATATTAAGCGTTTAACAGAGCTTCTGCAAGAATTAAATCTTCCTTAAAGGTTATTTTAAAATTAAAATCGTCGCCGTTTTCTAAATTGATGTGAAAACCAGCTTTTTCTACAACCGAGGCATCATCTGTAAAAAAAGATTCAAAATTTTGATGGTAAGCAACATTCAGTTGCTCGTATGTGAAAGTCTGAGGAGTTTGTACTAAGTAGATTTCTTTTCTGTTAAGCGCTTGGCTTTTTCCATTAATTAAACATCTTACCGAATCTTTTGAAGGTATGGCCGCAATTGCATTTCCGTTTTTTGCTGCATTTATAAAGCAATTGGTGATTGTTTTTTGAGAAACTAATGGTCGTACTGCATCATGAATGGCAATAACAGCATTTTTGTTTTCGATAGCATTTAACCCATTTTGAACCGAGTGAAATCTTTCTTTTCCACCAAATATAATTTGATGCGGAATATCAAACTGATGTTGTGCTATCAAACTCTGCCAAAGTTCTACATCGGCTTTAGCCAAAACTAAAATAATGTTTGGCTTAGTTTCATTGAAGTAAAACGCATTAATGGTATGCATAATCATAGGAACTCCGTTTAAATGTATAAACTGTTTTGGAGTTTCACTCTTCATTCGGCTTCCGTTTCCGCCTGCAACAATTATTGCGTAATTAGCATTCATAAGATGTAAAAATAGGGTATAAATAAAAAAAGACCGAATATTCGGTCTTTTTTTTCTATTATAATTTTTATTAGATAATTAACATGGCATCGCCGTAGCTAAAAAATCTATATTTTTCTTTTATTGCCTGCTCGTAAGCGTTCATTACATAATCATAATTTCCAAAAGCCGCAACCATCATCAATAAAGTAGATTCTGGTGTGTGGAAGTTAGTAACCATAGAATTTGCAATACTAAAATCGTACGGAGGGAAAATGAATTTAGAAGTCCAATCGTTAACTGCTTTTAAATGATGATCGGCAGAAACTGCAGATTCTATCGAACGCATAACCGTTGTACCTACCGCACAAATTCTTCTTTTCTCGTCAATTGCTTTGTTAACAACGTCAACAGCCCCTTGTTCGATGATGATTTGCTCAGAGTCCATTTTGTGCTTTGTCAAATCTTCTACCTCTACTTGTCTAAAAGTACCTAAACCTATGTGTAAAGTCACTTCGGCAAAATCAATACCTTTAAGCTCTAGTCTTTTCATTAGCTCGCGGCTAAAGTGTAGGCCAGCAGTTGGAGCTGCAACAGCACCTTCATTCTTAGCATAAATAGTTTGGTAACGGTCTTTGTCTTCTGCCGTAGGCTTTCTTTTGATGTATTTAGGAAGTGGAGTTTCTCCTAATATTTCAATGTTTTGTCTAAACTCTTCGTCTGTTCCGTCAAATAAGAAACGAATAGTTCTACCTCTAGATGTTGTATTGTCAACAACTTCGGCAACTAATAAATCGTCGTCTCCAAAATAAAGTTTATTACCAACTCTAATTTTACGAGCCGGATCTACCAATACATCCCACAAACGTAGTTCTTTGTTTAATTCTCTTAACAAAAATACTTCTATAGTTGCACCTGTTTTTTCTTTATTACCGTATAATCTAGCTGGGAAAACTTTAGTATTATTTAAAATCATCACATCTTTTTCTTCAAAATATCCTAGGATATCTTTAAAAATTTTATGCTCAATTTTACCGGTTTTTTTGTCTAACACCATTAAGCGAGATTCGTCGCGATGTTCTGATGGAGAATGAGCAATTAAAGACTCAGGTAAATGAAATTTAAATTGTGATAACTTCATAATTTAATTAATATTTTGGAGCGCAAAGTTATGAAAAATAAAACCAAAATTTAAATCCGATTTATACTTGTTCTGAAATTTAAATTTGTAGAAATTAAAAACGAATTATATTTATCATAAATAATTGAAATTTAAAATATTAATCGATTAATTTATTATCGTTAAAAGCATTGATGTAAGCAAATCATCATTCCATTATTTTAATTAAAGAGCTAATGTTTATTGATAAAATTTTTTATTTAGATAATCGAATGTTTAGACATTTTAGGTGTTTCAAATATTAAAATGTGTTTTTTGATCACACTTTTTTTACTTGAGTTGATTTTATTTTTTTTAGATTGTAACTTAATTTTAGTTATTATGTCTTATTACTAATTATGCTGTTTTTAAAACTATTTAGAGAAAGTTTCATATTTGCTTTTGATGCATTAAGGCAAAATAGAACAAGAACATTTTTGTCTTTACTAGGCATTACCATTGGTATTTTCACAATTATCACAGTTTTTGCTGGGGTAGATACCTTTAGAGGGAATTTACAAACCAGTGTAGATAAACTTGGGAGTAAAACGATTTACATACAAAAATGGCCTTGGGGTGGTTTTGGCGATTATCCTTGGTGGAAATATATGCAACGTCCACAGCCTAGCTTAAGAGATTACGAAGCCTTAAAAGCCAGAGTAACTACTGCAGAAGGTTTATCTTATGAGGTTAGCTTATCTAACAGAACTTTAAAATATAAAAGTAATAGTGTAGAAGGCGCAGAGGTTAAAGCAACTTCTCACGATTATCAAAAAACCAGCAATTTCGATTTATCTGAGGGAAGGTATTTTACCGAAAACGAATCTAATAGCGGGTCCCCTGTTTGTTTAATAGGAACAGATTTAGCCGAAGGCTTATTCCCCAATCAAACAGCGTCGGGAAAAGACGTTAAAGTTTTAGGTAGAAAAGTACAAGTAATAGGTGTTTTTGCCAGAGAAGGAGAAGATTTATTAGGAGTTTCTTCAGATAAAACTTTATTACTTCCTTTAAATTTTGCCAGAAACTTAGTTAACGTAGAAAGTGATAGATACGGACCACAAATTACAGTAAGAGGTAAAGAAGATTATAAATTAGAAAGTGTTGAAAGTGAATTAACTGGATTAATGCGTTCTATAAGAAGAATTAGACCTGTAGACGATGATAATTTTGCTTTAAATAAAACAACTATCATATCTGCTCAGCTAGATCAATTATTCGGAATTGTAGATATAGCCGGCTGGATTATTGGTGGTTTTTCTATTTTGGTAGGAGGATTTGGTATTGCAAATATCATGTTTGTTTCTGTTAAAGAACGAACAAACATTATAGGTATTCAAAAGTCTTTAGGAGCTAAAAACTACTTTATTTTAATGCAATTTTTGTTTGAGGCAATTGCACTTTGTTTAATTGGAGGTTTACTTGGATTAAGTGCAGTTTATCTAGGGACATTGATAGCAACTTATGGTTTTGATGTTAAGATTGTTTTAGACAGTGGCAACATAATAAGAGGAATAAGTATTTCTGTTGTGATTGGAGTTATATCTGGATTTTGGCCTGCATTTTCAGCATCAAGATTAGATCCTGTAGAAGCAATTAGGTCTAAATAATTTTAGACCAATTGTTCCACTATCCTTTTGTAAATAAATTCTAACAATCTTTTATTAATTTCTTTCTGATTGTTGAAATAGATTTCTAATTCTTGAGAGGTAAATAAACCTTTCACCATCCCAATTAAATCTTTCTTAAGGGCAATATCGTTTTTTAAACTTTTATAGAAAAGTTCTTTTCTTACGGTATAATCTAAGTTATCAAATCCTTTATGTTTAATGTTTAAAAAGTTTTTGATATTTAACAGTAAAATGTCGTTTTGAAATTTTAAAACTTGCCTTAAAACTTCTTGAAACTTTTCTAGTGGTTGTGGTATTTCGCCAAAATCTATCATTGGTCTAATGTTTAAAATTTGTTGGTCTCTAGTATCCATTCCATTTTAACTTTACTATTATTTTTTTGTTTTGAACATCTTATAAAAGTTTTTTAGATATGTTTCTAAACCTATAATACAATAAAATTGCGGCTACTGTTAAAGAAATAGAAAGTGAAATCCAAATACCTATGGGGCCCATTTTAAAAGTAAAACCTAAAATGTAACCTACAGGTAACCCCACAACCCAATAAGCAATCAAGGTGATAATGGTTGGAGTTTTAACATCAGATAGTCCTCTTAAAATACCAGCACCAACTACTTGCACACCGTCAGATAATTGAAAGAAAGCCGCAACAATTAACAATTGCGACGCAATTAAAATTACACCCTCATCTTTTATATAAAACATAGGTAGTATTCTATTGCAGCTTAAAAATATGAAAGCAGTAACAAGCATGTAGCCTATTACTAAATGATAAGAGCTGATGGCAGATAATTTCAGCTCGGCAAAGTCTTTTTTACCAAACGCACTTCCAGCTTTTATGGTAGCAGCAACGCCAATTCCGCTTGCGCCCATGTAAGTAAAGGCAGCTAAATTTATGGCTATTTGGTGCGCCGCCAATTCTGGTGCGCCTATCCAACCTACCATAATTGCAGCACCAGAAAATGCTCCAATCTCGAAAAAGTATTGTAAACCAATAGGAATACCCAATTTTAGAATATCTTTTATTTTACTCCATTGCGGTAAAAAAACCTTGAATTGTTTGAGGTAAGGTTTAAATAATTTAGATTTTAAAACATAATAAGCCATTCCAATAGCCATAAAAATTCGGGAAATTAGTGTGCCGTATCCTGCACCTACTAAGCCTAAAGCAGGAAAACCAAACCAACCGTAAATGAGTATAAAATTAAAAAGTACGTTTAAAACATTACCTGCAATAGAAACATACATGGCTTGTTTGGTATACGCCAAACCTTCTGCAAATTGCCTAAACATTTGAAAAACCATTAATGGCAATATAGACGTACCAAGAATGATTAAGTATTCTTTTGAAGCAAGCTCTACTGCTAATGGTTGTGCTAAAATGTTTAAATATTGTGAAATTAATAATACGATTGCAAATAGTAATACCCCAGAAATTAAACTGATAAATACGGATTGCTCTAAGTATTCGCCACAAATGGATTTATTGTTTTTTCCATTTTCTTGAGCAACAATTGGTGTGATCCCTTGCGATATTCCAATACCAAAAACCATAAAAATGCTTACAATTACATTTCCTAAGGCACATGCCGCTAACGGGATTGTACCTAGTTGACCTACCATAACACTATCCGCAACGGCAGTTAACATAAAACCAAGCTGTGAAATCACTACTGGATAAGCCAATAGAAAATTACTTCGGTAAAAAGGTTTGTATTTTATAAATGAATTTAGCATGTTTAAAAAAGAAAGGCAAAGGTTAAAAAATAATTCAGCTTGCAGTGTAAAATTCTTCTTTTTCCGTAGTATGTATTCTTATTACTCCGGTCAAGATTAAATCAACCATAATTCTTGATGCTCTTCTCCTAGATAGGTTAAGCATAGCCGAGTATTCTTTTAAGGTTATTCTTTCATTTGCTTCTAGGTATTCTAATAATGCTTTTTCTTTAGAAGAGAAATTTATTAAAACTCCCTCTTCTTGATATTCTTTACGCAACACATCTACTACAATTTTGCTAGCTAAAACACTTTTGTCTTTCACCCTAATGTAAACCCACCACTTTTTATCATCTCCTAAAGCATAGTGTGGTTTTTGATCACTTTTTGGTATGTCAACTACTAAAACTAATTTTTCGTCGAAGTAAATTTCTTCAAAAATTGGTTCAAGCATGGGTTTGGCGTAAAAAGTAGCAGCTCTTTCTATCATGTACTTTTCTTCATCCTCAGACTTTACTCCTTTAATTGTTCCATCATCTGCTACACCAATAAAAAGTCGGCCTCCTTTATTATTTGCAAAAGAAACCATGGTTTTGGCTATCTTTTCGCAAGAAGTAATTGTTCTCTTAAAATCAAGATTAACACTCTCCCCTTCCCATATCATTTGTTTAACTTGATAAGATTTGAGTCTATTCATCTTGTTGCTGGATTGGGTAAGGGTTAAAAATTTGCATAAACCTTTGTGGATTACTCAAATTTGCAAAGCCAAATTGTTGATATAGATGTTGAGCATCAGCGGTTGCTAACATCCATCTTCTTAAATTTTGTAATGCTGGGTGGTAAAGTATAGTTTGAATTAGCCATTTTGATAAACCTTGTTTTCTATAAATTTTATCAATAAAAATGTCAGCTAAATAGGCAAAAGTTGCGTAATCTGTTATTACTCGGGCAAAACCTATTTGTTTATTTTCTAAATAAACGCCAAAGCAGAACGAATTTTCTACAGATTTATTAAATATTTCTCTGGTAATGCCTTTTGCCCAATAAGCTTCATCCGTTAAAAAACTAAAAACAAAATCTAAGTCTAATTGATTGTTGTCTGAACTTATGGAAAAGCCTTTTTTGAGGTATGCCGAATCATTAATAAAAGTTTTCATCAATAAGCAACTACGTTTTCTTCGCCTTTGTATAAATTTCTAATGTAAACTTCGTTACTCACTAAAGCACAAAGTTCACCTCTTTTGTTGTATATCTCTAATGGGAAAGCCTTAACAAATTTCCCGTTGGTTTCTAAAACATGAATAGCCTCAGCAATCTCTTGGTCGGTTATCACAATTTTAAAATAAAGATTTTCTCGGCCAGGTTTTAAATATTGAATATGTGCGCTTTTAAGCCAAACTCTAGTTTTAAATCCCTTAAGTTGAAGCACCTGATCAAATAATATGGCATAAAACGGGTCAGATGCAGCGTAAATGGTACCACCAAATATGGAATTATTAAAATTTGTATTTAATAAGCTTTTAAAAATTTTCACTTCAACACTTCTGAAATTTTTGTCAAACCGCTGAATCCAAATTCTTTGGAAAAATAAGGGTGGATAAAACCTCAACACCCATTTTAAGACTTTTGGAGATACTTTCATGTTTTGATAAATATCTTAAATTATATGTTTAATAAAAATTTATAGTACATAATCTCTTAAATATGATATTTATGTTATTTAGATGTGTTTTTTATGATTTAGAAAAAGAAATAATAATTCATTATTCTAATTTAGAATAGCTTTACTTTTTAAATTGTGATAATATTTTTATTAAATTAATGATTTCTGCCTAATTAAATTATATTTGAAAATTCATAATTAAATCTGCTTTTTGTAGCTATTTTAATAAAAAAATGGACGTTATTTTATATAAATTAGAACAATATGAGCCTGTTATTGGCTTAGAAGTTCATGTGCAATTAGCAACAGCTTCTAAAGCTTTTTGTTCTGACTCTGCTCAATTTGGTAATTTGCCAAATCAAAATATCAGTACTGTCTCTTTGGGTTTACCTGGTGCTTTACCTTTAAGTAACGAAAAGATAATTAGTTATGCTGTTAAATTAGGCTTAGCGATAAACTGCCAAATTAATAAGTACAATTTTTTTGATAGGAAGAATTATTTCTATGCCGATTTACCTAAAGGATATCAAATAACTCAAGACAACAGGCCAATTTGTATTGGTGGTTCTTTATCGATTAAGCTTGCCGATGGCACTGAAAAAGAAATCATCTTAAATAGAATCCATATGGAAGAAGATGCTGGTAAAAGCATTCACGATATGGATGATCAATATTCTTATATAGATTTAAATAGGGCAGGAGTACCACTTTTAGAGGTAGTAACAGAACCCATGATATCGTCTGGAGAAGAAGCTGCGGCTTATTTAGTAGAATTAAGAAAATTAGTAAGGTATTTAGGTATTTGCGATGGAAATATGGAAGAAGGATCTATGCGTTGTGATGCTAATATTTCTATCAGGAAAAAAGGAGATAAAACTTTAGGTAATCGTTGCGAGGTTAAAAACCTAAACTCGATAAAAAATGTACAAAAGGCGATAGAATATGAAATTGCCCGACAAATAGACTTGGTAGAAAAGGGAGAGAAAATTAGTCAGAATACATTAAATTTTGATGCAGTTACTGGTAAAACCACTCCTTTACGTTCCAAAGAAATGGCAAATGATTATAGGTATTTTCCAGAGCCAGATTTATTGCCTATTCAAATTTCTGATGCTTATTTAGAAGAGATAAAAGCTTCTTTACCTGCTTTACCACAACAATTATTTATAAAATTTACTCGAGAGTTTCTATTGCCTAACTACGATGCGGATTTTTTAACCACAGACAAGGCCATGTCTGATTATTATTTGGAAATAGTTAAACACACCCAAGATTATAAATTAGCTTCTAATTGGGTTATGGGTCCAATTAAATCTTATTTAAACGAAAATCAAATTTCTTTTCTCGATTTTAAAATTCCTGCATTAGAAATTGCTGAAATTATAAATCTAATAAACGCACAAAAGGTCAATCATCATCAAGCAAAAGATCAATTATTTAATGGCTTGATTAAAAATCCCGAGCTGAAAGTTAAAGAATTGTTAAAAGAACTCGATTTTGGCGTTCAAGTTGTTGAGGCTGATTTAGATTCTTATATTGACGCCACTTTAAATAAATTTCCAGATAAAGTAAAAGAATATCATCATGGAAAAAAAGGAGTTTTAGGTTTGTTTATGGGTGAATTGATGAAGCTTTCAAAAGGCAAAATAAACCCTAAAACTACCAATGCGTTAATTATAAAAAAATTAGAAAGTTTAAAATGAAAAGTTTAGGTGCGATTTTGATGATTTGGCTTGTTGTGTTTACGGCCTGCAAAAATAAAAATGAAATAAAAATAAGTGGAACGCTTACCGAAATTGGTGATGCTAAAAAAGTTTACCTATACAAAGCAGATTCTTTAGGTCAGTTAAAACCAATAGACTCTACTTTTTTAAATGAAAATCAAAAATTTGAAATTAAAACAGAAAGTGCTCAAACAGATTTTTTTCAGCTTCTGATTGGGAAAAGGTCGTTTTTTATTATTGCCAAGAACGGCGACGAAATTGAATTTACAGCTAACCTGTCTGATGCTGGGGGTAATTATACGATTAAAGGAAGTGAAGAAGCAGAAAAAATTACTCAATACAATAAAATAACAAGCGATTATAGCATTAAAACTGGGTTATTAGCCGAGCGTTATAGTACCATGATCACTTCTAATCCTAACCAAAAAGATAGTATCATCTCCGCATTTAATCAGGAATCAGAAAAATTAAACAACCCTTTTTTAGAAAAATCATTTCAGTTTATTTCTAGTAACCAAGAGACTTTATCGGCATTTTTTGCAGCTAATATTGTTTCGGGAATGAACGCTCCAGCTTACGAGAATAAATTAATTGACTACAGTAAGGTTGCTTTAAAGAAATTCCCTGAAAACAAATCGGTACAGTCTTTTGCAGAACAGATGAAAGCAGCAGAAAAAGTAGCCACAGGACAAATGGCTCAAGAAATTGAGGCCTTGTCACCCGAAGGGAAATTGATTAAACTTTCTGATTATAAAGGAAAATATGTTTTGTTAGATTTTTGGGCTTCGTGGTGTGCGCCTTGTAGACAAGAGAATCCAAATATTGTAAAAGCCTATAATCAGTTTAAAAGTAAAAATTTTACAGTTTTAGGCTTTTCTTTAGATGATGACAAGGATGCTTGGGTTAAAGCAATAAAAGCTGATGGTTTAGTCTGGGGGCATTTCTCTGAATTGAAGCAATGGGATGCAAATACGGCCAAAGCATATAACATTAATCAAATACCTACTTCGTTCATTTTAGACCCTAGTGGGAAAATTATAGCTAAAAACTTAAGAGGTAAAGAGCTTGTAGATTTTTTAGCTAAGACGCTTTAAATAAAAACTATTAAAAGTAAGTATTGAGGTTATCTTCTATAAAATTTGCTAAATTGTTAAACTATTGTAAACCTTAACAATTTATTAATATTATTTTAACCGATATTGCAAGTAAAACGCTCTAAATTCGTAACAAAATAAGTTTATGAGTACTAACAAGCCTAAGATATTAATTGTAGATGATGAACCAGATATTCTGGAACTGATTGAGTACAATCTGAAAAAAGAAGGTTATCAGGTTTTTACGGCCGTTAATGGGCAAGAAGCCGTACAAGTGGCTCGTAAAACGCTACCAGATTTAATCATTTTAGATATTATGATGCCTAAGATGGATGGTATTGAGGCTTGCCGAATAATGCGAGCTATGCCAGAATTTAAAAACACATTTATGGTTTTTTTAACGGCTAGGAGTGAGGAGTATTCTGAAATTGCTGGTTTTAATGTTGGGGCCGATGATTATATTGCCAAACCTATAAAGCCACGAGCATTAATTAGTAGAATTAACGCGATTTTAAGACGCAACGCCCAAACAGAAGAAGAAGTTGAGAGTAAGGTAGAGATTGGGGATTTAGTGATAGATAGAGAGTCTTTCTTAGTTTACCAAGGCGGAAATAAAGTTGTATTAGCTAAAAAAGAATTCGAATTGCTTTATCTTCTAGCGTCTAAGCCAGGTAAAGTTTATACCAGAGAGGTTATACTTAAAAATATTTGGGAAGATTCTGTTGTGGTTACCAATAGAACTATTGATGTGCACATTAGAAAATTACGAGAAAAATTAGGCGACACCTACGTGACTACTGTTAAAGGTGTAGGATATAAATTTGAGATTTAAATCTAATTATTAATTTATTTAAAAGGTTCGGGATTTATAAATTCTGGACCTTTTTTGTTTTAGTGATCTTATTAAAATTTAATTCTGTAATAGGTAAAATAATTAAAATTGATTTAGGTATAATTTTTTTTTGACATTAATACTTTAATATAAATTTGATAAAACAGAGGCATTTATTGCTTGTTTCATAAATTATTTATTGTCTAAAAAGTCTTTATTTTCAGAGTAGCAATTTAATACGCTATTTTTCATCAATTTCAAAAAAAAATGAATATAGAAGGCGCCTTATAATCATTTATATGATTAACTTTTTTTATTGTTTATATCCCCTGTTTAAGGGATTAAACTATGAAATAGTTTTCTTTAATTTGGTAAGGATTTTTTAAAATTAGATCGTTATAAAGTCTTCTTAAAAAAATTACTTATCTAAAATAACATGGAAAAATTTTGTGTGGAAGTGTGGGACGCCTGTCTTCAAGTTATTAAGGATAACATTCCAACTCAAAGTTTTAAAACTTGGTTTGAACCGATTATACCAATAAAGCTTGAGGATAATATTTTAACTATTCAGGTACCCAGTCTGTTTTTTTACGAATGGTTAGAGGAACATTATGTTGGTCTATTGCGAAAAGCATTAAAAAATCAATTGGGTGATGTGGGACGACTAGAATATAATATCGTGGTTGATAATTCCTCTAAAAATGGGACTCCTTATACAACTAATATTCCGTCTAATGGAAATGGTGCCGAAGCAAAAATGCAATCAATGCCAGTTTTAATTAATAGTGAGATTAAAAACCCATTTGTTATACCTGGTTTAAGAAAAATATTTGTAGATCCACAATTAAATCCAACTTATACTTTTGACAATTATATAGAGGGAGATTGTAATTGTTTAGCCCGTTCTGCTGGTTATGCTGTAGCAACAAAACCAGGAGGTACATCATTTAATCCTTTAATGATTTATGGTGGTGTTGGTTTAGGTAAGACTCATTTAGCTCAAGCTATTGGTAATGAGATAAAACGTAACATGCCAGATAAATTGGTGATTTATGTTTCTTGCGAGAAGTTTTGTCAACAGTTTGTAAACTCGTTAAAAAATAATGCAATTAACGATTTTATAAATTTTTATCAGGCTATGGCAGTTATTATTTTAGATGATGTGCAAAACTTTGCTGGTAAAGAAAAAACACAAGACATTTTCTTTCATATATTTAATCATTTGCATCAATCTGGTAAACAACTAATTTTAACATCTGATAAAGCTCCTAATGACATATTTGGTTTAGAAGAAAGATTGTTAAGCCGCTTTAAATGGGGCTTATCTACAGATTTACAAGTTCCTGATTTTATCATGCGTATGGCTATAATTAAAAAAAAAATGTATGCTGACGGCATTGAGCTTTCAAATGACGTCATAAATTATATGGCACACAAAATTGACAATAATATACGGGAGTTAGAAGGCGCCATGATTTCATTGTTGGCACAATCTACATTTAATAGAAAGGATATTGATTTATCTATGACTAAACAATTTTTGCAAAATTTCATTAAAAATACGGTGAAAGTTATTTCTATGGATTATATCTCTAAGCTTGTTTGCGAATATTTTGAAATTTCATTAGATATGGTAAAATCTAAAACACGTAAACGTGAAATTGTGCAAGCAAGGCAAATAGCTATGTATTTAATAAAAAGATCTGGTAAGTATTCTTTGAAAGCCGTAGGTGCATTTTTTGGAGGACGTGACCACTCTACTGTAATTTATGCTTGTCAAACTGTAGAAGATTTAATGGAAACTGATAAAAAATTTAAAGCATACGTTAGAGACATTCAGATTAAAATTAAATTAGATTAACTATTATTATTTCTTCTAAAGGGATTAATAAATTCAAAAAAAAATAGCTATTATTTATCAAAATAATTTTTTTTACTGCTCATTTCTAGTTTTGAACCACATGAAATTTGATAATTTCTTATACTTAAATTAGGTGTTATTAAATTAATTTTAATGTATCCCTCGATTAGGGGATAAAATATATCTCTAACACTGTTATATTTAAATTTTTATTTGAAATATAATTTTGAATAAACATCTTGAATAAAAGTATAAGTAAAATGAGAAAAATTGTAATCATAGATGATGATGAAATCTATTCTGAAAATTTAGAATATTTATTAAACAATAAAGGTTTCGACGTCAAAAGATTTGATTCTACAAAAAGTATTTTTAATGATTTAAAAGAATACAATCCAAATCTTTTGCTTTGTGATATTAATTTTTTAGAAGGTATTTCTAACGAATTTATTAATAACTTGAGGAAAGATAAATTCTTTAATAATACACCAATTGTTGTAATAAGTGGTGACTGTACTATTGATGAAATTGAATTATTAGATATTGGGGTAAGTGAAATATTTTACAAGCCACTACCATTTCAAATTGCATTAAGAGTAATTAATAGGCTTATTAATAAACAATCAGGATATTATTTAACAAGTAAATTATTTAGTGTTATTTTTATTTTTCCTATGTTTATTTTTAAATTCTTAGCTAAAGTAAGTAGTAATTAACAGAGCGGTAATTTTAAAATTATTTTTGTACCAATATCAAGTTTACTTTCTAGATAAACTTCACCATCATTCACTTCCATAAAAAGTTTAACAATATACATTCCTAAACCAGTACCAGTAATATTTTCTACAGCCTTAGATCTATAAAAAGATTCAAATATATAAGGCACATCCTCTTGGGATATTCCTATTCCCTCATCTTCTATTTCAATAATTACTTTTTGATCTACAATTTTACTCCTAATAAATATACGGTCACCAAATTTGGAATACTTTATAGCATTATTTAATAGGTTAATCAAAATTTGAATCATCAAATTTTCATCAACAAAACAGAAACAATCTTCTTTAGTAAGTTCTATCACCAATTTTCTATCGTTCAAATCTAAGATCAAATCTTTAGTAACCGTATTTTTTAAAAATTCATTAATTTCTATTTTATTTCTGTTTAAGCTTACACTACTGGCTTCAACTTTACCTAAAGTTAAAATATCTGCCATTAAATTGGTCATTCTATCTACATCTGTAATAATTCCATTCAGTTTGTTTTCTATTCTTTCTAGTTTATCTATTTTTTTGTCTTTAACAGTTATTATATTCTTTAAAACTTCTACGGCTAACCTTATGGTAGCCAATGGTGTTCTAAATTCATGAGAGACTACAGTAACAAACCTAGTCTTTAAATCATTAAGTTCTTTTGCTTTTGCTAAAGCTTGTTTTAATTCTATCTCTGCTTCTTTTGTTGGTGTAATATCAATACTAAAACCAGTCATGATGTTCTTATTGTTATTGGTTGTTACTATTTTACCTATACCTAAAAACCATATTTGTTTTCCATTTTTATGCAGCATTCTGCCTTCTATTCTAAAAGGCTCTTCTGTTGTGCCTAATTGACTTTTATACATGTAATTATGTAAAATTTCTAATACTTTTTCCTTGTCGTCTTGGTGTAAGAGATTAAACCATTGCTTTACAGTAAGTTCAGGTATTTCCTCTCTAGTAAAACCTAACAAATGTAAAAATGCATCGTGGTATTCAATCCTCTTTTCCTCAATATGATAGGTCCACATTCCTAAATTAGCAGAATTTAAAGCAAGATCTAGTTGATTATTCATCAGCTTAACCTTATCTAATTCTATTTTTAATGCAGTAATATCTTTGGTCATGCAAGCAAGGCCTCCATCTGGAAATGCAGTTAAGGCAATTTCTTGCGTTATGGGGTTACCATTCTTTTTTAAACCATTTGTTTCGCCTGTCCAAAATCCATTTGCTATTAACTGTGGGAAATAGTCTGTAGATATTTTCTCTACCTCCTCATCATCATAAATATTTGTCCAATTTTTACCTATAAGTTCATCTACTTGGTAACCAAATATTTGAGCGTGATAGCTGTTCATATAAAAATAATTTCCTTGTTTATCTAATAATGACAGACCAATAGCAGCATTATCTAGGGCTTGATGCTGTTTTAATATTAAAGTTTCTTGGGTTTTTAATTCAGTTTTATCTATACAATAACTAATAACATGTAATAGCTTTCCCTTTTCAAAAACTGGAACCATCCACCTTATCCCAAATTTGATGTCTCCATTTTGATGAGTAATTATTTCTTCAATAGATTGTGCTACCTTTTCTTCAATTACTTTGTTAAACAAAGCTTGGCGATTTTTTGCAATTTCTATAGGAAGATTAAATTGGTTAGCATAATCGAAATCATTCTTCCCAATTAAACAAGTGTCTAATTTGTAATTATTTAACTCGTTTTTATTAATGAATATATAATTTTGAAATTGATCTAAAACAGATAATGGGATTGTTAAATGGTTTAAAAAATTTTGGTAGACTTGGTCTTGTCCACTTTTGCTTTCTTTTTTTTTATTTTTTTCTGGCAATCGGCTTTCTAAAAATATTGCTAACGTTTCTGCAATTTTTTTTAGGGTATAACTTTCTTCAGAGGCTTCTTTAATTTTATTTCTAAATAGCATAAAAAAACCATAAACCTGACTAGATAATTTAATTGGTATAATTAACGGAAACGGTAAATTATTAAATACTTTATTAGAGTAGATGTTTTCGAAAATATTCTCTTTGGCGATAAACTCATCACTTATTTCAAACTTTTTGTTAAAATTAGTGGTTAGGGTTAATTTTTTTCTTGTAAATACACCAGCAAGAGATTCAATTTTTGCATTTTCCCAGCAGGATTTTAAACTATACAGATCTCCATTCTCAAATAAATAGATAGCATCTAAATTTAAAATTATCCCTATTTCTGTTATCACGGCATTAATAATTACGTCATGATTTTTTGATTTATTTTTTACTAAAATATTATTGATATTTGCTAGCAAATCAATAAGTAATACCAATTATGATTTTTAAATAGCCTGATTTTATCAGGCTATTTTTTAGCTTTAATTAGACTATAATATAAATATAATTTAGTATATTTGAATATGGCATTAGCGAAACAGATCATAGTAAAAGAAA